>Ga0181525_10003427_pt1 | contig 12535 bp, 20 predicted proteins | sample PEATcosm2014_Bin_48_FD_121100 | JGI IMG/M metagenome (GOLD analysis project Ga0181525, IMG submission 121100) | Peatland microbial communities from MTU Mesocosm Facility, Houghton, MI, USA - PEATcosm2014_Bin06_10_metaG | ecosystem: Environmental > Terrestrial > Soil > Wetlands > Peat | place... | reverse complement strand
TGACACTCCGCTTCGCCCGGTTGGATCTCTCCTTCCGACGGGAGTCTGCTACCGGGCGCTCCGGCGCTTACCCGGACGGATCTTTCATCCGCGAGAAAATCGCGTCTTTCAGGACGCACCATGACTCCAGTGTAAGGGGTAGCAAGGCTCGAAAATAGTCTCAATCCCCGGCTGCATCGAGCGATAAGGAAATTGTGAGCCGGTTCCTGGACAACGCGATGCAGATCCTGGATGCTGCCGAAAGCGCTGTCGCATCGGGCCACACTCCGACCGACATGACCATTCTGATCACAGCCGAGGGGGGAATTCGCATGCTGGCCGATTGCGATTGGCCGCTCGATTCGCTGCAGTCCCATCACGGCGCGAAAATGGCATACCGGGTGAGCCAGAGCGAGTCCGTAGTGCGGGTGGAAGGACGGGGCGATTCGCGGACTTGTGTGTTTGAAACGGTGAAGCCGGAACGCGCCGCGCGGCTGCTGTTGAATCGCATGCCGAATTGGACTGCTCCGGCATTACTTTCGGCTGCGCCCTTACTTCCGGCTGCTCAAAGATAAAGCATCACGGAAGTGCGTCACTTCGGGCGGCGCTCTCAATACAATAGTCACAACGTCGAACCGGACGCTCTCCCACGGCACTTCGGCGTGACGGGCATATTCGCGGGCCGCGCGGATGAGGCTGAATTGCTTCTGGAGCCCGATAGCGCGATCGGGCGCGCCGTACTCGTCCGTCTTGCGGGACTTCACTTCCACGAACACCAGAACGCCGGCATCCCAGCCGACCAGGTCCACTTCTCCCCCGCCCGAAGCCATGCGGTAATTTCGGACCACGATGACGAACCCGGCGCGCTGTAAAAAACGAAGCGCGATGTCTTCGCCGCGGCGGCCGAGAGCATGATCTTCCGTCATGTGGCGCTGGCGGGCGCGCTGCCGGAGGCGGTCGGCACATTGGTAAAGCTTGGCGAGCATGCGAACGGTTTTGCTGGAGAAGTGCGTTTTTCCGAGCGGGGATCTCAGGAAATCCGAAAGACCCGTGAATGGCGCGGAACAAGGGCCGGGATGGCGTAAGATGGATATTGCCGATGGACAACACGCAGGTTCTTACCATCACTTTGGCGGTCGTGCCGAGTACTCTCACAGTCCTGGTGGGCATCTTGATCAATAATGCGAGGCTCAATGATACTAACGCGCGCATCGGCGATTTGCGCGATCACATGGACATTCGCTTCAATGAAATGCGCGACCTCTGGCGGTCTGAGCTTTATCGCGTCGAGCAGGTGATCGATGCACGGCTGAAACACCTGGAGGACCGCGGCTGATGACTGATGTCCAATTCGTGGAGGCAATGGCAGTTGCATCCGCTCTGAACACGCTCTCGGTAATTGTGGGTATCGTGATCAACGACGCGAAGTTACGTAGTTTGAGCGCAGAAGTGGGCAATCTTGTTCGGGATAGGGACGGCCGATTTGGAGCGGTCAATAGCCGTTTCAATGAAATAGATGCGCGGTTCGATGAGATGCGCGAAATTTGCATCACAGATTTGCGGCGGTTTGAAAAAACGATCCTCGATCGTGTCGATCGCCTCGAACAACGTAGATGACCGGCCCGGATCCCAGGGGCGTACGCCACAAATAAGAGCGCTCGCTACTTAACGGCTTCGAACTCAAACTCCATCACCTTACCGCGCACCACGTAGCACAGATAATATTCCCAGAAATTTGCGGTTGCGCGGAAAACGATTCACCAGAAGCTCGAAACCCATCCAGCGCCAGTAGTCTAACGTAAACCTTCACTTCACGGAAGCGCGCCGCGCTGTAATAGCCAAATCCGCCATGGTTCTCGCCAAAATAACGAAACGAGAAACTGTTGAGGCGCCAGGTGGAATTCATGGCGCGGGATCACATGGGAGACGCGTTCGGTGCCATGGATGGCGCGCGGTTCGGAAAACGGTCTAGCGAAGAGCCCTTTGGATGCCTGACCATATACGGACGCATGACCTGATATGGTTAGCCGCTCGCAGCTTCACCTTGGCAGATCCGACTGCCACCGACCCAAGGTGAACGGACCTGGACGTGCTGCTTCAGAAGTGCTCTACATGAACGACGAAGGGACAACTATTGTGAAAATCAACTTAAAATGCGGTATCTGGACTCTGGCGATAGCGATGAGCTTGGGCCTCGGCGGAGGCGCAGCCATTGGTGCTCCATTTTTCCAGGACCAAGGCCCAGATTATTCCAACAACAAAGTGTATAAGCAAGGTATGCGCGAAGGCCAGAGTGACCATGCGCGTAACCGCGACCACAGCAAAAAAAGACATTTCAAGAAAGACGAAGACCAGAAAGCCTACGAGGCTGGCTACCAGAAGGGCCACGGCAACTAGCTTCCACCAGTTGCCGGTGCGGGCGGATCGCTCACGAAGGCCGTCATCGTCGATCGCAGCAAGACGACCTTCGCTTATGACGCGCCCGCTACTTCAGTGCTTCGAACTCAAACTCCATCACCTTACCGCGCACCACGTAGCACAGATAATATTCCCAAAACTTGCGGTAGCGCGGAAAACGATTTACCAGAAGCTCGAAACCCAGCCAACGCCAGAGCGCCAGCAGTCTAACGTGAACCTTTACTTCACGGAAGCGCGCTGCGCTGTAATAGCCAAATCCACCGTGGTTCTCGCCAAAATAACGAAACGAGAAACTATTCAAGTGCCAGCGATGCGTGGGATCGCAGAAGGAGCTGAAGTCGGTGTAGTGCGGAGTGGCGATGAACAAATGGCCGCCGGGCTGCAGCACGCGATGAAATTCCTCCATGGCCCGGATCACATCGGAGACGTGTTCGATGACATGGATGGCGCGCAGTTCGGAAAACGAATTATCGCGAAAGGGGTACGGAAAACGATCCAGGTCGCAGAGCACATCGGCGCGGGTGTTCGCGTTGCGATCCACGCCGATGGCGCCTGGATATTTGTGTATGCCGCACCCTACGTCGAGGATGCGCCGGGGCGCAGGGTGGGCCAAGGCGGCGCTTACACCGCCAGCTTCAGACATTCCTCCAGTGTATCGATGGCGAAATCGGCCTGATCGCGCGTGATAACGAGCGGTGGGCACAGCCGCATGGAATTGCGGCCGGCGCCGAGGACTAACAAGCCGCGCTGGAACGCCATCTCCTGAATGCGATCGCGCAGCTCCGGAGCGCGATCTTTGGTGTGTTGATCGCGCACCAGCTCGAAGCCGATCATCAGGCCCAGGCCGCGAACGTCGCCGACATGCCGGAAACGCCTGGGCCATTGCTGCATCCGGTCCAGAATATGATCGCCGACGCGCGCGGCATTCGCCATCAGTTCCTTTTCGAGCAACTCGATGGTCGCAAGCGCCGACGCCACAGCCACCGGATTGCCGCCGAAGGTGGACGCATGCGCGCCCGGTCCCCAGTCCATCACCTCGGCCCGCGCCACCATGGCGCTGAGAGGCAGGCCGCTGGCGATGCCCTTGGCGGTGGTAAAGATGTCCGGAACCACTCCGAAGTGCTGGGAGGCCCACATCTTGCCGGTGCGTCCCATGCCGCTCTGGACTTCGTCGAAGATCAGCAGGATGCCGTGACGGTCGGCCAGGCGGCGCAATTCCTGGTGGAAAGCTTTCGGAGGAATCAGATAGCCGCCCTCGCCCTGGATGGGCTCCACCACGATGCCCGCCACTTCCTCGGCCGGAACGATGGTTCGGAACAGCTCGTCTTCAATGAAGCGAACGCAGTTCATCGCGTAATCGTCGGCGCTGACGCCTTCGGGGCGGCGATAAGGATCGGGAAAATGCGCATGGTAGACACCGGGAATCAAAGCACCGAAACCTTTGCGCTGGACTACTTTACTTCCGGTGAGCGAAAGCGCTCCCATAGTGCGGCCATGAAACGATCCGGTAAAGGCGATGAATTTGTCGCGGCCGGTGTGGTAGCGAGCCAGCTTCATCGCGGCTTCGGTAGCTTCAGTCCCCGAGTTCCCGAAATAAACTCGATGCGCGCCGGAGCCCGGGGCGATGGCCGCCAGCTTCTCCGCCAACTGGATCATGTTCTCGTAATAAAAATCGGTGCCCGACATGTGGATCAGGCGCTTGGATTGCTCTTCAATCGCTTCCACCACCTTGGGATGGCAATGTCCGGTGGAGGCGACGGCAATCCCCGCATTGAAGTCGAGAAAGCGGTTGCCGTCGACATCTTCAATCATGGCGCCCTCGCCACGCGCGGCGACTAGGGGGTAACAGCGCGTGTAAGACGGCGAAAGCACGTCGCTATCGCGGCGGATCAGATCCGTGGCGCGGGGCCCGGGAAGGGTGGTCAGGATGTGAGGAAGGTCCAAACGGAGCATTTCTTTGGAAGGCATTTCAGTCTCCTTGCTATCTACTTGAATACTTTGGGTGAATGGAAACGGGCCGCAGAGGAAGGAAAACTAGTCCGAGCCGAACAGACTGGGCCGGGATGTTGCTGGACGCGACATGATGGTTCTTTCATTGTAGCAATTTAATATCCAGCGTGGAATGAAAAAATGCTGAGATGCATCCAACTGATTGGAAGCATTCTGAAGATATTCAAACCTGAGATATTCAAACCTGGAGGACAAGAATCGTGAAGAAGACTTTAATAACGTTGATGATCGGCAGCCTGGCGGGATTCGCCGCCTATGGACAGGACAGCGCCAAGAGCGAGGCCAAGCAGGCGGGTTCAGACATAAAGCAGGCCGGCAAAGATACCGGCAAGGCCGCCAAGCATGCCGGTAAGACCGTGGCAAAAGGGACAAAGAAGGGCGTACACAAAGCCGCCAAGGCCACCGCGAAGGGCGCCGATAAAGTAAAAGAGAAGACCGAATAGCCGGCACGCGGCGCGGTGCCAGGGGCGGGGCGGGCGCGCTACAATTAAAGTTTCCCGCCCATGGTGAAGTCGCTCCCGGACATCCTGGCCACAATTGTCGAGCAGAAAAGGCTTGAGCTTGCGGTCCGTGTAGCAGATCGTCCCGCTCTGGAAGATCGCGCCGAGCGTTCCGTTTCTCAACGGCGCGATTTCCTGACGGCCTTAACTAATCGCCAGCTTGCCGTTATAGCGGAAATCAAGAAGGCTTCGCCGAGCAGAGGCGTTCTGGCTGCGGAATTCGACCCGCCCGCGATCGCGCGTCTTTATGAACAAGGCGGCGCGGCGGCGCTATCGGTGCTTACCGATGAAAAACATTTTCAGGGCAGCTTGCGGGATCTCGAATCCGCGCGCGGGGCGGTGCGGATTCCGGCGTTAAGGAAAGACTTCACCATCGATGCCTATCACGTTTACCAAGCGGCCGCTTATGGCGCGGATGCCATCCTTCTGATCGCGGCCATTCTTTCCGAGCGCCAGATGCGCGATTTTCGCGAACTCGCCGAACACTACCGAATGGCGGCATTGGTGGAAGTCCACGATGAGGAAGAGCTGAAGCCGGCGATCGCGTCCGGGGCGCGGATTATCGGAGTGAACAATCGGGACCTGCGTACATTTGAAGTTTCACTTGAGACATCCCTGCGCCTGGCGGAAAAAATACCGGCGGGCGTGGTGCGAGTGGCCGAGAGCGGAATTCATTCATCGGAGGATGTGCAGCGGCTTAAGTCGGCCGGTTACCAGGCCTTCCTGGTGGGAGAACATCTGATGAAATCGGGCGATCCAGCGGGCGCATTGCGAGCGCTGCTTTCGTGAGGGCGCCGGCATGATGGTGAAGATTTGCGGGATTACCAATCGCGAAGATGCCCTGGCTGCAGTGGACGCCGGGGCTTCGGCTATCGGATTTAATTTCTATCGCGAAAGCCCACGATACATTTCACATACCGGCGCGGCCATGATCGGCGAGAAGATTCCGGGGACGGTGTGGAAAGTGGGAGTGTTCGTGAATGAGTCGCCTGAAATGATCGCCAAGACGGTGATCGAGGCCGGCCTGGATGTCGCCCAGCTTCACGGAATCTCGGAAGCACGGGGCGTGCGCATCTGGAGGGCGATGTCGCCTCTAGACCCGGTGGCGCTGGCGATGTGGGGAGACGTAGAAGCCGTACTGATCGATTCACCGGCCGAAGGCATTTCGGGCGGAACCGGAAAGACCTGGGACTGGTCGGAAGCGCCGCAGATTGAACCGAAGCTGATCATCGCCGGCGGTCTGGATGGGGACAACGTGCGAACAGCCATCGAGCAGGCGTGTCCCTGGGGCGTGGACGCGTGTTCGCGTATCGAAAAATCGCCCGGTCTCAAAGATCGCTACAAAATGCGAAAGTTTATTCTTGCCGCTCTCGACACCCATGCCGCTCTTAACAGTTGAAACAGCGCAGCAATCGCCCGACGCCGCCGGGCATTTTGGACCCTATGGGGGCCGCTACGTTCCCGAAGTGCTGATGGCGCCGCTCGAAGAGCTGGAGCAAGCTTATTTACAAGCGCGCGCGGATGCGGAGTTTCAGGCGGAGCTGAAGGATCTGCTGGCGAATTACGCAGGCCGTCCTACACCGCTGTACCATGCCAGGCGGCTTAGCGAAACAGCCGGTGGGGCGAAGATCTACATCAAGCGCGAGGATCTGCTGCATACCGGCGCGCATAAGATTAACAATTGCCTGGGCCAGGCGCTGCTCGCACGGCGTATGGGCAAGAAGCGGATCATCGCCGAGACGGGCGCCGGCCAGCACGGCGTGGCGACGGCTACGGTGTGTGCTCTGTTTGGGCTGGAATGCATTGTCTATATGGGCGAAGAGGACATGCGGCGGCAGCGCCTGAATGTGTTTCGCATGCGGCTGCTCGGCGCCAAGGTGGTAGGCGTAACAAGCGGCAGCCGGACGTTGAAAGATGCGATCAGCGAGGCCATGCGGGACTGGGTGACAAACGTTCATTCCACGCATTACCTGCTCGGTTCGGCGCTCGGCGCACATCCTTATCCCATGATGGTCCGCGATTTTCACAGCGTGATCGGCGAAGAGACGCGGCGCCAGATTCTGGAACGGGAGGGGCGGCTGCCGGATTCGATTTTCGCTTGCGTGGGAGGGGGCAGCAATGCGATCGGGATGTTTCATGCTTTCGTCGGCGATAAAGGCGTGCGATTGATCGGTGTGGAGGCGGGCGGCACGGGCGCGGAGCTGGGCGCTCACGCGGCGCGGTTTTCCGGAGGGTCGCCCGGCGTGTTGCACGGTGCGCACAGTTATTTGTTGCAAGATGCCGACGGGCAGATTGCATTGACGCATTCCATCTCTGCTGGCCTGGACTACGCGCTGGTGGGCCCGGAACATGCGATGCTGCACGATCAGAAGCGCGCGGAATATTGCTCGGCCACCGACAGCCAGGCGCTGGATGCCGCGCGGACGCTGGCGCGCATCGAAGGAATTATTCCAGCGCTCGAATCCGCACACGCGGTAGCCGAAGCTCTGCAGCGCGCACCGGCGGCCCACGGCGAGCTGTTCGTGATCAATCTGTCCGGCCGCGGCGATAAGGATACGGACATTTATCGCGAGAATTTGAAAGAGCTGGATGAGCCTGACCAGAATCAGCAGGCTCTTTGACCGGCTGCGCGTTGAAAGACGACCCGCGCTCATCGCCTACATCGTGGCTGGCGATCCATCGCCTGAGGCAACTCCCGAGCTGGTAGCCGCTCTTGAGCGCGGCGGCGCGGACCTGATCGAACTGGGCGTTCCCTTCTCCGATCCGATCGCCGACGGCCCGGTAATCCAGCGCGGCAGCGATCGGGCGTTAAAGGCCGGAACCAAGCTGACGACGGTGCTGGAGATCGCGTCTCAGATCCGCCAGCGATCCGAAATTCCGATCCTGTTGTTTACTTATATGAATCCCGTGTTGCGCTATGGCTTGGAGCCGCTGGGGCGTGCGGCGGTTCGTAGCGGCATCGACGGCTGCCTGTTAACCGACCTGAGCGTCGAAGAGGCCGAGCCGTATATACAAGTGATGCGCCAAGCCGGTTTGGACACGGTTTTCCTGGCGGCGCCCACCAGCAGCCGGCGGCGACTGGAACTGGTGGCCAAGTATTCCACCGGGTTCGTTTACCTGGTTTCGCGAACCGGCGTGACGGGCGAACGCTCCAGCGTTTCCGACAGCGTTACGCCGCTGGTGGCCGCGATGCGTAGCGTGACCAAACTGCCGCTCGCGGTGGGTTTCGGCGTATCGAGCCCCGAGCAGGTGCGATCCATCGGCGCCGTGGCGGACGGCGTGGTGGTGGGCAGCGCGTTTGAACGCGTGATCGAAGAAAACGCGGCCGGGCCGGATCTTCCTGCCCGAGTGGAGGCTCTAGCCCGAAGCCTCGCCAGTGGTTTACTATCGAAGAACCAATGAGCCCGGACAAGCTCGCGGATTGCCGCCGGCAGATCGACGCGGTGGATATCAAGATCGTCGAACTGCTCAACGAGCGCACTGAAATCGTATACCAAATCGGCCACATCAAACGGCAGTTCGCGCTGCCGATTTATGAACCTAAGCGCGAGGATCAGGTTTTTGAAAACGTCACCAGCCACAATCCAGGACCGCTGACGGCTGACGCGTTGAAGCGCATATTCGAGCGAATTATCGATGAGATGCGGACCATTCAGCAGAAGAAAATGAGCGCCAGCGAAGAGTAAGCCAGATGAGCGCAAGCGAAGACTAAGGCAGATGAGCGACTAAGGAAGAAGCCGCGCGAGTTACAATTGGGGCATCGATGAGCAACATTCAGCTTCTTCTCACGATTGGCATCCCGACTTTCGCCATACTGATCGGGATCTTGATGAACGTGGTTCAATACAACTCGATCAATGCCCGTTTTAGCAGCATGGACTCGCGTTTCAGCAGCATGGAGACTCGACTCAGTAACCTGGAAACGCGTTTCGATTCCCGGTTCAACAACCTGGAAGGGAAATTCGACACCCTTATCCGCAAAGTGGTCGAACTCGACAACCGCGTCACCCGCATCGAAGCCAAGCTCGACCTCAGATAGTTCCCGCCTTCCCGTCCCTCGCATGGTAAAACTGTGACAGTGGTACCTTCGAACAATTGACGAGGCACGACGCGCGTGCGGAAGCGAGCGCGAACCGATAAGCAATCCGCCGCCATTTCAGGTATAAAAAAATTGGACCCTGGGAGGGAATGTAGATGGTCAACTGTCCAAACTGCGACGCCATAATCGATGTGGACGAGGATGAGTTGGATGAAGGCGACACGCTGACCTGCGATGAGTGCGGCGCCGATCTCAGTGTGACCGGCTTAGATCCCTTGGAACTCGAAACCGAGGAAGACGAGGACGAAGACGAGGAAGAGGAGGAAGAGGACATCGATTTCGAGGATGAGGAAGAAGAGGATGAGGAAGAAGAGGAAGAGGAAGAAGAGGATTGGCATTAGCCTGGCGCTGCTTTTGGCGGCCTTCCTGTTCCTAGCCGCTTCCCTTCCGCTAGCTGGAGCGCCGAAAAAAAAACCGGCGCTGGATACCTACGCCCTGGTAAGCGGCAGCGTTTTTGAGGAACGCGGCTATGCCCTTCCGGGCGCAGACGTGAGCCTGGTTCCCGAGACTGGCTCCGGCAATACAAAGCCGTTGGAAGCGGTGTCCGACGGCCGCGGCGAATTTGTGATCCGGGTTCCGCCCGGCCCCATGCAGTACTCGGTGACGGTACAGGCCAAGGGCTATCAAAGCCTGCGGAAGACCCTCAGCGTCCAGGACCAGGAGCGGGTGGAAGTAACCTTCCAGTTGGAACGAGAGTCGAAGTAATTGCTGAAGAGAATGGCCGCTCGCGCGTTTTGCATTATCATCGTCCTGCTGGGTAGCATGCTCAGCGCCCAACGGAGGCTCGACGCCCAACAGAGGAATGACGACCTTACCACGCGCACGGTGCAAGGCATGGTCACCAACGCGGTTAACGAACCCGTACCAGACGCTGTGGTGCAATTGAAGAACACCAAGACACTGCAGATCCGCTCGTTCATTACGCAAACCGATGGTAGTTATCACTTCGCGGGGTTGGGGACCGACGTGGAGTACCAGCTCAAAGCCGACCGTGACGGCGCCAGTACATCCTGGAAAACGCTGAGCGTGTTTAATAGTAAGAAGACGGCAGTTATTAATCTCAAGCTTAAGAAGTAAAAGCGGCGAATAAGAAGGACGTTTCCGTGACAAACACTCTCTTGATGTGCCTGGCGCTGTCGGCCGGAATTCTGTGCGCTCAAGAATTCAAGCTGGGCTCGCACGTTTCGGACTTTCAGGTCCGCGATCTGGATGGCAAGCCGGTCGCCTTCGCGACCCTGAAGGGACCCATCACCGTCGTCACATTCATTGCCACCCAGTGCCCGGTTTCGAACTCTTACAACCAGCGCATGAGCGCGCTCTACAAAGATTATGCGGCGAAGAACGTGAAATTTATCTTCGTAAACGCCAACCGCTCGGAGCCCGCGAGCGAAGTCCGCGAGCACGCGCAACGCGTGGGCTTCCCGTTTGCCGTGTACAAAGATCCGGACAACGTGCTGGCGGATCGCTTCGACGCGCAGGTGACGCCGGAGAGTTTTGTCATCGATAGTTCCGCGGTCGTCCGCTATCACGGCGCGATTGACGACAACATGAACGAGGGGCGAATACACGCGCGCAGGCTGCGCTCGGCGCTGGATGCGCTGCTGGCTGGACAGCCCGTGCCGCAGACCGAAACCAAGGCGTTCGGCTGCACCATCAAGCGCGTTCGCAAAACCTCCTAAAATTAAAGACAAGGGATAGTGATGACACGCATACTCGGCTTTTTGTTGTGTTTACCATTGCTGGCCAATGGACCGCTTGTGCCGTTGGCGCCGATTAATGAAGCCGGTTTTCAAAAACTGGTGGATTCGCACAAGGGCAAGGTAGTGCTGTACGATTTTTGGGCCACCTGGTGCGCCCCGTGCCGCGCAGAGATGCCGCAGTTGGCGGTGCTACAGGACAAGCTGCGTTCCCGCGGCCTGCAGGTGGTTACTATCTCGGCGGACGACCGGGAGCATCGCGCCGCCGCCGAGAAGTTTATCCAGATGTTCCGCGTGGATGGCCCGGCTTTCCTGAAGCAGCCCGACGACGACGATCATTTCATCAACGCCATCGATCCGAAGTGGAGCGGCGCATTACCGGCGCTGTTCCTTTATGACAAGGCCGGGCACAAGGTGCGATCGTTTATCGGCGAGACCGACATGCCCGCGCTGGAACGCGCCATTCAGAAGCTCCTATAACCCCAAACTGCGCCCAAGCTGAATCGGCTACACTTGTGTCTGCTCCCTGCCGGACGTTTAAGTAATATTTCATTTCGGAGGAACAATGAAGGCCAAGATCACGCTCGCGTTTGTCTTGTCTTTGTGCAGCGCGGCTACGATGTTCTCCGATTCCCACGCTTTCGTTTTTGCTAATGGCGCGTTTAATGGTCCCAACTCGCTCAATTCGATCACGCCCTTCAATGTCTCAAAGCTTGCGTTCGGTCAAGGATACTTCGTGCCGCCGGGAGCCAACTTCTTTGCCGTCGCTCCTGTCACAGGCCAGATCTGGGAGGTAACCGGCGTGCCAAGCTTGAACCAATTTGCCATTAATATTCTCGATGCCATTGCCGGCTCCACGCTCGCCACTCTTCCAATGACAAGTCCGGTGTACAGCCTCGTCCTCGATAGGGGCGGTGTTCACGCTTATGTCCTCTTGGAGGATGCCAGAGTTCTCAAGATCGACGTTGCCACCCGAACTGTAGTTCAAACGCTGAACAATGTGTTGCCTTCGCCCCCGCAGCCATCATATGGACTGGCCGTATCCAGCGACGGATTGAAGCTGGTCGTCCTGAATAACGGACTTCAAGGAAGCGTCGTCAATCAGATTGTGGTGATCGACACAAAATCGATGACCATTCAGGCGGCCTTTTCGCCCGGTCACGCCATTTCCGTGTTAATTAGTGGGAACACCCTGGTGGTGTGCACATCGATCGACCTACTCTACTATGACCTCACAACGCTGAAACAGATCAACAGCGCAAGCGTTCCCCCAAATGCCTGGCTCATCGGCCTTAATCCCGACGGAAGCAAAATCTATTTGGGAACCCCTTTTTCGAGTAACCAGATCCAAACCTTGAATATCCTGGACTTCTCTACGGGGACGGTTTTAGCCTCCAGATCGTTTGGAATCGATGGATTGCGCCCTATTGTTGTTGCGCCGAATGGAAGCGAGCTGGTGATGCTCGGGAACCCAATTGAGCTACTGGACGCGAACACACTCGCCACCACCAACACCATCACCGGTCCCCCCGCGAATTCGCCTCCCCTGTCCGCATTCGCCGATAGCGATACGCTTCTCATTCTGAATAGCGCCAGTGCGGTGATGGCGGTGGATCTGGGGCTGGCGCAGGTTACGGATACATTTCCTTTAGCTTTGCCTGAGTTGTCGGCCGTGGCCTCACCTCAGGGAGGCAGGATTTTCGCCGGCGGCAGGGGCAACATGGTCGCCATCGACACCTTGCAAGAGGGCGCAACAAATTATTTCCCCGTCAACTTACCGCCCTATGGCGGCATTTCTTTCTACCCTTACGCGATGGTCGGAGATCGATTGT
>Ga0181525_10003426_pt1 | contig 12537 bp, 11 predicted proteins | sample PEATcosm2014_Bin_48_FD_121100 | JGI IMG/M metagenome (GOLD analysis project Ga0181525, IMG submission 121100) | Peatland microbial communities from MTU Mesocosm Facility, Houghton, MI, USA - PEATcosm2014_Bin06_10_metaG | ecosystem: Environmental > Terrestrial > Soil > Wetlands > Peat | place... | reverse complement strand
GAGGGCAAGACCAGCCGTTTGGCCAGAACTCTTACTCGCGAACTTCGGAACAGACTTTCCGTGACGTGGCCGGTACCCTGCAGGATTCGTGGGCGATCGGCACCAACAAAGTGAATGAGTTCCGCTTCCAGTACGCTCGCCGTGGACTAGCCTATTTCTATAACACGCAAACTCCGTCGGGTTCCGATCCGGCCGTTAATATTCCCGGCTATGCCTACTTTGGGCGCGAGCCTTACTCCTACATTCAGCGCACCGAGCAACGCTATCAGTTCACGGATAACTTTTCGTGGACGATTGGCCATCACGATACTAAGTTCGGCGTCGATCTCAACTACATTCCGATCAGCGCCATCTTCACGGTGAATTACGGTGGTGTGATTGACATTGGATCGCTATCGGCTACGGATCTCGGACTTCCTGCCGGACCTGGCCTGTCTCCGGTGCAGGCCTACGGAGCTGGAATTCCTGCTGACTTTATTCAAGGCATAGGCAGCCCCAGCGATTCGTTTCATAACATTCCGATCGGCGCTTTCTGGCAGGACTCCTGGCGAGTGAACCACAAGGTCACGCTGAATTATGGTTTGCGTTATGACATCGAAATACCGCCGTCGCTGAAGCCGATCACTTCGCAACTGGCGCGCGCTGCCTATAATTATCTTGATCTGCAGAAGGGCATTCAGACTGCGACGCACAACTTCCAACCTCGCTTCGGCCTGGCGTTTGATCCCAAGGGCGATGGAAAGACGGTGGTGCGTGCCTCTTACGGAATCTTCTTCGATCATCCGCTGCTTGGACTCTATTTCCTCGGTGATGCTTCGGACGGCTCTTCGAGTGGACAGCTTGCCTTTGGACCGGGAACGCCGTGTGCTGGAGCGGGCAGTCCCGGGAACCTCAACGCAGTTGAAATTTTCCAGGGCTTGATTCCGCCGGCTGGTGGCAACGCTTCTTCGCCGTGCTCACCGACTGCGGGCCCGATTGCCGCGGGCGTGCTGAACCTGTTGAATTATTCGCCGAACCAGCAACGCTTCTCTTGCGCCAATTCCGATACGAATTGCGGAGTTGCTTCCACGACGCAGTCGATCTTTCTCAACCAGAATTATCTGAACCCGACGACTTTTCTTCCACTGGCATTTCAGCCCTTCGGTTATCCGCAGTCGAAGAACTTTGTTTACGCTTACGCACAGCAGGCTAATCTGAGCATTGAGCGCGACCTCGGTGGCGGCTTCGCGTTGAGCCTTGCTTACAATTTCAACGGCGGACGGCATCTTAATCGTCCGATCAACGCCAATACGATTCGCGGCGACCTGATGACCGGAAATTTTGAAGCCGCATTGGCCGATGGCCAGAATTTCACCAGTCCCTTCACCGTGGTTGGCGAATGTAATCCTGCGGGCGGACCGTTTGGCCCGGTACCGTTTGTCGACGCTTCGCTGATGAATTTTTTCCGCCCCGGCGGAATCAATCCATCGATCGCGGGCGCTTACCTTTCTGTCGGCGATCCACTGGGATGCGTTGCGCAGGCCATCGCGCTGGTGCAATCGCTGCCGGGGTTTAACGCCAATTGCAATCCCGGTACGCTGGCCGGCTGCATTCCGTTCGGCGATATGGATGCGAATTACTCGAACGGCACGTCCAACTATAACGGCCTGACCGCGAACCTGCGCAAGCGCTTCGGCAATCAATACGAGTTCCTGGCTTCGTACACTTACTCGCATGCGATTGACGATTCGACCGATTTGCAGTCGACGCTCACTCCGCAGGATAGTTATTACCCTGGCCTCGAGCGGTCGACCTCTCTGTTCGATCAGCGCAATCGCCTGGTCTTCAGCGGGGTATACCAGACTGGTCACATGAACGGCGACTTCGCTCACCGTTTCCTGGGTGATTGGACTTTTGCTCCGCTGGTCGAAGTCGCGTCCGGCCGGCCTTTCAATATCATTACCGGCAATGACGATAACTTCCAGTTGTCGTCGCTCACCGGGCGTCCCAACACAGTTGTCAATCCTGTCTGCACGGCTGCAGGTTATCTTCCCGTTGCATCGAAGTTCTCGCCCACTGGTCAGTTGCAGGAGCCTTGCATCCAGCCTTTTGTTCTGAGTGGAACCGTTCCCACGTTGCTGCAGCTGGATGGCACGCTTGGCCGCAACGCGGGCGTCGCGCCCTGGACGATCTTCGGCGATGCGCGAGTTTCCAAGCGCATTTTCTTCGGCGATCGCTACAACCTGGAATTGATCGTGGACATGTTCAACATTGCGAACAAGAACAACGTGGCCGCGGTGAGTCCGCTGTTCACCAATGCCGGGCAGGCTACTGCGGCTTATGATCCACGGCAGTTTCAGTTCGCTTTGAAATTCTATTGGTAATTCACCAGGCTGTTAGACTCGGCTTTCACCTGGTTTCACCCATCCTTGGCGCTTGCCGGAGTTCATTTCCCGATGTCCCAATCTCAGGCTTCCACGCCGCGCACGCGAGTGGTTCGCGAGGCTCATCGCGGTGTTTATGACCGCGAGACTGTGTATCAGATTCTTGACGAAGGTTTTTTATGTCATGTTGGCTTCGTCGCGGATGGTCAGCCCTTTGTGATCCCAACTTCCTACGGACGAAAAGATGCGAGCCTTTACATTCACGGCTCAGCCGCCAGCCGAATGTTGCGGCAGATGAAAGATGGCGTGCCTGTCTGCGTCACCGTGACTTTGCTCGATGGCCTGGTGCTGGCGCGCTCGATCTTCAATCACTCGATGAATTACCGCTCGGTGATGGTGCTGGGGAAGGCGACGTTGGTGGAAGACGCCGAGGAAAAGCTTGAGGCCTTGCGTCTTCTCTCCGAGCATATTCTTCCGGGACGGTGGGCTGAGGCGCGGCAACCTAACGAGCGCGAACTGAAACAGACCTCGGTGCTGAAATTGCCGATCGAAGAATTTTCGGCCAAGGTCCGCACTGGTCCGGCAATCGACGATGAAGAAGACTACGCATTTCCGGCCTGGGCTGGTGTTATTCCGCTGGAGATGACGGCAGACGCGCCGATTGACGATTCGCGGCTTGACCCCGCGCAAGCAGTTCCGGCTTACGCGAAAAATTACAGAAGAAAATAGTGGGATCATCTTTCGAGGTTGAGCGACTCCTGCGGCTGCGATAATATTCTGCGCCATGAAACCATTCGAAGGCCGTATCGCACTCGTTGCCGGCGCGACTCGCGGCGCTGGACGTGGCATTGCCTGCGCTCTCGGTGAGGCCGGTGCCACCGTTTATTGCACCGGGCGCAGCGTACGCGGCAAACCCGCCACCAAGGGCCGCCGCGAGACGATCAACGAAACTGCGGAGATGGTGACTGCCCGCGGCGGCAAAGGCATTGCCGTGCGCTGCGATCACACCAAAGAGAGCGAGGTTAAGGAACTCGCCGCTCGCATCAAGCGCGAACAGAATGGCAAGCTCGACATCCTGGTCAACGATGTTTGGGGCGGCGACTCGCTGACGGAGTTCGGAAAAACTTTCTGGCAGGTCTCGATCGATAAAGGCTTTGCCATGCTCGATCAAGCTGTGCGTTCGCACATTATCACGAGCCGCTATCTGGCGCCGCTGATGGTCGAGCACAGCAAGGCGAACAATAGTCGCGGCCTCATCGTAGAAATTACCGATGGTGATTTCTTCGGCTACCGGGGAAATTTGTTTTACGACCTGGTAAAGATCTCCGTGATTCGGCTGGCGATGGCGATGGCCTACGAACTGCGCAAGACGCAGATCACCGCTGTCGCGGTTACGCCGGGCTTTCTGCGCTCCGAGGCGATGCTGGAAAATTTCGGAGTGAAGGAAGAGAACTGGCGCGATGCGGCGAAAAAAGATCCGAATTTTCTGCATTCGGAAACGCCGATGTTTGTGGGGCGAGGCATTGCTGCGCTGGCCGCCGATGCGAACGTGAAGAAAAAATCCGGGCAGGTGCTCAGCTCATGGGATCTTTCCGACGAATACGGCTTCACCGATGCCGACGGCGGGCATCCACACTGGGGACGACACTTCGCGAAAATCTACGGAACTCCGATCAAGAAGTTCGACGCTGCGCTGTACAGCCATTTCTGGGAGAGCCCGATGTCGGCGGCGTTTCCGGACTGGCCGTGAGGAACTAGGGCGCTGCTTACCTTTGGCCGATAAAGACTGTAATCTTTAGCGTGAGGTGGCGAAGATGCGAAACTCCAGCATTATGAGCAGTCAGGGCCGGATAACTATCCCGAACGACATACGTACACGGCTGGGGCTGAAACCTGGCGACCGCGTCGAATTTGTGATGGAGCGCGATCGCACCGTGATTCGACCGGCCGCCCCGGAAGCTAACTTCTTCGAGAGGTTCATAGGAATCGCGGGCCCGTTCCCCGGTGGCGAAGAGGGGATAAAAGCCTGGATTGACGACATGCGCAGCGATGAAGACTACGAATGAGTTGGCTGTGACCGGCTCACGGGATCAGCAGCAGCTTCCCGGTTGTCTTGCGTCCTTCCAGATCGCTATGTGCTTGCTGCACCTCAGCCAGCGGGTACGTATGCTCGATGCGCAGCTTGAGCTTGCCTGCGGCGATCATGCCGAATACTGCGCTTGATCTCGCCACTAGTTCTTCGCGGGTCGCGATGTAATTTCCCAGAGACGGCCTGGTTAGGAACAGAGATCCTTTTTGAGTGAGGATGATTGGATCGAAGGGCGGAACTGCCCCGCTCGATCCGCCGAAGAGGACCATCATGCCGCGCGGGCGCAGGATATTCAGTCCCTTCTCGAAAGTGGTCTTGCCTACCGAGTCGTAGACCACATCGACGCCCTTGCCTCCGGTCAGCCTTTTAGTTTCGGATTCGAAGTCGGTTTGCGTGTAGAGGATGACTTCGTCAGCGCCGGCCTCGCGCGCCAACTTCGCCTTTTCGTCGGTGGAAACGGTTGCGATCACACGCGCGCCGATGTTATGCGCCATCTGTACCAGCAGAAGTCCTACGCCGCCGGCCGCGGCATGAATCAGCGCCGTCTCGCCTTTCTTCAGCGGGTAAGTATCGTGCGAGAGGTAATGCGCCGTCATGCCCTGCAACATGGCCGCGCCAGCCTGCTCGTCGGTCACTCCCTGCGGAATCGGCACCAGGCGGTCCGCGGGCACAGCAGCGTACTCCGCGTAGGCGCCCAGTTGGCTTGTCCACGCGACACGGTCGCCCACCTTTACCGACTTCACGTCTGCGCCAACCGCCGAAACGGTGCCCGCGCCTTCCTGTCCCAGGACAAACGGCAGTGGAGCTTTGTAGCGTCCCTCGCGGTTGTAGACATCGATAAAGTTCACGCCGGAGGCAGCCAGCTTCACCACGGCCTCATTTGGCTTCGGCTGCGGCATTGGGAGGTCCACCAGTTCCATCGCTTCCGGTCCGCCGACTCGCTTGACTTGAATGGCTTTCATGGGGAGTTGGATTGTTTTTTGAGAAAAAAGGATTCCAGCTCTCAGCTGTCAGCTTTCAGCTTTCAGCTTTCAGGAAAGTAAACTTCAGGCGTGCAGGTTGGCAACGTTCCAGTTGAGAGGTAGTTCGTCTCACCGGGAGCCGGGAGCCGGGAGCCGAGAGCCGGGAGCCGAGAACTGAGAACCGCCCCTCTGCTACACTGGCACGTCTTCGCAAGGAGCGATTCGTCATGGCTGAGAAGAAACCACAGACTTTCGCCAATCACACTCGGTTGGATCCGCTCTTTCACTTCGTGGCATTGCCGATCTTCGCTGGCGCTGTCATGGTTGGTATTGTTCATGTCATCTGGCGGCCGAGCCTGCATACCGGCGCGTTCTTCGTGCTCGCCGTGGCGGCGGCTATTACGCTGTTCAAGGCCCGTACCTACGCTCTGAAGGTGCAAGACCGGGTAATTCGTCTCGAAGAGCGGCTTCGTCTCTTCATACTCTTGCCCGAGCCGTTGCGCTCGCGCATTCCGGAATTGACCGAACGCCAGCTCGTCGCTCTGCGCTTCGCCTCGGATGCCGAAGTTCCGAAGCTCGCCGAGCGGGCGCTGACGGAAAAGCTTTCTCCCCCGGATATCAAGAAGGCGATCCAGAATTGGCGGCCGGATTACTGGCGCGTGTAGACGGCTTAACTGAGGCAGGCCGGAGGCGCTTGATCGATCAAACCTTTGTCCGATTTCTGCCGTCAGAGTAATGAAGCTCGAAGTAATGAAGCCCGCCAGTAATCGTTGGGACTGGTGCCGAAAGTAACCATCGCGGCGGTGTTTCCGCGTTGACCCAGGGCGAGACCGCGGGGTACGATTTTTGATAGAATTCACCGGGCTTTCGCCCGGGGAGCGATCCGTATCTCATAGATAAATATGCGAGTTGCAAAACTCAAAGTACGGATCGCGATGGTGGCGGGTGGGGTTCTGTGCGCTTCTGCCTGCCAGACAGCGCAGAGGCCGGCATCCATGTTCCCCGCCGCTACCGCACCTACCTTGACGTCGAGTGCGCGAGCGCCAGTTCCGGTACAGCAGCAGGCACCGCCAGCTGCGCCGCAGGTGACCACTCCTAAACAGACGCAGGTCCCCGCTGAATCGGCGGCCCAGACCAAGGCGCCGGCTCAATCTGCACCGACTTCAACTGCACCAGCTTCACCCGCACCGGCTCCATCCGCAACAACTCCATCGGTACAGTCTTCGCCAACGTCGAGCGCTGATCCCGTGGCCGACCTGATCGCTCATGTCGAAAGGGACTTTCAGGCAGGGATGGATGCCTACAACCTGGGCCACACCGATGTAGCTAAGCATGATTTCGATAACGCGGTGAACGTCCTGCTGCAAAGCGATCTTGATGTCCGTTCCGACGACCGGCTGGAGAAAGAATTTGCCCGGATCGTCGATCGCATTAACCAGCTCGACGTAGGCAGTATGGGGTCCGACGAAGATGCGCAGAAATCGGAGCCAGCGCCGATTGACGAGACGAATGGCATTACCCCGTCTGCCGATGCCAAGGTGATCGCCAAGGCGCAGGCTGAGATCAAGTCGACTCACTCCGATCTGCCGCTGATGATGACCGATCAGGTCGCCGGGTTTATCAGCTACTTCTCCAACCGTGGAAGAGGCACCTTCGAGCGCGCCTTTGCCCGCTCCGGCCGCTACCACGACATGATGGTGAAGATTCTGAAGGAAGAGGGTGTGCCGCAGGATCTTATTTACCTGGCTCAGGCCGAGTCGGGCTTCCATCCCTTGGCGGTTTCTCGCGCCGGGGCTCGCGGCATCTGGCAGTTCATGGGCAGCCGCGCGCGCGGTTACGGTTTGCAGCATAGCCTGTGGGTCGACGATCGACAGGACCCTGAGAAATCGACGCGCGCCGCGGCCCACCATTTGAAAGATCTTTACGCGCAGTTCGGCGATTGGTATCTCGCCATGGCGGCATATAACTCCGGTCCGGGAACCGTGCAGGCTGCGGTCAAGCGCACCGGCTATGCCGATTTCTGGGAGCTCTACCGCCGCAACGTTCTTCCCAAGGAGACGCGCAATTACGTTCCTATCATCCTGGCCGTGACCATCATGGCCAAGAACCTGTCGCAGTATGGTTTTGAAGATGTCAACATGGATTCGCCGGTCCCGTTTGATTCGGTGGTGATCAACTACCCTGTGGATCTGCGGCTGGTGGCTGATTGTGTGAATTCGACTCCGGCGCAACTGCAGGAATTGAACCCCAGCCTGCTGCGGCTTACAACGCCGAAAGAAGGTATCTTCGAACTCCATCTTCCCTTCGGGACAAGAGACGACTATCAGACAGCCATCTCCGCGATTCCGAAGGACATGCGGCTCTGGTGGCGCTACCACAAAGTTCTGCCGGGAGATACGCTGGCTTCGGTCGCCCGCTCCTATCGCGTCACTGCGAATTCGATTGCCGGAGAGAATCAACTCGAAGGCAATGAACTGGAGGCCGACACCCGGCTGATTATTCCGGTTCCGCCCGGCAAAGCGGTCAGCGATACCATTACTTACTCCCGCCGGATTACGCGCTACAAAGTTCACATGGGAGATACGGTTGAAACCGTGGCCGAGAACCTTGGCGTACCCCCGCAGATGGTCCGCCGCTGGAATGGACTGCGTAACGGTGACAGCCTGCGCGGCAGGAAGGTGCTGGCTGTGCACCTGCCGGTCACTCCCGGCAGCGAAGGAGCCTCAACCGTCTCCAAGTCAACTGCGCGCACGACCGCAAGTGGGAGCAAAGGCAAAGCCAAGTCCGTGCAAACTGCGACCGCGAAGCCGGCGAGAGCAAGGGCGGAGGACGAACGGTCCTCCGAGCAGGCCAGCGTACTCCGCCACAAAGTGAAGTCCGGCGAAACCCTCTATTCGATTGCCACCAGCTACAACACCACGGTCGCTGCTCTTAAACGCTACAACGGGGACATCGCTGTGCTGCGGCCGGGGATGGTTCTGATCGTGCAGCCAAGCCGGTAGATTCTCCCGCTCGACACTTTTCCGCAAATTGTCGTCCTCACCAAAGAATTTTCCCGCGAGCGCGCAGAATCTTCTTCCATTCCGAAGCGTCGTGTGATAACAGGATAAGCGGGCCGATGTGATCCAAGCCCTTGCAGCGCGCACCAAACGTCGTGCTATAATCGCCCGCCGTTCCAGCTTAAGTTTCTGGTGGTCTTTTAATTTCCCGTGCCCGGCACCCTTACGCAGTTGCGCCAGGAGGCCAAACAAGATCAGGAGGAGCAATGACGTTCTACGACCCCACCCTTTACGGACGTGATGACGAAGAAGAATTCGGCGACAGCGGCGCCTACAGCGAGTCGCTCGAAGAGGATTTCGAGGAGGAAGAAGAAGAGGAAGAAGAAGCTGGCGTAGCGGAACCCGCACTGGGTGAACCCGCCGCGTCCGCTCCGCCGCCTCCAGCACCTAAACCCGCTGCTCCCGCCGGAGGCGGAGGTGGCGCCAAGAAAGCGCCTGCTGCAAAGAAAGCACCGGCAAAGGCACCCGCCAAACCAGCGGCAAAGAAGCCGGCGGCCAAAAAGCCGGCAGCTAAAAAGCCTGCGGCTAAACCTGCCAAGAAAAAAGCGGCCAAAGCACCGGCAAAGAAGAAAGCCGCAAAGAAGCCGGCGAAAAAAGCGCCTAAGAAAGCAGCCAAGAAGAAAGCCAAAAAGGGCCGCCGCTAAGGCGAACGCTCTGACTCAAGAACCGCGGCTCACGGGCCGCGGTTTCTTTTTGGTCGAGGCCATCAGATTTGCCGAGGCTGATTTGGCGAGGCTGATTTGCCGAAGCTAGAGTCAAGCAAAAAGCCATCTGGTTTGACATGGCGCCGAACACTCTTCGCTGCCTACTTCTTACCCTCCACCGCCGCCCTGCACTTTCCGTACAGCTCGAGCAAATGCGTGGCGTACTCCTCGGGCTTGGCCGCCGAACCGGTGCCTTGAAAACCTACGCCCGTCGAAGCGGTTCGGCCGTATCCCGTGGTCATCGCAATGAATTTCATCAGGTCGAGCGCAATGTCTTCATTGCGCCGCGCACTGGCGTGTGAACCTTGGCCTTCATCCATGAGTCCTTCTCCTGAACCGGAAATATAAGGGATTGGCTCGTCGTCGTCCATGTCGTCGAGCGTGCCGTCAAGCATGTATTCCATAACGTTTACCGCACTTCCGCCAACGATGATAGCAGGATCGATGCCACGATGCGGGACGCTTCTACCCAGTTAGGGGACAGCCATTGGTTTATCGACCAGTCGCCGCACGCGCTTGCCGAAAATCGATCCATGAATCGCCAGCAGCGGCCCGATGGCGAGGTAGGTCCATCCCGCCCATCCCGGACTCTTGAGCGCGACCAGGAATGACACGACACCGACCAGCGCCAGAATGCCGTTCTCCTGCATCGAAAAGCGCGTTTCCAACTCCTCGACCGCGTTCAATCCCAGTTCCCGGCGCAGTTTGTAGGCATGGGCATACATCAGGACAAAAAGCAGAAAGACGGCGGCAAATCCGATGGCGTAGATCTGCATGAGCACCGACGCTTCGTGCCATCCCATATTCACGGGCGCGCCGGCTCCCGTGATCTCAGAAAACAAGAGCGTGAAAACAAATTTTAAGGGATACACGTAGAACAGAACCAGGAACAGCAAGACTACGTTGAGAAAAACAGTGTAAGGATCTTCCAGTCCATAACGGCGCGAGAATCTGTAGTGCGTGCGCCAGATCATTGCCAACTGCGCGAAGCACACCGCGAACGGCAGAAAGCCGCGCATGTCGGCCATCAACTCCGCGTATGTGTGCGGCACTTCGAGAGACACCACCAACAGCGTGATGGCGAAGCCGAAGACTACGTCGCAAAAGGCTTCGAGGCGCGAGATCTCGCCGGCGCGCCAGCGAAAGTATTTCTCCGGAGCGATCCTCGGCCGGTGAACTGCATCAGCCGGCGCCATCGGCGGCGCTATTTCTTTAGAAAAATCAGCAGAGGGTTCCGCAGCATTTGTGCTCTCCGTCATGCGGATGATTGTCCACGCTCAATAGCCAGTTGGCAATTGAAAATCGATTCGCGCGGTGCGCCGCAGCCGAAACATCAGCCACAACGAAGTTGCGAGGAGCAATGGAGAAGAATAAAACCCCGGCGCTGGACGAGGAAACGTCACGGAAGCGACCGTGTGCCCCAAGATGGTGAACAACGTGTGCCCCAACCCGTTCAGAAGCATGATTACGGCAAAAAACCATGCCACCGGACGCAAGCCAGGCATACCGCGCGCCGCTAGAGGAGTCAGACAGAAGAGTAGCGCGCAGGCCAGCATAAGCATGACCAGCCATTCGCGGAACGCAAATGTAGGCATGGGAAACCAGCTCCAGCGCGAGCGCAAAATAGTCACGGTCGGGTTATACACGGCGAGAAAGCCGGTCGCGGCTTCATCCAGAATATGCAGCGCGAACGCCACGCACAGGGCAAACCAGGCAGTCCCAAAACCCGACGCCGATAGTGCCGGTGCCTCCTTCATAGCCGTCGCCTGTCCCACGAATTCTCAATCACCGGCGGTCCCTTGGCAATCGAAAACCGAATCAGGTGAGCGCACGAATGACTATGGCTGCGCTTTAGCGGCGCGGACGGACCGGCTAATGCGCTACTTCACTCATCAGCGCCATCAGGTTCCCTTCGGTGTCGCGAAAGGATGCGAGCCAAAGATCGTGCGTTGGCATTTTCGCGATCAGGTGCGGCTCGTCCTCGAAATGCACTCCGTCTTGTTTCAGTTTTCCGTAGGCTGCATGAATATCAGGTACGGCAAAATATAAAACCGAGCTGGGATGGTCGAACTCGGGCTTCTCGGCCCGGCTCAGCATCAACCGCACCCCGGCGCAGTCGAAAAACGCCAGCCCCGGCGGCGCCTTGAAGAGCAGCTTCAACCCCAGTTTTTCCTGATAGAAAGCCGCGGCACGGTCGACATCTTTGGCGTTGATGGAAACTTGTCCCAGCCGAGTAATCCCAACTCCTGTTGCACTGGTGCTCATCTTTCGATCTCCGGAAAACTCATTTCACATGGCTGACTATATCTGATGGCCGACTCCTGGTCGCTACGTGCTTCAGCGTCAATTCCACCAGCGGCGCGCTGACCGCCGTCTCCGGTTCACCTTTTCCCGCAACCGGAGCCACTCTCTTGACCGTCGTCCAAATTCCTCCGCCATAGCCTTGTTCGTTTTTCGTAACAAGCTCACATTGTTCGTTGCACGCACCCCTCCAACATTTTATGATTCGCCGCGCGTCTTCCCCTCACTATACGTTTGACCGGGTTTCATCCTGAGCCAGGATCCTTGTGGATTCTTGCGCCTCAGATCCTAGTCCTAACCGGAAAGGAAACGCCGCCATGTCCGTAAAAATGCTCGCCACGCCGCCCGCCGATTCCCGAAACAGCATTGCCGTGAAGTCCGACCCAAGCCGAATCGATCCGCTAAAGCTGAAGTTGGGCAAGCACCCGCCGCGGCACGATCCCCGAACCCTGCTCTTCGCCACCTACGCGACCGCCGCCCTGCCAGCGCCGCCGCCCAGCCTTGATCTCACCAAGAAGATGAACGTCCCCTGGGGCATGATGGACAATGCCCAACTCGGCGACTGCACCTGCGCCGCCGCCGGCCATCTCATGATGGAGTGGACCGCCAACGCGCAATCCAAAATCTTCACTCCTACCGACAACCAGATCGTGGCCGCCTACTCCGCCATCACCGGCTACAACCCCAAGACCGGAGCCAACGACAACGGCGCGCAGGAAATCGATGTGCTCAACTACTGGCGGCAGACCGGAATCGCCGGCCACAAAATTCAGGCATTCGTCGCCCTCGAACCCTCCAACACCACCCACATCATGGACGGAACCTGGATTTTCGGCGGCTGCTACATCGGACTCGCACTGCCCAAGACCGCGCAGGCGCAGACGCAGAATCATCAGCCCTGGTCGATAACATTGGCAGGCACAACCGGTGACGGCGCGCCCGGTTCCTGGGGAGGACACGCTGTTCCAGTCGTGGCCTATGATTCCCGCAGCGTCACCGTCGTCACCTGGGGTGCGCTGCAAACCATGACTTGGGGCTTCTGGGCGGCTTACTGCGACG
>Ga0181525_10003425_pt1 | contig 12538 bp, 7 predicted proteins | sample PEATcosm2014_Bin_48_FD_121100 | JGI IMG/M metagenome (GOLD analysis project Ga0181525, IMG submission 121100) | Peatland microbial communities from MTU Mesocosm Facility, Houghton, MI, USA - PEATcosm2014_Bin06_10_metaG | ecosystem: Environmental > Terrestrial > Soil > Wetlands > Peat | place... | reverse complement strand
TGCTAAGCCGTTGCTATCCGTCAGGATACTGCTCTGGCTTGAACTTAAAATGAGGGACATTCCAGCCGAGGCGCGGCCAGAGTCGCCCGACACCAACATCAAGTCATTTCCTGCGGGACGCAGCACGGTTGATTGAAACAGCACACTTGCACCGAGCACGGCATTGGGTGGAATAGAAGAATCCGCCACGCGGACTTCGAGCGGCAGAAATGCCGAGCCGGTTATGACCTGGCGCTGGGGCCGCAAGCACCACCGCGACTGGCGTGACGATCGAAAAAACGGCGAGCAGACGGCAACCGGGGATAAAACCTTCACCTGGAAATGTATGTCCGCTCGGAGGCTTTGGGAAACCGCAGGCATCCTGACTCGGTGCCCTTGGGCAAAGCTGTGATGGATGTCACTTGCCCCGCCGGTGGGTTGTCAGATCCAGAATCTGGCCGCGCCCGGCGTTGACTTTGCTTCCGGTCCGCACCTAAGATGGCTCACCAGACTTGGCCGAGGCGTTGCGGAAACGGCTCCAAAATCATGATCGGGCAAACCATTTCTCACTACAGAGTGATCGAGAAACTCGGCGGTGGCGGGATGGGTGTGGTGTACAAAGCTGAAGACACCCGGCTGCACCGCTTCGTTGCTCTCAAATTCCTCCCCGAAGATGTTACGCGCGACGCCGCGGCGCTGAGCCGCTTTCGCCGCGAAGCCCAGGCTGCTTCCGCGTTGAATCATCCGAATATTTGCACTATCTATGACATCGGCGAAGAGGGCGGGCTCGCCTTCATCGTCATGGAGCATCTCGAGGGCGAGACGCTGAAGCACCTCATTGGCAACCGTCCTCTGGAACTGGCAAAGCTGCTCGTCATCTCTGTTGATGTGGCCGATGCCCTGGATGCGGCCCATTCCAAAGGCATTGTTCACCGCGACATCAAGCCCGCCAACATCTTTGTTACGGCTCGGGGCACGGCCAAGATCCTCGATTTCGGCCTGGCCAAAGTCACGCTCGACAGCAGCCGCGTGCTGGACCCTGCCGAAGTCACCAAGACCGAGGGCATGAGCGCTGAGCATTTGACCAGTCCGGGCTCAGCGCTCGGCACGGTGGCTTACATGTCGCCCGAGCAAGTGCGAGGCAAGCCTCTGGATTCTCGCACCGACCTGTTCTCCTTCGGCATCGTGCTCTATGAGATGGCGACCGGGGAGGTGCCGTTCCGCGGCGAGACTTCTGGAGTCATTTTTGACGCGATCATGAATCGCATGCCGGTGGCGCCCGTGCGCCTGAATCCCGACTTGCCGGCAAAGCTCGAAGATGTGATCAATCGGGCGCTCGAAAAAGATCGCGATTTGCGCTACCAGCACGCCGTGGATATCAAATCGGAATTGTTGCGGCTGAAGCGCGATCTGGAATCCGGACGCTCATCGGCGGCGGATTCGTCGCATTCGGTGCCGGTGCAAGGTGCCTCGCCGCGGGTGGAATCGCAGTCGGCAATCGCGGCCGAGAAGAAGGCCAGCGGGCGCACCGCGGCTGTTTCCGACCCTTCCCATTCTTCTGGTTCTGGGAGCGTGGCCACCTCGTCGTTCCCGACTCCACGGAAATCGTGGAAGCTTGCCATCCCTGCAGCCCTGCTGCTGGTTTTGGCAGTGATTGCGGCCGGACTTTACTGGCGCAAGCATCAGGCCGTGAAGATCACCGACAGGGATTTTCTCATCCTCGCCGATTTCACCAACCAGACTGGCGACCCGGTGTTCGACTCAACATTGAAGGAGGCTCTTGCCATCCAGTTGGAGCAATCCCCCCTGCTACGTTTGGTGAGCGATGCCGAGTTGCACAACAATTTGCAATATCTGGGACAATCCCGCGATCAGAGAATCACGCCGGACCTGGCCCAGCAGCTGGGCCAGCGCCTGGGAGTGAAAGCTTACCTGGCGGGAAGCATCGCGAGTCTCGGGTCCTCGTATGTCGTCCAGATCAATGCAGTGAATTGCGGAACGGGAGAGGTTTTGGCCCGCGAACAAGTTACGGCCGCTGAAAAGACAGGAGTATTGCAGGCGGTTTCGAACGCCGCCACGGCGATGCGCGCCCGGCTCGGCGAATCCATGGCCTCAATCCAGAAGCTCACCACGCCCTACACCAATGTGACGACAGCTTCACTGCAGGCTTTCCATGCATTTTCGCTGGGGGAAGATGAACACCGGATGGGACGCGACTTTCCACAGGCATCTTCTTTCTATGAGGAAGCAATCCGGCTTGACCCGGGCTTCGCGATGGCTTATGCCCGCTTGGGTGTGGCCTATGGAAACCAGGGCGCAGTAACCAAGGCCGTGGAGCATTTGAAGAAAGCCTACGATTTACGAGAGCGGGTTACCGAGCGCGAGCGCATGTACATCGAGTCACAGTACGCTTTGCAGCAGTTCGACATGCCGAAAGCGCTCGACTCCTACAAGCTGTTCGTGGCGACGTATCAATGGGATGCTGCCGCGTGGAACAACCTGGCTACGGCCTATACACTCGTGGGCGATTTCGAACAAGCGGTCGCAGGGTATGAAAAGACCTGGCAGATCGCGCGGTGGGACAATACGGCCGCCACGAATGCTGCCAGTGGGCTGATCACCATTGGCCGGACACAGGAAGGTGAGCGTTACCTGAAAGAGGCGCGAGACGAAGGCGGCGGGGACGGCATCCTTTACCGCAGTGTTGCCATGGTGGACGATTTTATTTCTGGCCGGCCAGACTGGGAGAAGCACATACAGTGGGCAGCCAGCCGACCAGACGGTTTTCTTCTGCAATCGACTGCGGGCGAAATATATTTCTTCGCGGGCAAAATGCATGGGGCGGTCCGGCAATGGGAGCAAGCCGCGCTAAAGGCCGAGCAGCAGCACCTCACGGATGTGGCGGGCGGAATCTATGCTACCGAGGCGGCGCATGATGCCCTGATATCCAATTGTTCCGCTGCTCGCGATACGGCGCACCGCGCGCTGACGCTGGACCACTCGGTGGCCACCGTTCCCGACGCTGCTTTGGCTCTCGCGTGGTGCGGCGAGGAAGGCCTGGCCCTGAAAGAAGTCGAGCGACTGGTGGCGGCCGCGCCTTCTAACACGCTGACCAGCGACATATACTCGCCAGAGGTGAAAGCTGCGGCGGCTCTCGCCGCACACCATCCCGAGCAGGTGACGGGGATTCTTACTCCCGCGCTTCCTTATCTCCTGGTCAGCAAAACTCCGCACTTACTGGGCCGGGCGTCGCTTGAGACGAGTCACGCCCAGCAGGCCGTGAATGATTTCGAGCCGGGCGTCCGTTATCCCTCCTTGGCTGTGGGATCGGAAGGGGTGAACGGTTCCGCGCAAGCCCCTGACTACGTTCTCTGCCTGCTGGGCACCGCCCGCGCCCAGGCCCAGTTCGACCGGGCGGCCGCCACGCGGAGCTACCAGCAACTGCTCGAGATCTGGAAGAACGCCGATGCTGATTTCATCCCCGCCCAGGAGGCGCGGCGCGAACTGGCGGCGCTGAGTGCGCCCTCGAAAAACTAAGCCACGGGCACGTAACGCGCGTGACTCTGATGCTGTTCAGCACTCAGGTTGGCGCCGGCCAGCAACAGCATCCCGATGAGAAAAGCCCAGAACATCATGCTCACCGAGAGCGCGAACGGTCCGTACACTTCAGCGAAATTAAGCCAGGGCAGCGCCAGAATATAGCCGTATTTCAGCGCCTCGGAAAGCACCCCCATAATGATGGCCGCGGGCAACACCGCCCGCGCCGGAACCTTTCCGTTGGGCAGCAGCCAGTAAATAAGAAAAAAGATGGCGATGCTGGCGGCAATGGCGAACCCTTTCATGGTCATGAATCCCACAAAACGAATAAAACCGCTGCCATGGCCGCGCAGCAGGAACTCCATGAGCGTCACGTCCCCGGCACTCATCGCGATGGAAAGCAGAGCCAGAACGCCACAGGCGAAGACGAGTCCAAAAGAAATCAGTTGATTGCCCAGGTAAGAGCGATTATTGCTCACATTCCAGATGCGGTTGAGAGCCACCTCCAGCGGCATAAATACGCCGGAGGAGGTTATGAGCAGGATGACCAGTGAAACCACTTGTACCCGATGCCGGGTATTTACCATGGCGTTAAGGTTGCGAATGACGAAGTCCTGGCCGGCGGGCAGATAATCCCGCAGCAACTCCACCACAACGTCATACATTACGCGCGAATGAAACACCCTCCGGATCAATGTCATCAGCAGCACGACGAAAGGAAAAAACGAGAGAATCGAGTTGGCGGCAAACGAGAATGCGAAGGTATGCACATCCGTGCGCAGCAGGTATTTCACGGTTGAGACCACCACTCCGGGCCGAGCTTGAGGCGGCTGCGCCCTCACTGTCTCGCTTTCCGCCGGCTCGGGCGGTGGATATGCAATTTGATTGGGCACGGGATTTTGCTCGATTCCATCAATCCTAGTCCTCTCCGTCGATCTCCGAAAGGAACGAAAGGTTCGAACCGGACGATCGTTTCTTCCGCCAGCGCGCCCCCCCAGGAGAGCCCTCTCTACTAGGAACACGATTGCAGTCACGATTGTGACCGCGGGTTACATCTATGGTTTAGCCTTTAATTCTTCTTGCGAAACGTTTCACTACTGCTTATTATCGGGGGCTCATAACCCGGGCACGTCGGGATATGAGTTCGTAGGGCAGGTTGACGTTTTGAGTAGGTCAGTAGAAATCACGGCCGCCGGTCGAGGCTCCGCAAGTTCGCGCCGCACCTTGTTGTGCGACTCTGAACCCAGGAGTCTTTTGCTTTAGGTCAAGACTCTACGACTTAAGAGGACGCAACCGCGTTCCACCGGTTTTCTTGAGGGGGTGCCCCGGTTATTCGGGGTACGATACGGGGGATCCGGGGAACTAATCTTCGCAGTCAGTGAAAGGAGTTTTCCGTGAGAGAGAAAGGTACAGTGAAGTGGTTCAACGGGGCAAAAGGATATGGATTTATCCAGCGCTCCACGGGGGAGGATGTTTTCGTACATTTCTCCGCGATTCAAGAGAACGGCTACCGGTCGCTCAACGAGGGGGAGACCGTTGAGTTTGATCTGCTGAAAGGTCCCAAGGGCTTTCAGGCTGGTAACGTAGTCCGCGCCTAACCGCGATCATCGTGAGTGTCAACCCTCCCGTTCCCAGCGGGAGGGTGTTTTGCGAGGAACCAGGTTCTAGCCGGTAGTAGATTTCAGGACGCGCAAGCCACAGCCAAGCTCACCGCAGCTCCAACGACACCAGATCTCCGCCGGAGAGGCCGTCGGGTTTGTAGTTCACCGACACCGCGCGGTCATTCCATTGGCACGAGAAGCTATCGGCTCCGAGCAGCAACAGCGACTTGTAGTCGGCGGTGCGGAGCTTCAAAACCACCGCGTCCGAGCTGACCGTGAGCACGGCGCGCGGCGGCTGCGAGCAGTCCACGCTAACCAGCCGTCCCTCCAAAAACTTGGCCGCCCGCTTATCCGCTGGGACTGCGCCTTTCTCGGCTTGGGCCGCCGCAGCGCGCTTGGCCGCGTCCTGTTCCAGCACATCGAAGGGAGAACTTTGCGGCGTGAGCTTTTGAGCCGCCGCGGCAGCCGCCGCTGAAATACCATACTTCTGTTCCGTCGAGAGCCGATCCAGCTCTGCGCGGGCTGCCGCGGCGACCTGCGGATTGCCGCTGCTTTTCAATCGGGCGAATAGCGCTTTCGCCGCTTCCCACTTCCTGGCCGACGCGTAAATTTCCCCCAGATGGAAAACGTACTCCTCGCGTCGCGGACTGAGCTGCATGGCGGCGCGTTCAGCCTGCATGGCTGTGAGCGAGCCCCCGCCCTCCATGCGCGCCATTGCCATCAAGTCATAGGCGGCAGCGAACTCCGGTCGCCAGTCGAGCACCGCGCGCAGATCCTGCATCATGTTGGGCAAGCCTTGGATGTCAGTATGCTTTGCCTGCGCAATGCGATACTTGAGCACGCAAAGGTAATAGCGGATCCACAAGTCACGCTGGTCGACGGCCGCCGCGTCGCTCAGTTCTTCGGCAGCGGCATCGAACTCTCCTCGCTGCAGGTGATCCCAGCCCAAAGCGCGGTGGGCGATCTCATTGCCTGTGGCCGTGATCCGCGGACCGGTATCTTTGTCGTCGTCATCATTTTTCTTTTTTTTGTCATCTTTACCCTTATCCTCGGCTTCCCTGTGAGAGGCTGGGTCGGGAGCCGTGGCCAACGCCTGCAATTCCTGCAGTCCGGCGGCGCGACGGTCGGGAATTCTACTTTTTATCTCACCCACCAGCGCGCGCGCGTCGCTTTCGCGAACCGGCGTCGCCGTGATCACGCTTTCGTCCGGTCCCACTAGTTCGGGGAATTCGTAAACCTGCGGAGTATAGCTCTGGGAGCCCGCTTGCTTGGAGGCATCCAACGCCGTGAACAGCGGCGCAAGCGAGCGGAAGTAATTCTTCACCGCCTGCTCAAATTGACCGGTGGTCATTCCGAACGCTTTCTGAATCGCCTCTTCCACCGGCAGGTGCTGGTTCTCTACCAGATCGAAATAAGCTCCCGTCTCCGGCAACTTCTTTTCGTGCAGCAGATAATGCATCACCATCCACGACTGTGCGTAGAACAAGGTGTGGTGCGTGCCCTCGTTATAGCTTGCGGTGTCATGCTTCATGGTGAACAAGTCGGGCAAGGAGATCCAGACCTGCGCGCCGAGCAGTTCGGTGAGTGACTTCGGCAAATTCTGGACCTCTTGTTGGTTTTGCAAAAGATCGGTGGTGAAGGCAGGTTTAAGCTCCGGGTCCCCCCCCATCTCCACCTGCTTGTTATCGATGCGGATCGAGCTGAAATACTCCGCCATGCCTTCGTCGAACCATCCCTCGACCGGAGGATAGTTGTCATTCAGCATCCGGTGGGCGAAGTCGTGGGCAACAGCCCGCCATGGCTCCTCTTCGAACAGGTTCAGCACGATGAAGTTCTGGTCCTCCCCCGGCACGAAAAAGCCGGGCACGCTGATGGGCTGTCCCTGGCGCAGCGGCGCAGTCTGGTAATAGCTCTTGTCGTTCTTGAAGGCCAGGATGGTCAGGGGCACCGAATCGTTCAGCCGGTCTTTCATAAGCAGCGTGGCAAACACCCTCCGCATCTGCTCGAAGCGCAGGGCGACTTCCTTCCCCCTTTTTTCGCCCGCATCGGTGACGACAATGAAGTGCGTTGAATGAATCTCAAGCCAGGGAGACTGCTCGGCTACGAAAACGGAAGTTGAGACAAGGATGCCCACTAGCATCGCACGCAGAAACCCCAGCGGGATGGAACGAGTACGGCCCATGCGGTTCAGCCGGAGAGGAAATAACCAACAGAATCAACACCAAAATGCTAACACGCGGCTGGTCATGATTTCCGACAATCAATCGGCAGTTCGCAGGACTACAGCCTCCATGGCTTCCAAAAGCGCTGCTGACACCAGCCTGCTTCCGCGCTATCCTTCCACCATGCGGAAGCTGGATTTGAGTATCGCTCTGATCGCTGCCCTGCTGGCTCCCCTCGCGCCCCAGGCCCAGCCGGCGACGACCACGCCTGTCACCTTTCGCGTAAGCGACCCATCCGGAGCGGCCATCCCGCACGCGCAGGTCCGGCTTGTTCCGTCTCCGGAGCCGGCCGCCCCGAAGCTTGAAACTGACGACCATGGCCAACTCTCGATCAGCCTGAAATCGGGCGGCTATGCCCTGTTCGTTTTTGCTCAGGGATTCCGGATTGACACGAGGCACATCGACATTCGCATTCCAGAGGGCCAGGCCGGCGCCAGCCACGTTGTTCCCGTGGTTTTGGAGGTAGGCCGGGGTGGCGGGCCCGTCGAATCAACGGCGGTCGAAGGCAACTTGGTGCTCACCGCCAATCCCGATCAGGCTTCTGTCGCGCTCTCCTCCGCCGACTTTCGCGCCTTGCCGCACATCACCATCACCGTACAGAACGGCCATACCAACGCTGCGGAGGCCTATTCCGGGGTTCCGCTCGCCACCTTGTTGGCCAAGGTGAACGCACCCCTCGGCAAGGAACTTCATGGAGAAGCGATGACCAGCTATGTGATCGCTACCGGCTCCGATCAATACTCCGTGGTGCTGTCTCTCGCCGAGGTCGATCCCAGCTTTCATGAGGGTCCGGTGATTGTAGCCGATGCTCGCGATGGCCAGCCGCTAGGAAAATCCGGCCCGTTCCAACTGATCGTCTCGAATGACAAGCGCCCCGCACGCTGGGTGCACAATCTGGTTTTGATAACGCTGGAGCGGGGACGCTGACCTCAGACAAGATTCCTCTATTCGAATCCAGCCTATGCGAATCTGGTCGTACGGCTTCGCGGTGGTGGTGCAAGTTGAACCAGTGCGGGCTGCGCGCGGCAAATCCCTCATCCCGCCGGTGAAAACGCGGGACACCTACTGCGGAGGGTGCGCAGGAAATGCTTGGATATAGCCGCCGTCGGGAAAATATTCGTTGGTCAAGACCGGCTTACCGTCTCCGTGTGACGCCGTAAGCATTTGCCCTCGGTCGTCATAACCATAGACATCCACATGCCCCTCCGAATCCGTGGCGCGGATGATTCGGCCGCCGACATCGTAGTCGTACTCGACGGTGCGACCCTGAGAAGATGTGATCTTGCGAATGCGGTGCTGGGAATCACTTTCGAAGTGCAGCCAATTTCCAGATGGACTGCTCACGGAATCGAGAGCGCCGGAAGAATCGCGCTCCATCTTGTACTCGCCTCCCGTGGGTCAACAAAGCCGGTCAGAACCGTGACGTTCTGCGGCAGAGCATGCGGCCGGTAGGGGAAAATGTAAGTCCAGCCGTCGGTGGTTTTCACCTGCCACGAGTTTGAGGCATAAATAGCCTCGGAATTTTTGAAGCGCCCGTAGTCCGAGCCCCATGTGGCCAGGTAGACATTGCCAAACTGTCCTGAGTTCGGCTCTTGATGGTCGAAGTGAACTCGGACCCCATCCTCCAGGAAGAGGTCGACCGCGAAGATTGAAACGCGAAGAGTTTCGCCCTCGGTCGATCTGCTGAGAACTGGTTCGATTGAAAGCGCTCAGTCGCCGCTGGCGTGGTTCTGCGTAGGCAGGAGAACCAAACGCGGGCGCCCTTTGGCGACGCGCGGCTGCGCCGCGCGGCCGCACGCGTGTATGATGCCGATCACCGCGAAATAGGCTGACAGGACGCCAATCCCAACCGATACTACTACGGTGAGGCAGAGAATCAGAGGCATGAACAACGAAATCACGGTCGACCACCTTATAGAATTGCACTCACCTAGATGCCGCCAGCCCGACTTTCGTCTATGCGGCTTCTTCAATCTACCCGGGTTGAAGGCCGCCGCTAGTGACCACCCAGATGCGCCGTATCCCGATGCAAACGTAGTATGATACGGAGTAGAGCTGCGCACTTCCAATGTCGAACATATCTGTACCCCTGTCGACGTTACGGAAGGCCGATGCACCCCATACCTAGATGGCTATTACCAAGATTTCGGTGCGCGGGGCGCGCCAGCATAATCTCAAGAACATCGACGTCGAGATCCCCCGCAACTCCCTCACGGTCGTCACCGGCCTGAGCGGTTCGGGCAAGTCTTCTCTGGCGTTCGATACTATTTACGCTGAGGGCCAGCGCCGTTATGTGGAAACGCTCTCCACCTACGCGCGCCAATTTCTCGATCAGATGGAACGTCCCGACGTCGATGCCATCGACGGACTGAGTCCTTCCATTTCCATCGAGCAAAAGACCACCAGCCGCAGCCCCCGTTCGACCGTCGGCACGATTACCGAAATCTATGATTATCTTCGCCTCTTGTTCGCTTCCATTGGGGTGCCGCATTGTCCTAAGTGCGGCCGCTCCATCAGCCGCCAGTCGGCCGAACAGATCGTTCAACGCGTGATGGCCCTTACCCCAGAAGACCGGGTCATGGTACTCGCTCCAATCGTACGCGGACGCAAAGGCGAATTTAAAAAGGAGATGGAGACGCTCCTGAAGCACGGCTACACTCGCGCCCGGGTCGACGGTGAACTGGTGAATCTCGACGACGATCTCAATCTCGACAAGCGCAAGAATCACACCATCGAAGTGATGATCGACCGCCTCCTGGTAAAGCCGGGTATCGAGCATCGCCTGGAAATGTCGATAGGTCTCGCGATGAAGCTGGCCGGCGGACTGGTGCAAGTCTCGGTCGTGGGTGGCGATGAGCAACTGTATTCCGAAAAGCTCGCCTGCCCGGATTGCGGGATCAGCGTGCCTCAACTCGAGCCCCGCTCGTTTTCCTTCAATAGCATGTACGGAGCTTGTCCCGAATGCCATGGCCTGGGCAGCCGTTACGATTTCGATCCGGCAAAAGTGGTCACCGACTGGTCGAAGCCGCTGCTCGATGGCGGACTTGGCCCCGGCTCCGCATCACAGGGTCTGATCCATGCTTTGCAGGTGGTGGCCGCGGCGCACGGGATCGATCTGAATACTCCCTTCGAGAAGTTTCCCGAGAAAACCCAGGACCTGCTCCTGAATGGCGAATCCGGCCGCGGCAAGACGGGCTTCCGCGGAATCTTCGGGTACCTGAAACAGAATCTCGAAGAGTCCACTTCTGAAGGCTACCGCGACTGGCTGATGGATCACATGTCCGCGACCGAATGCCCGGCGTGTCACGGGAAGCGTCTGCGTCCCGAGAGCTTGGCCGTTAAGGTGAACGGCATGTCGATCGGCGACTTTACCGCCCTGCCGATTTCGCGGGCGCTCGAAGCAGCGCGGAGCATCAAACTGGCAGGACGCGAGGAAAAAATCGCGGGACGAGTCATGCATGAAGTAAAAGAACGCCTGCAATTTCTGAACGCAGTAGGACTCAACTATATTTCGCTCGACCGCTCCGCGGCCACGCTGTCGGGCGGTGAAGGCCAGCGAATCCGTCTTGCAACTCAGATCGGCTCCCGGCTGCGTGGCGTTCTCTACGTTCTCGACGAACCTTCCATCGGTCTCCATCATCGCGATAACGGTCGGCTCCTGACCGCTCTGGAAAACCTGCGCGATCTGGGCAACACCGTGCTCGTTGTCGAGCACGACGAAGAAACCATCCGGCGCGCCGATTACGTCATTGATCTGGGTCCGGGCGCGGGCCGCCACGGCGGTGGCTTGGTAGCCCGCGGAACGCCCGCCCAAATCATGCGCGAGCCCAACTCGCTGACCGGCGCCTACATTTCCGGCAAGGTTCGCATCGAGATGCGTCCCGAGCGCCGGCAAAAAAACGGCGCTGCACTGACCGTCCTCGGCGCAAAAGAAAACAATCTCAAAAATCTGGACGTAACTTTTCCACTGGGTGTGATGACGGTGGTTACAGGAGTCTCCGGCTCAGGCAAATCCACCCTGGTGAACGACATCCTGTATCGCGCTCTCGCCCGCCAGCTCTACCGCTCGCGCGAGCGCTCCGGCGAGCACAAGGCGATCATGGGCGCGGAGAATATCGACAAAGTCATCCGCATCGACCAGTCGCCGATCGGTCGCACTCCGCGCTCGAATCCCGCAACCTACACCGGCGTCTTCACCCAGATTCGAGATCTCTATGCCATGCTGCCCGAGGCGCGCGAACGCGGCTACAAGGCGGGACGCTTCTCCTTCAACGTTTCCGGGGGACGATGCGAAGCCTGCCAGGGCGAAGGCCAGCGCCGCATCGAGATGAATTTTCTGCCCGACGTTTACGTGCTCTGCGAGGTCTGCGGCGGCCGCCGCTACAACCACGAGACGCTGGCGGTGAAGTACAACGGGCACTCCATTGCCGACCTGCTCGAAATGCCGGTCTCCGACGCGTTGCCGGTGCTCGAAAACATTCCGCAGGTGAAGCAGAAACTGCAAACTCTAGTCGACGTCGGCCTTGGCTACATTCATCTCGGTCAATCTGCGGTCACTCTCTCCGGCGGCGAAGCCCAGCGCATCAAGCTGGCCCGCGAGTTAAGCAAGCGCCAGACCGGCAAAACGCTTTATCTTCTCGATGAGCCCACCACCGGCCTGCACTTCGACGACGTAAAAAAGCTGCTCGACGTGTTGCACCGTTTGACCGACCTGGGGAATTCGATCATCATCATCGAGCATCATCTGGACGTGATCCGCAACGCCGACTGGATCATCGACCTCGGCCCCGAAGGCGGCGAAGAAGGCGGCCGCATCGTAGCGCAGGGCATGCCCGAGCAGGTGGCGCGAGTGAAGAAGTCGTATACCGGGCAGGCGCTGGCGGGATATTTCTTGACGAATGGCAGGAAAGTGGCGAGCGGGTAGTTCCAATGTAAATCGTCATTAGGACGACCCTGTCATCCCGAGCGAAGAGAAGGACCTATGCATTTTGCCGTCGCCGATGGGATGCATGGGTTGTTCGGTTCGCTCAGAACGACAGCGTGGGGTTCTTAAGAACTTCGAGTCAGGCCGGTACCGAGTATTTTCGGCGTATCCCGTAAACTGGTGCTGCGAAAGGATTTTTTTGTCCTCACCCGAAAATCCGCGATTCGATCGACCGGTGCTGAACCGCGAGCCGCAAGCGCCGGGCGCGTTTGTCG
>Ga0181525_10003424_pt1 | contig 12538 bp, 12 predicted proteins | sample PEATcosm2014_Bin_48_FD_121100 | JGI IMG/M metagenome (GOLD analysis project Ga0181525, IMG submission 121100) | Peatland microbial communities from MTU Mesocosm Facility, Houghton, MI, USA - PEATcosm2014_Bin06_10_metaG | ecosystem: Environmental > Terrestrial > Soil > Wetlands > Peat | place... | reverse complement strand
CGGCCGCAGCGTGAACGTCACGCTCTTACCGCCCGGACCGTACTTCCACGACGTGGCCAGCCCGGGTCCGGGGTTCCCGGCCGGATCGAGCGTCGTGATCGAGGCGTACACCAGGCCGAGGACGTGCATGTCCCAGCCCGCGCTTGAGGTGACCGGATCCCATGAGGTGGGAAGCTCCCACTCCCAGTTGAGGGTGCCGCTGGCCCCGGTGCCGGCCAGTGTCGCGGACGATGTGGTGGGTGACGAGCTGCTGCAGGCGGCCGCGGCCAGCGAAACGGCGAGGGCGGCGGTAAGCATGACACTGCTGCGGGCAGCGCGCAAACGACTGCGCATGAGCGGACTCCTGTCGAGGGGGGCGCACCGCCACGTCGTCGTAGCCATGTGCATCTGCCGCGTTCAGGCTAATTCAGATAAAACCGATTGGTCAAGTAGACATTAGGTCGGCCGGTCCGGCGGCGGCGAACGCCGCCTGTCCGGCGGCGGCCACGACCGAGTCGTCCTGCGGCGTGTGTACCCGGGAGCACAGCACGTCCCTGTAGTGCCGCTCCAGCGGGTATTTCCTGGTCAGACCGTTGTTGCCAACCAGCGCGACCGCCTGCTCCACCGCCGCGATCGCGGCCCTGGTGCCGATGAGCTTGGCCATCCCGGCGTGACTGGCGGCGACCGGGTCGTCGGCGTCGGCGCGCGCCGCCAGGCCGCTGATCAGGTCGCTCGCGGCAGTCAGCGACGTCTCGATCTCGCCGACGGCACTTTGAAACCTCGGCAGGGTGGCGAGCGGCCGTCCCAGGGCGGTGGGGGTCCGCTCGGTCAGGAAGCCGACCAGCCAGTCCCGGGCCGCGCGGGCCACGCCGAGGTAGAGCGCGGTGAGGCCGAGCCCGTTCCAGGCCATCGCCGCGGCGTCGCGCGCCGGCGCCGCGGCCGGCTCGGTGAGGCCGGCGATCGCGTCGGCGGGCACCGGCGTGTCCGCGAAGATCACGTCGTCGCTCCGACTGGCCCGCAGCCCCAGGTGATCCCAGGTGGGCTCGATCGTGATCCCCGGCGAGTCCGAGCGGACCAGGAAGCTGCCGACCCGCGGGGCTGGCTCGTCGGTCCTGGCCCAGACGGCCATCCAGCGGAGGCCGACCGCGCCGGTCGAGAAGATCTTCCGCCCGGTCAGCGACCAGCCGGACGCTGCCCGGCGGGCGGTGGTCGCGGGCAGCCCGCCGCGGGCCGGCGTGCCGAGCTCCGGCTCAACCCGCAGCGCATTGATCAGCACGGGCCGGCCCGCGGATTCCGCGATCACCTCCGCGTACAGCGCGGCCGGCCAGGTCTCCTGCCGCGCCTGCGCGGCGTGCTGGAACAGGGTCATCGCGGTGATCAGGGCGACCGACGGGTCGCCGCGGCCGAGCGCGTGCAGGATGGCGACGGTCTGCGCCAGCCCTGCTCCGGGACCGCCGTATCGCCCGGCTACCGTCGCGGTCAGCAGCCCGGCGGCGTGGACGGCGCCGATCCCGTCGGCGGGGAAAGACCCCGCCCGGTCATGCTCGCCGGCGCGCGCGGCCAGCGCGGCGGTCACCTCAGGCAGGCGGCCGATATCGGGTACCACCGGGCTCATGCCGACAGGGCGGCTGCCTCGGTTCCGACCGGCGTGCTCGCGGCCTGCTCGCGCAGCAGCGGCACCAGCCCGCTGCCCCAGTCGACCACGTCGTCCAGCGGCTCGAAGCCGCGGATCAGGACGGTATCGATGCCTGCCCGCCGGTAGGCCATCAGCGCGTCGGCGACCTGCCGGGGCGTGCCGACCAGCGCGGTTGAGTTCCCGCCGGGTCCGGTCAGCTTTGTTACCCCGAACCAGAGCCGCTCATCGTGAACGTCGCGTTCGGCGGCCTGCTGCTGCAGCCGCTGCGACCCGACCGATGAGGATTCGCGGAAGCCGAACAGCCGGGCGCCTCGGGCGGGTACCTGGACGCCCTGTACCTGAGCGGTCTTCGCGTCGCCGATCCGGCGGGCAGTGGCCGACCTGATCTCCTCGGCGCGCTGCCATGCCGCCTCCTCGGTATCGGCCACGATCGGCCGGACGGACAGGCTGAACCGTACGCTACGGCCGTGGCGGGCGGCCGCGGACCGGATCTGGGCGATCCGCCCGGCGATCTGCGCCACCGGCTCGCCCCAGAGCATGTAGACGTCCGCATGCTGCGCGCCTACCTCCACCGCGGCCGGTGACGCGCCGCCGAAGTACAGCGGGATCCCGGCGTCCGCGGGTGGGCGGACCGAGCTGTATGCCCCGCGCACGCTGTAGAACTCGCCGTCGTGATCGAAGGGCTCGGCGGCGGTGAGCTCGCGGCGCAGCAGGCTCATGAACTCCGCCGTGCGCGCATACCGCCGGTCGTGGTCGGCGAAGTCGCCGTCCCGCTTCTGGTCGAGCTCGTCGCCGCCGGTGATGTGGTGGATGGCGACCCGGCCCCCGCCGGTGAGCTGGTCCAGCGTCGCCAGTTTCCGCGCCACCAGGGTGGGCGCCACGAACCCGGGCCGGTGCGCGATCAGCACCTTGAGGGCGGTGGTGGCGTACAGCACGTGTGCTGCCACCGCAAAGCCGTCCGCGCCGGTGGCGCCGTAGCCGATGAGCACCCGGTCGAAGCCCGCGGCCTCGTGCGCCTGCGCGAACCGGGTCAGGTAACCGGCGTCGATCGGCGGCCCGTCGAAGGAGCCGCGCGACTCGGAGACATCCTTGGTCCCCACCATGCCGATGATCTCGATGGACATTTCGGTCCGCCTCCGATCTCTTGTCAATTAAACCTATCGATATTATAGGATATGCGTTATGCCGGTCGCCATCCCCTCCGTGGCGGCGCCAACCGTCCGCCGCGCCTTGCGGGAACGGGCCGAGATCGGGCTCCTCGATGTGCGACCGGAGGGGCGCTTCGCCGAGGGACATCCGCTGTTCGCGGCCTCGTTCCCGCTGGGCCGCCTGGAGGCGGAGGTCTTCGACCGGCTGCCCCGGCGCTCGGTCCCGCTCGTCGTCTACGGGGACGGGCCTGGGATCGGGGACGACGGCACCGCGTCGGCGGTGCGCGTGCTGCGGAGCCTCGGCTACCCAGACGTGTCGCTGCTGGACGGCGGCCTGGCCGGATGGACGTCGACCGGCGGGGAGCTGTTCGCTGACGTCAACGCACCGAGCAAGGCGTTCGGGGAGCTGGTGGCGGCCACGGCGGGGACGCCGGACCTGTCGGCGCAAGACCTGCGGGCGATGCTCCGTGACGGTGCGGACGTCGTCGTGGTCGATGCCCGCAGGTTCGACGAATACCAGACGATGAGCATCCCGACCGCCACCAGCGTCCCCGGAGCCGAGCTGGTGCTGCGCGTCGGCGTGCTCGCCCCGGACCCGGCCACCACGGTGGTGGTGAACTGCGCCGGCCGGACCCGCAGCATCATCGGCGCCCAGTCGCTGATCAACGCCGGCCGGGCGAACCGGGTGCTGGCCCTGCGCAACGGCACCATCGGCTGGACCCTGGCCGGCCTGGCGCTGGACCATGGCCAGGCCCGCCGACAGCCTGAGGTACCCACGGCAACGGCCCGGCAAGCCAGGGCCGCGGCGACGGCCCTGGCCCGCAAGGCGGGGGTGGGCGAGATCGGGGCCGCGGAGCTGCGCGCGCTGGAGGACGGCGGGCGGCGCACCCTCTACCGGTTCGACGTCCGCACGCCCGAGGAATACGCGGCTGGTCATCCCGCCCGGTTCCGCCCGGCGCCCGGCGGGCAGCTGGTCCAGGAGACCGACTGGTTCGCCCCGGTCCGCGGCGCGCTTGTGGTCCTGGCCGACGACGACGGTGGGCGGGCGGCGATGACCGGGTCGTGGCTGGCCCAGATGGGCGTGCAGGTCGCCCTCTGGGCACCCGGACCCGCGGATCCGGTCGAGACGGGCGTGTGGCGGCCGGCTCTGCCGCCGCTGCCCGAGGTGACGCTGGCCGCGCCGGCCCAGGTGGACGACTGGCTGCGCGCGGGCGAGGCGCTGGTCGTCGACGTCGACACGAGCCGGCGGTTCCTGTCCGGCCACGTACCCGGAGCGGCCTGGGTCCTGCGTACGGACCTGCCCGGCATCGTACCTGACCTGCTGGGCCGGGCCGCCCGACTGGTCCTGACCAGCGCAGACGGTGTCCTGGCCGCCTTCGCGGCGGCTGACGTACCCGAACGGGCCGGCGCCGTGGTCACGGTGCTGGACGGCGGCACCGCGAGCTGGACCGGGTCGGGGCGGCCGCTGCAGGCCGGACCCGGGGAGATGCTGTCGCCGCCCGTCGACGTCTACCGTCGGCCATACGAGGGCACCGATGTGGACCCCGAGGCCATGCAGGCCTACCTGGACTGGGAGCACGGGCTCGTGGCGCAACTGGAGCGGGACGGCACGCACGGCTTCACCGTGCTGGCCGGGCGGGCGGGCGACCATGACGCATGACGACCGCGCCCCGGCCCAAGAGGATACGGCCCGGATGGACGCGGACGTGCTGGTCCTCGGCGGAGGTCCCGCGGCGACCTGGGCGGCCGTCTCGGCCGCGCGCCAGGGCGCCGCCGTGGTGCTCGCCGACAAGGGCTATTGCGGGACCAGCGGGGTGGCGGCCACCGCCGGGGTGGGGCACTGGTTCGTGCCGCCCGAACCGGCGGCGCGCGAGCAGGCGATCGCGCAGCGCGAGGCCATCGCGGGCGGCTTGGCCGAACGCCGCTGGATGACCCGCATCCTCGACCAGACCTGGGAGACCCTGCCAACCCTGTCCGAGGTCTACCCATTCCCGGCCGACGAGGACGGTGCGGTGCAGTACCGGCGGGTCCGCGGGCCGGAGTACATGCGGGCCATCCGGCGGCTGGTCCGTAAGGCTGGCGTGACCATCATGGACCACGGCCCCGCCCTGGAGTTGCTGGTGCACGACGACGGCTCGGTGGCCGGCGCCGCGGGCGACGCGGCCAGCCGCGAGATCGTCGCCGGGGCCTCCTCCGGCGGCGGCGCCCAGAACTCGTCGTGGGCCATGTCGACGAGATCGCCGTCCGGCCGGACCGGCGCACAGGAAGCACACCGGGGGCGCTGGCGCCGTGATCGAAGTGGTGAGCGAGGAGAAATGCGTGACCTGCGACATCTGCGTGCGCGTCTGCCCGACCAACGTGGTCGACGCCGTGCCGGGCGGCGCGCCGCTGATCGCCCGCCAGGAGGACTGCCAGACCGGCGCGACTCCGGATGGGGCAAATGGCACCGCGATCCGGCGCTGCGTGACCAGAGCTGGCCCATGGACAGCATCTTCGCCGAGGCGAGGTCGCGAGCCGCCCGGCCGGCTGGACAGGGCCGCCCGGTCGGCGAACCGCCGGTCTCCCGCAGGCCGGATGCCTGGCCACCGGTGCCCTGAGGGCTTGAACTCAATTTTGTCGATCTATAAAGTAGAAAATTGTCGGTGGGGGGAGAAACGGAGAAACGAGGTGGGAGAAACGGTGACCGAACGGCCCGCGCCCTCCGTCCGTAAGCTGCTTGCCGACCTGCACGCCTACCGGCTGAAGACGATGGCGCCTGCCGACCTCCAGGTCAACATCGACCAGCGGGCACTGCTCGAGCGCACCGCCGACCGGTCCGCGTTCGTGCGGCCAGGCGACGTGGTCGCCTGCGTGAACCACGGATCGTTCTGAATAAGAAAGAGGAGATCCCCGTGCCCGTCGAGTTCATCGGCATCGCCCGCACCACGGACCGGTCCGAGACCATCGCCGAGACCGGTCCGGCCGTCGAGCCGGAGTACCTGTACCACCTGGCCGCCACGCACGAGCAGTCGGGCTTCGACCGGGTCCTGGTGGCGCACAGCTCAGCATCGCCCGACGGCTTCATCGTCGCGGACCAGGTGCTGAACGCCACCAGCCGGCTGGGAGTGCTGCTGGCCCACCGGCCGGGGTTTGTCGCCCCGACGATCGCCGCCCGCAAGTTCGCCACCGTCGACGCCTTCTACCCGGGCCGGATCGCGCTGCACGTCATCACCGGTGGCGACGACGGTGACCAGGCCCGTGACGGCGATTTCACCGACAAGGCGGCCCGTTACCGCCGTACCGATGAGTTCCTCGACATCGTCAAGCGTGAGTGGAGTTCCGAACAGCACTTCGGCTACGACGGCGAGTTCTACCGGGTCGCCGACGCGTGGTCGGCGCTCCGGCCGCCCGGCGGCCACCTGCCGATCTACTTCGGCGGCGCCTCCGCCGACGCCGTGCGGGTCGGCGGCAGGCACGCGGACGTGTATGCCTTCTGGGGCGAGCCGCTTGAGGGCATCAGGCAGCGCATCGCCCAGGTGCGCGCGTCCGCCGAGGCCGCGGGCCGCACCATCGACCGGTTCTCGGTGAGCCTTCGCCCCATCGCCGCCGACACCGAGGGCGCTGCCTGGGAACGGGCCCGCGAGATCCTCAAGATCACCAAGGAGCGGGCCGCCGACTTCCTGGGCCGGCGCGACACGTCCCAGGCCGAGGGATCCCGGCGGCTGCTGCAGTTCGCCGCGGCCGGGGAGGTGCACGACAAGCGGCTGTGGACCGCGCTGTCGCAGGCTACCGGCGCCGCGGGCAACTCCACCGCGCTGGTCGGCAGCTACGAGCAGGTGGCCGAGTCCCTGCTCGACTACGTCGCCGTGGGCGCCACCACGCTGCTCATCCGCGGCTACGACCCGCTGCTCGATGCCGCCGCCTACGCGGACCTGATCCGGCTTGTCCACGAGCAGGTAGGCGAGGACATTGACGGCTACCGCGCCCGCCTCGCCGCCTGACCGGGCACCGGTGCTGGGCATGGCCGAGCGGATGATCAAGGCGGGCCGGTTCCCGCCGGGCCTGAGCGCTGAGGAGTACTTCGAGCGGATGCATATCGCCTACGGCAGCCCGGACGAGGTGGCCGAACGGCTGGCCTCAGACCGCGTGCTTCCGCTGGCCACCGACCTTATCGTCCAGTTCAGCCCAGCGGCGCCGTCCCTCGACGAGGCGATCGCCGCGCTGGAACTGCTCGCCACCCGGGTGGCGCCGGCGCTCGGCTGGAAGCCCGCAGCCGTTGACGCTGGTGCAGACGCCGCCTAATATCGATTATATCGACCTATATTATAGGAATTAGGAGACGTCGATGACCACGATCACCGATCCAGCCATCCAGCCCGGCACCGCAAATGGCATCGGTGATGGCGCCACCGCCATCACCGTCCGGCCGCTCCAGCCGACGATCGGCGCCGAGATCGGGGGCGTCGACCTGGCGCAGCCCCTCAGCACCGCCGCTCGCGACGAGATCAAGGCCGCCATCCTGCAGTACAAGGTCGTGTTCTTCCGGGACCAGGACCTGGACCGCGACCAGCACGCGGCGTTCGCCCGGCGGTTCGGCCCGCTGTACGTCCACCCCAACGTGAACAAGCCCGACGCCGACCACGTGCCGGCCGCCCACCAGATCGCCGCGGTGGACGCCAAGAAGTACGCGGACCTGTTCGCGCAGCAGCAGGCGGAGGGCTGGGACCCCTACCACAGCGACACGAGCTGGCGGCTGGTCCCGACCTGGGGCGCCGTGCTCCGGGCGGTGACGCTGCCCGAGGTCGGCGGCGACACGATCTGGGTCGACGCCGGGCTGGCCTACGAAGGGCTGCCGGCCGAGGTCAAGGAGCGGCTCGACGGCCTGCACGTGACCCACGACTACCGGTCAGCGCTGGTCCGCTCCGGGCACGACTACCCGATCGTGGCCCACCCGATCGTGCGTACCCACCGGGAGACCGGCAGGAAGATCCTCTGGGTGAACTTCAGCGAGCACCCGTGGATCGTCGGGCTCGACCGGGCCGACAGCCGCGAGCTCTTGACGATCGTCCACGACCAGTACCGCAAGCCGGAGTACCAGGTGCGCTTCAGCTGGCGGCCTGGTTCTGTCGCGTTCTGGGACAACCGGGCCGCGGTCCACTACGCGGTGCGCAACTACGGTGACTTCCCCCGGCTGCTGGAGCGCATCCTGATCGCCGACGAGCCCCAGTACGCGGACCTGTGATCCTGGCGCGTTACTGAGCTGGGCGACCCCCGCCGTCGGGCCAGAGGCTGTCCAGGTTCACCACGATGCCCTCCTGGCTGCTGCGGGCGATGATCACCACGGCCTCTTCCTGGCCCGGGTTCTCCTCCCGGTGCGGCACGTAGGGCGGCACGAAGATGTAATCGCCCGGCTCGGTCTGCAGCCGCACCTCCTCGTTGCCGCGTGCGAATACGAACGCCGGCGTTCCGGACACGACGTAGATCGCGGTCTCCGCCTCGCCGTGATGGTGATCGCCGGAGTTGGTGCCGGGCGCCACGTGCGTCTGGCCCATCCAGACCTTCTCCGATCCGGCGCTCTTGCCCGAGATGGCCTCGAGGCGGGTCATCCCCGAGGTCTGGGCGGTGTCGGAGCTGAGCCCCTTGCCGCGTATATGGACGAGCGGCTGGTGCCAGTGGTCCTCGGCCATCAGGCCTCCAATTATCTATTAAATCGGGCGATAATATCTGATATTATAACTACGTGGTTACCGTACTTATAGCCACCCGTTGGCCGCGGCCCGGCCAATCTACTGCGGCCCGGGGGAGACGGGCGCTGGCGTCCGGCAGTGTCGCTGAGTGACGCCAAAATCCTATTTACATATCGAAATGGTAGGATTTTAGGCAATGACAGCTGTCGGAGAGTCCCGCGCCGGGGTCAGCGCCTCCGAATTCCGTCAGGCAATGGGCCATTTCGCCACCGGCGTGACGGTGGTGACGTCGGTAGGCGATGACGGCGAGCCTGTCGGCACCACCGCGAGCGCGGTGACGTCGCTATCACTGCATCCGCCGCTCGTGCTGGTCTGCTTTGACCGCGCGAGCCTGACGCTGCACGCGATCCGCTCGCACGGCGCGTTCGTCGTCAACGTGCTCGCAGCACCCCAGCAACACCTCTCGGCCAACTTCGCCCGCCGCGGCCTGGCAGCCGCCTGGGATGGCGTCCGGCACCGGCCGGGCCCCACCGGCAGCCCGCGGCTGGATGGTGTCCTGGCCGTACTGGAGTGCACCGTCGAAAACAGTTTCCCGGGCGGCGATCACGAGATCGTGATCGGCCGCGTGCATCATGCCGAGGTCAGTGACGACGACGCCTCTCCACTGCTGTACTGGCGCGGGTCCTACCTGTCGCTGGGCGGAGACGTGAACGCCTTACCGGGGACGCTGCAGGCTACCAGCGGCCGTGGTGGACGACCTCGCCCAGCGATCGGCGGCTGGGCTTGGCGATGGGACGTAGCGGGCGGTCGGCAGGGTAGCCCACGCCGAGGAGGAAGGCCACGTCGTGGTCGGCCGGCACGCCGAGGATCTTGCGGGCCCGGTCCTGGTCGCCGACCGAGGAGTGGCCGGTGCCGATGCCGAGATTGGCGGCGGCGAGGGTCATGGCGTAGGTGGCCTGCCCGAGGTCGTAGTAATCGATGAGACGGGTGCGGTCGTCGTCGGTCATGGGGACGACAAGCGCGATGGCAGCGGCCGCTCCGGCGATGTGCCCCGCACCGCGCCAGACGGTCGACAGCTCCCGGAGCTGATCCGGGTCCGTGACGATGACGAAATCCCAGTGCTGCCGGTTGGACGCCGATGGCGCCCGCCAGGCTGCCTCCGCGATGCGATCCAGGTCGGCGGATGGCACCGGGTCGGTCCGGTAGCTGCGAACGTTACGCCGGGCGCGGATGGCGTCCCAGGTCTCCATGGCGGTGTGCTCCTTCTTATCGTCCCGTACCCACTGTCGTCCCCGGCGGGGTCATCGCCGGGCCCATTCCTCGGCTAGCAGCTGGTAGGAGCGGACGCGGTCGGCGTGGTCGTGGGTGATGGTAGTGATGATCAGCTCATCGGCCTCGGTGGCGTCGCGGAGGCGTTCGAGGTGGTCGGCGACCTGGCCAGGGGTGCCGACGAACTGGGTGTCGGTGCGGTCGGTGACCAGCTCGCGGTCGGCATCGCTCCAGACGTGGCGGCGGGCCTGCTCGGGGGTGGGGAACTGGATGGCGCCCTCGGCGGTGCGGATGCTGCGTACCCACAGGCCGTAGCCGGTAGCCAGCTCGCGCGCGGCGGCCTCGGTGTCGGCGACCACGACGTCGGCCGACACGCTGACGTAGGGCTGGTCCAGCGCCGCCGAGGGCCGGAACGCGGCCCGGTAGCCGTCCACCGCCTCGAGCACGGTGGCCGGGCTGACGTGGTAGTTCGCCGCGAAGCGCAGGCCGTTCCTGCCACCAACCTCGGCGCTTTCACCTCCGCTGCTGCCGAGGATCCAGACCTGCAGCGCCGCGCCCTCGCCCGGCACCACGTGGGCTTCCACCCCATCCGGGGAGCGATAGGTGCCGGCGATCAGCGCGAGGACGTCGCCGACCTGCTCGGTGTAGTTCTGCGGCTCGGCGTGCGGGAGCTGGAGCAGCGTCTTCTGCAGCGCGAACCGGGGCGAGCCCAGCAGGTGCTGAAAGGAGAACCGCGGCGGGATGAGCAGTCCGTTCGGGGTCCGGCCGCCGGACACGGTCGCCGCGGCCCTGCCATCGATCACGGGGCCGCCGGCCAGCGCGGGGGCCTTGGGCTCGCGTGGCCGGCCGCCGGAGCGGCCCAGGCCGAGGTCGAAGCGCCCCGGGTGCAGCGCGTCGAGCAGGCCGAACTCCTCGACGGTGGCCAGCGCGGTGCGGTGCCCCATCTGCACTGCCCCGGAGCCGAGCCTGATCGTCGAAGTCGCGGCGGCGGTCAGCGCCAGCACCACGGCCGGGGACGTGCCGGCCACGCCGGGGTTGAGATGGTGCTCGGCGAACCAGTAGCGGGTGTAGCCGAGCCGTTCGGTCTGCTGGGCAAGGTCGATGCTGTTGCGCAGCGCCTGGGTCGCGGTCGAGCCGGACGAGATCGGGACGAGGTCCAGGACGGTCAGCGGGGTAGTGGTCATGCGGGCTTTCCTCCTCAGCGGGTTGCGGCGACGGCCCGGGCGGGCACCGCGTCGTCGCGGATCGGGCCGCCGCCCCAGCCCCACGGAGGGTCGGGGATCTCGCGCCGCAGCACCGGGGCGATATCGGTCTGGAACAGTTCGAGGCTGGCACGGTGCTGTGCGTCGGTGAGCCCGCCGGCGTCCGCGTGCAGGTGCAGGACCGAGTGGCCGAACTGCTCGTGATAGCGGTGTACCTTCTCGATCACCTGGGCCGGGCTGCCGATCAGGGCAGAGGAGCGCTCGACGAAATCTTCCAGGGTTCCGAACACCGGCTGTACGCCAAGTATGGACTGGAAGGCCAGGTAGCCAGCGAACACCGGGCGGTAGGTGTCGATGGCGTCCTGGGAGTTGCGCATCGCGTAGTAGTCGGCCGTCCCCGCGCCGACCGCGATCGCCGCCGGGTCGTGTTCGTAGTGGGTCCACCGCTCCCGGTAGTAGCGGATCAGTTCCGCGTAGGGCTCGATCGGGTTGGTGACGTTGGCCGAGAACAGCGGGTCGCCGTACCTGGCGGCCAGGTCGACCGACTGCTTGCTGGTGGCGCTGCCGTGCCAGACCCTGATCGGGCTCTGCAGCGGCCGTGGCCACACCTCGGCCTCGGTCAGCGGCGGCCGGAACTGCGTCTCGTAGGTGATCTTGTTGTCGCGCCACAGCCGCCGGAACACCTCGTAGGACTCGGCGTTGCGGTCCCATTGGTCCTCGGGCGTGACGTGGAACAGGTCCCGCTGGGCGGCGCCGTTGCCCTTGCCGATGATGAGCTCGAGCCGTCCGCCGGACAGGTGGTCCAGGGTGGCGTAGTCCTCGAACGCGCGGACCGGGTCGAGCAGCGACAGCGTGGTGACCGCGGTGAACAGCCGGATGCGCGCGGTCCGGGCGGCGACGTGGCTCAGCACCACGGTGGGGGAGGAGGAAATGAACGGCCGTTCATGCCGCTCGCCTACCCCGAACCCGTCGAAGCCGAGTTCCTCAGCCAGCCGCGCGTTGCCGATCACCTCAGCGAACCGGTCCTGGGTGGATTTCTGCCCGCCCGTGTGCGGGTCCGGCGCGTGCACGATCAGCGTGATGGTGATGAACCTCATGACGCGGCCCGGGCGGCCGTCGCCTCGGCGGACGATCCCAGCGGGGCCAGGCCGAGGTTGTCGCGCAGCGTGCTGCCGGTGTAGTCGGCGCGGAACACCCCGCGCTCCTGCAGCAGCGGTACGACGTGGTCGACGAACGGCACCAGGCCGCCGGGGGTGATGTGCGGGACCAGGATGTAGCCATCGGCGGCGTCGGCCTGGACGAGATCGTTGAGCGTCGTCGCGATCGTCTCCGCCGAGCCGATGAACGACTGCCGGCCGGTCACCTCGATCACGACCTCCCGGGCCGACAGGTTCCCCGCTTCGGCCCTGGCCCGCCAGTCGCCGGCCAGCGCGACCGGGTCCTTGGCGAACTGCCGGACGCTGGCCCGGCCCTTGGAGATCAGCTCGTCGCTGACCACCGGGTCGAAGGCGGGCAGCGGCCCGTCGACGTCGAAGCCTGACAGCTCGGTGTTCCACAGCTGCTCGATGAACGTCAGCGCGGTCTGCGGCGAGACCTGCGCCCGCCGCACGTCGCGGGCGATGTCGGCAGCCTCGGCGT
>Ga0181525_10003423_pt1 | contig 12540 bp, 11 predicted proteins | sample PEATcosm2014_Bin_48_FD_121100 | JGI IMG/M metagenome (GOLD analysis project Ga0181525, IMG submission 121100) | Peatland microbial communities from MTU Mesocosm Facility, Houghton, MI, USA - PEATcosm2014_Bin06_10_metaG | ecosystem: Environmental > Terrestrial > Soil > Wetlands > Peat | place... | reverse complement strand
GGACAAGGCGGCGTTGCTCAAAATCCGAGCGCGCGAGACGCCTCTCCCATCGAGAACGGCAAGATGCGTGCCACCATGGAGGGTGCGGCAATTGGATAATTCACAAATGGCGTGAATGGCTTAGCGGCAGAACGGGGACCGTTTGTCCGATTGAAATTGCCTGCTTTCGCCGCACACCGCCCCTCTATTGTGCAGCGCACAAGGGACCAACCTACCGGGCGGCGGGAATACCGGCTGTCGTCCGCTCCGCCCGCCAATCCTTGCCGACGCCATCGCCCGACGGAAACACCAGCGACTTGAGGACCACCGGCACCGCGCCCGACGTGTCGAGGATCGCGCCGATATCGATATAGTCGAACTCCTTGAGCTCAAGACCGTCGACCGAAACGATCGGGTTCTCAAGTTTCATTTCTTCGCAATAATGAATGCCGATCAGGCCGCCGACGTCGCCGTCGCCGGCGAGCACGATGGGATGACCGCGGGCGAGAACCGCCTGCAATCCGTCGGCGACGCCGCGGCAAAAATCGTCGAGCCGCCGGAACGTCGCCGAACCGCGCCACGATACGAACACCGCGACCGGGTTGTCACCGCTGCCGAGATCGAGCCGCTTCAGCGCCGCCTTGATCGCCGCCGCGATCGCTGCCGGGTCGATCTTGTCCGCATCGAGCGGCAGCTCAGGCGCGATCACCGGCACGTTGCGCAGCGGCAGCGTGTCAAGCGGCGCGACGAAGATCGTGCTGCCGGAAACCTGCATCGTATATTGCGACGCGCCGATCACGGTGGCGCGGATGCGCGCGTCGGGCCGCGCCAATTGTGGCCCCCATGCCTTGAGCCGCGTGCGCAATTCGTTCGCCAGTTGCGGACCGATATCGCCGTAGGCCTTGGCCTCGCCGCCGTAAATGTATTCCGACACGCCGCCGGAAAAGCTCACGTCGGCGATTGTGCCGCGATGGCTCAGCCGGTCGAGCCGCAGCAAATCGGCGCCGCCGGCGCGCGGCGCGCCGCCGCGCATGGCCTCGAACAAACTCTCGGCTATGCGCGCCGCGAGCGCGTCTGCGTCTCGCGCCGCGAGTGTCGCACCCGGCTCGAGATTTAATCCAAGCTCCGCGCCGAAGCGGCGGCCGGCCTCTTCGAGCCGGACGATGCGGTGCTCGCCGTCGAGCACGACCAGCCGCGCGCCGACGTCAAGCGCAGTGACGTCGATCACCTTGCCCTCGGCGCAGACCGCGATCTTGGCGGTGCCGCCGCCGACGTCGACGTTCATTACCGGCGCGCCGTAACGGATCGAGCGCGCCACCGCGCCCGATCCGTAGGCGGCCATTACGGACTCCAAGCTGTCGCCGGCGCTGACCGCCACCATCCGCCCCGCCTGGCGCGCGAATAATTCGCCGATCGCGCGCGCGTTCTTCCGCCGCACCGCAACGCCGGTGAGAATCAGCGCGCCGGTATCGATCTCGCCGGGATCGACCTTGGCATCCTGGTACTGGCGTTCGAGGAAGGCGCCGAGCGCTTCGGCATCGATGGTGTCCGCGGCGGAGTAGGGGGTGAGCAGAATGTCGGACTGATAAAAGCTCTCGCGCTCGGTCACCACGTAACGGCTGTCCAGCCGTTCCAGCACGATGCGGGAGAATACAAGATGTGACGTCGACGAGCCGATATCGACGCCGACCGAGAGCACGCACAATTCATCTTCTTCGCCGAAGGTGCGCCCGGTATTGGAGAAGAAGATGCGGCCGTCTTGAGCTTCGTCGGTCATGCGGCTTTTCCTAACGGTCATTCCGGGGCCGAGCGAAGCGCTCGCCGCTGTGCGGCGCCCCGGAATGACAGAAAGGGACTCATTCCTTCGGCAGCAGACCGCGATAATCGCGCTCGTAATACTCCGGCCGCATGCGGTTTTCGGCGCCTTCGCGCGCCATTCGTTCCGCGTATTCCCGGCGCAGGAACGGATCCTCCATGTAATAGGGGATCGCCGAGCCGCCTTCGGGAATATCCATCGCCGTGTAGTCGGTGTGCTTCTCGCCGGGCGGGCCGGGCTCGCGGCCGGGATTGTGCGGGCCGAACCACGCGGTGAGGCGAAACGGCTCCTTCGAGGCGCCGAAATGCTGATGAAACCAGCGCGCGCCGCCGGGCGCCGCCGACACCATGCCGACCGGCTCATAGTCGACGCGCTTGACCTGATCGGCTTTGCCGTCACGCCACGGCGTCAGCCCGAGATTTTCCGGCCAGGTGTAAGTGTAGCCTCTGCCCTTCACGCAGATCAGCACTGCCGCCGAAGTGTGCGCGTGCGCTTTGGAGTAATGGCCGTTCTCGTGCTGGCCGATCCACAGATAGAACGTGTTGCCGGTCATGAACGGCTCGACGCGGCGCCAGCCGGGCGAACGGCGATTGTCGAGCGGCAGATCGCAATTGACGATGTCGGGAATGAAATTGGTGCGCCGCATGGCAAGCCCGCGCACCGGATCGGGCTCGATGTCGTCCTTGTATTTGTAGAAGTCGTCGGCGCCGGAGAAGCGGTCGCGGAACTCGTACGGGCAATTGAAGATCGCATCGGCATTGTTGATGAGATTCATCAAATTGGGCGCCGTCGTGCCGCCGAGCAAGAGCGCCGGCGCCGAGCTCGCATTGACGATGCGGTGCATGGCATTGACGGGAATCGAGAACAGCGAACCCTTCTGCCATTCGAAAATGTGCCGCCTGGTATCGCCTTCGAGCCAGACTTCGGTCGAGCCGCGGCCTTCGACGACCAGATAAATCTCCTCGTAAAGGTGCTTTTCGGCATTGAGCGCGCCGGCGCCCGGCACTTCGACGACATAGGAACCCCATTTGCCTTCGGTGCCATGAAGCTGAATGTAGCTGCCGCGTCCGCCCATGCGCGGCCACGCGGCGAGCGGCAGATTCTGCACCTTGCTGACGCCGATATCGCGATAGATCGGAATGTCGTCGGATTCCATGAACAGGTCGTACGGCGTCTTCGGCCGGTTGAACTTGCCGAAGCCGGCGCGCCGGAAGCCCGACGGCTCGTGCCAATGAACCTGACCGGCGATCTCATGCATGGCAGGCGTCCTCCATCGAGCGATGGCGCGTCGATGCCGCAACGGAGCTTGCGGTGTCGTGATGGTCGCTCGATTGCCTAGGCTTTCACCCCATGTACAATGCGCGTTCAGTCGTTGCAACGGGCGCCGCGGCGCTCGCGCGCGAACGTGCAATCCGCCGGGAGGTTTCGCGTGTCGGCGCGTGTTCTGCCGCTTGTCCTGCATAATAAGACCGGTCCGACGCGCCGCAATGTCCAGGTCGATCATCTGGTGATCGCCGGCTGGACCGGCCGCGACAAAGCGGCGCTTGAGAAGCACATCGCGGAACTCGAAGCGATCGGCGTGCCGCGGCCGGCGACGACGCCGATCTTCTATCGTGCTTCGGCGGCGCGGCTCACCACCGACGACAGCATCGAGGTGCTGGGCGCGGCATCGAGCGGCGAGGCGGAATTCATCCTGCTCCGGCATGGCGGGACTTTGTGGGTGGGCACCGGCTCCGATCACACCGACCGCGAGGTGGAGAAATACGGCGTGTCGGTTTCCAAGCAGATGTGCGACAAGCCGATCGCGCCTGAGTTCTGGCCGTATGACGAGGTCGCGCCGCATTGGGACAAGTTGATGCTGCGTGCCTATGTTTCGGAGAACGCCACGCGCTCGCTCTATCAGGAAGGGCCGGTCACGGCGATGCTCGATCCGCTGGCTCTGATCGAACAGTTCGCCGGCAAAGCCGGCCTTGGCGAGGGCACGCTGATGTTTTGCGGCACGCTGGCCGCGCATGGCGGCGTGCGGCCGGCGGATAGTTTCGAGTTCGAGCTCGACGATCCGGTGCTGGCGCGCAAAATTCAACATCGCTACCGGGTGCATAATTTGCCGGTGCTCGGCTGAAGTCACTGGAGGCCGACAAGGGACAACGTCATGCCGATGAACAAACCGCATCTTGAATTTCACAAGGTCGACATGAATCAAGGCTGGGTGACGCCGCCGGGTTACCCGGCCGGCATCCAGCAGAAAATCCTGGCCAGCGATCTCAACGAGACGCGCAAAATGGGCAGCCGCACGCGGCTGCTGCGCTTCGCGCCCGGCGTCTATACCTCTGCGCCGTTCGTGCACGATCACTGGGAGGAAGTTTATCTGCTCTCCGGCGATCTCATCGTCGGCAATGACGACAAGGGCTCAGGCGGCCAAGCGTTCGAGGCGCCGACTTACGCCTGCCGTCCGCCGGGGGTTTATCACGGGCCGTTCAAGTCCGACCGCGGCTGCATGCTGTATGAGATTCATTATTATGACGAGGCCGCGAAGTAGCCGTTGGTAGGGCGGTCGCATGCGTTACATCGACGCTTTCAACCACTTCTTCCCGAAGCGCTATTACGACGCGCTCTTGGCAACGCCGGCGGGTGCCAAGGATCTCGGCAAACGCGTGCGCGGCATTCCGGCTTTGTCCGATATCGATTTGCGGCTCGCCATCGTCGAATCATTCGACAATTACAGCCAGGTACTGTCGCACGGCCTGCCGCCGATGGAACGGCTGTGGGGCCCGGACCAAGCGCCGGACATGGCGAAAATCGCCAATGACGGCCTCGCCGAGATCGCCGCCAAGCATCCGCGGCATTTCGTCGGCTGGTCGGCGCTGTTACCGATGAATGCGCCGGAGGCCGCCGCGAAAGAGGCCGAGCGCGCGCTCGCAAACGGCGCCAATGCCGTGCAACTCGGCACCAATGCCAATGGCGTGCCGCTCGACGCGCCGCAATTCCTGCCGATCTTCGACGTCATCGCCAAATCCGGCAAACCGATCCTGCTGCATCCGGCGCGGACGCGCGACATGCCGGACTATCCGACCGAGACATATTCCAAATACGAAATCTGCAGCGTGCTGGGCTGGCCCTACGAGACCGGCGTGACGCTGGCGCGCCTCGTATTCTCGGGAATCATGGACCGCTACCCGCGGCTCAAAGTGATCGCGCACCATTTGGGCGGTGTCATTCCCTATCTCGAAGGCCGCGTCGGCCACTCCTTCGACCAGCTCGGCGTGCGCACCTCGGACGAGGATTACGGCGCGCTCCTTAAATCGCTGAAGAAGCGCCCCTACGATTATTTCAAGGATTTCTACGGCGACACCGCGGTCGAAGGCGCGCGCGCGGCGACGATCTGCGGCCTCGATTTCTTCGGCGCCGATCACGTGCTGTTCGCCTCCGATTGCCCGTTCGACAAGGAAAAAGGACCGGGCTACATCCGCGATACGATAAAGGTCCTCAATTCGCTCGCGCTGTCCGACGCCGAGCGGGAGAAAATTTGTTGGCGCAACGCCGAAACGCTGTTCGGCCTTACGCCCGCAACTTGAGCCCATCGTTCAACCGCCCGCGCCCAAAGCTTCGCCGGTTCCATCGAAACTTCGGCCGGGACCGTACGATTGCGATACAGGAAACGGGTGGGATTTGCCGCCGGCCCTCCCATATCAGCTCTGCCCAATGACAAGGTTTGATCCGCCATGCGCGTTCTTTCGTCAAAGCATCATCAGTTCAGCCGACGACGCGCCTGATGGAACAGAGTACCCGTTCGAAATTGGCAAAACCACTGACGCTCGCCGCGATGAGCCTCGGCTATGGCGTCGTGCAACTCGACGTCACCATCGTGAACACGGCGCTCAACAGCATCGGCTCCGCACTGGGCGGCGGCGTGTCGGAACTGCAATGGGTGGTCAGCACCTACACCATCGCGTTTGCGTCGCTGATCTTGACCGCCGGCGCCTTGGGCGATCGCATCGGCGCCAAGAAAGTCTTCATGGCCGGGTTCGGTGTTTTCACGGCCGCATCGCTGGCCTGCGCTTTGGCGCCAAGCTCCGTTATTCTGATCGCGGCGCGGGCGGCGCAGGGTCTCGGAGCGGCGATTTTGGTGCCGAACTCGCTGGCGCTTCTCAGCCACGCTTATCCCGACGAAAAGCAGCGCGGGCGCGCCGTCGGCACTTGGGCCGCCGGCGCCAGCCTCGCGCTCACCGCTGGGCCGCTCGTCGGCGGCGCGTTGATCGTGCTGTTCGGCTGGCGCAGTATTTTTCTGGTCAACCTGCCGATCGGCTTGGTCGGTCTGTGGCTGACGTGGCGCTTCGCCACCGACACGACCCGCACCGATCATGAACTCGATCTGCCGGGGCAAGCGGCCGCGATCGGCATGCTCGGTCTTTTGGCGGGCGCGATCATCGAAGGCGGACGCGTCGGCTGGAGCAATGTTTGGGTGCTCGCCGGCTTTGCCGCCTTCGCGCTGCTTGGCGCATTTTTCCTTTTTCAGGAACGCCGCGCGCGGCAGCCCATGCTGCCGTTGTCGCTGTTCGCGCATCGGATGTTTGCGCTCACATCGTTGGTCGGGCTTCTCGTCAACATCGCCTTTTACGGACTTATTTTCGTGTTGAGCCTGTATTTTCAGCAGGTCAACGGCTTGTCACCCTTTGCCACTGGCTTGGCTTTCGTTCCGATGATGGGCGCCGTGCTGCCGGTCAATCTGCTGGCGCCGAGGCTCGCCGAGCGATTTGGCGCGCCCGCGGTCATTGCGGCCGGCGCGCTGATTGCGGCCGGGGGCTGCGTCGCTCTGCTCGGCATCGGGCCTGATACCGGCTATTGGGCGATCTGCGCGCAGCTTCTCGCCATGGGCGGCGGCCTCGGCCTGCTGGTTCCGCCGCTCACCTCGACGCTGCTCGGCAGCGTGGAAAAATCGCGCTCCGGCATCGCCGCAGGCGTGCTCAATTCCACCCGGCAAACCGGGAGCGTTATCGGCGTGGCGCTGTTCGGTTCGCTGATCGGACGGTCGAATGCGTTCCTGTTCGGTACCCGCGCGGCCCTCATCATCTCGGCGCTGCTGCTGGTCGCCGCCGCGGTGATCATCGTGATCGGCAGCCGCAAGCGCGACTTGGGAGTCGTGCCTGAACGTCGCGCGCCGGCGTCCTAAAAAACGAAGCGTTTGCCGACCACGGTGGGCGTCACGATCTGCTCGCCGAATGTCTTGACCAATTCCGCCATCGCGCGCCAGCCGGTGCAATGTCCGGCGGCAATGAACGGCAAATCAAATTGCCGCATCGCCGCGATAGTTTCCGGGATGATCTTCTCGGTATGACCGGACAAATGCAGCCCGCCGAGCACGCAATAAAGCGGAACGCCGTCGAATCGCGTGCGCGCATCTTTCAACACATTGACGATGCCGGCGTGCGAGCAGCCGGTGAAGACGATAACGCCCTTGCCCGCCACATTCACGCCGAGCCAGCGCTCGTCGATGATCCAAGGATCGGGCTCCCAGCCGCTTTCGGTTTTGGCAAAATGGAACGGCTGACCGGTTTCGAACGGCGTGACGCGGGGAATTTCTCCGCTCAAATAGAACATCCCGTCGAGAAAACTCTGCGGCTTGCGGGTGCTCACGACCCGCGCGCCGTGCGCGGTCACTTCGGTTTCGCTCGGCACGTCCTCCATCGGCATGATTTCGCCGTCGGGCAATTGCCTGCCGCGCGTGAGGAACATGCCTGGATGCGCATAGTAGGGTAGGTCGCGTCTCTTGCCGTCGGAACGGATCATGTCGATGGCGCGCAACATGCCGCCGGCGTGATCCCAATGCCCATGCGACAGCACGATCGATTCGACGACGCCGAGATCGACGCCCAGCCGATAGGTATTGCGCTCGAACGTGTCGGCTTCCGGCCCGGTATCGAACAGAGCCGTGTGGCTTATCCCGTCGCGATGCGCTGTGATCAGGCACGACAGTCCGTGCGTGGCGCAGCAAATACATTTGCCGGACAGCACGCGCATGCCCTTGCGGTGCAAATACGAAAACTCCGTTTCGACATGCTTTGGCACGCTGGACAGGCTGTCGGTGGCGTTGTCGACCAGAATGTGGACTTCCAGACGGTCCACCGGCGCGAGGGTGGTCATGGCTTCAGCTCCGCTCGTCGACGATATCGGCACGCAATGTGCCGATGCCGGTGATCTCGACCTCCAGCATATCGCCGGCCTTCATCCACAGCGGCGGCGTGCGGCGGCTGCCGACGCCATCCGGCGTGCCGGTGGCGATGACGTCGCCCGGCGCCAGCGCCGTGAAGTCGGAACAGAACGCGATGATTTGCGGGATTGCATAGATCAGAAGATCGGTGGTGGAGTGCTGCACTTGCTGGCCGTTGAGCCGTGTCGTCAGCGTGAGCCGGCTAGGATCGGAAATTTCGTCGGTGGTGACGAGCCACGGCCCGAGCGGCCCGGTCGACGGAAAATTCTTGCCCGAAGTCACGGAGAATTTCTGAAAGTCGCGCACGCTGCCGTCGACGAAGCAGGTGTAGCCGGCGACGTGATCGAGCGCGCGTTCCGCCTTGATGTGCCGTCCGGCTTTGCCGATGACACAGGCAAGCTCGCCTTCGAAGTCGAAATGGCTGGAGACGTTCGGCCGCACCATCTCGCCGCCGTGGCCGACAAGCGTGTCGGCGAAGCGGACGAACATGCTCGGCTGCTTCGGCATTTCACGCCCGGTCTCGGCGGCGTGCGAGCGATAATTGATGCCGGCGCAGAGGATTTTTTCCGGCTTTGGAATCACCGGCAGGAATTTGATGTCGCCGAGCTTGCGGTCGGGCTTGGCGGCCTGCACGGCCTTGCCGATGGCCTCGATCGCGCCCGCCGCGAGCGCGGCGCGCAGATCGGGCTGGCCGATTCTGTCGTTTAACGTGACCACGCCATCGCCGCTTAACGCGCCAAAATAGTCCTTGCCGCCGGCGACAAAACTCAACAGCTTCATTGTGCAGCTCCATCTTGGCGCGTACAGGCAATACCAATCGCGATGCTATTCCGGCAGACCGGCGGCGCGCAGCGCCTCGGTCAGGGTTCCGGCCAGCGCCGGCTCGCAGCCCACGCCGGCAAATTGATGGCTGCAACGGAATGCCGGTTGCAACTCCAAAACGCGCGCGGCGACAGCCTTTGCTTCGTCGAGCCGCCCGAGCTTTACGAGCGGTGCCGCCAGCATCATGTGGCACACACTGAAGCCAGGAGTAACTTGGACGGCTTTGCGTGCGGCATCCGCCGCCGCCTCATATCGTCCGCGCTGGTAGTGCCCTATTGACGAGGCGCAGAAGGCCGTGGCGCGGTAGGGGTCGAACGGGCTAAGGCGCAAGCCGCGGTCGGCCCATTCGATCGCGCGCTCAGCCTCGCCGCCGAATGCGAGAATCACGCTGCCGACGATGTAGGTAAGCGCCGACGAGGGACTGACCGATAGCGCCGCGTCGAATGCGGTGAAGGCTGCGGCGCGATCGTGCTTGTCCATGCCGATGACGAAGCCGGCGAAGGCGAGAGCAGACGCATCGTCCGGACCGTTTGCCATGGCAGCCTCGGCGCGACGAATAGAGGCCGTCCGGTTTTCTTCGCGCAGTCCGCCGCGTAGGAAAAGGCTGTGATAGCACTCCGCGGCGTAGGCGTGCGCCAGCGCATAGGTCGGATCGAGCGCGAGTGCGCGTTCCAGAAGCGCAAGCGCATTTCTCGAACGCTCGGGAATCCTCGAATAGACGTCGGACTGAGCCTGCAGGACAAGATCGTAGGCGTCGAAGCTATCCGGCCGTTTGCGTTTGACACGCTCCATCTCAGCCAGCCGCAGGCTCGGCTCGATCGCGCCGACGACGGAAAGCGTGATTTCGTCCTGGAGGGTGAAAATATCGTCGAACTTGCGGTCGTAGCGCTCGGCCCACACATGGGCTCCGGTTGCGGTGTCGATCAGTTGTCCGGTGATGCGCACGCGATCCGCCACCTTGCGCACGCTGCCTTCGAGCACATAGCGCACGCCGAGCTCGCGGCCGACCTGCTTCACCTCGACCGCCCGGCCCTTGTAGGTGAAGGTCGAGTTGCGCGCGATAACGAACAGCCACCTGATCCGCGACAAGCCGGTGATGATGTCTTCCACCATGCCATCGGCAAAATAGTCCTGGTCGGAATCGCCGCTCATGTTCTGGAACGGCAAGACCGCAATTGAAGGCTTGTCGGGCAGAGCGAGGGCGGGGCGCGCCGGGGTACCGTCAGGCCGGATGCCATAGACCCGCACTGCTTCGGCAATATTCTTAAGCCGCTGCTCGCCCATATCGCTGACTTCGAGCGCGAGTTTGCCTTTGATCTGTTGATAGGCGTTGTCGGAAAGGCAGATTGCGCCGGCGCCGGCGAGCGTCTCGACGCGGGCGGCGACGTTGACGCCGTCGCCGTAGATGTCGCCTTCGTCGATGATGATATCGCCGACATTGATGCCGATGCGGAATTCAATCCGCCGATCTTCGGGAATATCGGCATTGCGCTCTGCCATGGCGCGCTGGATTTCCAGGGCGCAGCGCACGGCGTCGACCGCGCTGCCGAATTCGACCAATGCGCCGTCACCGGTTGTCTTGACGACACGGCCGCGATTCTCGGCAATCTTGGGATCGATGAGCTCGCTTCGGTGACCCTTGAGCGCCGCGAGCGTGCCTTCCTCGTCAATGCCCATCAGCCGGCTGTAGCCGGCAACATCGGCAGCGAGTACGGCAGCCAGCCGCCGTTCGACACGCGCCTCGGCCATAAAATCGCCCGCCCCTATGTGATTTCGAGCCGGAGTTTATGATCAGGGGCGCGATGAGTCTATCGAGCAATGCGGCGCGCGATCAACTTGCGGGCGTTATCGACATGTCGCGCGCGATGCGGATGATTCAGTGCACGATGCAAAAGTTTTATGCCAAACTCCCGCCGCACCCTCCGGCGGCCCCCTGACCGCCAAGGGACCGACTTCACAGCAGGGGATGGGAGCACGCGATGAATATAAATGTCGGCAAGAAGGCGATCGCCGAGGCGACGGAGAAGCTGAAGAATTGGGGCCGCTGGGGCAAGGACGACCACATCGGCACGCTCAATCAAGTCACGCCGCAGGATATCGTCAAGGCGGCGAGCCTGATCCGCACCGGCAAGGTGTTCGCGCTCGGCATTCCGCTCGACTCCCAAGGTCCGCAGAACGGCCTGTTCGGCGGCCGCTTCAATCCGATCCATCAGATGTTGGCGACCGGCACCGACGCCGTCGCCGAGCGTCAGGATTGGAACAAGATCCGCTACGCCGACGATACGCTGATGCTGTGCGTGCAAGGCGCCACGCATTGGGATGCGCTGGGCCACGTGTTCTACGAGGACAAGGCCTATAACGGCCACGATGCCAGGCTTATCGATTCCAAGGGCCTCAACGTGCTCGGCATCGAACATTCCAAAAACAAAATGGTCGGCCGCGGCGTGCTGCTCGACATCGCGCGCTTCCGCGGCGTGAAATGGCTTAACGACGGCGAGAGCATCGCCAACGACGAACTCGACAAATGCGCCAAGGACCAGAACGTCGCCATCGGCCGCGGCGACTTCGTCATCATCCGCACCGGGCAGATGGAGCGTTGCCTGGCCGAGAAGGAATGGGGCGGTTACGCCGGCGGCGATGCGCCCGGCGTCAAATTCGAGAACTGCTATTGGTGTCAGGAGAAGGAAATCGCCGCGATCTGCACCGACACCTGGGGCGTCGAGGTGCGGCCGAACGAAACCAAGGACGCCAACCAGCCGTGGCACTGGGTGGTGATTCCCGCCATGGGTCTGTGCATGGGCGAAATTTTCTATCTGAAAGAGCTCGCCGAGGATTGCGCCGAGGACGGCATCTACGAGTTCTTCTTCTGCGGCCCGCCGCTGATCATCACCGGCGGCACCGGTTCGCCGATCAATCCGCAGGCGATTAAGTAACTCACCGTCCCCGCAGGTCATGCAGGGGCGGCTGATGCTAAAATAGCTTCTTCAGCACCTGCGGATTGAGACAGCTTACCGGCGGCCGGCCCTCGATCAGCGCAATGGTGTTGTCGACCACGACATGGGCCATGCCTTCGCGCAGCGACAGCACGGCGCTGCCGAGGTGCGGGGTCAGCACCACGTTCGGCATCGCTATAAGCTCGGGCGACACTTCGGGCTCGTGCTCATAGACGTCGAGACCCGCTCCCGCGATCTGCTTTTGCTTGAGGGCTGCGACCAGAGCCGCTTCGTCGATCACCGGGCCGCGCGATGTGTTGATGACGAAGGCCGACGGCTTCATCAGCGAAAACTGCCGGCCGCTCATCAGATGCCGCGTCTCCGGCGCCAGCTGCGGATGCAGCGAAACGAAATCGGCTTCGCGCAGGAGATCGTCGAAGCTGCGATAGCCGGCCTCGAGTTGGTTCTCCTCCTCGGGCGGTAGCCGGCACGGATCGCTGTAGATGATTTTCATGGCGAAGCCGCGGCCGCGGCGCGCCACCGCCTGGCCGATGCGGCCGAAACCGACCAAGCCCAGCGTGCGGCCGCTGACCGCCGCGCCGGCGAGATGATTGGACTGCGAACCCGGGTAGCCGCCGGCGCGGAACAGCTTATCGCCAAGCGCGATGTTGCGCGCCACCGCGAGCAACAGTGCGAAGGCAAGATCGGCGGTGGCGTCGGTGACGATGGCCGGAATATTGGTGACCGCAATGCCGCGCCGCGTCGCCTCGGCGAGATCGATG
>Ga0181525_10003422_pt1 | contig 12542 bp, 12 predicted proteins | sample PEATcosm2014_Bin_48_FD_121100 | JGI IMG/M metagenome (GOLD analysis project Ga0181525, IMG submission 121100) | Peatland microbial communities from MTU Mesocosm Facility, Houghton, MI, USA - PEATcosm2014_Bin06_10_metaG | ecosystem: Environmental > Terrestrial > Soil > Wetlands > Peat | place... | reverse complement strand
GTCGTTGCGGCTGGTTTGTCCTTGGCGTCGGCGTCGGACTTGGCGTCGGTGTCGGACTTGGCGCGTTCGGATTTGAGGGCGGCGACGCTGGCGCGCAGGATCTCGGTCAGGTCGGCGGGCTGGGTCCTGGGCTCCGGGCCGACCACGCCGGGCGGGCGTACCACGTCGTTGCCCTCGACCTTGGCCTGGACCACGGCCTCGAGCGCCTCGCGATAGGTGTCGTGGTACTGCTCGGGATCGAAGTCCTCGGTCATCGTGTCGATCAGGGACGCGGCCATCTTCAGCTCCTGGGACCGGACCTCGATGTCCTCGTCCAGGAAGGCGAAGTCGGGCTTGCGCACCTCGTCGGGCCACAGCAGGGTCTCCAGCGTGAGGACGCCGTCCCTGACCCGCAGCGCGGCCAGCGCCTCGCGCTGGCGCAGCGCGACCTTGGCGACCGCGACCTTGCCCGATTTCTCCAGTGCGTCGCGGAACAGCACGTAGGCCCGCGCGCCGGTCGCCTCCGGCTCCAGGTAGTAGCTCTTGGCCGCGTAGATGGGATCGACCTGGGCGCTCGGCGCGAAGTGGAGGACCTCGATGCGGTGGGCGGTCACCAGGGGGAGTTCGGCTAGATCCTCGTCGGTCAGCACCACCATGTCGCCGGTGGGCAGCTCGTAGCCCTTGGCCACCTCGGAGTACGGGATCTCCTCCCCGTCCAGGGTGCACACCCGGCGGAACTGGATCCGGCCGCCGTCCTTTCGGTGAACTTGCCGGAACGTGATGTCCCGCTGCTCGGTCGCCGCGTACAGCTTCACCGGGATCACGACCAGGCCAAAGGAGATCGCACCGGCCCAAATGCTGCGCATGACCTTCACCTACCCCGGTTGGCGTGACGTCGATACATGCGGCGCCGGGTCAATTCTGCCGGTCGGCGGCCCGGGCCGCCAGATGGTCCCGTCCCACTCGTCTCAGCGGCCGCGCAGGTCACGGGCATTAGGGCTAGCTGTCTAATGCTGAGATCCGACCTGGGGGGTTTCGCCCCACTCTCCCAGCGAGCGTGCCGTATTGGCTGCGATGATGGAGGCCCGGACCCGGACGGTCGTTCCCGCCGACGGTGCCAGGCACGGGATTCATCCGGTCCAGGCCGGGCCGCAGCCCGCGTTGAGGGGGACGGTGCGAGATGGGCGCTTTCGATGTGGTCGTGCTCGGTGGTGGCACCGCGGGCGGGCACGTGGCCGAACTGGCCGCCAGGGGCGGCAGGTCGGTCGCACTCGTCGAGGCGGGCCTGATCGGCGGCGAGTCGCCCTACCTCGCCTGCCTGCCGTCGAACTCGCTGCTGCTCGCGGCCGGACGGGGCGAGGCCTGGGAAGACGCGGTCGCCCGCCGGGACGAGGTGACCGGGGGACTCGACGACTCCGGGTCGGCCAGGCGGCTCGCCGAGGCGGGGGTGACCGTGGTCCGCGGCACCGGGCGGATCGAGCGGCCGGGAACCGTCGTGGTGACCCTCGCCCCAGGCGGGGAGCCGGTTAGCGGCCCGGGGGCGGACGAGGTCACGGGCGCGGAGGCCGGGGCGGTGCCGCTCGGGTACCGGGACCTGGTCATTGCTACCGGATGCGAGCCGCTGGCACCGCCGATCGAGGGGCTGGCGGACATTCCGACCTGGACCACGGCCGAGGGGCTGTGCTCGCCGGACCTGCCGCGGCGGCTGATCGTGCTGGGCGGCGGCCCCGCGGGGTGCGAGCTGACCCAGATTTACGCCACGTTCGGCTCGCAGGTGACGCTGGTCGAGGCGGAGCGGGTGCTGCTGCCCGGGGAACCTGCCTTTGCCGGGGAGATGCTCGCCGCGGCGCTGCGCCGGGCCGGCGCGGAGATCTGCCTCGGGTCGCCCGCCACGAAGGCGGAACGTACGGCGGACGGGCTCACGCTCGCGCTGGAGGACGGCACCCAGATCGACGCCGACCGGCTGCTGCTCGCCTCGGGCCGCCGGCCGAGGCTCGGCGGCCTGGGGCTGGACGTGCTCGGCATCGCGGTGGCCCCCGGCTCGGCGCTGCCCACCGAAGCCACCGGCCTGGTGGCCGATGCCGGCCCGGGCGGCGGCCGGGTATGGGCGGCCGGGGACGTCACCGGGATCACCCACGCGCACGCCGGGCGCTACCAGGCCGAGGTGGTCGCGGCCAACATCCTCGGTGCGCACCGCGAGGCCGACTACCGCGCCATCCCCCGCTGCGTCTTCACCATGCCCTCGGTGTACGCCGTCGGCCAGGTACCGGAAGCCACCGCGAGCACCGCCGACTCCGAAGACGCGCCGACCGAGGGCCGGCCGGGCATGGTGACCGCGCGGGCGCAGCTGGGCGACACCGCTCGGGCGCGGCTGAGCCAGGATGAACTTGGCCAGCTCGAGCTCTACGCGGACGCCGCGTCCGGGCAACTGGTCGGCGCGGTCGCGGTGGGGCCGGATGCCGCCTCCTGGATGGCGGAGGTTACCCTCGCGATCAGGGCCAAGGTCCCGGTGACGATACTGGCCGACGTGGTGCATGCGTTCCCCACATACGGGGAAGCTATGGAAACAGCACTCCGCGAGCTAGCCGGGACACCGCTTTGGGGGACACCGCCGACCGGAACTTGGAGCGGTCCCGGAATTGCCGATCAGGAGGTCAGGCCATTGAGCGAGATGGATATCGAGACACCGGAAGACGACGCCATCGAGCAGCGGCAGGAGCTTGTCCCGGACGAGAGCACGACCAGGACCCGGCGTGAGGTTCGCTTCGACGTCAACGAGGCGGACGCGGCCGAGCAGGAGCGCTCGATTGACTTCGATGACGACGATTACCGCTGACCGCGGCTTAGGATGGGGGCGAGCACGGCAAGGTAGGCGAGCACAGCGAGGTAGCCGTGCGCGAACACCCGGAGACCAGACTTTGACAGCAACGTCCGACGACGCACGGCCGCGCAGCAACCGGCTGCCACGGCACGAACGGCGGCGGCAGCTACTGGACGCCGCCCTCGAGGTGTTCGTTTCGCAGGGATATCACGCCGCCGCCATGGACGAGATCGCCGAGCGCGCGGGCGTCAGCAAGCCGGTGCTCTACCAGCATTTCCCCGGCAAGCTGGAGCTGTACCTGGCCCTGCTTGACGAGAGCGTGGACACCCTGGTGGAGACCGTGCGCGACGCGCTGCGTTCGACCGCCGACAACAAGCAGCGGGTAGCGGCCACCTTCGGCGCCTACTTCGAGTTCGTCGGCGGCGAGGGCCAGGCCTTTCGGCTGGTGTTCGAGTCGGACTTGTCGAACGAGGCGGCCGTCCGGGCCAGGCTGGACCGAGTCCAGCGGGAGTGCGCCGCCATGATCAGCCAGATGGTCAGGGAAGACGCCGGGCTTTCGGTCGAGGAGGCGCACCTACTCAGCGTCGGGCTGGTCGGCATGGCCCAGGTCACGGCCAGGTACTGGCTGCGCACCAGAGACTACATCCCGCGTGAGGCGGCGGAGCAGCTGGTAGCCAGGCTGGCCTGGCGCGGAATCAGCGGCTGGCCCCGCAGCGAGCATTAAGGGGATACACCATGGAAGTAAAGATCGGCATCCAGTCGGTTCCGCGTGAGCTCGTGGTGGAGACCGACACCTCGGCGGAGGACATAGAGCGGGATCTTTCCGACGCCCTGGCCTCCGGCGCGAGAGAGCACTCCGTCTTCGCGCTCGCGGTCAGCAAGGGCGGCAAGGTCCTGGTGCCTGCCGACAAGATCGCCTACGTGGAATTCGGCGGGCCCGAGGCCCGCCGGGTCGGATTCGGCTGAGCCTGCGGATCGTCTGAACCCCCGGCGCGGGCGTCCGAGCTACCGGACCTGCTCCTGGTACACTTGGTAATGACTGACTAATGGAATGACATAACCAAGGGTCGTGTTAAAGCAGTCAGCTGCACTTGCGCGCTGGGCCTGATGGTCCGCGCACCTGGGGGGTCTACGGGATGAACCGTGCTCACCGGCGGATGCTGAGCAAGAGCTTGTCCGCCAGGTGTCGGCCGGTTCGCGGTGGGCAGCTTACTTGCGGCACGACGGGCCTGGTCTCCGGAAACAGGACGGAGAGGGCCACGATGAAGGACGGAAACTCCTGACAACTACGACTGTCAACGGCGGCGCCGAGGGCGTGCCGTTTCGTGATTTCGGCATCAATGATGCCATCTGTTCGGGCCTGGAAGCGGCGGGTATCTTCACCACGTTTCCCATCCAGGCCCTCTGCCTGCCGCTGGCCCTGCGCGGCCAGGACATCATAGGGCAGGCCAGGACCGGGACCGGCAAGACGCTGGCGTTCGGCATCCCGCTGCTGCAGCGCACGCTGGACGGCCCGGCTCACTCGCCGCGGGCACTGGTCGTCGTGCCCACCAGGGAACTGGCGATCCAGGTCGCGGACGACCTGCGCACCGCCGCGATCAACCTGCCGACCCGGGTGCTCACCGTTTACGGCGGGCGGGCTTACGAGCCGCAGATCGACGCGCTGGCCAAGGGCGTCGACATCGTCGTCGGCACGCCGGGACGCCTGCTCGACCTGGTCGAGCGCCGCCACCTTGACCTGAGCGCGGTAGAGGCGCTCGTGCTCGACGAGGCGGACAAGATGCTCGACCTCGGCTTCCTGCCCGACGTCGAGCGGATCGTCAGGCGCACCCCGGCCGACCGGCAGACGATGCTGTTCTCGGCGACGATGCCCGGGGACGTGGTCACGCTCGCGCGGCGGCACATGCGGCGCCCGACCAACGTGCGGGCCGAGGGTCACGACGAGCCCGCGCCGGCGCCGCTGACGCGCCAGCATGTGTTCCGGACCCACCAGATGGACAAGATCGAGGTGCTCGCCAGGGTGCTGCAGGCCAAGGACCGGGGCCTGACCATGGTGTTCTGCCAGACCAAGCGGGCCGCGGATCAGGTCGCGACGGCGCTGTCGTCCCGCGGCTTCGCGGTGGCCACCGTGCACGGCGACCTGGGCCAGGGCCAGCGCGAACGCGCACTGCGGGCGTTCCGCAGCGGCAAGGTGGACGTGCTCACCGCGACCGAGGTCGCCGCGCGCGGCCTTGACGTGGACGACGTCACCCACGTGGTGAACTACGAATGCCCGGATGACGACATGACGTACGTGCACCGCATCGGCCGGACCGGGCGGGCCGGGAAGGCCGGCGTGGCGGTCACGTTCGTCGACTGGCGGGACATGCATCGCTGGAAGCTCATCAACGACGCGCTCGGGCTCGGCCGGCCCGAGCCCGAGGAAACGTACTCCACCTCCGAGCACCTCTACACCGAGCTGGACATTCCGCGCGAGGTGACCGGAACGCTGCCGCGCGCGATGCGTGACCGGGCCGGTCTGGAGGCCGAGGCCATGGAGGACATCGGCGAGACCGGTCGCATCCGCTCGCCGCGGGCCAAGCGCGCCGGAAAGGCCGCCGCCGCGACGGGGTCCGGCGGCAGTGCCAGGCGCAGTCGCTCCCGGGGGGGTGTCCGGCTCGACGGGCAGGCGGCCGGCGAGGCCGGGCAGGCGCCCCGCGAGCCGGGTCAGCAGGCCCGTACCCGGCGACGCCGCCGGACCAGGGCCGGGCGTGAACTCGGCGCCGGCCAGCAGGCGGCGACGGAACTCGGCCGTCGGCCGGCGGCCGACGGCGCCCAGTCGCAGGACGGTCAGGACGAGGCGACCAGGCGCAAGGCCTCCTGACCCGGGCGGGTCGCGGCGTGCACCGTTCGGTCAGGTTTTGCCGCCCGCCTTGGGAGCCTCGGTGGAGGTTTCGTTAAAGATCGCCGGGTAATGTTCGCCACTGTGAGCACACCGACCTCCCTCGACCTGCCCGATGGAGTCGAGCGGACTACGATCCGCACCAGCCGCGGCTCGTTCGCGGCACTCGAAGCAGTTCCGGTGCCCGGGGTCTGCGAGCGGGACGCGGCGCTGCTCATACCCGGCTACACCGGCAGCAAAGAGGACTTCCTCGCGATCCTCGATCAGCTGGCCGCCGCCGGCCGGCGGGTCTTCGCGATCGACATGCGCGGGCAGTACGAGACGCCCGGGACCGATGACCCGGATGGGTACTCGGTCTCCGCGGTCGGCTCCGACATCCTGGCCGTCATCCGCGCGACCGGCGCGCGGCACGTGCTCGGTCATTCATACGGCGGCCTGATCGCCCGCGAGGCCGTGTTGGCGAAGGGCCGGGTCGACATCGGCTCGCTGACGCTGATGAGCTCGGGCCCGGGCACTTTGGGCGGCCCGCGGGCCGACGAACTGCGAGCCATGCTGGCCGCCCTCGGCGTCGAGGGCGGCGACCTGCCGGACAAGTCCCGGCTGCAGGCCGGGATCGCCGCGATCTGGCAGGCCCACCTGGAACCGCAGGCGGTGGCGGAGGGAGTCACCGGGCCGGTGCTTGCGTTCCTGGCCAAGCGGATGAAGCGCAACGACCCGAACGCGCTCGTGCTCGTGGCCCGGTACCTCCTGTCCGCCCCGGACCGGACGCCGGACCTCGCGCGGCTGAGCGAGATCCCGATGCTCGTCCTGTACGGGGAGAACGACAACGCCTGGCCGCCTCGCGCCCAGGAGAACATGGCCAGGCGCCTAAGTGCCCGCCGGGTGTGCATCCCCGGTGCCGCGCACTCCCCCGCGGTCGAGGCGCCGGCGACGACCGCGAGCGCGCTGACCGTGTTCTGGGAGGCGGCCGAGGGCAAGCCGACCAGGCCGACGGCCGCTTCCCGATCGGGTTAGGGCCGGTCGGCCAGTTCCGGGCCTTGGGGCTCCAGCGCGTCCCACGGTCGCCGCGGCACCGCGGCGAGGGTCCCTTCAGGACAGTGGCGCAGATAGTCACACCAGCCACAGGCCGGGCTCGGGCTCGGCGGGAACACCTCGTCGTATCGCTGCGGTGGCAGCCCGGGCATGCGCTCGTCCGCCGCCGCGCACTCCTCGGCGATACCCTCCGCGCGGCGCAGGTGCCTGGCCAGCGATTCGTCGGTGTGCGACCAGGCGACCACCTGCCCGCTGGGCAGGTGGTGCAGCTCGACGCGATGGCAGGGACGGCGCAGCACCCGGCCCGCGGCCAGCGCGTACAGCGCCAGGGCCAGCGAGCTGCGGGCGTCGTCGACGGTCAGCAGGCGCCTGCCCGTCTTGTAGTCGACCACCGCCAGCTCGGTCCCCTCGCCGGCATCGCCCCCGCCGGGCCTGAGGTCCAGCCGGTCGATCCGTCCGGAGACCGCGATCTTGTCGGTCCGGGTGGCCACTGTCCGTTCTACTCCGACCGGCTCGTCGGCCGGGTCGAGCCCGGCGACGTATCCCTCGACCATCGCGGTCGCGCGCTCCCGGAACCACGCCGATTGCGCCTGATCCGCGAAGCCCTCGTCGATCCAGCCGCGGCCGACCAGCGCGCCCGCCGCCGCGACGGTCCGCATCGCCAACGGCAGCCGCCACCAGCCGGCCAGCGCGTTATGAACGGCCGCGCCGAGGCTGTTGTGTGCCCAGGGCGGGCCCTTGGCCGGGGCGGGACGGTCCAGGTAGCTCATCCGGTACCGGCGCGGGCAGTCCAGCCAGGTCGACAGGCGCGTCGGCGTGCACGGGTAGAGGCGCCGCGGCATCCCCTCGAAACCCAGCTGTTCCACCAGCGGGCCTAATAATCGTCGTCGGGGTCCGGCAGGATCGGGCCCGCGGCGACCCAGGAGTCGAACTTCTTCTCGGCCACGGCGATCGTGGTTTCCGTGCCCTGGCCGGGAAGCACCCGGGTCTGCGGGGGCAGCGTCAGCAGGTGCTCGCCGATCGCGGTCAGCTGGCCCGCGAAGTCGGGGAACTCGCGGTCATGCGGGCTCGGACCGGTGGCGAGCAACGCGTGCCCGGTGAATACCACGCCGAGCTCCTCGCAGTACAGGCAGACCGAGCCCGCCGTATGCCCGCCGGTGTGCATGACCTCAAGCTGCACCTCGGCGACCTCGAAGATGCCGCCGTCCGCCATCTCGATCTCCGCGTCGTCGTCCGGATGGGACTCCCGCCACAGCAGGCGGTCCCTCGGGTGCAGCGCGACCGGCGCCTCGTCCCGCTCGGCCACCTGCACGGCGGCCGCGATGTGCTCGGCGTGGCCATGCGTGCAGATCACCGCGAGCACTTCGCGATCGCCAACCGCGTCGAGCACGGGTGCAGCGTCGATGCCCGGATCGACGACGATGACCTCATCGTCGTCGCCGATTATCCAGGCGTTGATCTCATCGCCGCCGTCGGTGGCCGACGAGACGTGCTCGATACGTGTGGTCATCGCGGTGCTTCCTTCCTCGCGTCCCCTCGCCCGCCGACCTTCCTACCACAGGAACCTGGTCGCGCGCTGTCCGACTGGCCACTGTCCGCCCGGCGCCGGCGCAGGGCGCGGACCAGCGGCAGGGCGGCGAAGTAGGTGCCGGCCGCGGCGATGCCCGCGATGCCCATGTCGACCGATATCCGGCCCTGTTTCGCCCAGTAGACGTCCTTCAGGTCCAGCAGCAGGGCGAACTCGTCGACGATGAGGGCGAGCCCGGCCCCGTAGCTGAGCGCCACGACCGGGTGCCTGCGCTGCCGGTCCTCGCCGTGGACGGCGATGCCGCCGACGCCGCTGACCAGGCCGATGCCCCACATGTAGTGGTGCAGGTGCTCGCCGCCGACGCTGAGGTTGCCGAACGGGCCCTTGCCCTCCTTGATGGCGTAGGTGATGCCCCGGACCGCGCCGAACGTGCTGGTGAAGCCGAGCCAGCTGAGCAGCGCCGACCGCTGTGTCGCGTCCAGGTCATTACGGAAGACGTCTCGGGCGTCGCTCGCGAGCGACGATGTAAAGGTCATCCAGGCACGATACCCGCCCAGGCCCGGCAGGCATGGCAGTGGCGCCGGCCCTGGACGGGCCGGCGCCACTTTGTCAATCGAGGGTGACTAGTTCAGCTCACCGAAGTCGCCGCCCCACAGCTGGTCGTTGTCGACCGTGCCCAGCTCAGGCCCGGGCGGGAAGCCCTGCGAGAAGCCGGTGATCTCGTCGACCTGGAGTTGCGGCCGCGGCATGTCGGTCGGGTACCCGTTGGTCGGGTAGGTCAGCACGTACGGGTTGGAGAAGTTGTTGTCCGAGCCGTTGATCAGCGGCACGTACCCGTTGAACAGCGTCGACGGCGAGTCGAAGATGTCCGCGATCCAGACCGTCTTGCCGGAGACGCCACACGGCTGGAGGGTAACGCCCTCTTCCTCGACCGCGGTGCTGGCAACGCCCATGCACAGGCCGCTGTCGACGCCGAAAGGCGCGTACTCGATCTCGAACGCCGGGTCGTTGAAGGTCACCGAGGTCTGCCCGTAGCAGTCCGGGAAGTTGACCGTCGGGATGCAGCCGTAGTGCAGCGCCAGCTCCGGGCTTACCAGGTTGGCCGCGTAGTAATCGGCCACCGTGCCCTGGAAGGAGGCGGTCCAGTCTTCCGCCGGGTCGCTGTTCGCGGTGCGGAACAGGATGACCGGCTGGCCGACCTTCTCGCCCTGACGCAGCACGTCAACCACGAAGTTCGGGCTGCGGTGGGTGCCGAACTGGTGGCTGAAAATGTCCGGGCAGAAGGCGCCACACGACGGCGTGGCCGCACTCGCGGTCCCCGTGCTAAGCGCGCCGGCCATGCCGGCGCCACCGAGCAGCGTCAGCGCCGCAGTCGCGGCGAAGGCCTTGCTCTTCATTGACATGAATGTTTCTCCTTGTACTACAGCCGTACCCTGCGCACGGCTGTCCGCTGAGAGCGTCGCTGCCTGATGTGAGCAGCACGGCACAGCAAGTTACATTGATAAGGACGCTGATCACGGAGAGTTGGTTGTCAAATAGCGCACAGTTAATTTACTGCGGAACGATAACGGTCGCTGGACACATCAGGATCAGCAGCCAAATCTCTACCGATAGCTCAATTTCTTCTCAGCGGTTCGTTTCCCGGGGCCTGAGCTATCAGCCGCCGGTAAGAGTTCTCCGGCGTCGTCTCCGCGCCGATCCGGTAACCGGTGAGGCTGCCGTGATCGTCGCTGCCGCCGGTGGGCACCAAGCCGAGGTCGCGGCACGTTCCGAGCAGCTGGGCTCGCCGCGATTCCGGCTGGTCGGGGTGGAATACCTCCACTCCGGCCAGGCCCGCCGCCGCCAGGTCCGCGATCTGTTCATCGCTGGCCTGCCATTGCTGCCGTTCGGCCCGGGGGTGGGCGAGTACCGCGACGCCGCCCGCCGCCCGGACCAGGCGGATCGCGTGCCCGGGATCGAGCGCGTACCTGCGCACATAGGCGCGGCCGCCGTCACCGATCCAGTCGGCGGTGAAGGCCTCGCTCGGCTCGGCGATGACGCCGCTCGCGGCCATCGCGCGGGCGATGTGCGGGCGGCCGACCACGGACGTCCCGGCGATGACGGCCACCTGATCCCAGCCGACCGGGGCACCGAGGTCCGCCAGCCGGGTGACCATGGCGCGGGCGCGGAGCACGCGGTCGTCGCGGATGCGCCGGGTCTGCGCGGCCAGGTCGGGGTCATCGAGGTCGAACAGGTACGCCAGCAGGTGAATGCTGTGGCCCGCCTGCCGGCAGGACAGTTCCATGCCAGGCACCAGCGTCATCCAGTCCGGCAGGGCCTGCCGCGCCCGCGCGAGGCCCGCGACGGTGTCGTGGTCGGTCAGCGCTACCGAATCCAGGCCCGCCAGGGCGGCGCGGCGCATCACCTCGGCCGGGGAGTCGGTCCCGTCCGAGGCGTCGCTGTGCACATGCAGGTCGGCACGCATCGTAAGGGCAGGTCAGTTAGCGGGCAGCCGCGGGGAGACGGCGCCGAAGGGCAGGTCGATGTGCTGACCTGGATCGCGCAGGTCGCGCAGCTCGATCGGCTCAAGCAACAGGATGCCCGCGGTTTCTGGCCACAGCACCAGCCACAGCCAGTGGCCCTTGATCTCGCCCGCGAACACGGCGCGGTCCGGCGATTGCACCTGCCAGAGCGGGAACTCGTGGTTGCCGAACGAGACCGCCGCCACCGATGGCGCACAGGCGAAGTCTGCCCCCGGGTCGACGCTGTCCAGGCCCGCCAGTGCCGCGGCCAGGCCGACACCCGGTTCCTCGGCGACCACCAGCATGTCGGCCGGCCCGCCAAGCAGCGGGTTCGGACCGGAGATCGCCACCGCGCAGGCACGGATGCCGGTCCGCTCGTCGCCCGCGCCCGCGAAGCCCGCCACCAGCCAGCCGGCAGGCAGCGGCCACGGCAGCCAGACCGGTACGCCGGCGATGCGCAGCAGCCCGTCAAGTCCCTCCCGGGAGGAGTTGAAGGCGGGGAGCAGCGGATGGACCTCGCCGTGCCAGTCGCAACGCCAGGCGCTGGACCACGCCGTCGGCTCTTGGAGGGGCCTGCCGCACCGCGGGCAGGCCGGGGGCAGATGCCGGTGACTCTCCTGGCTCACGGTGAACCTCACCACGACTCAAAGTAATCGTTGCTGTTCTAGACGTGAGCGTACTACCCCACAGGGGCGCGGAACATGCCCGCGGCGGCACCAACCCCCCTGGGTCGGCGCCGCCGCGGTGGGAACTGGTATTACCTCAGGACGCCGAAGTCGGCACCCCAGAGCTGGTTGTCAGCGGTGGCCGCAGGACGGCGTGGCCGCGCTCGCGCTGAGCGTGCCCACCGCGCTGACGCCACCGACCAGCGCCAGCGTGGCCGCAGCCGCGATGACCTTGCTCTTGATGGACATACGTGGTTCCTCCTAGGGACCTGCGGCCGTGCCCCGTGCACGGACCGCCGAGCCGACCAGGGCAGGGGCGGCTGACCTGGTCACTCACAAAGAGGACGCGCCAGCTGTCGACTCGGTTGTCATGTTTCGTGTCTTAGTGTCCGCCGAGTACCGCAAACGACCGGGACCGCACACGACAGCGGCGCCGACCCCTCCCGGGGTCGGCGCCGCCTAGTGTCGGCTTACGGATTGCCTAGTTGAGGACGCCGAAGTCGGCACCCCAGAGCTGGTTGTCGTTCACGGTGCCCAGCTCGGGCCCGGGCGGGAAGCCGTTGGACTCGCCACTGAGGTTGTCGACCTGCAGCTGCGGGCGCGGCATGTCGGTCGGGTAGCCGGCCGACGGGTAGGTGAGCACGAACGGCTGGGAGAAGTTCGTGTCCGAGCCGTTGATCAGCGGGACGTACCCGTTGAACAGGGTCGACGGGGAGTCGAAGATGTCCGCGATCCAGACCGTCCTGGCAGTGACGCCACACGGCTGGAGGGTAACGCCCTCTTCCTCGACCGCGGTGCTGGCGACGCCGAGGCACAGGCCGCTGTCCACGCCGTAAGGCGCGTACTCGATCTCGAACGCCGGGTCGTTCACCGCAATCACGATCTGACCGTAGCAGTCCGGGAAGTTGTCGCCCGGGATGCAGCCGTAGTGCAGCGCCACGTTGGCGCCGACCAGGCCCGCCGCCTGGAAGTCGGCCGTGGTGCCCTGGAACGACACGGTCCAGTCCTCGGCCGGGTCGTAGTTGGCGGTGCGGAACAGGATGATCGGCTGGCCGACCTTCTCGCCCTGACGCAGCACGTCCACCACGTAGTTCGGGGTGCGGTGGGTGCCGAACTGGTGGCTGAAGATGTCGAT
>Ga0181525_10003420_pt1 | contig 12546 bp, 22 predicted proteins | sample PEATcosm2014_Bin_48_FD_121100 | JGI IMG/M metagenome (GOLD analysis project Ga0181525, IMG submission 121100) | Peatland microbial communities from MTU Mesocosm Facility, Houghton, MI, USA - PEATcosm2014_Bin06_10_metaG | ecosystem: Environmental > Terrestrial > Soil > Wetlands > Peat | place... | reverse complement strand
GTTCGACGGGTGCCCCATGACGCATCGCCCCACCGCTCCCCATCAGGTCGTCTCGCTGGCTTTCGCCAGGCCGGGCGATCCGGGTTCCGAGACGACCGCGAATCCGCCCCTCCCGGGTTCGGGGCGATATGATGAGCCGGGTGGGGCAACGGGCCCCAAGCGGCGTCATGGCCGGCACGCAAATCCACGTATTCGTTGTTCGTGACTCCTAACCAACCATTTCACAAACAGGGAAAGGTGACGTACCCCTCGTCGAACCATTCCACGTATCCGACACCTGCCTCAGGCACGTCTCGTGCGGGGCACGATCCGCGCCTTCGTTGGTGCGGATAAAGGAAGCGTTAGCCATGAAACGCCGCGGTCTAATCTGTGCTGCCTATCTGTTGGCGGTCTATGGATTGGTCTACGCGGCTACCTATTTGGCCGGCATAGTCGATTTCGCAGCGCTTGCAGCGAATAAGCCACCAATATTTGCGACCCAGACCTGGATCAGTGACGAAGGTTCGATTGGTTACCGTGGCTTCGGTTATAAGCTTGTTGCCGAGAGAAATTATAATCCCGTTAAAGCTGGTGGACCGATGGTCCAACAATATGGTGCGGAAGTAAATTTCCGCTGGAAGATAATCTTCCCCACGATAGGGAAATTTCGAAGGGATTTGGAGTTTCGAATTCCCACATCACCTCCACAGCCCGAGATGGGCAAATGGGATGATCCATTGCCCTCCGAGCAGAAAAATGGCTAACCAATCGTCGGACCCGACGCTTGCCTCGGTCACGCCTCCTGCGGGGCAGGAGTCGCGCCCTCGTTAGCGCGGGTCACCTCAACGTTAGGCATTACCAATTATGAATTCCGGCATTCCGGCGAGCCTCGAGAAATGGGAGACTACACGAAAACTGGGTCGCGCTAGATACGTGTTTTTTCGCGGCGTTCTAGGTTGGGGAATTCCTGTTGGCGTATTCACGACTTGCTTTGGGATCTGGCGTTCAGGCTATTCGTTCTCGAGTCTGGTGATCGCGGCTCTCGTATGGCCGGTAGCCGGCATATTCGTTGGGCGTATCAACTGGAGGGTAGCGGAAGGACGCTACCTGAGATTTCATGCGACGCGTAGTCCAATGCCTAACCAGCTACCGGATCCGACGTCTCCGTCTGTCACGCCACCTGCTGGGCAGGAGTCGCGCCATTGTTGGCGCGGTTCATTAGGACGTTAGACAGGCCTGATGTTGACGGAACCTCGAATCTGGATTGGATATCCGTATGAAGCTCACCGCCGTTCTAACTCCAGCACCTGAGGGCGGCTTCGTAGCGTTCAATCCTGAGACCGGCACGTCATCGCAGGGCGAGACTGAGACGGAAGCGATTTCGAATCTGCGCGAGGCTACCGAGCTTTATCTGGAGGAGTTTCCTAAGGCCCTGCAAGGTAGCCCAATCACCAAGACGTTTGATGTTTTGGTAGATGCCTAAGCTGCCTCACGTTTCTGGCCGGGAGGCGGTTCGGGCATTCGAGAGATTGGGCTTCGTTCAACTGCGGCAAAAGGGTAGCCATCTGATCATGCGTCGCGGTGCCGTTGGCTGCGTCATTCCGATGCACCGGGAAATTAAGATCGGCACCCTTACAGGCATCCTCAGGCAAGCGGGCATTTCACCCAAAGAATTTATCGGAGCACTGTGATGCATACCACTCAAGGCCTGTCTAACCAATCGTCGGAACCGACTCCTGCGTCAGGCACGTCTCCTGCGAGGCAGGAGCCGCGCCTTCCTTAGAGCGGTTCACCTCAACGTTCGGCGACCCAATCCTGGTCTTTATCTTGACCTTGTCTAAAGTGCCACTTAAGTATCACTCATGAAGACCGAACTCGTGACTACGTTGAAAAGGCGGGCGACAGAGATTATCGCGGGTTTGCAGAGCGAACGGGACCCTATTCTCATCACGCAGCACGGTAAGCCGGCGGCATACTTGGTAGACGTTGCTTCTTACGACGAACTGAATCGCCGCCTATCGGTTGTTGAGGGTATTGCGCTAGGGGAACAGGCAGTCCGCGAGGGGCGTGTTCACACTCAAGCTGAGGCTAAGCGACGCCTTTCGAAATGGCTAAAGTAGTATGGTCGGCGCCGGCGCTGTTACAGCTTGAGTCGATTGTCGATTTCATCGCTCTCGATAAGCCCGAGGCGGCGAGAGCCGTCGCTGCTAGAATTATAGACACAACGGACCATTTAGAGCGATTCCTGCTCCTCGGCCGGCCGATCGAAGAATTCGCGCACAAAAACTATCGCCAGGTCTGGATCAAACCATGTTGGCTCTACTATCGTGTTGAGGAAGGCAACGTGTATATTCTTCACGTACGCAGAGCTGAAAAACCGCTGAGGATCGAGGACCTGATCGCTGACGACAAATGAGTACGCCGAACCAACTACCGGATCCGACGTCTCCGTCTGTCACGCCTCCTGCTGGGGCAGGCGGCGCGCCATCCGTCGCCGCGGATCATTAGGACGTTAGGCACCGATGAGCTCCCGCCTGCTAAATTGGCTGAACTCCGGCAGCACCAAAGGCGCCGAGGATGTAGAGAAAGTTTTTGGCGGGCGAATCGCTCTTACTGACAACGCATTTTTCGACCGCTACTTCGCTGGGAGCGACGTTAGCAAGGATGTCGCCATTGGAGTTCGCGGTGCCTTTATCGACCACGTCCCATTTGATATGAAACGTTTAGCCCCGGACGATAGTTTTAAGAACGAATTGAACTTTGTTTGGGGATACGATTCGCTGGCCGACGTAGAGGTAATTTGTGAGATCGAAAAGCGATTCGGCGTTAAGATCTCCAACGCCGAAGCTCGCGAAGCGGCTACGTTGGGCGACATGATCAACTTGGTTAACAGGAAGCTTATTTCAAAAAGTGCATAACCAATCGTCGGAACCGACCTTTTCCTCGGTCACGTCTCCTGCAGGGCAGGAGCCGCGCCCTCGTTAAGGCGGTTCACCTCAACGTTCGGCATCCATGAGCCCTGTAAAACATATTGGCGTCGTCCTTCTTGCAGCGGCACTCGCCTATGGAGTTACCTACATCACGACAAATGGACTGCGTGACCAGGGGGAAGATTCAACATTTGGTATTCGTCTTAAGATTCCCACCCAGGTGGGGCGTTATTTCGCGGGTCCAAACCAAAAGGTAAACCCAATCGCTTTTAACGTTGCAGTGGTTGGTGAATGTCTCGTCGACGGAGTAATGTTGGACGTGGTTGTTTTAGGTTTTCTCGCATTTCGCCGCCGCAACGTCGGTCTAAAGGTATGAAAACGATGCCGAACCAATCGTCGTATCCGACCCCTTTCTCGGGCACGTCTCGTGCGGGGCACGAGCCGCGCCCTCGTTGGTGCGGATAACCTCAACGTTAGGCACAATTATGCCATTTAGTGTTCGAAGCAGAATCTCGAGTTTTCGTCATGCGTTTCGCGGGCTCGCCACGCTCTTGCGTACGCAGCATAACGCCTGGATTCACCTCGCTGCGACTGTAGCCGTCATTGTTGTCGGCGTCGTGCTGGGAATCGGCCGGACAGATTGGCTCGCTGTCGTCGTTGCTGTCGGACTCGTTTGGACGGCCGAGGCATTGAACACGGCGGTCGAGTTCCTAGCAGACGAGGTCTCGCTCGATAGGCGTGAGCTGATCGGACAAGCAAAGGATGTTGCGGCGGCAGGCGTGTTGGTGGCTTCAATATCTGCATCGCACAAGCGGAGCCGTTCTAATCGCACTGGGCGCCAGACTCGCCATCGCGAAACGATGCTGAAAAGCTCATGCGCCGAGACATGAGAATATCATTTTTCAAACAACCGCCGCACCCGGCACTCGACTCAGGCACGTACCGTGCGGGGAACGATCCGCGGCTTCGTTAGAGAGGATGACTTCAACGTTGGGCCGTGTCATGCGTTACACACTGAGGCGATGTACAGATGGGGACCGGGCGTGGGCGTACGCACTGAAATCAGAGGCCTATCGAGAGGTTGTTGAACGGCAGTTCGGTCCGTGGAATGAGGAATTCCAGCGCCGTCTATTTGAGGAACACTGGAAGCCGACCCTATCAAACGTGGTCGTCGTTGACCGTGAAGCGGTCGGTTTGGTGGCTGTAGAAGCTCGAGGGGACTGCCTTTGGCTTCGCGAGATCCAGGTGGCTTCTGGATGGCGTGGTAAGGGGATTGGGAATGCGATCATTAAGGATCTTATCGGCCGGGCGCATGCGGGGCACCAACCTCTTAGACTTCAGGTATTGAAGGGGAATGAACGTGCGCAAAGACTCTACCGCAGGCACGGATTCCGTATCATCGGCGAAACCGATACGCACATTTTGATGGAATCCCAACTCGGGCCTAACGAAGCGTCAGAATCGACGCTTTTGCCGGCTGCGCTTGATGCGAGGAAGGAGTCGGGCCCTTGTTAGGACGGTTCATCTCAACGTTGGGCCAGTTTTTTCAATTGATGACCAGTAACGAATTTACTCGGGAAGTTGGCTCAGCGGCCTCTGCGGGTCGTTCCACTGGCGCGATGTTTTTCACTTTTTTCAACAGCGCCGAAACGGTCCCTTGCCTGCGTCACACCTCCTGCTGGGACACGTGGCGCACCACCCGTCTAGGGCGTTAGGCAAAGCCAATCGATGTACACGATCAAGACGCCGAGGTTGTCCCTTCGGGAATTATCGACCGCGGACGACGAGTTTATCTTCGCGCTCATGAACGAGCCCGCTTACATTCAGTACATTGGTGACCGAGGAATTCGGACGGTGGAGAACGCGAGGACATACATCTTGGACAAAATGGCGGCCAGCTACGCTAAATTCGGCTATGGCCTTTATCTCGTGGAGCTAAATGAGAGGCCCGTGCCTGTCGGAATCTGCGGGTTTGTTAAGCGCGATTCGCTAGACCACCCGGACATTGGATTTGCGCTCCTGCGTGAGCACTGGGCCCGAGGCTTCGCATTCGAGGTTGCGAGTGCTGTGCTCGAATACGGCTTTGGCACGCTCAAATTGACGACCGTACTCGGCGTTACCCTGCCCGAAAATCAAAGTTCCATAAGGCTCCTTGAGAAGCTTGGTCTCAAATTCCAAAAGATGGTACGACTTCCTCGGATCGACCGCGACAACATGTTGTTTTCCATTGAAAGCCGAATTGCTTAAACAACCATCGGATCCGAGGTTTCCTTCGGTCACGGTCGCTGCGGGGTGCGGCAAACGCGCCATCCATCGATTCGGATGGTTGGGACGATAGGCGGAACGACCTTTTTTATGCAATCAAAGGCGCCCACCATTCCACGATATATCTCGGGGCTTCCACCCAAGGAGAGATCCGTTGTCGAGACGCTTGATAAGTTGGTGCGCTCGGCGGCCCCTAAGGGCTCGGGAAGCATGAAGTACGGCATGCCGACATACGAGGTGGCGTCGCGGTTTATCGCGTTCAACTCCCAAAGGAATTATTTTTCATTCTATGCGGACCCAAAGATTGTAAAGCGCTACCGTGACGAATTGAAGGGTTTGGACTGTGGCAAGAGCTGCATCCGTTTCCGAAAATTGGAAGACGTGCCGCTGGCCACATTGCGAAGGATCGTGAGCGATTCCTCGAAATGACCCTCCAGGTGCCCGAGCAATCGCCGGAACCGACGCCCGCGTTGGGCGCCTTTCGTTGGGGGGGTGGAAGCCGCGCCATCGTTCGCGCGGCGCATTAGAGCGTTCGGCAAATGGACACTTCGCTTGCCGCATCAATCTTATCCGGGCTCTGGCTGTGCGGAGCGTTGTCCGGCTGCAGCCATTCACCGGGAACCGCAAAGATGCCGGCATTCGGCCCGGTTGAAGGATCCGGAATCTCCTCGGTAAAATTTGTTGACCGAGAATCCCCGGAAGGGCCGACTTCGCTCAGCAAAATCAAGATAACGACTGGCACCACCGGAATAGTGCAGGCCGTGCCGATCGAGCCCCTTGCCCTTCCCATATATCCAGCAGACGCCCTGGCCGCTCACCTCAACACCATTATCAAAACGGTCAGGATCAACATTGGGAAAGATGGGCGCGTGTCCTCAGTCGGCTCGAGTATGATTGGATTCTCCATTCCAACAAAGTTTGATTCAGAATTTGATAGAGCCATTGAGGCCGCAGCCCTAAAATGGGAGTTCAATCCAGCGTGGTCGGTGCCTCTCGAACCGGGCAAGGATGGAACCCCAATTGTCGGTGATCCGGTGCCGACCGAGTCCTCGTTGGACGCCGTTTTTACGTTTTCAAACTCCGGCATGGTGACCTCGAGCGTGCGGAAGTAGAGAGTTATGCCGTACCAACAACCGGATCCGACGCCTCCATCTTTCGCGCCTCCTGCTGCCGCAGAAGGCACGGCAGCCGTCGCCGCGAATCATGAGGACGGGAGCCTCACGAAGCCAAATGGCTGACTTCAAAACAGTCCTCACCTATTCGCGGCCAATCGATGCCGAAGTTGATAGGTCGATGCTCGAATCGGAAGGAATTGTAGCCAATCTGCTCAATCGTGATTCCTCGCTGAGCGGGCTTGGCGGCCCGTTTCTCATTCAACTCCAAGTCAGTGACGAAAATCTGCAAAGGGCGTCCGAATTAATCAGAGCGAAACATCCGGAGCGTTTTGGCCAGGGCGAAGGCATTCGAGGCGCCGAGGCCGCGCTGGCGGGAGGTGCACGGCGTTTTCTGTGGTTCGTTTTATCTTCGATTGCTCTTTTATTGCTTGTTGAGCTGTTTTGGGCTCCCGCCGGAGCGCCAATCGATGCAAAGTTGGTCGGCGCTGATGTGGTTCTAGGTATTTTTGTTTCGATTATCATTTGGCCCCTATACGAGTATGCAAGAAAGCTCACGAGGAGAGGCTAACCGGCTGAAGGATTCGGCGTCTCCTTCTGTGGCGCCTCCTGCTAAGCCCGGGGGACCGCCCGCCTTCGCCGAGGATAATGAGGACTTTCGGCGGTAGCAAATAATTCAAATGAACATCACCGATGCGCAAAGAGAGGTTCGTTCAAGATTTGTGGGCGGCTACTATGGACAGCTTGTGTCCGGGATTCTCTGGCTCATATCTGCCATCTTGGCAGAATGTTACGGCTCCCGGGTATCCATTGGCACCGTCGTGATAGGCGGCTTCTTCATTTTCCCCATCACCGAGCTCCTTGTCCGCCTTTCGGGACGAGGAAAGGAAATCAGCCCGGAGAATTCGTTCCGATATCTTGGGATGCAGGTGGCGTTTGTTTTGCCTTTATCGATGCCGGTGCTGGTGCCGGTAACCCTTTATAGGGTCGAACTCTTCTTTCCTGCGCTGATGATCCTCCTAGGGGCCCACTACATCCCGTTCGTATTTCTGTACGGAATGAGGATGTTTGCCGTTCTGGCTGGCCTCCTTGTCGGAGGGGGAATCGTCATGGCCCTCAGAGGGGTTGGCGGTTTTAGTCTCGGGGCCTGGTATACTGGTATACTGCTTGTGGTCTTTGCATTTGTGGGCAGGGCCAGCGTAGGGAATTCAATTCGGGAAGCGAAGATTGAATAGAGGTATCTGGCTCCTACTGACCCCCTATGAAGGTGCCGAATCGAACGCCATATCCGACGCCTTCTCCTGTCGCCGCCGCTGCGAGGCAGGAATTGCGGGTTCGCTAGAGCGGTTCCCCTCAAACTTCAGTTGCGAATGCCACTCGTCGCCCTTGCATGGCTCTTCACCCTCGGGGTGCTGGTACACAACATTGAGGAGGCGCTCTATTTTCCAGCATGGTCGGCTCGTGCGGGCCGGTGGCATGCCCCGGTTGGCCCATTGGAGTTCCGGTTTGCCGTTGCGGTCTTTTCGATGTCACTCGTGGCAATTGCTGCGACGGTGTCTACGGCGCGCCCAGGAGACGTGTCTGCTTACCTATTCTCGGGTTACGTGCTTGCGATGGTGCTGAACGCCTTGGCGCCTCACCTGGTGACGACCCTTGCGACGAGTAAGTACATGCCAGGCACGGCTACCGCCGTCCTGTTCAATCTCCCGCTGGGTTGCCTTTTCCTAAAGCGCGCTCTGTCGGCGAATTATATAGAATTCAGGACCTTTGCCTGGTCAGGCCCCGCCGTGGTACTTGCAATCGTGGCGTCAATCCCGCTTCTCTTCGCCGTCGGGAGGAAGGTAGGTTCCTGAAGGCGTCGGTCCCCAATCGCATCACGGCCAAGGGCCAGCCCCACGCAACCCGCGGTTCCATCGTCCGCGAAGGCGCGCCTCCTGCTGAGCTCGAGATGTGTTGTCGTTCACCATTCCGCCAGGCAGGGGCCATCTGATCACCCATTCTTCGTAAGCCGGCCTGGTTTGCCCTGGTGTCGCGGATCAGCAGGACCTCTTCCCCGAGAACGAACCAGCCGCAGATTGAGCCCGAGATGCGAGTTGTGTCACTCGGGGGTGTCGACTACGACGGCGGGGAAGCGTGAAGAGATCGAAGCCAATTCGGGATCAGTTTCATCCGTCCGTCAGGACTCCTGATCGTGCTGGAGCCCCGCCATTCATCGCCGCGGACGAGCGGGATGTTTGGCAAGTATGAAGAACCCCTGGAAACTGAAGCCGGTTCTTATCTGCGCCACTCCCATCGCAGGGGCGCTGTTGCAGGTCATCATTCTGGGTTTCTCAACGGCAACGGCCGACACCGCCCGTAGGAACGCCCTCAATGAGGTGATCACGGTCGGCGTGCTCTTCCTCCCGCTCGTTTCGGTCCCCGCTTTATCGGCTGCTGTGTGGGGCTTTAGAACCGGGGCGACTCGCGGTTGGTACGTCGCGGGCGCTGTGTTGAATTCGTTATATTGCCTACTCCTTTCGGTTCCTATTCTTACGATTTTCACCTATTTGATTCACGGCGCCAGACGATAGGATGGCACCCAACCGGCCACAGGATGCGACTTCCTCGTCTGTCACGGTCGCTGCCGGCGATGGTCAGCAAACACTAGAGACCAACTATGGCTTTGGGAGCTGCGCAGGATATTTGCGGATTGAGGGGCCTTTTGGGTCAATCGCGCCATGATGAGGCTATTCAAGAGATCGGCCTATCGATCGAGGTCTCCGAGGCCGACCTCGGGCGCGCCTCCCGATGGGCGGGAGGGTGCCGCCTTTTGCGCGGATGAGCACACGGTTGGGCCGGTCGACTCCCTCCATTGAAAGAGCCCTGGGCCACATTCTCCTGTCCTACTGACTTCGCCCCTTACTTGTTCGGCCATCTTCAGCGTGGCGGATTTAAGGTCTCGAAACGTCAATCAATAGTGCCGGCTGTGTTTGACTACACGGTATCGGATGGAACGCGTAGAGCGGCGTTCATTGCGGTCAAAAATCCCGAAAAGAAAGACCTGACTTTGATGCTGGCGCCGCTTCATCCCGGATGGAATCTGCTGGGCTATTTCGGGCAGAAGAAATTCGCGTTTGACGTGACTTCACGGCTTCTGAATGCGTCATGGGGCGACCCGCCCAGCGGTTTCCAGTGCGCCGGGGTGGGGGCGCCGTTGAAGCGGCCCCCGTTGGTATTGCTCGGTAGCGCGGCAAAGCGCCTTCCCAATGCGGACGATCTAAACGCGTTCTAACCGATCGCCGTTCCCTCCCGAGTCGTCCATCAGCTCCCGCGCGGGGCGCGGGCCGCACCCTCCTTTGAGCGGACAGCCTCGACGTTGGCCATCCCCCCTGTAATCGTCTACGCGAGATGAAAAGAACGCTAGTCGATACCGTGGCGACTCCGCTAGCGGCGGCAGTTGGGGCCTTTCTCCTTTCACAGAGCCTTTCATTTGGTTGGCTGCGTGCCGCTCAGGCACCCGCCAGCGTGATCAACGTTCATTCAACGACGATCGCCGCCGCGGGAGTTGCGCTATTGTTACTCGGCGTGATCGCGCGTCATCTCTCTCTCCGCATCGCAAACCTCGAGCATCGGGTCGCCTCATTGCGCAGGGGTGACGACTGACCCATTGGCGAATCCGATGTTTCCGTTTGTATACAGACCCTGCGGGCTCGGGCCGGCCGTTGGCCGACGCAGCTTTCCGGGGCGTTGGCAGATTCCTCGAACGTGAAACAGTACATGGTCGTCGAGCGGTTCGCCCCAGGTCGAAAGGCCGAGGTTTATGAACGTTTCCACCAAAAAGGGCGGATGCTGCCGGATGGGCTAACGTACCTTGACAGTTGGCTGGAGAAGGACGGCGATAGGTGTTTCCAACTCATGGAGACGGACAATCCGGCGCTTTTCGAGGTCTGGAAGCGGCGCTGGAACGATCTCGTTTCTATAGAGGTCATCGAACTCGGCGCAAAACCCTCAAAGGATGCCTAACCCGCCACCGGATCCGGCGTCTCCTATCGCCATTTCACCTGCGGGGCCGGAACCGTCTAACGGCCGGCGCTGCCGCTTGGGCGAAGGGATGGGGGGACCCCGCGTGGACCACAGGGTGAAGCTGCTGGGGATATTCGCGCTCGCTCTAGTCGCAATGGGCGCGGGCAACGCGTTGTCTGGCGACGTGCCCGCGGCGGACTGGCGTCTGCAAGCGTTTGACGAGGCCAACGGATATCTCGCCAAGATGCAGGAGAATGAGCAGGCCTTTCTGGTCGGCAAGGAACCCAGGCTCGCGGATTTCTACCGGAACGTCACGGTCCCTTGGCAGAATGCGATGCAGCGGCTGAGGCGGGTGATCTTCATCAGGAAGCTGAGCGGGAAGCCGGAGTTGCTGAAGATGAGCGAAAGCCCGTGGACGTGGGCCCTCGCGACGCCCAGCAGCCCCGAAAAGATCGAGATTTGGCTGCGCGACGACAAGGATGGCGAGGTCCGGAGGGCCTACGATGAGATGAAGAAAACGCTGGAGGCGTTGGGTCCGGCAAACGGTTCAATGGTGCTGCGCAACGAGGTGGCCGAACAGTTCAAGTCCGACATCTACGCGATCGAGCGGGTTGCGGTCGCGGATTTGAATTCCCTGGAGGACCGCGTCCGCAAGCATTTGGAAGCTTCGAATTGATCCGAATGAACGAGGTGCCGGATTCGCGGGCGACCCGGCGCATTCGGCCGTCACGCGTCCCTGGCGCGGCCGCCGGCAGCCGCGGATGGTCGGGACATCCGGCGCCGCTGGCATCTTGGCGCAATCTCGCGAGCAGGCGTTCCGCTCGGGGATAGACTTTTCGCCCCGACCATGCCAGTCATTGGCCGGGTAGGCAGCAGGCGGCTTTTTCGTCCAGCCCGGGAATCTTGGCGGGACGGAGGCTCATGACAGAACGAATCCCCACGCCAACAGGAACCCCGGTGATCCAATCTGGGGATAAGGGCCGGCCGTCGCGGCGGGAGAGCGATGCTCCCGGGCCGACTCCAGGTGCGCGGTATGGGGGCTTGGTCTTGCCGCTTTGCCTGATGGCCGTTGGCTTGTGCCTCGGCGGCTTGGCGCTCCTCGCCCCCCGGAGTGTTACGGGCGCCGCCGTTGCATTTGCGTTCCTGCTTCTCGCCGGCCTGGCCCACAGGCTGACGGGCCGCCAAGCCGCCCATGGCGCCGGCGGGGGCGGCACCGCAGAAAAGGGGGCCGACCGGGCGGACGGCGAATCCGAGGAGCGTTACCGCCAGATTTTCAACTCCGAATCGGACTCCATCCTGGTCGTGGACTGCGAATTGTTCAAGTTCGTGGATGCGAACGAGGCGGCGGTGCGCTCGTATGGCCGGAGCCGAGAGGAGCTGCTGACCCTGACGCCGGCCGACATCTCGGCCGAGCCCGGCGCGACGGTTGCGCTGATGGTTTCGTCGCCCGAGCGGACCCACGTGCCGCTGCGCTGGCACCGGAAAAAGGACGGCACGATATTCCCGGTGGAGATCATCGGGAACTTCTACGTGAGCCGCGGCCGGAGAATGCACGTGGCTGCTGTTCGGGACGTTTCCGAGCGACTGGCGGTCGAGAAGATGATGCGGCTTCGCGGAGCCGCCCTCGACGCTGCGGCCAACGCAATAATGATAACGGGCACCGACGGGACCATCGAGTGGGCCAATGCCGCCTTCACGAGCCTGAGCGGATGGTCGCTCGCGGAGGCCGTGGGCCGGAACCCGCGCGACCTTCTGAAATCGGGCAGACACGAGCCGGCATTCTACCGCCAGATGTGGGAGGTCATCACCGCGGGCCGAGTGTGGAAGGGTGAAATCATCAATCAGCGCAAGGACGGGACCCCGTACACCGAGGAGATGACGATCACCCCCTTGCGAAACGACAGGGGACAGATCACCCATTTCATCGCGATCAAGGAGGACATCACCGAGCGCAGGGAGGTTCAGACCGCCCTCCAGCAGGAAAAGACGCTTTTCAACAACCTGGCCAGCACGATTCCAGACCGCATCTATTTCAAGGACCGGCAGAGCCGGTTCATCCGCATCAACGAGGCGATGGCTCGGTTCTTCGGCTTTACCAATCTTGCCGATGCCGTCGGCAAGAGCGATTTCGATATCTTCAGCAGCGAACACGCGACAAAGGCCTTCGGGGACGAGCAGCGAATCATGTCCTCGGGCGAGCCCCTGATCGGCATCGAGGAGAAGGAGACCTGGCCCGATGGCGGCGTCACATGGGCCTC
>Ga0181525_10003419_pt1 | contig 12554 bp, 12 predicted proteins | sample PEATcosm2014_Bin_48_FD_121100 | JGI IMG/M metagenome (GOLD analysis project Ga0181525, IMG submission 121100) | Peatland microbial communities from MTU Mesocosm Facility, Houghton, MI, USA - PEATcosm2014_Bin06_10_metaG | ecosystem: Environmental > Terrestrial > Soil > Wetlands > Peat | place... | reverse complement strand
GAATTGGTGGAGTCGCCGGGTACTGCCCCCGGGTCCGAAAGGTTTATTACGACGTCCGTTTATCGCCATAGCCGGCTTGCGCCGGCACCATGAATATAGGCGCAAAAGGTTGCCAAAAAAAGGGCAGTGCTACGCCCTGCCGGTCCTGCCTCGTATCGCGCCGCCAGTGGAGGGCTTGGGGCTGGAAACCGTCTGGCGGTAGGAGGCCGCGAACGCTACACGTTTTTAATGAATTCCTCACCGCCGATTCCGCCTTCGACCGATCCTCCTGCTCCCGATTCGCTCCCTGCGCCGAATTCGACACCGCAGTCCCAGCCACCGCCGGGACTGGCTGAGCTTTTCATCGCCTTTGCCACCATATCGCTGTCCGGTTTCGGCGGCGTCTTGGCGTGGTCGCGGCGCATGATGGTGGAACAGCGCCGCTGGCTCACGGCGGAAGAGTTCAACGAAGCCTACGCGCTCTGCGCCATCCTGCCGGGCGGCAATATTCTCAACTTCTCGGTGGTTTTCGGATCGCGCATTCGCGGTCCGGCGGGCGCGCTGGTTGCAATTGCCGGCCTGATGGGCCCGCCATTGCTGCTGGTCATGATTGTCGGCGCGATCTACGCGCATTACGGCGACCTGCCGGTGCTGCGCCGCATGCTGACCGGCGTCGCCTCGGCGGCGGCGGGCCTGATGATGGCGACCGTCGCCAAGATGATGCTGCCGCTATTTCGCAACCGCGCCGTCATCGGGCCGGTGATTGCGGTGGCGACCTTCGTCGCCATCGGACTACTGCAATGGCCGTTGCCGCTGGTGCTGGCGGTGATCGTGCCGGTGAGCATCGGCATCGCCTGGGTGCGCGTATGAAGAACTGGTTGCAGCGATGAAGGAGTTGCAACGATGAAGGATGGCGGCACGCTCCTGACGCTGGCGAGCTTTTTCGCGGTGCTGTCGCTGTTCGCGATCGGCGGCGGCAATTCCGCCGTGCCGGAAATGCATCGTTTTTCGGTCGACGTGCAGCACTGGCTGACCGACCGGCAATTCGCCGACACCTTTGCGCTGGCGCAACTCACGCCGGGACCGAATCTCATTATCGTGACCTTGATCGGCTATCACGTTGCCGGCGTGTCGGGTGCGCTGGTAACGACGCTGGCGATGTGCGGGCCGAGTGGCCTGTTCGCGTATTTCGTCGGCCGCGCTTCCGACCGTTTCAAAGGAGCGCATTGGCATGGCGCGGTCAGCCGCGGGCTGGTCCCGGTAACGCTGGGGCTGACGGCGTCGAGCGCCATTGTGATCGCGACCACGTCCGATTACAGCTGGGCCGCGGCGGCCGTTACGCTCGGCACCGCGCTCACCGCCTATTTCATGCGCGTGCATCCGCTCTGGGCCTTCGCCGTCGCCGCGCTGCTCGGGCTCTTCGGCTTGATTTGATCCCTTCGGCTTCGCTTTCCCCCAAGGGGGAAAGGAGAGCGTACGCGCTTCTTGCACCATATATTTGCAGGTAAACTACCTTGCCGAGTCGCCGAACGAATAGCGAAACCCGATGCGCCAATACCTTGATTTGATGGAACGCGTGCTCGCCGAGGGCATCGAAAAGCGCGACCGCACCGGGGTCGGCACGCGATCGATCTTCGGCCATCAGATGCGTTTCGATCTTTCGCAAAATTTCCCGCTCGTCACCACCAAGAAGCTGCACGTCAAATCGATCATCTACGAGTTGCTGTGGTTTCTCCGCGGCGACACCAACGTCAAATATCTTAATGAGCACGGCGTGCGGATATGGGATGAATGGGCCGACGAGAACGGCGACCTTGGACCGGTCTATGGCCGGCAGTGGCGCTCGTGGCCGACGCCGGACGGCCGCAGCATCGACCAGATCGCGAACGTGGTCGCCGAAATTCGCCGCAATCCCAATTCACGGCGGCTGATCGTCACCGCCTGGAATCCGGCGGAGGTCGAAGGCATGGCGCTGCCGCCGTGCCATTGCCTGTTTCAGTTCAACGTCGCGGAAGGGGCGCTGTCGTGCCAGCTTTATCAGCGCTCAGCCGACGTATTTCTCGGCGTGCCCTTCAACATCGCCTCTTACGCGTTACTGACCGTCGCGGTCGCCCAGGTCACCGGCCTTAGACCGGGAACTTTCATCCACAGCTTGGGCGATGCACATCTTTATCTCAATCACCTCGAACAAGCCCGCCTGCAGCTCACGCGCAGCCCGCGCCCTTTGCCGGTGTTGCGCATGAACCCCACAGCGAAGGATTTGTTTGCATTAAGCTATGAGGATTTTGTCCTCGAAGGATACGATCCGCACCCGCACATCAAGGCCGCGGTCGCGGTGTGAGGATGAACATCGTTCTCCTCGCCGCCGTCGCGGAGAACGGCGTGATTGGCCGCGGCAATGCCTTGCCGTGGCGGCTCAAATCGGACATGGCGCATTTTCGCGCGCTCACCATGGGCAAGCCGGTGGTGATCGGGCGCAAGACCTATCTGTCGATCGGCAAGCCGCTGCCAGGCCGCACTACGATCGTGGTCAGCCGCGACCGAACGTTCGCCGCGCCGGGCATCGTTGTGGCGCCAAGTCTTGAAGCCGCGCTCGCTGTGGCGCGCGGTGATGCGTTGCGGCGGGACGTGGACACGATCATTGTTGCCGGCGGCGCCGAGATCTATGCGCAGGCTTTTCCGCTCGCCACGAGCCTCGCCATAACCGCGGTCCACAAGTGTATCGAAGGAGACACCCGCTTCCCCCTTATCGACCCTAAAATGTGGCATGAAAGCGCACGCAGCGAGCACGCGCCGGCCACCGAGGATGAGGCTTCCTTCGCGTTCGTCACTTACGTACGAATATGAACTTGGTGGGAACGCACGTCGCGCGCGGCTAACGGCGCGTTGTAACGGGCGGTGCGCTCCCCTATAACCCCCCAAAACCAGGGCCGGCCCAACGCCGGCGTGAGGAGAGAGTGGATGCCGTGGAGCAACCAATCTGGCGGCGGCGGGCCGTGGGGTTCCGGGCCGCGCGGTCCGTGGGGCTCGGGGCCGCAACCGCCGGGCGGGGGCGGATCGAGGCCGCCCGACCTTGAGGAATTCCTGCGCCGCAGCCAGGATAAGCTGCGCAGCCTCCTGCCGGGCAATCTCGGCGGCCGCTCGATCGCGCTGATCGCGCTCGCGGTCGCGGTGCTGTGGGGCTTTTCCGGCTTCTTCCGCGTCGAGCCCGACGAGCTCGGAGTCGTGCTGCGGTTCGGCCAATTCGTGCGCGAGGTGCAGCCGGGGCTCAATTACCATCTGCCCTATCCGATCGAAACCGTGCTCACGCCCCCGGCGTTGCGCGTCAATAAGCTCGACATCGGCATGCGCGTCGTCGGCAGCGGGGACACCCAGCGCGGCAGCAGCGTGCGCGACGTGCCGGAAGAAAGCCTGATGCTCACCGCCGACGAGAATATCGTCGACGTGGATTTCTCGGTGTTGTGGAAGGTCCAGCCGAAAGAAGTCGGCGACTATCTTTTCAACGTCCAGGGGCCGGAGGGAACGGTCAAGGCGGTCGCCGAAAGCTCGATGCGCGAAGTCATCGGACGCACCAACATCCAGCCGGTGCTGACCGGCGCGCGGCAAACCATCGAAACCGCGGTTCAGGTGCTGATGCAGAAGACGCTGGACGATTATGGCGCGGGCATTCAAGTGCAGCAGGTCCAGCTCCAGAAAGTCGATCCGCCGACCCAAGTGATCGACTCTTTCCGCGACGTGCAGGCGGCGAGCTCCGATCTCGAGCGCCTGGCGAACGAGGCGCAAACCTACGCCAATCGCGTGGTGCCGGAAGCCCGCGGCCGCGCCGCTAAGGTTATCCAGGATGCCGAGGCCTATCGCGAACAGACCGTCGCCGACGCCACCGGCCAGGCCTCGCGCTATAAGCAGATTTACGATCAATACAAAAAGGCGCCCGACGTGACCCGCGAGCGTATGTATCTGGAAACCATGGAGCGCGTGCTCGGCGGCACCGATAAGACCATCATCAACACCGGGCCGCAGGGCGGTCCGGGCGTCGTGCCGTATCTGCCGCTCAATACCCTTACCGAAACACCCCCTGCCCCGACAGGAGCCAAGCCATGAAGCTTAGCCTGATCGGCGCCGCGACCGCTGTTATTTTGCTGCTGGCCGTCATTGTCGCCTACAGTACCTTTTTCACCGTTTACCAAACCAAGCAGGCCCTGGTGGTGCGGCTCGGCCAGCCGGTGCGCGTCATCACCGAGCCGGGACTTAATGTCAAAGTGCCGTTTATCGACAGCGTGATCTATATCGACAAGCGCATTCTCAACATCGAATCGCAAGCGCAAGAGGTCAACGTCCAAAGCCAGGACAAATCGAATGCGGGTCTGGCCGAGGTCGGCGAACGGCTCGTTGTCGACGCTTTCGCACGCTATCGCATCACGGATCCGCTCAAATATTACCAGACTGTCGGCCCCAACGGCGCCGATTCCCAACTTGCAATCCTGCTCAACTCGGCGCTGCGGCGCGTGCTAGGCGGGGCGACGCTAGCCGACGTAGTGCGCAACAAGCGTGAAGAGCTCATGGCGCAGATGCGCGATCAACTCGATCGCGATGCGAAGCCGTTCGGCATTCACGTCATCGACTTACGTATCCGCCGCGCCGATCTGCCCGAGCAGAACAGCCAAGCGGTCTATCAGCGGATGCAAACCGAACGCCAACGCGAGGCGGCCGAGTTCCGCGCGCAGGGCAGCCAGAAGAGCCAAGAAATCCGCGCCAAGGCCGACCGCGACGTGACCGTGCTGTTGGCACAAGCCGGCTCCCAGGCCGAGCAAACGCGCGGCCAAGGCGACAGCGAGCGCAACCGGATCTTCGCCGAAGCCTTTGGCCCGGATCCGGATTTTTTCGCCTTTTACCGTTCCATGCAGGCCTACGAGCGGAGCATGCAGCACGGCGACACGCATCTGGTATTGCGACCGGATTCCGATTTCTTCCGCTATTTCATCGACCCTTCGGGCAAATCGCCGCCAGACGCCGCAGCGGCGCTTGCTGCGCCGGCGCCGGCGGTAGCGGCCAACCCGCCGCCGCGATCGAATAGCGCCACGAAATAAGGCTGCCGGGCGGAGTTCAGCGGGGCCGCGTCGATGACGGATTTTCTCGCCGCGGTCGGCCTGTTTTTCGCCATCGAGGGCATCTTTCTCGCGGCGTTTCCGGCCGGCGCCAAGCGGACCATGGCGACGGTTCTCAACCTGCCGGATGGACCTTTGCGCATCGCCGGCATCGTCTCGGCATTGATCGGCGTGCTTATCGTATGGCTGGTGCGCGGTTGATAGAGCCGCTTTTCCGCCCCATTCCGTCTCCTAATTGCCAAGTCGGCGGGGTATGGCCTTGCGTCCCAGGCGGGACAGAGGCACTTTCCGAAGAGTATCTCCCATGAGTCCCGTTCCCCACGAGTCCCGTGCCAGGAGCCGTTTCTTGCCAGGAGCGCTGACGTCCATGTCTCGCCATTTTTCCGCCCGCCGTCCCTTCCCGTTCGTGCTGCAAAGCACAGCGATCGCAATTCTCACGGCAGCGTTCTTCGTTTCCCCGGCGCGGCCGGCGGCGGCTCGAGGACCCGAAAATATCGCCGATGTCGCCGAACAAGTGATCGATGCGGTCGTCAACATTTCGACCTCGCAAAAAGTCGATCCCCATGTCGCCGAACTACCCGATCTGCCGCCGGGTTCGCCGATGGAGCAGTTTTTCGACGACTTCTTTAAGAACCGCCGCGGCCAGGGCGACAATGCCGACCAGACGCCGCATCGGGTCAACTCGCTGGGTTCCGGCTTCATCATCGATCCGGCGGGCTTCGTCGTCACCAACAATCACGTCATCGCCGACGCCGACGAGATCAGCGTCATCCTCAACGACGGCACCAAGCTCAATGCCGAATTGGTCGGCAAGGACTCCAAGAGCGATCTTGCGCTGTTGCGCGTGCATACCGACAAGACGCTCAAAGCGGTGAAGTTCGGCGATTCCGACAAATTGCGGCTTGGCGAATGGGTCATTGCCATCGGCAATCCGTTCAGCCTGGGCGGCACGGTGACCGCGGGCATTGTCTCGGCGCGCAACCGCGACATCAATTCCGGACCGTACGACAATTACATTCAAACCGACGCCGCCATCAATCGCGGTAATTCCGGCGGACCCTTGTTCAACCTCGACGGCGAGGTGGTTGGTATCAATACCGCGATTATTTCGCCGTCCGGAGGTTCAATCGGCATCGGCTTCTCGGTGCCGTCGGCGAGCGCGGTCCCGGTGATCGATCAGCTTCGCCAATATGGCGAAACCCGCCGCGGTTGGCTCGGCGTGCGCATCCAGCAGGTCACGGACGATATCGCCGACAGCCTCAGCATCAAGCCGCCGCACGGCGCGCTCGTCGCCGGCATCGACGACAAGGGACCGGCGAAACCGGGTGGCATCGAGCCGGGTGACGTCGTCGTCAAATTCGACGGCCACGATGTCAAGGAAATGCACGACCTGCCGCGCATCGTCGCCGATACGCCGGTCGGCAAGTCCGTCGACGTCGTCGTCATCCGCAAAGGTAAGGAAGAGACTCACAAGGTCACGATCGGGCGTCTTGAAGACAGCGAAAAAGTCGCGTCCGCGGATGCCAAGAAAGACGCCGCGCCGGCTGAAAAGTCCGTCGTGCAAAAGACCTTGGGACTAAATCTCGCCAGCATCTCCGACGATCTGCGCAAGAAGTTCAAGATCAAGGACAATGTCAAAGGCGTTCTCGTCACCAGCGTCGATCCAAGCGTGGCGGCGGCCGAGCCCGACAAGCGACTGGGGCCGGGCGACATCATCGTTGAGGTGCAATACGAGCCCGTCGGCAATCCGGCCGACATGCAGAAGCGTCTCGATCAGTTAAGGTCGCAAGGCAAGAAGATCGCCGTACTCCTGGTGGCCAATGCGAACGGCGAGACACGATTCGTCGCGCTGAATCTCCAGTAGAATAAAGCGAATAGCGAACTCTAAACCCCGACTTGCTATCTCACTATTCGCCACTCGCTTTTACAAACTCCTCACGCCGATAGCCCTGCGCATAGAGCAGCGCGGTAAGGTCGCCATGGTCGATGTGCGCGGCAACGGCTTCTTTGAGGGCCGGTTTGCCGTGGAACGCCAGGCCGAGCCCTGCGGCCTCGATCATCGGGATGTCGTTGGCGCCGTCGCCGACAGCTAGTGTGTCTTCGCGCTCTAGCCGCAACCGCGCGCGTAGCGCCGTCAGGGTTTCAAGCTTCGCCTCGCGGCCGAGCACCGGCTCCGCCACCGCACCGGTGAGGTGTCCGCCAGCGTCGATGACGAGCGTATTGGCGTGCTGCTCGTCGAACCCGATAGTGGCGGCCAGGCGCGACGTAAAGGCGGTGAAGCCGCCGGACACCAGGCAGGTATAGGCACCGTTGTTCCGCATGGTTGCGACCAAGGTCGGACCGCCCGGTGTGAGGCGAATGCGTTCGACAATCACCTGGTCGATCGCCGCGGCGGGCAAGCCTTTGAGGAGCGCCACGCGCTCGCGTAACGCCGGCGCGAACGCGACTTCGCCGCGCATGGCGCGCTCGGTAATCGCCGCCACGCGGTCTTTGACGCCGGCATAGTCGGCGAGTTCGTCGATGCATTCCTGGCCGATCATGGTGGAATCCATATCGGCGACGAAGAGTTTCTTGCGGCGGTTGTCACCATCCTTTTGAACGACAACGTCAACCGGTTCGCCGCCGATGATATCGCGCAGGTCCGAGGCGAGGTCTCTCACAAGGGCCTGTTCCGCGCCGGGTGCATCATCGACATCGTCCAACAGAAACGGAATGTCGATGGCGATCCCCGGGTCGAGCCAACCGACGGCACGGCCATGGGGCAGATAGCGGGCCGCCTGGCTCGCCAAGGCGTCGGTCACCGCCGGGCGGTCCGGATTCGAGATCAGCGTTGCCACGTAGAACATGCCGTGCGATCCGAGCAGTGGGAAACGGAACGTCAAAGACGTGTCGAATATCATCCTCATTGCAGGCCCGACGGCGAGCGGCAAGTCGGCGCTGGCGTTGGAACTCGCCACAACGCTCGGCGGCGTCATTATCAATGCCGATTCCATGCAGGTCTATCGCGACCTGCGCATCATCACCGCACGGCCGACTGCGGCGGAAGAGGCGCGTGCGCCGCACCGGCTTTACGGCCATGTCGACGCCGCGGAGAATTATTCGGTCGGACGCTGGTGCGTGGATGCGGCGGCTGCTCTCGCGGCGGTCAAGCAGGAAAACCGCGCGGCCATCATTGTCGGCGGTACCGGTCTCTATTTTAGCGCGCTCACGCGCGGCCTGGCCGCGATGCCGCCGATCCCGGCAGAAATTCGTAACACCGTACGCGCCCGGCTTACGCATGAAGGCGTTGCGGCATTGCATAAAGAACTCACGCGGCACGATCCCGCCGGGGCAGCGCGCCTGATGCCCGGCGACCGCGCCCGCGTCACCCGCGCGCTCGAAGTGGTTTTGGCGACCGGGCGCTCGCTGTCCGATTGGCACCGTCAGGGCATGCCGGCGGGCCTTGATCCGGCGCTGGCCGCGAAAATTTTTCTGATGCCCGCGCGCGACGAGCTGCTGCGCCGGATCGACGCGCGCTTCGACGCCATGATGGCGGCGGGGGCTCTGGCCGAAATTGGCGCGCTCGCGGAGCGCAAGCTCGATCCCGAACTGCCGGCCATGAAAGCCCACGGCGTACCGTGGCTGATCCGTCACCTCAATGGCGAGATCGCTCTTGTCGACGCCGCGGAAGGCACCAAGCGCGACACCCGCCGCTACACCAAACGGCAGGCGACTTGGTTCCGCAATCGACTTTCCGACTTCGCTTGGGCCGAGCCAAAACAGGCACGCGCGGCGATCGAAGCGCAATTGCGGGCGCTGGCGAAGTGATGCCTTGCCTCCCATAGAGGCAGCGGGTTCTGCGGCGTTCGTGCTAGATTTATAAGTGCGGACCGGGCCGGAGCAGAGAGGATGCCATGACGGGCAGCCGAATTTCATGCATCGTGGCCATCCAGGCGACGGCCGCTTTCGCGATATTTGCGGTGCCTGTCTTGCCGACGGCGGTGCGTGCCCAAACTAGCGCCACCTATGTCATGAAGCTGAGCACCGCCACCCTCAACGACACGCAGCACGAATGGTTGAAACGCTTCGCCGCGGCAACTGAAAAGGATTCCGGCGGACGCCTCAAAACTGAAATTTATCCGGCGAGCCAGCTCGGCTCGATTCCCCGGCAGATCGAAGGCACCCAGTTCGGATCGATCCAGGGCTGGCTCGGGCCGCCGGAATTCCTGGTCGGTGTCGATGAGCGCTACGAGGCACTGAGCTCTCCCGGGTTATTTACCAGCCCGGAACAGGACGTCCGCGTGATCAACGATCCGCCGGTCAGCGACATGATGCTCGGATTAGGCGGCAACAAAGGCTTGCTGGGGGTCGGGATCATTTGCACCGGCCCGTCCGCGATCGTTACGCGCAAACCGATACGTCATCTCGCCGAGTTGAAGGGGATGAAAATTCGGGTGCTGGCCTCGCCATTCCAGCTGGAGATGATCAAGCGGATGGATGCCTCGCCGGTGGCGATGTCGCTCGGCGATGTGCTGCCGGCACTGCAGCAGGGCGCCATCGACGGCGCGCTCGGCACCATTCCGGTGTTCGGACCGCTGCATTATGTCGATGCCGCGAAATATGTCATTGAAAGCAATCAACCTTACGTCAATGTCGTCATCGTCATGAATAAAAAATGGGTCGAGGCACTGCCGCCGGATTTGCAAAAAATCATCCGCGACGATGCGACGGCCGTTTCCAAGGACATCGTTCCGTTCGTCACCGACTTCTTTGCCGTCCAGCGCAAGGAGTGGACCGACAAAGGCGGCGAGATGACGGAACTACCGGCCGACGAAGAGGCCAGCTTCGTCGCCAAGATTTCCAGCATCGGCAACGATCTGTCGCAATCGAAGCCCGATCTTAATCGGGCCGTCAAATTGGTCTTCGAATCGGCGGCGCGAAATAAGTAGTTCTGCGCGAGCCGATTTTGGCGTCGCGTTGCAAGACCACAATCCATTTCCGTTGAATTTGATCGTGGTCTAGTGGGTCACATATTGCAGCCCTGCCGTATAGGCCGCGCCGCCGATCACGCAGGGAATGCCCAACTCGATTTGCCCGGTTGCCGCGGCGACGACGCAACCCATCGACAAGGCGCCCTGCCCGATCTGACCCCAGCCGGAAAGTTCGCGTTTGGAATCGGGTCCCTTTTGCTTGAGTTCCTCGATCGCCGCCAGCGATTCCTTGCGCATATGCACGGTATCGACAGTCTCCGCCGTCTCGATGACGTCGTCGAGCACCACCTTGATGTCCTTGGGCTGGCTCTTGTCCGCCCATTTCAGCATGGCCAGGAGTTCGGTATCGCGCACGGCATTGCTGGCCAGCGTGAATTTAGCGGCGCTGCCGGTTGTCAGATTATCGACACTATCTTTGTCGTTGGCGAGCGGCAGGAGCTTGATCATGCGCCCGATCGGAGCGTAGCTCCCGGTCGCGAGATAGTAACCCCATAAGACGTCGACCAATTCAGGGCTCGGCTCGATCGCCACTGCCTTGTCGCGCTCCTTGCCGAGTTTCAGCGTCGATTTGATCTTGTCGAGCATGCCCGGCTTTTCGGGCCGGTACGCGATCTGATCCAAAGTGGGCAGCTTACCGTCGAGATATTTGTCGATCATGGCGCGACGCGTCGCCATCCGATCGACGAAGGTCGCGAGCACTTCTTTCCAGTCCGGCAAACCGGAATAGGCGATGGCGCGCACCAGCACCCAATGATCGCTCGGCGCGATCGGCAACATTTTGGCGACAAGGTCGTCGGCGCGGGCCGGATCGCTGCCGATTACGCCGGCGATAAAGCCGATATAGGCGCCGGCCGTTTCAGCGTCTTTGAAGGCTTGCATGCCGCTGAGCGCGCGCACGATGGCGGGAAGGCCCGCTGGGTCAGGCTTGCGGCGATAGTCGTTGATCCATTTCAGGAGCGCATCGGTCGAACTCAGTCCGGCGCCGGCCGGCGGTTTGGCCGCGGCTTGGCCGACCGGCGCGGCGAGCAAAGCGACGGCGGCGAACAGAATGGCGGCGATGCGGCGAAACCGTCCGATAACAAAGTATCTCGCGACCATGTCCCCTCCTGCGCAGCAAGCCCGTCACGGCGCGCAATCACGAGAGCGCACGCTCCCCGCCGCGACAATTGCGCAACACGTCAGGGAAATTTAAAGGCCGCCGTGGCGCGGAATCGCGGCTGTGGTGTGACACGTAACGTTTGGTTAACGATTGAGATTCGCCCGTCGTTACGATTTCAAACGAGCGTTTGAAGAAAGCGCGAGCGCGGAAAGCCAAATTGCTGCCGCATTTTACTTGACCCAAGCTGCCGCAATGCTTATAAAATGCGATCCGAACGACGGGCAGAACCGTGCGTATTTTGATAGCAACAACACTGATTCTCGTAACGAGGCGCACCGCCGGGGGTGGGTGATTCCACTCGCGAGGTTGGCGGTGCGCGGTCCAGGGGCTCTTGAGCCCCTTTTTTATTACCCGAATTTCCAAGCCTGAATCGACCACAAGCGGAGCCAGCGATGACTGAGATGAGCGGTGCGGAGATGGTGATGGCGGCGCTCGCCGATCAGGGCGTCGAACATATTTTCGGCTATCCCGGCGGCGCCGTGCTGCCGATCTACGATGCGCTGTTCCAGCAAGACAAAGTGCGCCACATCCTCGTGCGGCACGAACAGGGCGCCGTGCACGCCGCCGAGGGCTATGCCCGCTCGACCGGCAAAGTCGGCACCGTGCTGGTGACTTCCGGACCCGGCGCGACCAACGCGGTCACCGGCTTGACCGATGCGCTGTGCGACTCGGTTCCGCTTGTCGTCATCACCGGCCAAGTGCCCACCCATCTGATCGGCAACGACGCGTTCCAGGAATGCGACACCGTCGGCATCACGCGGCCCTGCACCAAGTACAATTATCTCGTGAAAAACGTCGACGACCTGCCGCGCGTGCTGCACGAAGCGTTTCATATCGCCTCGAGTGGGCGGCCCGGGCCGGTCGTGGTCGACATCCCCAAGGACGTGCAATTCGCCAAGGGATACTACTTCAAGCCCAAGGAATTTCAGCACAAGGGTTATCGGCCGAAGCTCAAAGGCGACCCGGACAAGATCAGCCAAGCGGTGGAAATGATGCGGGCGGCCAAGCGCCCGCTGTTTTATACCGGCGGCGGCGTCATCAATTCCGGCCGTGCGGCCTGCGATTCTTTGCGCGAGCTGGTCAAGCTCACCGGCTTTCCCATCACCTCGACGCTCATGGGGCTCGGTGCGTTTGCGGCCGCCGATCCGCAGTGGCTCGGCATGCTCGGTATGCACGGCACCTGGGAGGCCAATTGGTCGATGCATGATTGCGATCTGATGATCGCGGTCGGCGCGCGTTTCGATGACCGCATCACCGGCCGGCTCGATGCGTTCTCGCCGGGCTCGAAAAAAATCCATATCGACATCGATCCGTCGTCGATCAACAAGAACGTCAAGGTCG
>Ga0181525_10003418_pt1 | contig 12556 bp, 8 predicted proteins | sample PEATcosm2014_Bin_48_FD_121100 | JGI IMG/M metagenome (GOLD analysis project Ga0181525, IMG submission 121100) | Peatland microbial communities from MTU Mesocosm Facility, Houghton, MI, USA - PEATcosm2014_Bin06_10_metaG | ecosystem: Environmental > Terrestrial > Soil > Wetlands > Peat | place... | reverse complement strand
GGTCTCGATGAGCATCAGTTCATTCTGCTTCGTGATTCTGTGCCGCACACTCTACCGGCGTCCGCGTCAGCTCGGATAGCCCTGATCGTGGCGCACAAGGCGTTGCACCGCAGGGGCGTCGCCGCGTCTTAACGTGTCGAGCAGTTCCCGCGCGCGGGCGCGAACGAAAGTCTCATAGGTCGAATTGGGCGTGCCTGCCGCGACCCGTCCAAGCTCGCTCTCGACATCCTTCTGGTAGGCGGGAAGATCATAGGCCGCGAGCTCGAGCGCATATTGGTAATGGATGACGAGATTGCCCGGCGCCGCCGCGAATGCTTTGGCATAGTAGTCCTGCCCCGTGTCGAACCGGGCGCCGAACAGCCAGCGTGCGAGCGTGACGCCGGCGCTGCGCGTGATCTGGATGTGCCAGCTTCCCATCGCGGCAAGCGCCCAGGGATTGGACGGATCGGCTGCCAGCGCCGCTTCGAGTTCGCGCCGGGCTTCGTCTGCATAGCCTTTCGATTGGGCTGCGATGTTGCCGATAATGTGCGCCTGATAGCCGACGGCGGCGGCGAGATAGATGTGCCCTTCGGGCAGTTGGGGATCGGCCGCGATCGCGCGGCGCGCGAGCTCTTCGGCGCGCTTCAGGCAATCGAGACACGGTTCGTCGCGCATCATGTCGTCGGCAAGCGCCGCGCGTGCCGCGATGGCAAAGCCTCCGGAATCGTTTTGCGCGATCCCTGCCGCCTCGGCCTGGGAAAACTGGCCGGCGAGATAGAAATCGAGAGGTGTCTGGGTGGCGGCGGCCGCAAACGGCCATAGCCAGAAGGCCAGAAGCGCAACGCAGGCTCGCCGCATCAGACCCCCTGCAGTTCGCCGGCCACCGCGCGGCGAATGAGCGCCGCCGTCGGCCCGCAACCAAACAGAGCCGCGAACGATCCGAATCGCGGACCCTGCGTCTGTCCGAAGAGAACTTCGTAGAGCGCCTTGAACCAGTCGCGCAACGGCTCGAAGGCGTGGCGCTTGCCGATTTCGTAGACCGCGTTCTGCACGGTTTCCGGATTGCGTTCGTCGCCCATGGCTTCGAGGGTCTTTGCGAGATCTTCGAGGGCCGCGCGTTCCTTGTCGGTCGGCGCGCGGTAGCGCTTCTGCGGCCTGACGAAATCTTCGTAATACCGGAGCGCATAACCGACCAGCCGGTCGAGGCCGGGATTTGTTTTCGCATTCGCGTCCGGCGCATAGGCGCGGATGAAGCCCCACAGCACCTCGCGATCGTGCGCGTTCGACGCCGACACGAGATTGAGCAAGAGCGCGAAACTGACGGGATAGGTCTCGTGCGGCGGCTTCTTGTTGTGGATGTGCCAGACGGGGTTTTCCATCGCCTTGGCTTCGTCGTTCTCTTCCGCGCGATATTGCTTCAGGAGGTCGATATAATCGTCGACCGCTTTCGGAATGACGTCGAAATAGAGCTTCTTGGCGACGCGCGGCTTCTGAAACATGAAAAGCGCGATGCTTTCTTCGGGGCCGTACGTCAGCCACTCATCGATCGAGAGTCCGTTGCCGCGCGATTTGGAAATGCGCTCGCCGTTCTCGTCCAGGAAGAGTTCGTAGTTGAAGCCTTCGGGCGGCCTGCCGCCGAGCGCCTTCACGATCTTCGCCGACAATTCGACCGAAGGAATGAGATCCTTGCCGGACATTTCATAATCGATGTCGAGCGCGATCCAGCGCATGGCCCAATCCGCTTTCCATTGCAGCTTCGCATGGCCGCCCGTCACCGGGACTTCCATCTTCCGCCCGTCCTCCTCGAAGACGATGCTGCCGGCTTTTTTATTCCATTCGAGGATAGGAACCTGCAGCACGCGTCCCGTCACAGGCGAGATCGGCAGGAAGGGCGAATAGGTCAAGCGTCGGTCGGCGCCGAGCGTCGGCAGCACGATGTCGCGCACGGTCTCGTAGTTTTCGAGGATCGTCAGAAGCGCCGCATCGAAACGCCCGCTCTTGTAGCATTCGGTCGCGCTCAGGAATTCATATTCGAAACCGAAGCGGTCGAGGAAAGCGCGCAGCCGCGCGTTGTTATGGGCGCCGTAACTTTCATGCGTGCCGAAGGGATCGGGCACGGAGGTCAGCGGCTTGCCGAGATTGGCCGCGAGCACGTCGGGATTGGGCACATTGCCCGGCACTTTGCGCAGACCGTCCATATCGTCCGAAAACGAGATGAGCCGCGTCTTGACGTCGGACATGCTCTCGAAGGCGCGCCGGACCCAGGTCGTGCGGGCCACTTCGCCGAATGTCCCAATGTGGGGCAGGCCCGAAGGGCCGTAGCCGGTCTCGAACAAAACCGTATCGACAGGCTTGCCCTGCGCCGCACGCGCTTCGAGGCGCGCAACGAGCTTTCTGGCCTCTTCGAAGGGCCAGGCGCGGGCCGCGTATGCCAGCTCTTGCGAGCGCGGAATGAGAGGCGAAGGCATTGTAAACCTTAAACGTTTTGAAAGGGCCTGAAGCTAGGCTGGGCAGGTCAGCCCGTCAATGTTTGGTGGCGTCCGCAATGCGCAATGACGAGGGACTTCCGGGCGCGCCGAACAACGAAGCCGCGGCGATATTCTCCGGCCGAATTGATCTCCTCTATCGCCTTGGCCGGCACCAGCTCTTTCTGCCGTTCTCGGCACTTTGCGTGGCGGGGATGCTCTATGCGGGACGCGATCCCGTCTCGGTCGTCGTCATTCCGCTTCTTCTGCAAATCCTGGCGACCGTTGTGACCGGCACGCTGGAGCGCGCCTATGCGGCGCGCACGGTCGACAATCCCCATCTCTGGGCCCGGCGCTACACGTTTGCTTCGGCTGCGTCCGGCGCCGCGTGGGGCGTCGGCGCCCTCATCTGGTTTATTCCCGGCTCCTTTCCGGCGGAGGCGTTCTTAGCACTCGCGTTTCTGGGCATGACGGCGACCGAGTTCATCGCGCGCTGCGCGCACCGGCCGGCCTATGTGGCCCAGGCTGTGTTCTCGCTCGGGCCGCTCGCGTTGCGGCTTGTGTTCGCGGGTAACATCTATGCGAGCTTCTCGTCCATTCTCGTCCTGTTTTTCGGCGGCATCCTCTATTCCTATTGCGACAACATCGCCGAGCTGATCGACGAAAGCCTGCGGCTGCGCCGCCACAATGCCGATCTCGCGGCGCAATTGTTCCTCGAGAAACGCGATGCGGAAATCGCGCGCGATATGGCGGAGGCCAGCGCGCGGGCCAAATCGGCGTTCGTCGCCAATATCAGTCACGAGATCCGAACGCCGCTGAACGCGCTTCTCGGCATGGCGCAGCTGCTCGAGCGAAGCGAGCTCGACCGCGCGCAGCGCAACCAGGTCAATGTCCTCCTCGAAGCGGGCCGCGGTCTGAAGACATTGCTCGACGACGTGATCGCGCTTTCGCGCGACGAGGGCGAACCGCGCAACGAAGACGAAAATGATTGCGACGCGGCCCAGGCCGCCCGCACCGTCGCACGCGTGCTCCAGCCGCGCGCGTGGGAAAAGCAACTGAAGCTCAGCGTCACGGCCGCGACGAATCTGCCGCGCGTGGCGGCCGATCCGCGTCGCGTCAGACAGGTGCTCCTGAAGCTGGCCGACAACGCGCTGAAATTCACACAACGCGGTTGCGTGGAGTTGCGGGTCGAGGCCTATCACGACGAGGGTGTGCTTTCGCTGCGCTTTTCGGTGACCGACACCGGCCTCGGCATTGCGGAGGAAAAGCTCGACAATCTCTTCGAGCCCTTCTCGACGATCGACAATTCCTACACGCGCCGTCAGGAAGGCGCGGGCCTTGGCCTCGCGGTTGCCAAACGGATCGTCGAGCAGGTGGGCGGCGAGATCGGCTTCGAAAGCGAAGCCGGGCTGGGCTCGACTTTCTGGTTTACGGTGCCGGCTTCCGGCGCCAACGTGATAGAGCCGCTCGACACGATCGCCATCGCTGCCGACGCGCCGCCGCCCTGGGGGCTTTCCCTTCTCCTGTGGTGCGCGGACGAACAGCGGCGGACACAGATCAGCAATATGCTCGAGCCATTCGGCAATCGTCTCGTCCTTGCGCAGAGCCTTTCGGATGCCGCCGCGCAAGCCGGACGCGAGAGCTTCGATGCGATCATCGTCGACGCGGGTGACGCCGATACGCTTGCGGCGGCGCCTGGCGTGCGCGTGCCGATCCTGGCCGTTGTTTCAAGCGGAACCCGGCTGCCGGCGGCGGTAGCCGAGATCCTGCGCTGGCCGGCCCGCGCCGGCGTCCTTTACAGCGCCTTGCGCGATCTTTTGGGCCGCGGCGCAGATGCCGGTGCCCGGCTCATTTCGCCCGATAGCGCGATCGCAGCCATCGACGCACCGGCCTTCGCCGCGCTCGAGAAATCGCTCGGTCTGCAGACGCTGCTCGAAATCCTGCACGCCTATATCGCGACCGCGGAAAATCTGTGCGGCGGACTTTCGGATGCGAGCGGCAATGAAGTCTGGGATGACGCAACCCGCATTGCCCAGGATATTGCAGGCGCTGCCGGCGGTCTCGGACTCGCGGCACTCATGGCGGCTGCACGAACCTTCGCGCAGAAGGTCAGGGACGGCGACGGCGAAGGTGAACTCAAAGTCGCCGCGCAAGCCATCGTCGACGAGCACGTCCGCGTGCGCCGCGCGCTCTCCAATCTCTATCCGGAGCTGGTGGCGTAGTACACTTTCGCGATACGTCGCGACTTTTCCGTTGTTAAGATACGCGCGCGCGATATTGCGACGGTGTCACGCCGTAGCGCGCTTTGAATTCGCGGCAGAGATGGGAGTGGCTTGAGAAGCCGCAGGCCAGCGCGATCTGGGTGATGTCGGCGTGCGGTTGCGCGAGAAGCTGCGCCGCGCGGTCTGTCCTGAGGCGCCGCAGATAATTGCCGACGGACAAGCCGAAGAAACGTTTGAACTCGCGCGCCAGATGAATCTCGTGCCGGCCGGCGGCCTGTGCGACGCGCGTCATGCTCAGCGTTGCAGACACATTCTCGTGCAGGAAGTCGCGTGCCCGTTTGAGCCATGCAGGCGGCTCTGCGGCGTTTGTGCTGGCTGTGCTGCTGCGGCCGAATGCGGCCACGATCTCCAGCATGAGGCCTTCGCAGGCCATTGCCGAGAAGGCATCGTCGCTCTGCATCTCGTCGCGCAGCCGGTCGCCCAGATGCTGGAACACGATCGAACCGACGAAAGGCGAATCCGACAGGTCGAGCTTGCACTCGCGCAGATAGTCGAGCCACACCTCCTGCGGCCGGAAGATGATCTGCCTCGCGCCTTCGCCCCCAAAATCCTGCGAATGCGTGACACCGACAGGACAGAACGAGGCGTGTCCGCGTACATAGCGGCGCTCGCCGCGTCCGATCTTTTCCGTGATGCCTCCGCCGACGACGACGTTCAGCGATGCATATTCATGATCGTGCGGCGGCATGACAGTGTTTGCGGCGAAGCGGGAAAGGCGCAGTCGAGATTGGTCAAACATTTGGATACCGCGACGCTAGAGACAGGCAAGCGCGCTAGGAATGTGGAAGACGGCGCCCATGCGAATCTCTAATTTTCCCCCATATTGTCAGGGTGTCACATCATGGATTCGTGGGCAAGGCGCGCAAGCTTGGCTGCATTATTCACCGTGTTCTCGGGGCTGGTTCTGGCTGCGCCGATCATTACACCGGAGAAAGCTTTGGACTATCGGCGCGCCGGCGATGTCCATTTTTCGCCGGACGGTACGAAGCTCGCCTACATATCCGTCGGCTATCGCGACGATTACAAGCCTCATGTCTGGCTTATGGATGTGGCGACAAGCCAGGCGCGCGACATTACGCCGGCGAAGAAATCCGAACGTTCGCCGCAGTGGTCACCCGACGGCAAGACGCTGGCTTTTCTTTCGAACCGCGATGGCAAGGCGCAAGTTTACGCGATGCCGATCGATGGCGGAGATGCTGTCACGATTACGGCACAGAAAAGCGGCGTGTCGAGTTTCCATTGGTCGCCTAATGGCAAATCGATCGCCTATCTCGCCGAAAGCGACGACGCGCCGGACGCAGGCGATGGCTTGCAGATCGCCGATGACGAACGGAATCTTGCGCACCTCTGGCTCGTCGATCTTGCTTCAAAGAAGGCGAGATTGTTGGGCAAGACTGGATATCGGATCGACGAATTCCAGTGGCAGGACAATGGCCACATCCTTGCTGTCGCCAGCGATGCGCCGCGCATCGAGAAACTCAACACCGCCGTCTATCGCGTGTCGACACGCGACGGTGCGTTCGCCGTCATGGCGCATCCGCCGCAACCTTTTGACATGCTTTCGGTCTCGCCGGACGGCAAGGAATTCGCCGTCCGCGCATCTCCCGACAACGGTCCGATAGAACGCGATCTTTTTGTCGGCACGATCGGCCGCAACGATCTTCACGATGTCTCCGTGCCGCCCGATCTCACGATCGGCGAAGTGAAATGGCATGAGACGCCGGTGATCTGGGCGCGCGTGGCCGATGGCTTTACCAATCGGATTTATCGCTTTGCAAAAGGCGCGGCGCCGGCCCGCATCGAGCTGCCGCTTTCGGTCGATTCCTTCGACGTGTCGCGCAATGGCGACATCGCGTTCGCCGGCGGCGATTTCGATCATCTGGCCGAGATTTATCTCAGGACCAAAGACGGCGTCATCCGCCAGCTTTCCCATCTGCAGCAGGGCTGGGACGGTGTTCCGCTCGCGTCGACCACGATCTTCCATACGAAAAGTTTCGACGGGACGGATATCGAAGCGGCGCTGATGAAGCCGCGCGGCGCGGCGCCGGCCGGCAAATGGCCGCTGGTGATGATCGTGCACGGTGGACCTTCGTCTCACTTTGTGGCGGCCTATAGTTGGGAACAGGCCTGGGGGCAGATGCTCGTCTCGCACGGCTACGAAGTGCTGCTCGTCAATCCACGCGGGTCCGACGGCTACAGCGAGAAATTCGTCGAAGCCAATCGCGGTGATTGGGGCGGCGGCGATTACAAGGATCTGATGGCGGTTCTCGATGCCGTGATCGCAAAGGGCGAAACCGATTCCGAGCGTCTCGGCATCGGCGGCTGGTCCTATGGCGGCGAGATGTCGGCGTGGGCCATCACGCAAACGAACCGCTTCAAGGCCGCCGTGTCCGGCGCGCCGGTGTACGATCAGACAGCGGAATTCGAAACCGAGCACGACGCGGCAGGTGACGAATGGTATTTCGGCAGGCCGTGGGAGCATCCCGACGTCTTCGCCCGCAACTCGCCGTCGACTTACATCGGCAATGCGCACACGCCGACCTTGATCTTCGACGGCATAGACGATGCCAGCAATCCAGTCGGACAGTCGAAAGGTCTCTATCGCGCGCTGAAGCGTCTCGACGTGGAGACGGAGATGGTCCTCTATCCCGACGAAGGCCATTCGCCGCGCCGCTGGTCGTATAACCTCGACATGTTCCAGCGCATCCTCGACTGGTACGACGGGCATCTGAAGGCCGCACGTTGATACTCGCTTTGTGAGAGCCGGCGCGATAAGCTTTTGCTGAACAGACACTCGGGCTCCCGACGGGGCGGGCCTGTGCGAAAGTCAGAACAATGCGTGTCGTGAAAGTCCTCGTCGTTTTCGCGGCGATCGCGGGAGCCCCAAATGTCGTCCCGTCGATCGCGCTTGCCGATCCCACACCAGCGGATTGGGGTGGCCATGGCGGTTCGCACGGAGGCCATGGCGGTCACGGCGGCCATCACGGTGGCGGGAGCGATGGTGATAGTGGCGTCGTGATCGTCGATCCCGGTCCCTATGGAACGGGCGCGCCCTATCCTTATCCGGAATATCCCTATCCCGGCGCACCATCGCCGGACACGCCGGGGCAATCCGCCGGTCAGGACGCGGCCACGATGCCGCCGCCCATGCCGCTCTGGTACTATTGCGACAAGCCCGGCGGCTATTACCCCTATGTGAAAACCTGCGACGGCGACTGGCAGGGGATGCCGCCGGCGCCGCCGCCGCCAGGCGCGGGGCCGCCGATATCCGATGTCGCGTGGGACTATTGCGACGACTCCAAGGGCTATTACCCCTACGTCGCGTCGTGCCGTCGCCACTGGGTCGCCATTCCGGCGTCCGTGCCGGATGAGGAATCATCCTCCGAACGCCCACCCGCGATCGCCATGTGGTTCTATTGCGGCAAGGCCAAGGGTTATTTCCCCTATGTGCGAAACTGCGCGGAGACCTGGCAGATGATGCCGGCCGTTCCGCCGGCCAGTGTTGCGCCCGCGCCGAAGAACATGGCGCCAAAGAACGTAGCGGCCGTGCCTTAGCGGGGCAGTGCGCGAAGAACCTCCGTCACAAGAGACGCTCTCTCGCGTGCGCCGTCGAGCCGGATGACGGGGCAGGGAAGCGTCGCCAGCCACGCTTCGTGGCGCGGGAGGCTGCGGCCTCCGCGCGTGCCGTCCTCATAATGCGAAGCCCATTCGATGAATTCTTCGGTCTCCTGATTTCTCTTTCCGCCCGGCAAAATTTCCGTCTCGCCGTACAGGCGCGCCTCGCGATCGCGCAGCCGCTTCAGTCTCATGTCTCGCGCCACGGTCAGGAACACGACGAGATCGAAGAACGGGACGATCGCGGCGCCCCAATTGTCCAAGGATCCGCTCAGGACCCATTTGTCGCGGCCGAGAAAAAGCTCGTGCATCAGGCGAAGTCGGTCCGCCAATTCGCGCCGGTCGCGATAAGGCGGCGTCGTGGGAAGCCAATAATAATCATCGGTGTCGTGGTTTGGAGAAGCGAGAGCGTCGGCAACCGCTCGGCCGAGCGTGGTCGCGCCGGAGCCCGATGCACCCATGATGTGAACGCGGCTGGTTTTCATTGCAACCGTGCCGATGAGACTTTGCCCCTGCTGGATAACATAAGTTGGCGAATGGTCGCGACAGGCCGGTTCGCGAGCCGATATGGTGTCGGGAGAACCTGCTGCTTCATCCAGGGCGTAGAATCTTGTCCGAATATTCCGAATTGGCTGCTTTGGTGCCGTCTCCGGGCGGCGCGTCGCTCGCGCTTGCCGACGGCACATGTCGGATGGCAAGCCTCGAAGAGGCGCGCGGGCTGTTCCGCGCCGGGCATGTGCTCGTGGCCCATGCGGCGTTCGTTGCGGGACGCCTGAAGACCGCGCCCAAAGAACCGCTCTTCGATCTGCTCGAACTTTTCGCGTTCGTCCGGCCGGGGACACCCTGTGTGCCGAGTGCGGTTGGGCTCGCGCGCGCGTTGGGCTTTGCGCCGCCTGCCAACGCCGGCGAGCAGGCGCGTGTGTTGCGCGAAGCGGCAGACCTTCTGCTTGACGAACTCGGATCGCTGCCCGAGCCGGAACGTGCGCGCGCAAGGCCGCTCGCGAATCTTCTCGCGCGCGGCGGCTGGCGGTGGGGCAGAAGCGTCGTGGAGCGCGTGGGCGCGATCGAGAAGCTCGCGTCGCCGATAGCCGGGCTCGATGTCTGGCGCGGATTGCCGCAATGGGAAGACGAAGCGCCGCCCGCGAAACCGTCCTCCATTCCGGTCGAAGCCGCTGAGACCCGGGCGCGGCTGCAACAGCTGATCGGCGCAGGCGGCGAGGCGCGGACCGAGCAGGCCGCCTATGCCGAAGCCGCGGCCTATGCTTTCAGTCCGCGTGAGCGCGCGGGCGCACCCAGAATCGCGCTGATCGAAGCGGGCACGGGGATCGGCAAGACGCTCGGTTATCTGGCGCCTGCGAGTCTCTGGGCGGAAAAGAACGGCGCGGGGCTGTGGGTCTCGACTTACACGCGCAACCTGCAGCGCCAGATCGTGCAGGAACTGGCGCGGCTGTTTCCCGATCCCGCCGAGCGCGACGAGAAAGCTGTCGTCCGCAAGGGCCGCGAGAACTATCTCTGTCTCCTCAATTTCGAGGAGGCCGCGAAGCGCACGGCATTGGCGCCGGGACAACGCCTGGTGGCGCTCGGTCTCATCGCGCGTTGGGTGCAGGCGACATCGGACGGCGATATGTCGGGCGCGGGCTTTCCGTCATTCCTCGCAGCGTCGGTGCCCCTGGGCGAATTGACCGACCGGCGCGGCGAATGCGTTTACGCGGCTTGCCCGCATTACCGGCAATGCTTCATCGAGCGTGCGATCAGACGTTCGCGCAATGCGCAGATCGTCGTTGCCAATCATGCGCTCGTCATCGCGCAATCGGCGCGCGACTGGATTTCGGGTGACCAGACGAACGACACGCAGCCGGAACGCCGCGTGCGTTACGTTTTCGACGAAGGCCATCATCTTTTCGACGCCGCGGATTCCGGATTCGCGGCCTTTGTATCCGGCGCGGAGATGGCGGAATTGCGTCGCTGGATCAGAGGACCGGAGGGACGCGCAAGGAGCCGCGCGCGCGGCCTCGAAGAGCGTCTCAAGGACCTGGTGGCGGAAGACGAAACGGCGCAATCGGCCCTCGAAGAAGCGGTGGCGGCGGCGGGCGTGCTTGCCGGCGACGGCTGGATGAGCCGGATCCATTCCGGAATTCCGCGCGGCGCGGGCGAAGCGTTTTTGGCCGCGGCTTACGCGCATGTGTCGGCGCGCAGCGAAGATGGGGAAAGTTTTTATTCGCGCGAAGCCGGCATCGAAGCCATGAGCGATGTGTTGATCGAGAGGGGACAGGATCTCGCGCGTCAACTCCGCCGCCTTGCCGCGCCGCTCGTCAGGCTCGCATCCGATTTGCGCAAAGGGCTCGACGAGAAAGCCGACAAGCCCGAAACCTATTCCCGCGCCCGCATCGAGGCGGCCGCACGCGGGCTAGACCGCCGCGCCAAGCTCATCGTGCCCGCCTGGATCGCGATGCTCGATGCGCTCGACGGCGAAAGCAAGGGCGAGGAGTTCGTCGACTGGTTCGAGATTGCGCGCGAGGACGGCCGCGACGGAGACGTAGGACTGCGGCGGCACTGGATCGATCCGACGATCCCGCTCGCCTCCGAAGTGCTCGCGCCCGCACATGGCGCGCTCATCACGTCTGCAACGCTCCGCGACGCCGGAATGGGCGAAGAAGATTGGCAGTCGGCCGAGGTGCGAACCGGCGCGCATCATCTTCTGGAGCCGCCGCGGCGCGCGAGCTTCGGTTCGCCATTTCGCTATTCGGAGCAGGCGCGAATTTTTGTCGTCAAGGATGTCGAACGGCGCAATGTCGAGGCGCTGGCCGCCGCGATGCGCGAATTGTTCATCGCGTCCGCGGGAGGCGCCATCGGGCTCTTCACCGCGGTCAGAAGCCTCCGCGCCGTCGAAGAACGCATCCAGGCGCCGCTCGCCGATGCGGGCCTCACGCTTTACGCGCAGCATGTCGACCGTCTCAACACCGGCGCGCTGGTCGATCTTTTCCGCGCGGAAGAGAACGCGTGTCTCCTGGGGACGGACGCGTTGCGCGACGGCATCGACGTGCCGGGACGGTCGCTGCGCCTCGTCGTCTTCGACAAGGTGCCATGGCCCAAGCCCACGATCCTTCACAAGGCGCGCCGTGCCCGTTTCGGCAAGTCTTACGACGACCTCCTCACACGCCTGCGCCTGAAACAGGCCTTCGGCCGGTTGATCCGGAGCGAGCACGACAGGGGCTGCTTCGTGATCCTGGAATCGGCAACGCCTTCGCGTCTCCTCTCGGCGTTCCCGCCGGAAGCTCCGGTCAAGCGCTGCGGCCTCGCCGAAGCGATCGGCGACATCAGAGCATTCCTCTCAGACCGCGCGGTGGCTGTCTCAAAACTTTGATTATTGGGCCGCACAGCGCTCGCATAGCCTTTGGCCATCCCAGACTCTATCAAGCCGCCACAAAGGAAGAACCATGTCCGATATCCGCCGTCGCAGTTTCTTGCAGGGAGCGGCTGCTGCTTCGGCGCTTACCGCCGCCGGATCACCCCTGAACGTTGCGATGGCTGAGGGCGGCGCACCGGCAAAGCTGACCGACATCGATCACATCATCATCCTGATGAAGGAAAACCGGTCCTTCGATCACTACTATGGGACGCTTTCGGGCGTGCGCGGCTTCGACGATCCGACGGCCAACAAACCGGACGGCAGTTCGACGTTCCGGCAGGCCGACGCGCAGAATGCCGACGGCCATGTGCTTCCCTTCCGCCTCGACACGCTGAAGACCAATGCGCAGCGGCTGCACGATCTGAACCACAATTGGGGACCGCAGCATCAGGCCTGGAATGCCGGCGCGATGGACAAATGGATCGCCGCGCACCGTCAGGCCGACGGCGACGCCGGTCCGTTGACGATGGGGTTTCATACGCGCGCCGATCTGCCGTTCTATTACGAATTGGCCGACGCGTTCACGATCTGCGACGGCTATCATTGCTCGGTGTTCGGTCCGACCGACCCCAACCGCTACTATCTGATGACCGGCACGATCGACCCGATGGGCCGCAATGGCGGGCCCGCCATCAACAATCGCGGCCGCCACTATTCGTGGGTAACCTATCCCGAAAGGCTTGAGCGCGCCGGTATCAGCTGGCGCGTGTATCACGACGTCGACGATTACGACTGCAACATGCTCAAATATTTCACGCAATTTCAGCGCGCGGCCCCGGGCTCGTCGCTCTTTGAAAACGGGATGC
>Ga0181525_10003416_pt1 | contig 12565 bp, 8 predicted proteins | sample PEATcosm2014_Bin_48_FD_121100 | JGI IMG/M metagenome (GOLD analysis project Ga0181525, IMG submission 121100) | Peatland microbial communities from MTU Mesocosm Facility, Houghton, MI, USA - PEATcosm2014_Bin06_10_metaG | ecosystem: Environmental > Terrestrial > Soil > Wetlands > Peat | place... | reverse complement strand
CCGCCCAACGCTGGTATGCGGTGGCCCTGGTTGTGGCAAAACCATCCTGGCCATGGAGTTCCTGGCGCGCGGCGCATGCCAGTTCGATGAACCGGGATTGTTCGTGTCGTTTGAGGAAACGCCCCAGAACCTCATCCAGAACTTCCACTCGCTTGGCTTCGATTTGAAGGACCTGATTGAGAAAAAGAAGCTCAAAATCTCCCATGTGGAGCTTTCCAAAGAGCAGATCGTAGAAGCCGGCGTTTTTTCCCTGGAAGGCTTATTGATCCGGCTGGAACACAGCATCGCTGAAGTGGGAGCCAAGCGGGTGGTTCTGGACACCATGGAAACGATATTTTCAGCCCTTTCCGACACCGGAAATCTGCGCAACGAACTGGCGCGTTTATTCCATTGGCTGCGGGATAAACAAATTACCGCCATCGTCACCGCGGAGCGCGGTCCAGAAGCGCTCTCGCGCGCCGGATTTGAGGAGTATATCTCCGATTGCGTAATTCTGGTCGATCACCGGGTGAGCGAGCGTTCCTCCAAGCGCCGGCTGCGGGTGATCAAATACCGCGGATCGAGCCATTCCTCGGACGAGTTTCCCTTCATCATCGGCGCCACGGGATTTTCCGTGCTTCCCATCACCTCGCTGAATCTGGACTACGGCGCAAGCTCCGATCGCGTGAGTACCGGGGTGAAAACCCTGGATGATATGCTCGAAGGAAGGGGTTATTACCGCGCTAGCACCATGCTTGTCAGCGGCAGACCGGGAACCGGGAAAAGCTCCTTGGCCGCCGCTTTCGCTTTGGCGTGCTGCGCGCGCGGGCAGCGCTGTCTTTACTTTGCTTTTGAAGAATCGGCAGCCCAACTGCTACGAAATATGAAATCGGTGGGGATCGATCTCGGCCCTCAAGTGGACAAGGGCTTATTCGTGGTCCGCGCCATCCGGGCGACTTTACGGGGACTGGAAGAGCATCTGGTTTCCGTTGCCGAGGAGACCAGGAAAGTCAAGCCGTCCTGCGTAGTAATGGACCCTATTTCAAATTTCATCACAGTCGGCGTTATGGAAGAGGTCAAATCCATGCTGGCGCGCATTGTGGATCTATTGAAACGCCAGGGCATCACGGTTTTAATGACCGCCCTTTCCGGAGGCCGCCAGGGGACCGCCGTAACCGAAATCTACTTGTCGTCCTTGGTCGATACGTGGATCGTGGTCGACCTGGAGCGAAGGAAACATTTTCACTACCGCTCCCTCAGCATCGTGAAGTCCCGAGGAATGGAACACTCCCGGGAGACTCGCGAACTGGTGATATCGACGGAGGGCCTGTTCCTGCGCCAGTTGGATTCGGATGCAGAGCATGAAGCAAGCTAGCCGGAGTGAAAAATGGGTTTTTCGCCTCTATGTTGCAGGCATGACGCCCGCCGCGAAGCGAGCCTTGGCAAACATCCAGGCGATCTGCGAGAAACATCTCAAGGGCCTGTGCTCCATTGAGGTAACCGACCTGCTGGAACAACCGGCTCTGGCCGAGGCTCGTCAAATTTTCGCCGTGCCCACGCTGGTGCGCGAGTTTCCGGCGCCGCTGCGCAAGGTGATCGGCGATCTCGGAAACTCCCAGAAAGTGCTGGAAGGCCTGGATCTGGCGCCGGAGCCGGTCCTCCATTAAGGGTGGCGCATGGTCTCCGCAACTGCGCGGAGGAACAGTCAGAAATGACGAACCAGTCCAAAACCGCACCGCCCAACGAAGATCTAGCCAGAAAAGTTCTCGAACATTCGGTCGACGGACTGTTGGTGATCGATAGCCAGGGTATCGTTCAGTTTGCCAATCCCGCGGCGAGCGCGTTGTTTGAGAGGCAGACAGGCCAACTGGTGGGCTTTCACGTTGGAATTCCAGCAGGCGATGACTCCGTGGAGATGATTCTCCCAGGCGGTGACGGAGCCCGCTTTGTGGAGATGCGGTCCACCGAGATCGAGTGGGAAGGCAAGACCGCCAACCTGGCCAGTCTTCGCGATATTACCGGGCGCAGGCAAGCCGAAGAAGCGCTCCAGAATCAAGCTCAGGAATTGCAGCAGCGGAACAACGAGTTGGTGCGCTTCAACCGCGTTCTGGTAGGCCGCGAGCTGCGAATGATTGAGCTGAAGCAGGAAGTAAACGAGCTCCACCAAAAGTTGGGCGAACCCCAGCGATATCGTTACATCAGTCTGGCAAAAAGCTCAGATCCAACACCCTCCCCCAAAGTCGCCTTCTCTCCTGAGGAGACCTATCGGCGCTACCTGGAAAGCTTGCTGGCGGGGGACAGCCGGCAATGCCGCGAGATCTTTGAGCAGTGGCTGGAATCGGTCCCGTTGCGCGATCTGTACCAGGATTTGGTCCAACGGTCGCTCTACGAAGTCGGCGAGCTTTGGGAACAAGGGCGGATTTCCGTGGCTGCCGAGCACCTGGCGACGGCCATAACCGAAAGCCTGTTGACGTTGGCGCAGCCGCGTCTGTTGGCGCAGCCGCGCGCCGGAAAATCGGCGGTAGTGGCTTGTATCAGCCGGGAACATCATCAGATGGGCGGGCGAATCGTGGCCGATCTTCTGGAGTTGAGGGGCTGGCACAGCTATTTCCTGGGCGCCAACGTCCCGCTGAGTGAACTGAAGGCTCTGGTCGACGAGAAGCGGCCTAACGTCGTGGTGTTCTCAGCCACCATCGCCGCCAACGTGGATATCTTTATCGACACAGTGAACGAAATTCGGGATGCGTTCCCCAGTACTCCGATGCTCGCTGGCGGCCAAGCTTTTCGCCACAAAGCCATGGAACGCGCGCGGCGTCTGCCGGGCGTGCAGTATCTGGCTTCGCTCCAGGATTTAGAAAACTGGATCGGGGAATTCGAGCCAAATGTTTGAAGGCCGGATTGCCGCTGCGGCGTTTCGAACCTACCTGCTGGAAACCGCGCCGGTGCTCGCGCTGCGGCTGGACGCCGATACACGCATCACCGAGACCAACGCGCAAGGGCGGCGTCTGCTCGGGAACCAGGCGGTGGGGCGTCCATTTGTCGAAATGATTGCCAACCACGCCGGACTGTTCGATGTGGCGGCATTGGGAACGCGCGACGATAACGTTCAGCCCCTCTCGTTGAACACCCCTTCCGGTATGCCGCAGACCCTGTACTTCCGGTTTTTCCCGTTGCGGGACGGATGGCTGGCCTTGGGGAGCCTGGACCTGCAGGAACAGCAGAAAATGTTCGACGAGCTGCTGGCGCTGAATTCCGAATTGAGCAACACCAGCCGCCAGTTACACCAGGTCAACGCGGAATTGCAGGAGGTGAGCGAACAGAGAAGCAAGCTGGCAGAGGAGATGAAGCAGCATAACGAAATGCTCCGCCAGCAGACCCTGGCTTCCTTGAACCTGATGGAGGACACCCTGGAGGCCCGGGATCGGGCCGAGCGGGCCAATGCAGCCCTGCGGGAAAGCGAGGCGCAATTCCGCACGCTGGTGGAGGCCGCGCCGGAAGCCATCTTCGTTCACGAAGGGGAGCGGTTTCGTTACCTGAATGCCACGGCCTGCCGTCTTTTCGGAGCCGATTCGCCCGAACAACTCTTGGACACGCTGGTGATGGACCGCATCCATCCGTCTTCGCGCGACTTGGTTGAGGCGCGCATTGAATACGTCCGCGACCGGAAGGAGACCGCTCCTCCGGCTGAGGTAACCTGGCAGAGCCTGGACGGGCGCCCTGTGCCCGTGGACGTTACCTCGCTGGCTATTACTTTTCAGGGCCGGGACGCCATTTTAGCGTTCGCTCGCGATATCACCGATCAAAAAAAAGCGCAGGAGGCGCTCAGAAGGACGGAACAGAATTACCGAAAAATCCTGGAAGCCGCGCCGGACGCGATGGTGTTGTTAAACGGAAGGGGAGATATCGTGCTGGTGAATGCTCAGGCCGAGCGGATGTTCGGAAGTTCGAGAGATATCCTGTTGCGGCAGAATATCAGCCTGCTGCTGCCGGAACGGTTCCGGGGGGGATACCTGGAGCAAGCGGCCGCATTAGCCAATTCCGATTCGCCGGGCACGGGCGCGCCCGCGGAATTATTCGGTTTACGCGCGGACGGCGCTGAGTTCCCCATCGAGCTCACGCTCAGTCCGTTCGAGACCGAAGAGGGACTGCTCCTGCTGAACGCCATTCGCGACGTCACGGAACGCAAAGAGCAGGAGCGGAGGACCCGTCAGCTTGAAATCACTGCGGCCGAGGCGGAGGCCGCCAGCAAAGCCAAGAGCATGTTCCTCTCCACCATGTCCCATGAAATTCGCACTCCGATGAACGCCATTCTCGGCTACTCGCAATTAATGTTAAGGGATCCAACCCTGGGGCCTGAGGCGAAAGCCAATCTGAAAATCGTCACTCGCAGCGGTGAACACCTGCTGAACGTAATCAATCAGGTTCTCGACATGGCCAAAATTGAGGCCGGGGGTATTCAGCTCACACCGCAAACCATCAACCTGCCGGGCCTGCTGCGCGATCTGGAAGCCATGTTCCGCCTGAGAGCCGAGGCCAATGCGGTGAATTTTGAGGTGCTGGCCGGAGGCGAGTCCATTCGAAACATTGTGGCCGACGAAGGCAGAATACGCCAGGTGCTGATTAATCTGCTGGGCAACGCGTTTAAATTTACCGAGCGAGGCCGAATCACGCTGCGTGTCGCGTTGCACTATCGGTCCGGTCAATACGATCGAAGCGGGAATTATCAAAATACCGGGGAGTTTCAGAATGAAGACCGGTTATGGCTTACAGCCCAAGTGGAGGATACCGGCATCGGCATGACAGCCGAGGAACAAAGCAAATTATTCCAGCCTTTCGTGCAAGGCCAGGCCGGGCAGCACATTCGCCACGGGGGCACAGGTCTGGGGCTGGCCATCAGCCGCGGAGTTGTGCAGAGAATGGGCGGCGCCATCACGGTAACCAGCCAGCCGGGAGAAGGGTCGACGTTTCGCTTCGAGATCCCGGTGGAGCGCGGCCCGGACTCCGAACTGGCGCGAAGCTCTGGTCTGGTGCGGCGTGTAATCGGCCTCGAGGCGGGAAGGGAGGCCCCGCGTATCCTGATTGCCGACGACGTTGCGGATAACCGCGAATGGCTGAGCCGGTTGTTGAGCGTCATCGGTTTCCTGGTGCGAACGGCTGAGAACGGTGAAGCCGCGCTAAGCGCCTGGGAGGAATGGCGTCCGCATTTAATTCTCATGGACATGCACATGCCCGTGATGGGCGGCCTGGAGGCCACGCGGCACATAAGGTCGCGCCCTGCGGGAAAGGAAACAATAATTATCGCCCTGACCGCGGACGTCTTGGACGGCCATCGCCGGGTTGTTCTGGAGAATGAAGTGAACGACTTTCTTGGCAAGCCTTGCCCCGAAGCAGAGTTGCTGGAGAAAATTCGCAGCCATCTGGGGCTGGTCTATATCTACCAGGCGGAGACTGCCGATAATCCGAGGGAAGCGCAAGACGACGCGGTCTTGACGCCGCTGACTCCCGAACAGATGCGACACATACCGGCGGAAATCATCGAACAGCTTCACGACGCCACTATTTCCGGCGACAAAGCCCGTTTGGACGATTTGATTTTAACGATAAAAGATCGGGGAGCCACGCAATCCGCTGTGGCGTTGCAGGAGCTGGCGAATTCCTACGAATACGACCGGCTCATCGACTTGTTGGATAAGGTATGAGCTCGCTCCAAGAGCGCCGGCAGCCGGCGGGGAAGATTATGGCTGTGGATGACAATCCAGCCAATCTAAAGCTCCTGGAGGAAATGTTGGAGCAGCGGGGGTACCGCGTCCGGTCCTTTCCTCGAGGCCGGCTGGCGTTGGCGGCGGCGAGTCAAGATCCTCCCGATCTGATTCTTTTGGACGTAAGCATGCCGGAACTGAGCGGTTATGAAGTTTGCGAGCGGCTGAAATCGGACGCCCAGCTTTCCACAATTCCCGTAATCTTCCTGAGCGCTTTGCACGAGACCGAGGATAAAGTAAAAGGTTTTCAGTCGGGCGGAGTAGATTACATATCGAAGCCCTTCCAGTTCGAGGAAATATACGCGCGCGTCGCCACCCATCTGAAACTGCACGAACTCCAGCGTGCGACGAAGCTCCAGAATGAACGGCTGGAGGAGACCGTAAATGCACGCACGCGGGAACTCGCTGAGGCCCACCGGCGGCTGGCGCAGCTGGACCGGGCCAAGGACGATTTTTTGAGGATCATCTCGCATGAGCTTCGAACGCCACTGAACGGATTGCTGGGCATCGGCGAAATTCTTTTAGAAGACGCGGGCCCTTCGGCGGAAAACACGGAACTTCGCCCGCTCTTCGAGCGAGCCGTACAAAGGCTGATATCGCTGGTGGACGATGCGTTGCTCCTCACCGAGATCGATGTCAAAGGCGAGAAGTTTGAAATATCGACTTTTTCCCTGCGTTCGGCCCTGAGCGGGGCTATCGCTGGCGCTACCGCCTTCGCCGCATTCCGGGGCGTCGCGCTGCCGCAACAACCAACGCAGGCTGGCGCGGTCCAGGCGCCGGACCACTTGCTGGTTAGAGCATTCCAGGCCCTGCTGGAAACGGCCGTCAAGTTCTCGAAGGAAGGCGAGACCGTCCAATTGCTCTTCCAGGACGGGCTCCATTCTTTCGGGGTGGTTATTGAAAGCCGGGGCCGCGCCATCCCGTGCTCGGCAATTCCGAAATTTTTCGATGTGTTCTCTATTAGCGACGCACTGACGCCGGGCGGGGATTTGGGGCTGGGTCCCTCACTGGCGTGTCGCATCCTGGCGTTGTTTGGCGGGACGACGGCCGTCGCTAACCGCACCGAGCCGGGCATTCGCCTCACCGTAATGTTCAATTCCACCAGTAGCCCATAAGCTGAGTGGCCCCGCGGTGGCGCGCGCTGCCCTGCCGGATAGCACTCTGCCATTAATTGCCTTTTGATCCAGATAAGCCCTGGAGAAATCCCTAGGTGTTTAGTGCGAGCCGAGTGACGATATACAAGGGAGGATTTTCATTGACCGGTAATGTTCGAGATACTTTTCCAGCAGCTATGTTGGATCCGAGGAATAAGCGCGATTTAAGGCTGCTTTAGCGAACATCGGTTGCTTCAAAGAATAAGTGAGGAACTTTGAAACAGGCGGGCTGGTGGGAAGCACCCGTCCGAAGGAGGTTGCGGGGGTATGAAGACCGGGCCCTTGCGAGTGTTGTTGGTAGAGGAGCGTTCTGCCGGCGCTGAACTGTACGCCGATACTAAGTGCATTGATAAGCTGCGGAAGGCGGGATTCGTGGTTGACGCTGACGTTTGTAACAATGCGGAGGATTTCGAGCGCCTGATCCGCGCCGCCGAGTACGACGTTATTCTGGCCGATTACAGCCTGGAGAATTGGAACGGCTTGGAAGCCGTGGAGATCGTACGGCGTCTGGGGAAAAGCACTCCCACCATCTTTCTGACCGGACACCTGGACGATGAGAAAGCGGGAGAGTGCATCCGCCGGGGAGCAGCCGATTATGTTCCAAAAGACCGCCTGCGCCGTCTTCCGTTTGCCGTCCGCCGGGCCATCGACCAAAACTCGTGGCGAGGGCAGTCCCACCTGCTGGCGGCTGCGCTGTGCAACGTGGGCGAGGGAGTATTGATCGCCGAAGCCGCGGCTGATTTATCGGAAGCCAGAATCGTGTCGATCAACAAGGCGTTTGCGGGGATCACGGGCTACGAGCCCGGGGACCTGATCGGAAAACCCTTGAGTGTGTTTCGGACGGCTGGAGAGAACTCGAACTTCTTTACCGATTGCGGAGCGAAGTTGCTGGAACTGGATTATGTGACGGCGGAAAGGGCGCAATTTCGCAAAGACGGTACATTGTATGACGCCGAATGGCAGATCTCGCCGATCCCGGACGGCGTGGGTAAGGTTGGCCATTATGTCCTGGTCCATCGGGATGTCACCAGCCGTACGAAGACCGCCGCCGAATTGGCAAAAACCGCGGACGAACTGGCTCAAACCAATGAGAAGCTGCTGCGTTATTCGGAAGAACTTCAGGATGCCAGGTATCGCGCCGAAGCGGCGACACGCGCCAAGAGCGAATTTCTGGCCTGTATCAGTCACGAAATCCGAACGCCCATGAACGCAATTATCGGAATGGCCGATCTGCTTTCTCAAACCCGTTTGACAGCGGAGCAAGCCAAGTATGTGGAGGTGTTTCAGCGTTGCGGGGATAATCTGCTGGTCCTGATCAACCAGTTGCTGGACCTGTCCAAGATCGAGTCCGGCAAGTTCGATCTTGAAAATATAGATTTCGATTTGAACACCGTGCTGGAGAAGACCATTGGGCTTTTCGAAGTCCCCGCGCAGGCCAAGGGACTGAGCCTGTCGTACCGTGTGATCCACAATACGCCAACGCGCCTGCTGGGGGACCCGCATCGCTTGCAGCAAGTGCTTACTAACCTGGTTGGCAATGCGGTGAAGTTCACCGATACAGGTTCCGTCGCTGTCCAGATCAGCCTTGGCCAACTTCTCCCGGAGTCGAGCTGTAGCCTGCAGTTCGAAGTCAGCGACAGCGGTGTCGGCATCCCCGCAGATAAGCTGGCTATGATCTTTGACGACTTTAGCCAAGCCGATTCCTCGGTGACGCGGCAGTATGGAGGCACCGGGCTGGGCCTGGCGATCAGCCGGGCCCTGATCGAGAGGATGCAAGGCGAAATCACGGTGCAGAGCGAAGTGGGAGTAGGCAGCACGTTTCGCTTCACAGCGGTTTTCGGGATGCAATCCGGCGCTACATTAGTGCAGCGCGAAACCGAGCCGCTGCGGGTGCTGCTGTGTGAAGATTCCCGGGACAATGCATTCCTGGTGGAGGCATATTTGAAAGGCACGAACTATCTTCTCGAAACTGCGCCGGACGGCAGGGCCGCCGTCGAAAGATTCAAGAATGAAGTTTTCGATATGGTGCTCATGGATATGCAGATGCCGGTTCTGGACGGCTACGCCGCTACGCGCCAGATTCGCCAGTGGGAAGCCGAGCTGGGACGCACGCCAACGCCGATACTGGCCTTGACGGCGCACGCCCAAGTGGAGGAAGTGGAACGCTGCAAAAGTTGCGGATGCACGGCGTTCTTAAGCAAACCCCTGCGCAGGGCCACGCTCTTGGCGGCCTTGGCGAAACACATGCCTCCCGTGAACCGGGCGGCGTACCGCGCGGAGGTGCCGCCCGAGATCCGGGAACTGGGGCCCAGCTATCTGGAACGCAGACGAGTGGAGCTGGAGCGCCTCTGGACGGCCATTGAAACCGCCGATTACGCTACTATCTCTACCCTGGGCCATCAGTTGCGAGCCTCCGGCGCGTCCTACGGATTCGAAGAATTTTCCGAAATCGGAGGCGCGCTGGAGCACGCAGCCAGAAAGCGCAATCTGGAAGAAACACGTCGCCAGGCGACGCTGCTGGCCGGATCGGTATCCAGCAATCTGGAACAACTAGTGAGACATGGAAATTAAAAGCAACGGGGTGCTAACCGGCATAGTGATCTCGCCCGAAAACGACCGGACGGGGGAGCTTTCAGCCGCTCTGAGCGAGATGGGTCATGTTCGCGTGCTGCGGAGCTTTCAAGACTACCCTTCGGTGGAGGAGTTGTGCCGTGTTCTCCAGACCCTAGGTCCGGCCATCGTATTCCTCGGTACCGAAGATACCGGCCGCGCACTGGAACTTGCGCTGGCGGTGGACCATGCCGGAACGGGCGCACAGGCGGTGGTTCTGAGCGATGGTTGCGACCCGCAGGTTCTGGTCGAAAGCATGCAGGCCGGCATTCGGGAATTTCTTTCGCTCCCGCTGAATCCGGACCGGCTGAATGAAGCCGTGTGCCGTATCAGCGAGATTCTGGAGCGGAAGCCGCTGGCGTTCAGCAGCACCGATGCGGTCTTCTGCTTCCTGCCCGCTAAGCCAGGCGACGGAGCTTCCACCGTGGCCGTCAACGTCGCCGCCGCGATCGCCCGGCGCGGGCGGGAGAAGACGCTGCTGGCGGACTTCGACTTGAATATGGGCATGGTCTCTTTCCTGTTGAAGGTCGGCGGCAGCCACTCGGTTCTGGATGCTCTCCCTATTGCTAGCGGCATGGACGACAGCGTGTGGGACAGTCTTATCATGAAACGGGATGGGATGGATGTACTGTGTTCCGGCCGGCTGGATCCGCGAACCGAAGTGGACCTCTCCCCGGTGGAAGACATTCTGCACTTCGCCCGGCGCGCCTACGGCGCCGTTTGCCTGGATTTGTCCGGCAACATGGAGCCTTTCTCCCTGCCGCTGCTGAGTCATTCCAGAGAGATTTTCCTGGTCTGCACCTCAGACATTCCTTCTCTGCACTTCGCCCGTTCAAAAGCGCAGTTTCTGAGTGATGCCGGATTCGTGGAGCGCGCCTCGGTGCTGCTCAACCGCTCCGAAAACCTGAGTTCCTTCTCCACCAGTGAACTGGAAGAGTTGGTCGGTCTGCCGATCCGTTTTTCATTCCCCAACGATCCCCGTTGTGTTGGGGCCGCCATGCAAGCGGGAACTCCCGTCGCTCCCAAGAGCAGTTTGGGACGCCAATTCGCGGCCTTCGCGGAAGGTTTGTTTGCTGTCCAGAGCCTTTCCACCCCGGCGCGGCGCAAGCGCCGCTTTATTGAACACTTCGCCATTCTGCCGGCGCTGTCTCAAAACGGCCGCGAGAAGCGCTGAAAGAATGGAGAAGCGCTGAAAAAAATGGAGAAGCGCTGAAAGAATGGAGAACTTCTGAAGCCAGTGCAGACGCCGGTGCCGGAGGACCAGAGGATCGCTATGAATGACAATGAGCCCAAAGAAATCGCGTCCCGCGAAGTTCCGTCTAAAGCGCCCGGCGCGGAAATGTACGCCGCGGAATGGACCGCCAGGGCGGCGCGAAGCGATTTGCTTCTGGTGCGCATGAATCATGAGATTCGTACCGCAGTGAATCTCATTCTAGGTTTGACGGAGGTCATCCGGGAGACCGAGTTGGGCCTGAATGTGCTGAACAACGTCAGCGTGCTGCGCGGCAGCGCCGAGCGCCTGTTAAAAGAAAGCGCGGAGATTATCGACCTCACGCGGGCCGAAATAGGCAGCCTGCAACTCAGCTCGGCTAGCTTCAAACTTCGGGAAACGCTGCAGCAGGCCATGGATTTGATGGCGATTTTGGCCAGTTGTAAGCGAGTCCGGCTGAGCTTTGAAATTTCCAGCCGGGCGCCCAACGCCGTGATCGGCGATCCGGTACGGCTCAGCCAAATCCTGATCGCGATAGTTCGCGGCAGTATCGAGCGGCTGGAACGAGGCGAAATTTCGGTTAAGGTGGAAGCCGAAGCCGACCAGGGCGAGGGAATTCGCATCCACGTCACCGTAAAAGATAACGGCCGGCTTCTGGGACCCGAAACGATAACGCACCTGTTCGGCGGCGACCTGGATTCGGAGGCCGCAACGCGCGGCGGATCCGAACTTAGCCTGGCGCTGGCCAGGCATCTGGCTCGAATGATGGGCGGCGACCTGTGGGCTGAAGCCGAGCCGCCATTCGGCGCGGTTTTCCACTTCGAAGCCAAGCTACGCGCGGCGTCCACGCCGGAACTCCTGGACCTGTATAAGACCGGCGAGGAACCTCGCAACAAACGCCGGCCGCTGAAGATCCTGGTCGCCGACGATTCCGCCGACACTCTGCTACTGATCCGAACCCTGCTGAAAGATCAGCCCTGGGGGATCGATTCCGCCGACAACGGCCGAACTGCATTTGAAATGGCGGCTGAGAAATCCTATGATCTAATCTTGATGGATCTCGATATGCCTGAAATGAACGGGTACACCGCCACTCGCCAGATTCGGATTGCGGAGTGCCTCAAGGAGAAGCCTGCTGTGCCAATCGTCGCCCTGACTGCGCACAGCGAGCAGGAAGCCGCTTCGAAAAGCATGCAGGCGGGCTGCACGGCACACGTTTCCAAGCCCATCCGCAAGGCCGCTCTGATCGAGACCATCGAGCGCTATGCGGCGGACGGGCGCAGAGACCTGGTTCACCGCTAGCTGCAGCTCACCCTGGTTTGAATCCGACTGGTTTGAATCCGACTGGTTTGAATCCGACTGGTTTGATCCCACTGGTTTGATCCGACGCTGAACCAATCGATCAAGTCCGCCCCTAGTCTCTAGCATAGCTTCCCTAGGTTTTTCGCTAGGGCTCTCGCCGCCGGCCAGCACCCACGTGGCGTAATCCACGCACCAGACGACTGTTCCTTCGCACGTTTTCCCCTCCGGAGAGAGTAAGTCTCGAAAATGCAAGCCCGCGCGGCAACGTGTACCCTGACCCCCCGGAATGGTATGGAAATTGCCTGAGCGCAGGGCTTAAAAACGGCGAGCCGCTCTTTGAAATATTGAACACCGTGACGTTCGCCGCCGAAGGCCGCCGGACCAGACTGACGGTGCAAGCCAGCGTGTCGAAGACCAAGCCCGAAGCTGCCCCGCACCTGGCGGGTATGGAACAGGGCTGGAGCGAGACCTTGGATCGGCTGGGCGAAGAGGTGCAGGTGTGAAGAACAACCGCGTTTTATGGAGTCTCCAGGCCTTGCTCGCGGCTCTCT
>Ga0181525_10003415_pt1 | contig 12573 bp, 10 predicted proteins | sample PEATcosm2014_Bin_48_FD_121100 | JGI IMG/M metagenome (GOLD analysis project Ga0181525, IMG submission 121100) | Peatland microbial communities from MTU Mesocosm Facility, Houghton, MI, USA - PEATcosm2014_Bin06_10_metaG | ecosystem: Environmental > Terrestrial > Soil > Wetlands > Peat | place... | reverse complement strand
GCAGCCGTTGGCGACGCCACTCCCACAAATTCCGTTAGAAAATTGTTGGGCCCATTTGTGTTGGGAATCCAGACATTACCGGACTGGTCCACGGCCAGGTCCTGCGGCTGGCTCAAGCCTCCCTGATAGCCATTCGCCGAAACCGCGTTGCCCGAGGAGTTGAACTCGCTGAGGGAACTGTTGCCGCCGTTGATCGCCCAAATATTGCCGGACCCGTCAATAGCAATATGAGAAGGAACGTCCAGTCCGCCGCCGGTATATCCGGTCTGGGAGACGGGTGCGCCCGATGAATTGAATTCGCTGAGGCTGTTGCCGTTTTGATTCGCCACCCAGATATTGCCCGAAGGATCGACGGCTGCGTCAACCGGGAAGTTCAGGCCGCCGCCGGTGTATCCGGTCTGGGAGACCGGCGTGCCCGAGGTGCTGAATTCGCTGAGGCTGTTGTTGCCGCTGTTCGGAATCCAGAGATGGCCTGAGGAGTCGATGGCCACGCTCTGCGGCGCATTCAGTCCACCCCCGGTGTATCCGCTCCCGGATAATGCCGTGCCCGACGGATTGAATTCGCTCAGGCTGTTGTTGGTCGCGTTGGAGACCCAGGCGTCGCCGGCAGCGTCGATGGCGATGCCGTCCGGCCCGGAAAGCCCACCGTTGGAATAGGCGGTCGTCGAAATCACACCACCGGACGAATTGAATTCGCTCAGCGTGTTGTTGTCGTTCGTTACCCACACGTCGCCGGTAGCGTCGATGGCGATGGCGTAAGGACTGTTCAGCCCTCCGCCGGTGTAGCCTGTTCCGGATAACGCGGCCCCCAGTGGGCTGAATTCGCTGATGCTGTTGATGTCATTCGCCGTCCAGACATCGCCGGCGGCGTCGATGGCCACCGTGTCAGGGCCCGTCATTCCCCCGCCGGTATATCTGACGGCCATGGTCCAGTCGCTGGGGGCATTTTGCAGCGTTGGCTGAAAGGGCGCGCTCGGTGAGGCCAGGCCGAAGAGATTGCCCACGTTGGCGCCCGGATTGTGCGCGATGTTGATGGCCGCCGTGGCCGTGTCGCTCGGCTGCGTGCCCGTGTTGGTACCGTTGTTCGTCGCATTGGCGAAGAGGGTGGCGCAGCTGCCCGATGTGGGTCCGCTGGAGTTGATGCAGCCGCCGAGAATGTCGGCCAGAGTATTGATCTCGCTTTGCGGCACAGTGCCATTGCCGGCCGGCGTCGTGGTCAGGGCCTGGCCCGAGCCCAGGTAGGCCAGGTTGCCCGCAGTCAATGCCGCGTTGGCCATACCCGTTGTTGCTCCTGTTGCGCTCAACCCCGAGATGTGGGCCGCATCCGTCGCGAAACCGGCCAGAGCATACGCCGTCGCGACCGTCGTCACCTCATTCATCTCAATGTTTGGGGGCAGGTTAGAGAAGTTGTTCGTTGCTCCGCACTGACCGAGCACCGCCAGCAGCCCGGCGGCCGAGTTCGCCCCAAAGCTAGCGTTGCCGCCCACAGAGTACAGATAAACCTGCTGCCCGCTGGTGCAGGCGTAGTCGCCGACTTTGATCGTGAAGCCGCCGGTCGCATTGGTGGTCACGTAATACCCGTACGTGCCGGCCTGTGTATCGGCGGTGTTATTCAGCAGAGACGTCGACAACTGTCCGGGCCCGCTGGTGGAGGCGGTGACGGCAAACATATACACGCTCGCGCCGGAGACCGGCTGCTGTCCGCCGTGGACTTGGCCTTTCAAGGCTACGGCAGCGGGATTCGGAGGATTTGGCTGCGATCCGTTTCCGGAAAGATTGGTTGCGACGGGCGCCACCGAACAGCCGGCGGCAAGAACAAGCAGTAAGGCAAGGGCCCTGAATCCAGTGCGCAAGGGACAGTCTCCACTCCTGGTCGATTGGTCTTTCACTCCAATCCCCACTGGAAAGAGAACACGGGATACTGGTGTGCAGACACTTGTGTGCGAAATGCAGATTGAGAGAGGCAGCAACAGATACCTTACGCCGTTGCCCGCCTAAGGCAATTCAACTTCGTCAACAAAGTGCTCGCCAGCCGCTCTTTTGCGTGCATCCGGCTCTGTGCGCGGCAATTAGTAATTTGCACTATGAGTGCACCACTAGACAATAGCCCTCCAGTGCCTTACCAAGGGAATCGGCGGGCGACACGGGATGGACCTCGCAGTAACCCATAAGACGGGTACCGGTTTGCTGCCCTCCCTTGTGGTTCACTAACGGCCGCCCACCTCGCCCGACGAAAACTGCGTCCACGGGCCGGACTTCATGTCGCGCAGGATCGGCGCCTGCCATGCGTACTCGGGATGCGCGGCCAGAAAGGGCTTCGCGAGGAAATCTTCGCCGCACGGATGGCCGGCGTGCGCGATCATCGTCATCTTCGCGGCCAGATCGCTGCTGGTGACCTTGCCCTGCACCGCACCGAAGGGATTGTACGGACCCATGTCCCACTGCGGCACGCCCTCCTTCGCCGCGTCGACGTGGCCGCACAGCGTACGCTGATCGGCGCCCTGCTGGTGCGAGAAGACGTCCTCGTGATCGGCGAGGAATTTCTCCGCCATCTCCACATCGATCTGCCCCTTGTTGGCCTTCATCTCCTCTTCCCAGCGCGCGTGACGCGCGTTGGCGGAGGCGGAGAGATCGTTCGCGTCCCAGCCGTCGGTCTCATCCTTAATGAGTGAAGCGTCGCGCGGGAAGTTGGAGCTGACGAAGTAGCCGTCGGTCGAGCGCCACATGGGCGTGTGCTTGAGGCCGAGTTCGAGGTAGGCAATCTCGCCGGTCTTGCGGTCGCCCACCAGCCAGTCGTTGGCATAGCCGCCGTTGTCGCCTTCGATCATTGTCCTGGCGTAGTCATCGATCGAGTTGGCGTACTGCAGCGCCTTGCGCGAGCGCACGAATTCCGGAATTCCGTCGGAATTCCAGCCCTCGAACCGGCTGATGGTCGTCTCTGTGATCATGATGCCGGCTTCGTTCAGGCCGAAGTCGTCGTTGCTGGTGATCATACCGGGCACGCCGTCCTGCAGGATGCGGTAGCCGTGCGTGGGCTGGATGTCGAACATGATGGTCCAGCGCGAGCCCTCCGCGTAGGAGGACCAGTTGTTATGCGCGATGACGATCTTGCCGTCTTTGGTGTAGCTGCCGGTGGCGATAAACGCGCTGCAATTGCCGGGCGCGTGAATGCTGGGCGCGTTGAGCGCGTGCTGCTGTTTGTCGAGCCACGGAACGTAGTACTCGGCGAGTTCCATGGTGCCGTTGAGGGCGACGATGTCCCACACGTCAAGCTTGATGCCGCGGGCCTGTGCGCCTTCCGCGATGCCCTTCAGCTCGGTCTGGTATTCGGCGTCAATGTGCGGCCAGAACATCTTTTGCGAGGCGTCGCGGAAAAACTTCCAGTCGCGTTTTGACATGTGCTCGTCTTCCACTTTGTAGACGTGCAGGGCGTCGGCGATTTCGGGGCCAAGCAGGTAGCCGTGCTGAAAACCAATCTGCTCCGGTGTGCCTTCAAGGTGAACGTAGGTCCATCCGCCGCGCTGGAACGACGAGGAGCCGGCGAGGCGCGGGTCCTTCAAAGCAGGCGCGGAGGCCAAAGCCGCGGAAGCTGTGAGAATCAGGACCGCGGCGGTTACAAATCGACAGGCAGACTGAATCATGGTGGCTGGTTCTCCGTGGGGATTAACGTGACGATACAACAATGCGGCTACTTCTTCTCCGTCTCTTCGAGGAACTGGATCAAGTCGTCCTCCCAGACCGAAGCCACGGTGTGGGTGCCGTGGCCGCGCGTGGCGTCGGAGATCGGAATGAGGATGAATTTCGCGCGTGGCATCCGCGTAACCAGCCGCTGCGCGATCCCCAGCTCCGGCGGATTGATGAAGTCATCGGCCGAGTTGATCCAGAGCACCGGGGCGGTGATGGTTGCGAGTTTCGGCTCCGGGTTGTAGTTACGCGAGGCGTCGACGTAGTAGAGAAAGTCGTTGGCGTCGGAGTGTGCAATCGCGGTATCGAGGGACTTGTCGACAAAGGCCTCCGCCTCACTGCGCGTGGGGTAGTTTTTCTGCCACTGCAGCGGCGCCGAACCGGCGATGAGAATCAGATCGTTCGCCCCGCGCAGGCCTTCCACCGGCTCGCTGGTGTAGTCGCCGTAGTTCCAGGCCGGATCCTTGCGGATCATCTGCATCGCCATGTAGCGCCAGGCGCGGTTGCGGCCGGCCAGCTCGACGGGCAGGCAGGCGAAGGGCGCCAGCGCGTCAGAAAAGTCCGGATAAGTCTCGCCCCAAACGAAGCTCTGCATGCAGCCCATCGAGGTGCCCAGAGTGAGGCGGAGGTGATCGACGCGGAGCCCGTCGACCAGCATCTCGTGCTGCGAGCGCACCATGTCGTCGTAGTCGTAGTGCGGAAACTTCATGTGCAGGCCGTCGGAGGGCTTGCTCGATTCGCCATGCCCGATGTCGTCCGGCAGGATGATGAAGTACTTCGTGATGTCGAGCGGCTGCCCCGGCCCGAAGAGCACATCGGAAAAAACCGGGTTCAGCAGCGAGTGCGCGTTGCCGCCGGTGCCGTGCAGCAGCAGGACCGCGTTCGCGATGTGGCCGTCGCGGCCGTGATGCGGTGTTCCCAGCGTGAGGTAGTGGAGCTTCAGCTCGGGCAGAGTCTGACCGGTGTCGAACTTGAAATCGTGGATGACGTAGGTGCCGTCATGGATGGGCCAGTGCGTTGGCGGATACGAGGGCGCCGGCGCCTGGGCTGCAGCGGCAAAGGTGAGCGCGACAACGGCGGAAACACAAAGCGAGGAAAGGCGGAGGGGCATGATGGCTCCTGGAGACGAAGAACCATCTTAGCGGGAGTCGCGACGCGGGCGGTTTACTCGTCGTCGTCTTCCTGGGCAGCTTTTACCATCTCCGAAGTCAGCATTCTGCCTCGCGAACGGAACACCGCCAGTCCGTGTGCCCCGATCTTGATGCCGTAAGACTCGTCGACGGGAGACAAGCCCTTGCGAACCAACTCGCAGATCGCAGTACCGAGTGTCACCCCGCGACCGCGAGCGTACGCCGTAGCCAGTTCGTGAATATCGTCGTCAAGCCGGACCGTAGTACGCAAAACGCCTCATTATGCAGAAAGCAATTCGAAATATCGTTCCCGGCTCATCTCTGCCGTGCGAAGAAGATTCTTGATAATGAAAACCGGAATCTCGTGATACGCAGGAATAACCAGCGGACGTTTTGCCCCCGGCTTGATAAAGATAAGGTGGTCGCGCGCTGGCGGTGGAATCTGAATCCGTCTTGCTCGAACACCCTGACCAGAGCGGTGTAGTGGACAGGGCGCAGCGAGGGCATTACCCTACGCTCGCCTTCTCCCGATCAAGCGCGACAAACTCAGGCGCCTCCCAGGAGTCGCCCTTGCGCTGATAGCCTGCCTCTTCGAGAATCTCATCGAGGGTGTGCATTGCAGCGCTGGTATCAAGGAAGCCCTGGACAGCATCGCGGATATTGCGGCGCGCTTCCTCATTCGTCGCCCCATAGCTGGAGACGTCCAGTTCGGGGACGTAGGCAACGTAGGACTTGCCTTCTCTGAACGTGTGGATGGTGTAAGGAATGTCCTGCATGTGGGTCTCCGAAGCTGCGTCCTGCATAAAGGATACATCTGCCCTGCAAAACAGAACGGGCTTCGTCTCTCGACGAAGCCCATTTCTTGTGCGCCGCAAGGCGCGTCCGCCTGAGCGGCCAGCTTAGTACATGTCGCCCATGCCGCCGCCGTGGCCGCCGCCCGCGGGAGCCGCGGACTTGGGTTCCGGAATTTCGGAAACCATGGCTTCGGTAGTCAGCATCAGGCCGGCGATCGACGCGGCGTTCTGCAACGCCGTGCGGGTCACTTTGGTCGGATCGATCACGCCCGCTTTGACCAGGTCCTCATACTTATCGGTCTGCGCGTTGTAGCCGTAGTTGGGATCCTTGTTCTCGAGGATCTTGCCCACCACTACCGCGCCTTCCTCGCCGGCATTGCCGACGATCTGGCGCAGCGGCTCTTCGAGCGCGCGGCGAACAATCTGGGCGCCGATCTTCTCGTCACCGTGCAGCGTGCCGATCAGATCCAGAACGTCCTTCTCGCAGCGAACCAGCGCCACGCCGCCGCCGGGGACAATGCCTTCCTCGACCGCTGCGCGGGTAGCGTGCATGGCATCCTCGACGCGAGCCTTCTTCTCCTTCATCTCGGTCTCGGTTGCCGCGCCCACCTTGATGACCGCGACGCCGCCGACCAGCTTTGCGAGCCGCTCCTGTAGCTTCTCACGGTCGTAGTCGGAGGTGGTCTTGTCGATCTGGCTGCGAATTTCCTTCACGCGGCCTTCGATGGCTTTGTGCTCACCGCGGCCTTCGACGATGGTGGTGTTGTCCTTGTCGATGGTGACGCGCTTCGCCTTGCCCAGGTCTTCCAGCTTGATGTTCTCAAGCTTGATGCCCAGGTCTTCGGTGATGGCCTTGCCGCCGGTCAGGATCGCAATGTCGCCCAGCATCGCCTTGCGACGATCGCCGAAGCCAGGAGCCTTCACGGCCGCGACGTTGAGCGTGCCGCGCAGCTTGTTGACGACCAGGGTCGCCAGCGCTTCGCCGTCCACATCCTCAGCCACGATCACGAGCGGCTTGCCATTGCGGGCAACCTGCTCGAGCAGCGGGAGAAGATCCTTCATCGAGCTGATCTTCTTTTCGTAGATCAGGATGTAGGGCTCTTCGAGCACCGCTTCCATGCGGTCCGGATCGGTGACGAAGTACGGGCTCAGATAGCCGCGGTCGAACTGCATGCCTTCCACGACTTCGAGCTGCGTTTCGAGAGTCTTCGATTCTTCAACCGTGATGACGCCGTCCTTGCCGACCTTCTTCATGGCCTCGGCAATGATGTTGCCGATGGTGTGGTCGGTATTGGCCGAGATGGTGCCGACCTGCGCGATCATGTCGCCGGTGACTGGTTTGGAAAACTTCGCCAGCGCACCACCGGTCACGGTGCCGTCCTCGGCGCGCTTGCCAACAACCGCCTCTACAGCCTTCTCGATGCCGCGCTTCAGCGCCATCGGGTTCGCACCGGCGGCGACAGTCTTGACGCCTTCGCGATAGATGGCCTGCGCCAGCACGGTCGCGGTGGTGGTTCCGTCGCCAGCCACATCGCTGGTCTTCGACGCCACTTCGCGGACCATCTGCGCACCCATGTTCTCGAGCGCGTCCTTCAGCTCGATTTCCTTGGCTACCGTCACGCCGTCCTTGGTGATGGTCGGCGCGCCGAATTTCTTCTCGATCACGACGTTGCGGCCCTTCGGACCGAGCGTCACCTTGACCGCATCCGCCAGAATATTCACGCCGCGCAGAATCGCCTGGCGGGAATCTTCTCCGTGCAGAATTTGCTTTGCCATTTGCTCTAATCTCCTTAAGTACGTTGCAGAGCCGTCGGCCCTGACTGAATTTCTATGCGCCGGAAGGCGCGGCTGCCTGGATGGCAAATCCTACTTCTTGAGAATGCCCAGAACTTCTTCTTCGCGCATGATGAGGAACTCTTCGCCATCGATGCGGATCTCAGTGCCGGAGTACTTGCCGAAGAGGATGCGGTCGCCCTTCTTCACATCGAGCGGGAAAACCTTGCCCTCGTCGTTCGACTTGCCTTTGCCCACGGAAATGACTTCGCCCTCCTGAGGCTTTTCCTTCGCGGAATCGGGAATGATGATGCCGCCGCGCACGGTCTCGTTATCCTCGATACGGCGGACAAGGAGGCGATCGTGGAGCGGAGTAAACGTCTGCGTTGCTGTTGCTGTTGCAGTAGCCATTGCGTTGCTTCTCCTTCGGAGTTTCTCGGGCGCGCGTCGAAACGCGGTCGCCGCGTGGTGTTTCCCGCAGCAAGCCTGCTGCGGACCGGTACGAACTTTTGAGGCCTTCCTTATCTTTGGGTTGGGGCGACTGCCGGACTCGGTGCTTCTGCGGGTCCGGAACGGCGCTGCGCTGAGTTTCCGGCGCTCGAGCCGTCGTTTAGCACTTTCGCCCTATGACTGCTAAGATAGCTGGCTTGCGCTGTGGATGTCAAGGGGGCGAATGGCAAAAAGTGAGTGAAAGTCGCTCATATAATCGGCGCATCGACTGAGAAGCCGCCGCGCGCCCAAGCGCTCGGGACCGCCCGCATCGATTTACGCGTCTGCCGGAGCCGGCCCTGGGAACCCCATCCGCGTCACAACCAGCACTTCCAGCAACGTGGCCGTCTGCCGAATATTTCCGGAGATGGTAATGAGCGCTTCGGAAAACAGGTTATCTTCCTCGGCCAGCGAGTCAAGACGCTCACTCACCTGGTGGAGTTGACGGGCTTCCCGCAGGATCGCATTTGAAGGCATGGGGGATACGGCTTTCCTGGGAGGCTAAGGTGAGATAGTTTCAGGCTGGCTGGCGAAGTCCAGCCGACCTGAAGGGGATGCGGTGGTTCTCGATACCACGCGCACAGCGTGGGATCTCGCGTTTCTAATTGCGGCGCCAGCGAGAGTATCCCCAGCCTCCGCCGCCGAGCAAAAACAGCACCAGAACAATAATCAGAATAGTTACCATGTGTACCCTCGCCTTTCCAGGGCGCCTCGCCCCTGGTTCACTGTGAACTTACTTTCCCAACTGGATAAAGGCGAATGAGCCTTCGTTTATTCAGATCCGAACCGCTTACTGCTGGCGATCGGGGTTGTGATGATGATGGTGATGATGGTGGTGGTGGTGACGAACGACCACCACGGTGGTCTGCGCCGGAAACGCAAAAGGTGCGGCAAAGCAGAATACGAGGGCAAGCCCGAGCAGAATCCTTTTCATGAGTGAACACCTGACTGCCTTCACTCTAGCCATCTCGACGCCCAGTGTCTGAGCAATGCGGCTCTACGAATTCGTGGCATGGCCGGCGCGACGCGAGGACGGCACGTATACAACTTTTGCAGCATTTAAGAATATGCGAATTCTCGAATATGCTGGGGGGAGATGCCCGACTCTTTGCGTCAGTTCAAGGCCGAGATTTTTCAGGCTCTCGGCCACCCCACCCGCATTGCGATTCTTGACCTGTTGCGCGAGGGCGAACTTACCGCCGGCACATTTTCCGATCGCCTCGGTCTGGAACAGGCCAACCTTTCGCAGCATCTCGCCGTGCTGCGCGCCCGGCAGATGGTGACTGCGCGCAAAGCCGGCAATCAGGTTTTCTATTCGGTGCGCGATCCTCTCCTTTGGAAAATGCTCGACCTGATGCGCCGTTATTTTCAGAAGCAGGTCGGCGAATCGATGGCGATGCTGGAGGAACTGGAAAAGGCGGAGGAGCCGGATTAGTGGCATTCCCGGAACAATGGCTCCCCCGCTCCGTCACTTCCCTGCGCTCCTATTCGGTCCGGCGCTTCACGCATGACCTCGCCTCGGGACTGACCGTAGGCCTGGTGGCTCTGCCCCTGGCCATGGCGTTCGGCATCGCTTCCGGCGTTACGCCCCAGGCGGGGCTCTACACCGCCGTCGTTGCCGGATTCCTCATCTCCGCACTGGGCGGCTCGCGTGTCCAGATCGGCGGACCGACCGGCGCCTTCGTCGTTATTGTTGCCGGAATCGTGGCTCGCTTCGGTATCGCGGGGCTCTCGCTGGTCACGCTTATGGCGGGCGCGATGCTGGTCATCATGGGCCTCACGGGCCTTGGGTCGGCGGTCAAGTTCATTCCGCGGCCGGTGATCATCGGCTTCACGAACGGGATCGCGCTGCTGATCGCCTCCACACAGATCAGGGATTTCCTCGGCCTGAGAACCGGAGCCGTCCCGAGCAGCTTTTTGCCGCGCATGAAGATGCTGGCGGAAAACGTGTTGACGCTGCAGTGGCAGACGGTGGCGATTGCCTGCGCGACGCTGGCGATCATCCTGCTCTGGCGGCGCGTGAACCGCCGTATCCCCGGCTCGATCCTCGCGGTGTTAGGCTGCACGGCGGTTGCGGCGCTGCTCCATCTGCACGTCGACACCATCGGCTCACGCTTTGGCGGCATTCCTCAGGGGTTTCCGCCACTCACGATGCCACACCTGCACGCCGAGCACATCCTGCCGCTGTTGCCCTCGGCGTTTACCGTAGCGCTGCTCGGCGCGATTGAAAGCCTGCTCTCTGCCGTCGTGGCCGACAGCATGGCCGGCGACCGACACAACTCCAACGTCGAACTGGTAGCGCAGGGCGTCGCCAATATCGCCTCGCCTCTCTTCGGCGGAATTCCGGCAACCGGCGCGATCGCGCGCACCGCGACGAACATCCGCTCCGGGGCGTTGACTCCGGTTTCCGGCATGGTCCACGCGCTCACACTGTTGGCGATCCTGCTGATCGCAGCGCCTCTGGCCCGCTTCATTCCGCTCGCCACGCTTGCCGCCGTCCTGTTTGTCGTCGCCTGGAACATGGGCGAGTGGCGCGAAATCGGAGGCGTGCTGCGCCTGGCGAGAGCCGACATCGCGGTCTGGCTGGTGACGTTCACCCTCACCGTCATTGCGGACCTCACGGTGGCGGTCGGTGTGGGCATGGCTCTGGCGGCCCTGCTCTACATCTACCGCATCGCCGAAACCACGACTGTGGCGCCGGTCACGGAAAAATATTTGCGCGACGGGCAAGCGCATATCCTCCAGGACAAGGAAATCCCTCCCGACGTCGCAATCCTCCGCATTCATGGTCCGTTCCTGTTCGGCGCCACGCAGAAACTGGAAGAGGCCACCGAGGACCTGCACGGCTTCCCTGCCATCGTGATCCTGCGGCTGCGCAATATGACCGCCCTCGACGCCACCGGTCTTTATGCGCTGGAGATTTTCGCCGAGAGGCTGCGTGGCACCGGCCGGACCCTGCTGCTGTGCGGCGCGCGCGATCAGCCCGCCGAGCTGCTGGCGGGAGCCGATTTCGTCGAGGAAATTGGCCGCCAGAATATCCTGCCCAATGTTCAGGAAGCCCTGGCACGCGCGCGCCAGATCAGCAGCAGCTTTAGCGGGGTGGCACTTGAGATCGCCGACGACATGCAGGTGATGAAGATTTAGCTGCCCGGGCCCGGGTTAATCGGCAGCCGTGCCCGCCAGCGAGTCAGTCAATTCCCCGCCCCTACCCTTACTGCTTCGAAAAATCCAGCTCGATGGTGATCTTCACGTCCTCGCCGAGCATCGCCACCGGCATTCCTGCGCCGATCCCGAAATCTTCGCGATGCACGGTCGTCGTCGCGGAAAAGCCGGTGTGCAGCTTTTTGTTCATCCCCGTCACCGGCCCTGTGGGACCATCCACGTCGAGCACCACGGGCTTGCTCACACCCTTGATGGTGAGATTGCCGTTCACCTGTAGCCCTGCACCACCCTTCGTCACGCTGGTGCTGGTAAAGGTCGCCTTAGGATTGTTGGCCACATCGAAAAACTTCGCGCCCTTGAGGTCGTTGTCCCGGTTCGGCACGCCGGTGTCGACGCCGGTCACGTCGATCGTCGCGTTGACGGTGGACTTCGTCGGGTCCTGCTCGTCCCACACCAGCGTCGCGTCGACGGCGCCAAAGCGGCCGTGAACGTTCGACACAGTCATGTGCTTAATCGAGAAGTCGACTTCGCTGTGTGCCGGGTCGGATTTCCAGGTAGAGGTTTGAGCCATGGCGAAGGGCGCGGCCATAGCAAGAATTGCCGAGGCAAAAATAGCGAGCTTCATGCGGAGAAATTCCTTTCCAGGGTCCTGGGGTTTTGGACCTCTTCCAGCTTAGACAAAAAAATGGGATCGCGCGCGCAGCCGGATGCCATAGCAGGCCGGAGAGCGGCCGCCCCACGCAGCCGCCCCTCCGTCATTCGTACCGCAACGCCACCAGCGGATCGACACGCATCGCCCGCCGCGCCGGAATGTAGCAGGCCGCCAGCGCCACCGCCGTCAGCACCAATGTGACCCCCGCGAACGTCAGCAGATCCGTGGGGCTCACCCCGTACAGCAGCCCTACCATCAGGTGCGACACGATCACCGATCCCACCAGTCCCAGCGCTGCGCCCGCCATCGCCAGCCCCAGTCCCTGACGCAGAACCATGGCCATGATCTTCCCTCTCTGCGCGCCCAGCGCGAGCCGGATGCCGATGTCTCGGGTGCGCTCGCTCACGATGTACGAAATCACTCCGTAAATTCCCAGCGCCGCCAGCAGCAGCGCCGTTATCGCGAAGGCCGCCACAATATCCATCGAGAATCGTCTCTGCTCCAGCGACGCCGACACTGCGTCATCGAGCGTCTGCGCACCGTAAACAGGCAATTCCGGGTCCACCGACTGCACCATCGCGCGCACCTCTTCCGGGATCGCACTCGCATTCAGGTCTCCACGCAGAAAGATGGCCAGCTCCTTGGGCGTCTCCTGGTACAGGCTCAGAAAGATTTGCGGAACGCTCGCGCTCGCCAGCGACTGGGTTCGAGCATCCGCGACCACGCCGACGATCGTGACCCAGGCCTTGCTTGCTCGTTGGCCAACCCCAGCCCTCCCACGGCCAAGCTTCAGCCGCTTCCCAAGCGGATCCTCGCCCCGCCAGTAAGTCTGGGCCATCGCCTGGTTGATGACGGCGACCAGCGGCGCATTCTCGTCGTCGCGGTCGTT
>Ga0181525_10003414_pt1 | contig 12574 bp, 10 predicted proteins | sample PEATcosm2014_Bin_48_FD_121100 | JGI IMG/M metagenome (GOLD analysis project Ga0181525, IMG submission 121100) | Peatland microbial communities from MTU Mesocosm Facility, Houghton, MI, USA - PEATcosm2014_Bin06_10_metaG | ecosystem: Environmental > Terrestrial > Soil > Wetlands > Peat | place... | reverse complement strand
GTACCGGCGGGGAGCTGTCGGCTCCGGCAGGTCCCGTTGCGGGCGAGGACCCGCCAGCCGTTCGCGCAGCTGCCGCAGGAAGCGCACGTCTTCGTCGGTGATCAGCCGCATCCGGCGGGCCGGAATCGTGAAAAGGGCAAAGCCGGTCACGATCAGCGGCCAGGCCAGCTGGGCCGGGGTGCTGCTTGCCAGGGCGAACGCGACCGCCGTCGGCGCCAGCCCGAGCAGGTAGGAGGTCACCTGCCGGCCGCGCGGCAGCCTGACCTGGAAGGCGTGCAGGTGGACGGGAACCAGCAGCACGACCGCCACATACACGGCGATCAGGTAGGACCAGGCCGCGCCGAGGGCACCGTAGCGAGGCACCAGAACGACTAGGCTGAGCACCTCTACCATCGCGGCGACGGGCATCAGCCAGCCGATCTCGCGGCGGTGGCCCGCGGCGAACAGGCTCTTGATGAGCATGTCGGCCAGCAGCGCGCCGAGCGTTCCCGCGGCCAGCACCCGCAGCACCGTCTGGGCGCCCGCGTAATGGCCGGGCAGGAGCAGGTGGAGCACCGGCCCCGGGGCGATGATGAGTTCCGCCTGGATCGGGATGAGCAGCAGCGGGACCCAGCGGGCGGCCGCGGTGAACCAGCGGTGCTTCTCCTGCGGGCTCTTGCTGTGCGCGATGTAGGGGAACACCGAGTCGACCAGCGCGTCGCTGACGTAGAAGCTCGCCCGGGCGAGCAGCCCGCAGGCCTGGTAGCCGGCCAGGACGGCGCTGGTCACCCCCGCTGCCCGGCCCGCCATCTCGAGCCCGAGCAGGTCCGCGGTGATCAGGAAGGTCATCGAGGCCGAGGCGAACCAGACCGAGGTCGAGTCGGCAAGGAATCCCAGCGAGGCCAGCCGGCCGGGGCCGGGGATGAGGCCCTTGCCAGTGCGCAGGCCGACCAGCACCGACCCGGCCGTGCCGACGAGAAAGCTGAGCGCGATGCCGCCGGGACCGGCGTTCAGCACGGTCACCAGGAATACGCCGACGGCGACCTTGATGAGGATTTCCCCGCTCTGCATTATCCCGAGCCCGCCGAACCTCCGGCTGCCCTGCGCGACCGCCCACAGCACGCTGTTGACGGCCATCAGCGGCATTTCCACCGCCACGATGACGTCCAGCCGAACCTGGTGGGTCGGCACCAGCTGATGACCGGATAGCTGCGCGACCAGGAACGCCGCGCCCAGCAAGATCCCGAAGGCAAAGTTGGCGAGCAGGGCGGTACGGAACTCGGGCTCGGTTGCCTTCGGGTCCCCGTGGGTCTGCGCGATCCGCATGGCGAGGGCCCACGGCGGCCCGGCGATGAGGATGCCCGCCGCGAGCAGCAGCACGTTCTGAACCGCGCTGACCGTGCCGAACTCGGAAGGCACCATCAGCCAGGCCAGCGCGATGCCGAAGGCGTAGTTCAGCACTGCCCCCGCCGCGAATCGGGCAACCAGGATCACCCCACCAGCGGCGGCCGAGTACTCGGCCCGCATGCGGCTCGGTCGCCGCCTGGGGTGCAGTGGGTTAGGCCTCAACGGGGTCGCCCGCAACGATGACCGGCATTTCGGGCACCGTCACCGCCTGGCGCGGAGTCGGCAGGGGAGCTGACGTGAGGGCCGGAAGGAACGACCGCGGGTCGGCGTCTGGCGTGTTGATCACCCGCAGCCGCTCGGGCTCGTCGAGCTCAGGCAGCATCGGCAGCCCGTGCAGGCGCGCGTAGCGGCTGCAGACGGCGTCCAGCATGACGCGCTCGTAGGAGGCGATGCATCGTTCCCAGGTGTAGGTCTCCGCGGCGATCCTGGACGCGGCGGAAAGCCGCTCAAGCTGCGCGGTGTCCCTGGCCAGCCCGCGCAACGCCGCGCGCAGCGCCTCCGGGTCCCGCGGTGGCACGACCAGGCCGGTCGGGCCCGCCACGTCGCGGACCCCGGGGAGGTCGGAGGCCACCGGGACGCACCCGGCGGACATGCCCTCGACGAGCACCAGCCCGAAGGCCTCCGCGCGGGTCACCGAGGGCAGGATCACCACGTCGTTCGACGCGTACTGCTCGTTGAGCTCCGCATGCGTGACGTGGCCAAGGAACTGGGCGTTGGTGACGTTCAGCCGGTGCGCCAGCTTCTGGTAGTTGGCGGCCCCCGCCCCGTGACCGACCAGGGTGAGCTTCAGCCAGGGCTGACCCGCCGCGGCGGCGAGCAGCGTCTCGATTCCCTTGTACGGCCGCATCTGCCCCACGAACAGCGCCCGCAGCTGCCCCGGGGTGGGGCGGACCCGCGGCCGTGCCGATCCTCGCTGGTCAGCGCCCCACGGAATGGTCTGCACCCGAGGCCCGTACCGGCTGCGATGCTGGCGCGCGTAGTGCTGGCTGCTTGCCACGATCCGGTCCGCCCCCAGCGCGAGGCGCTCGTGCATTTTGTTGTACAAGGTGGACATACCGAGCGCGCCTTGAATATCGATTGGCGAGTGGTAGGTGTAGACGATCGCCGGACGGGAATGTGATGGCAGACGCTTCGATAGCCAGAGGAAGACATCGCTCATGGTAGGAACCGGCCCATGCACGTTCACCACGTCGAGGTGGCGCATCCCGCGGGCTATTCGCGGCCAGTGGGTGATGAAGGAGGACAGCCGAATTTCGCCGGCCACGATTCTGCGGATCTGGGCGCTTGATAGCACCCGGACGTTGTGGTCCCTGGCGACCAGGCCGGTCGCCAGCCGGTCGATGCAGGTGGAAATGCCGGAGACGATCGGCGGGGCCTCGGAGGTCACGATGAGGATGTCGAGCGGCCGGTGGCCTGGGACGGCGCTGCTGTTGCCGACCGCGTGCTCCCCTCTAGACTGGCTCATCGGGTACCTCGCGAGAGGCTCGGCCGCGACATGGCTATCTTGCGTCCAATCTGCTTAGAACAATATGACATGAAGGGACCCGCCCCTTGTTTAATATCCGATTTGCCCGTGGACTGTGACTGGGTCTGCTGCGCAGTGAATAGGCGATGCACACAGTAAAGACGCGGGCTCGATGCCCATGGTTGACGTAACCATGCGACGAAAACGATGTCAAGTTGGGATACATCTGAACGCGAATAACGACATTCGGCATATTAGAAAAGTGTCGTACTTTTGGCCGAATAATGCATTTAACGCACCTTCTTGGAGACAGCCGCGGGCCGCGTCCGGCGACCGCGGCTACAGTGGCGAGCGTGACGGCTGACCATGTTGATCAGGTTGACCTGGCGCGGGCGCCCCGCCTGACGTCGCTGTCGCCGGGGGCGGGCTGCGCGTGCAAGCTGCCGCTGGCCAAGCTTGAGGCGCTGTTCGCGTCGCTGGACTCAGCCGCGTTCGGCCCGGCCGCAGGCGACCTGCTGATCGGCGCGGCCGAAGGCGACGACGCGGCGGTGCTGCGCCTGGACGACGAGCGCGCGCTGGTGCTGACCACTGATTTCTTTACGCCGATCGTCGATGACCCGGTGGACTGGGGCAGGATCGCCGCCGCGAACGCGCTGTCCGACGTCTACGCGATGGGCGGCAGGCCGCTGCTCGCGGTGAACCTGGCCGCCTGGCCGGGCGACGGGCTCGACCTGGCGATCCTCGGTCAGGTGCTGCGCGGCGGCGCGCAGGTGGCGGCCGCGGCGGGCTGCTTTATTGCCGGCGGGCACACGATCGATGACCCGGTGCCCAAGTACGGGCTGGCCGTGGTGGGCCTGGCAGACCCGGACCGGCTGATCACCATCGACCGCGCCGCCCCGGGCGACAAGCTGATCCTCAGCAAGGCGATCGGCACCGGCGTGGTCGCCACCGCCCTCAAGCACGGCGCCGCGCCGACCGCGGTGGTGGCCGCCGCGGTCGCGTCGATGACGCTGCTCAACGCGGGCGCGGGCGCCGCCGCGCTGGCCGCCGGGGTGCGCGCGGGCACCGACGTAACCGGCTTCGGCCTGCTCGGCCACCTGCACCGGATGCTGGCGGCCAGCCGCGTCGCGGCGCGGATCGAGGCCAGCTCGGTCCCGCTGCTGCCGGGCGCCGCGGAGCTGGCCGCGGCCGGCTTCGTGTCCGGCGGGACCAGGGCCAACACCGAGCGCATGCGCGCTGCCACCGGCATCGACGAAACGATCCCGGCCGAACTCGCCGTGCTCCTGCACGACGCCCAGACCTCCGGCGGCCTGCTGCTCGCCGCCCCGCCCGACGCGGCCCCGGCGCTGCTCGCCGACCTCCGCGCCCGAGACCTCCCCGCCGCCCTGATCGGCGAGGTCATCCCCGGCGAGCCCGGGCACATCACGGTCTTGACTTAAACCCCGAGAACCTCAGCAGGTCAGGACCAGGAGCACCACGACTCGTTCGGGATAATGGTTTTTCCGCGGATACGGTGGGGTGGTGACGATGAGGCCGGGAGCGGTGCGGGCGGCGCTGGCTGCCTGCGCGCTCGGGGTGCTGGCCGGGGTGGGCGCGGCGCAGCCGGCTGCCGCCCAGGCAACGCCGGCGGCGCCGGCCAGGCACGTCGTCATCGTCGGGCTGTCCGGGCTGCGGTGGAGCGACGTGTCGTCGTCGGCCACGCCCACGCTGTGGCGGCTCGCGGGCGAGGGCTCGGTCGGATCGCTCGTCGACTACGCCGTGCTGCCGCTGACCTGCCCGGCCGACGGGTGGCTGACGCTGAACTCCGGCGCCCGGGCGCAGTCCGACCACACGAACGCCGGCTGCGGCGCGTTCCCCGCGGTGGTCCGCGAGGGGGCCGGTGCCGAGGTGCCCGGCCTGCCCGCGCTGGCCGCCGACAACCGCCAGTTCCACAACACGCCGGACTGGGGCCTGCTGGCGGGCGCGGCGAGCTGCGCCACCGCGGTCGGCCCCGGCGCCGCCCTCGCCCTCGCCAACCCGGCCGGGCACGTCGCTTCCTACCTGCCCTCAGCCTCGGGGCTCACCGCGCCGGTGCTGGCCCGTTGCCCGCTGACCGTTGTCGACCTGGGAAATATCGCATTTACCGAACGAGCCGGTGAGCTCCGCTCAGCGGACGCCGAACTCGCCCGGTTGGTGGCGGAGCTGCCGCCGGACACGACCCTGCTCGTCACCGCTCCCGGCTCGACCACCAAGCCGCCGCACCTGCAGCTGGCACTTGTCGACGGGCCCGGCTACCGGGCCGGCCTGCTGGACGCCGCCTCGACCAGGCAGCCGGGCATGGTGGTGCTCACCGACCTGACCCCGACCGCGCTCGGCTGGCTGGGCCGCGCGGTGCCGTCCGGCGTGGTCGGCGCGCAGATCACCAGCGGTGACCGGGGTAGCGAGGCCGCCACGATCGGGTCGCTGGTCGGGCGCGATGTCGCCGAACAGGTGTGGCGCTCCTCCCACGGCGAGTTCTTCTGGACGTACGCGCTGGCCGACACGGCGGTGATGGCCGGGATAGGGCTCGCGTTCTGGGGCGCGGCGGACGAAAGGCGCAGGCGGCGGGCCAGGTGGTGGCGGGTGGCCGGGGTGTTCGCCGCCTCGGTGCCGGTGGCGACCTTCCTGGCGGACCTGGTGCCGTGGTCGCGGTCCGCGCACCCGGCGGTGGCGCTGTACGGGACGGCGGTCGGGCTGGCGGCGGTGATCGGGCTGGTCGCCGCGAGCGGCCCGTGGCGGCGCGACCCGCTCGCGCCGTTCGGCGTGATCTGCCTGTTCACGCTGGTGGTACTCGGCGTCGACGTGATGACGGGGTCCGGGCTGCAGCTGGAGACCCCGTTCGGGCTTTCGGTGCTCGAGGCGGGCCGGTTCTACGGCATCGGCAACGAGGCGCTCGGCATCTACGGCATCACCGCGCTGTTCGCCGCGGCCTGGCTGGGCCTGCTGGCGCTGCGCCGGTTCCCCGCCTCCCGGCGGCCGGCGGTCTGCCTGGTCGCGATCGTGGCGACCTTCGCGGTGTTCGCCTCGGGCTGGCCGGGGTTCGGCGGCAAGGTGGGCGGCACGATCGCGATGGTGCCGTGCTTCTTGCTGCTCGGCCTGGCGGTGGCCGGGATCAGGCTGAACTGGCGCCGGATGGCGCTCGTCGCGGTCAGCGGGCTGCTCCTGTTCGCGGTGTTCGCGCTGATCAGCTACTTCGTGCCGGTAACCGGGAAGTCCGACATCGGCGCGTTCGCCGGGGACGTGCTGCACGGGCACGCGGGCTCGGTGCTGCTGCGGAAGGTCAACTCCAACATCGGGTCGCTGTCGGTGAGCGCGTTCAGCCCGGTGCTCCCCATCGTGGTGCTGCTGACCGGGCTGATGCTGTGGCGGCCGTCGTGGTTCCGGCTGCGCACCGTGCCGCTGGCCTACGCGGCGCAGCCGCTGATGGGCGCGATCGTCGGCGTGCTGTGGCTGATGCCGGTGCTCGGCTGGTTCGCCGACGACTCCGGGGTCATCGTGCCTGCCACCGCGCTGCCGCTGGCGCTGCCGCTGGGCATTGCGGTGCTGGCCACCGCGGGGTATCAAGATCTTCAACAACGTTATGGTGAGACCACCGTCGCCGACCCGGCCAAGCCCAGCCTTCCGCCCAGTGCCCGCGTGAGCAGAAAGTAGCCCGTGCAGTACCAGCTATCGCGCATTGTCGCAGGCCCGTTCCTGCACACGATCTGGCGGCCGAAGGTGACCGGTGCCGAGCACATCCCCGCCTCCGGCGGCGCGATCATCGCGGCCAACCACCTGTCGGTGGTCGACTCGGTGTTCCTGCCGCTGATGCTGGACCGGCCGGTGACGTTCTCGGCCAAGGCCGAGTACTTCACCGCGTCCGGGCCCGCGGCCCGGCTGTGGGCCGCGTACCTGAAGGCCACGAACCAGCTGCGGATGGACAGGAACGGGCCGCGGGCCGCGCAGGACACCCTGGAGGCGGCGCTTGACCTGCTGCGCGCGGGCAAGCTGTTCAGCATCTACCCGGAGGGCACCAGGTCGCCGGACGGACGGCTGTACCGGGGCCGTCCGGGCGTCGGCTGGCTCGCGCTGAAGTCGGGGCTGCCGGTGATCCCGGTCGCGCTGTCCGGCACCCGGCACGTGCTGCCGCCCGGGCACGTGGTGCCGCGCCCCGGCCGGATCGAGGTCAAGATCGGCGCGCCGCTTGTCTTCGGCCCGGAGCTTGCCGCCGAGCCGCCGGCCAAGGCCCGCCGCCTGATCGCCGACCAGGTCATGGCCGCCATCAAGGACCTGTCCGGCCAGGAGTACGTGCACATGTTCGCCTCCGACCGCAAGGCCGAGCTCGCGGGCGCCAGCCGGGCCTAGGCGGGATTAGTTCGAGCGCCGTGCGGAACGGCCTGCGCGCGGCCGCTGCTTTGACTTAGGGTGATGATATAGATACTTTGCGTTGCATCATGGCGGGGTGCGTGCTGGTAAGCGCCGTGGCCGCCCAGTTAGCAGACCAACAGAAGGGGTATATCAGCAAATGCCGCGCGCGCTAATCACCGGAATAACGGGGCAAGACGGACTCTACCTCGGGGAATTTCTCGCCGGGAAGGGATATGAAGTCTTCGGCATGGTCCGCGGGCAGTCCAATCCCAAGATCCCGACGGTGGAGAGGTATATTCCGTCCATTCAGCTGCTCGAAGGGGACCTGCGGGACCTCTCCAGCCTCATCTCAGTGATCGAGACAGCGCAGCCCGACGAGATATATAACCTGGGCGCGATCAGCTTCGTCGGGCTGTCCTTCAAGCAGCCCGAGCTGACCGGCGACATTACCGGAATGGGCGTCCTGCGCATGCTCGAGGCCGTTCGCATCCACACCCAGGGGTCGATGAGTGGCGTCCGGTTCTACCAGGCGTCGAGTTCGGAAATGTTCGGCGCGGCGCCCGAGGTGCCGCAGCGGGAGTCCACGCAGTTCCATCCTCGCTCACCCTATGGGGTGGGTAAGGTATTCGGCCATTACGTGACGCAGAATTATCGCGAATCCTACGACGCCTGGGCATGCTCCGGCATTCTCTTCAACCACGAGTCGCCGCGCCGGGGGTATGAGTTCGTCACGCGCAAGGTGACGCGCGCCGTCGCGCGGATCGCGCTGGGACTGCAGCAGGTTCTCGCCGTGGGCAACATGGACGTCTCCAGGGACTGGGGCTTCGCCGGCGACTACGTTCAGGCGATGTGGCTCATGCTGCAGCAGTCCGAGCCCGATGACTACGTCATCGCAACCGGGGAGAGCCATTCTATCCGGGACCTCCTCCAGGCCGCCTTCCACCATGTCGGAATAGACGACTGGCGGCCCTTCGTCGTTCAGGATGAACGTTTCTTCCGGCCTGCCGACGTCGCCGTCCTGGTGGGCGACTCCGCCAAGGCACGCGCAAAGCTGGGCTGGCAGCCGACGGTTGACTTCCAGCAGCTGATCGAGATGATGGTGGACGCCGATCTGGAGAACGAAAAGCGGAATCCCAGCCCGGCCGAGCACACCGGTATTCCGCAGCAGTCCGGCGAGACATTCGTCCCGGTAAGGTAAGCGAAAAGGCTCCGGCCGGCCGCCTGCCCCGGCCGGAGCCACCGTTTTAACTGGTCGTGCACAGGGGGCACAGGCCGAACAATTCGACCGTGTGGTCGACCTCGGCGAAGCCCGCCTCCTTGGCGACGCGCTCCGCCCACTGTTCCACCGCCCAGCCCTCTACCTCCACGCTGCGCCCGCAGTTGCGGCAGGTCAGGTGGTGGTGGTGCACGCTGGTCTCGCACTGTCGGTAGAGCGTCTCGCCGCTGGCGTCGCGGATCGCGTCCACGCTGCCCTGCTCGCAGAGCGCCTGCAGGTGCCGGTAGACGGTGGCCAGGCCCACATTCTCGCCGCGGCGCCGCAGTTCGGCGTGAATCTCCTGGGCGCTGCAGAAACCGGGCATGCTGTCCAGCGCGCCGGCCAGTGCCTGTGCCTGCCTGGTCCCGCGCGCCCTGGTGCCGCGAACTGCCGGCTCCTGCGCCACAGTCGCACGGTACATCGTCAACGTCGTTCCTCCTAACACGCGGCCCCCAGGCCCGGTTGGCAAGACGCACTGCCCCACGGCCCGGTTGGCAAGACGCGCGGGCCCACGGTCCGGTTTGCAAGCGAAACTGGGAATCATTATCATTATCGCTAACGTTCAGGGTCTCAGTCGCGATTCCCGGGAGGGTCGATCATGGGTAGCCGGTACGGGGCGGTTGCCTCGGTGTTGGCAGTGGGGCTGGGGTTGCTGGCGGGCGGTTGCTCGGCGACCCAGGGCGACCCGCCCGGGGTGGTGGTCGCGGTAGGCGCGGAGAACGAGTACGCGAACGTCATCCAGCAGGTCGGCCGGAAGTACGTCCAGGTCACTGCCATCATGAGCAACCCCAACACCGACCCGCACACGTTCGAGGCGAGCGCGTCGGTAGCCCGGGAGGTCAGCGCGGCCCAGCTCGTGGTGCAGAACGGCGTGGGCTACGACGGGTTCATGAACACGATCGAGAACGCCGCACCGGACTCGGCCCGCAAGGTCGTCACCGTGCAGGACCTGCTCGGCCTGCCGGCCGACACGCCGAACCCGCACCTGTGGTACCAGCCGGGCACCATGCCGGCCGTCGCGAACGCGGTCGCCGCCGACCTGGCCGCGCTGCAGCCCGCGCATGCCTCCTACTTCAAGGCCAACGCGGCCGCCTTCATCGCCTCGCTTGCCGCCTGGGACAACGCGATCGCCGCGTTCAAGGCGAAGTACTCCGGCACGCCGGTGGCGACGACCGAGCCGGTGGCCGACTACATGCTCCAGGCGGCCGGGGCTGACAACATGACGCCCTGGGCGCTGCAGGCCGACATCATGAACGGCACCGATCCGTCGGCGCAGGACGTCGCGGTGCAGCGGAGCCTGTTCACCCAGCACAAGGTCAAGGTGTTCCTCTACAACCAGCAGGTGACGGACTCGCTGACCGAATCGTTCATCGCCTTGGCGAAGGCGAACAACATCCCGGTTGTGGGCGTTTACGAGACCATGCCGGCGCCCGGTTACGATTACCAGTCGTGGATGCTGGCCGAGGTCCAGGATCTGCGCAATGCCGTGACCAGCGGGGTATCGAGCGAGCGACTATGACAGACGAACTGGTCCGGCTGGACGACGTCGGGGTTCGGCTTGGCGGCAGGGAGGTCCTCTGTGACGTCTCGCTGACCATTCGCCCCGGCGAGTTCACCGGACTCATCGGGCCGAACGGCGCGGGCAAGACCACCCTGCTCCGGGTCATCCTCGGCCTGCAGCCGGTCACCACCGGCTCGGTGCTTATTCAGGGGGGGCCGCGGCCGCCGCGGGACGCCTCGATCGGGTACGTGCCGCAGAAGCTCTCCATCGAGCCGGACATGCCGCTGCGGGTCAAGGACGTGGTCGCGCTCGGCATCGACGGGAACAAGTTCGGCCTGCGGCTGCCGTCCCGGGCGCGGCGCGAGCAGGTCAGTGACATGCTGACCGCGGTCGGCGCGCAGCAGTACGCGGACGCCAGGATCGGCGAGCTGTCCGGCGGCGAGCAGCAGCGGGTGATGATCGCGCACGCGCTGATCAGCAAGCCCCGGCTGCTGCTGCTCGACGAGCCGCTGGCCAACCTGGACATCTCCAGCGAGCAGGGGATCGTCTCGGTGCTCGCCAGGCTGGCCAAGGCGGAGCGGATCGCGGTGCTGCTCTCGGCGCACGACATGAACCCGCTGATGCCGGTCATGGACCGGATCGTCTACGTGGCGGCGGGCCGGGTCGCGGTCGGCAGCACCGACGAGGTGGTCCAGCCCGAGGTGCTCAGCCGCCTGTACGGCAGGCACGTCGACGTGATCCGGGTGCACGGCCGGGTCCTCGTGGTCGCCGCCGAGGGGGTCGACGAGGCGGCGGCCGTCGCCGAGGACGCGACCGCGGTGAGGTAGGCATGGGGCACATCGTCGAGCCGGGCTTCTTCGCCAGCGGCCCGGTGCACATCGCCCTCGCGGTCGGCACCGTCATCGCGATCACCTCCGCCGTGGTGGGCGTGTTCACGGTGACCAGGGGCCAGTCGTTCGCCGGCCATTCGCTCGCCGACATCGCCACCACCGGCGGCTCCGGCGCGTTCCTGGTCGGCGTCAACCAGTTCTGGGGGTACCTGGCCTTCGGCGCGGGAGCGGCCGCGTTCATGGAGATGATCGGCGTCCAGCGCCGCCAGGGGCGGGACGTGGCCACCGGCGTGGTGCTCGGCGCCGGCCTCGGCCTGGCCGCGCTCTTCCTCTACCTCGGCACCGAGTACAGCTCGACCACCGGCGCGTCGTTCACGATCCTGTTCGGCTCGATCTTCGTGCTGACCGCGTCCACCGTCCCGGCGCTGATCACCTCGGCGCTGCTCGCGCTGGCCACGGTGGTGGTGCTGGCCCGGGTACTGCTGCTGAGCTCGCTGAGTCCGGACATCGCCGCGGCCCGCGGCGTGCCGGTCCGCGCCGTCGGCGCGCTCTTCTTGATGGCGCTGGCGGTGTCCGTGGCGCTTTCCGCGGTGATCATCGGCGCGGTGCTGAGCACGGCGCTGCTTGTCGGTCCGGCCGCCACCGCGCTGCGGCTGGTCAAGGGCCCGGTCCGGGCGATGGTGACGGCGGCCGGCATCGGCGTGCTCGCCGTCTGGCTCGGCATCCTGCTCGCCTACGACAGCTACTACTGGCCGCCCGCCGGGCGCGGCTGGCCAGTCAGCTTCTTCGTCGTGACGCTCGTCGTGGTCGGCTACCTGGCCGCCGACCTGCGCCCGCAGGCCCGCCGGGTCGCCCTGCCGCAGAACGCGGACACGGAGCAGGCATGTTCACCGGTCTGATGCTGAACACCTGGATCGCGGCGACCGCGGTCGCGGTGATCGCGGGGGTAACGGGATTCTTCGCGGTGCTGCGCGGCTCCACGTTCGCGGCGCACGCGATACCCAACGGCGCGTTCGCCGGGGCGGCCGGCGCGACGCTGCTCGGGTTCAACCCGCTCGCGGGGCTCGCCGTCTTCTCGGTGGCGGGCGCGCTCGGCATCGCCGGGCTGAGCCGCCGGGCCCGCAGCGACGTGGCCACCGCGCTGACGTTCGTGATGATGCTCGGCATCGGCGCGCTGTTCGTCAGCTGGAGCACGGAGTACGCGCAGGAGGCGTACGCGCTGCTGTTCGGCGAGGTGTTCGGCGTCGCGCAGGACGAGGTGCTGCCGATCGTCGTCCTCGGCGGGGTGTCGATCGCGGCCATCGTGGTCATGTTCCGGCCGCTGCTGCTGTCCTCGGCGCTGCCTGAGGTGGCGGCGGCGCGGGGCGTCTCGGCCCGCCGGATGGAGCTCGCGTTCCTGATCGTGATGGCCCTGGCCACCAGCATGACCGTGCCGGTGGTCGGCGCGCTGCTGATGTTCAGCCTGATGATCGGCCCGGCGGCCGCCGCCCGGGCGCTGACCGCGCGGCCGGGCCTCGCGATGACGCTGTCGGTGGTGATCGCGCTCGTCACCGTCTGGGTCGGGATCGTGGTCTCCTACCAGACCAACTGGCCCCTCGGCTTCTTCGTCGGCGTCGCCGGCGCGGTCTTCTTCCTCGGCGGCCGGGCGTACGCCGCGGCCCGTCGCCGTCTGGCGGTCCGGGTAGCGTAGGGCCGGTGAACCGGCTGAAGGATTCGACGAGTCCCTATCTGCTCCAGCACGCGGACAACCCGGTGGACTGGTGGCCGTGGTC
>Ga0181525_10003411_pt1 | contig 12581 bp, 11 predicted proteins | sample PEATcosm2014_Bin_48_FD_121100 | JGI IMG/M metagenome (GOLD analysis project Ga0181525, IMG submission 121100) | Peatland microbial communities from MTU Mesocosm Facility, Houghton, MI, USA - PEATcosm2014_Bin06_10_metaG | ecosystem: Environmental > Terrestrial > Soil > Wetlands > Peat | place... | reverse complement strand
CTCCGATTCGGACAGTACGCGGAAGGTTACGCCGAGGCCTACCGCCGCCGCGGCCGTCATCCGGGCGAGCTGTCCGCCGCCCACCATCCCGACCACCGGCATGCCGGTGCCGGACTTGCGCACGATCGGACCGGATGGTCCCGCAGGTGACAGTGGTGAAAGCACGCGGTGTAGCCTACGCGGAACCGTCCAATACTGGGTACAACCAACGTGGCGAAACGAGACCGCAGCGCTGCGATGCTCCCAAGCCAGCCCTCCGGGGCCTCGCTAGCCAAGCGAGGCCAGTCAACTCCCGGCCAGGCCCCCTGGCCGCCCCCGTTCGCAGGGAGTACGTATGTCAGCGCTAAGCGACGACATTGAGGTTAGAGAGGGGACGTACGGCGAGAAGGTCATCGCCGTCGAGCCCGGCGGAGCGGAGTTCATACCGCTCAACGAGCGGCATGGCCGCCCCTTGCAGTTGTTCTGGACCTGGACCTCGCCGAACATGGAGTTCGCGACGGTCTTCGTCGGCTTCATCGGTGTCGTCTTCTTCGGCCTCAGCTTCTGGGCGACGGTCCTCGCGATCGTCCTCGGCACCGCGCTCGGCTCGATCACGCAGGGCATCCTGTCGACCCAGGGCCCGCAGTACGGCGTCCCCCAGATGGTGCTGAGCCGCCGCGGCTTCGGTTACTGGGGCAACGCCCTGCCGGCCGGCATCAACGCCCTGGTGGCCGGCATCGGCTGGTTCGCCGTCAACAGTGTCAGCGGCGCGCTCGCGCTGAACGCGCTCACCCACATGCCCGAGGTGCTCTGCCTGCTGATCGTGATCGCGCTGCAGCTCGCCGTGGCGTACCTCGGTCACAACCTCATCCACGTGTTCGAGCGGTACGCCTTCCCGGTGCTCGTGGTGATCTTCATGATCGCGTCGGTGTGGACGCTCAGCAAAGGCCACCCGGGCGCGGCGCACAAGACAATCCCCGGCGCGTGGCTCATCGAGCTCGGCGCGACGTTCGGCTACGCGGTGGGCTGGAACCCGTACGCCTCGGACTACACGCGCTACTTCAAGCCCGACACCAGCAAGCGGGCGATCGCGCTGTGGTCCGGGCTCGGCCTGCTCCTGTCCTGCGTGCTGCTCGAGACCGTCGGCGCGGCGGCGGGCACCCTGCCGAGCGTCGCGTCGGCCTCGAACCCGACGGCCGGCTGGACCGGAATCTTCCCGACCTGGCTCGGCGACCTGACGCTCATCGCCATCGTCATCGGCGGCATCGCGGCGAACGCGCTGAACATCTACTCAGGCGCGATCTCGTTCACCGCGATTGGCTTCAAGCTCCCGCTCGCCGCCCGGCGGGCCATCGTCGCCCTCGGCTTCGGCACGATCGGCTTCTTCGTCGCCTGGGCGGGCCTCGGCAACGCGGGCGAGGACTACAACAACTTCCTGCTGGTCATCGCCTACTGGATCGCCCCCTGGCTCGCGGTGATGTTCTGCGACATGTACCTGCGCCGCCGCCAGGACCCGGCGCAGATCGAGCACCTGCTCTTCAACAAGAACTACACCAACTGGGCGGGCCCGGTGGCCATGGCCGTCGGCGCCGGCGTCTCGATCTGGCTGTTCTCCAACCAGACCAAGTACATCGGCATCATCCCGACCAACTGGCCGAGCGCCGGCGACCTCACCTTCGAGGCCGGCTTCGTGCTCACGGCCGCGATCTACCTCATCTGGCGGCTAGCCGCGGACCGTCGGCCGTAGCCGCGTAAGCCAAGCCCTGATCGCGGGAGCCCCCGGTGCCGCGCGGCACCGGGGGCTCACCGCGTTCAGGGTGGCGAAGGATTATGGACCAACAATTCAGTTAACTCTGAACGCGCTGCTATGCGAGCCCATTAACGTGTATGCGCGACCCTGACGAAAGGGGCATACCGCGCATGGCCCTCACCGTTCCCGGCCTTTACTCCCGCGTCCGCACGCTGCTTCCCGAGCTACTCAAGTTCGGGATCGTCGGCGGCATCGGCACCGTAGTCGACCTTGGCGGCGCGGCCCTGCTGCACGGCAAGTACCACATGGAGCCGCTCGCGGCCAAGGCGGTCTCGACCTCTCTCGCCACCGTGGTCACCTACCTCGGCTCCCGGTTCTGGACGTTCAAGCACCGGGAGAACCAGGAGCTCAAGCGGGAGGCCGTGCTCTTCGTCGTGCTCAACCTGGTGGGGCTGGCCATCGCCGAGGTGGTCGTAGGCCTGGTCACGTACGGCCTCGGCCTGCATGGGCAGCTTCAGTACAACGCGGCCTCGTTCGTCGGTACCGGCTTCGGCACCATCTTCAGGTACTTCGCCTACCGCAGGTGGGTCTTCCTCGCCCCGGGCGCGGAGCCGGCCGGGGCGCCGCGGGTTCCCGATTACCCGCCGTGGGAGCTGGATCCGGCGTTCTTCGCGTCGCCCGAGGCGGCCGCGCGGCGCCCGGCGGCGGCACCCGTGCCGCTGTCCCCGTGGGGCCGGGAACCGCTCTCCGCGTCGCCCAGGCAGCCAGCTTCATCGTGGAACCAGGCCGCGGCCGCTTCCGTCTGGGGCGCGCCCGCCGCTGCCCAGGCAACCCAGCGCGCGGCCCGTCCGGCGCCCGCCGCCCCGTCAGCGCAGCGCGCGGCCCATCCGGGGCCTGTGGGACCGCGTCCTTCTGGCCGTCACCGCAAGGGCTAGGCCGGCCCGCTGCTTGTCGCCTTGGCCTGGCCGGCGGGCGGGTTGCGCGGCAGGAACACCGCGAACACCGGCGGCCTGCGCCGGGCGAGCACGATCCGGCCGCCGTCCGCGGTCGCCATCGTCCTGGCGAGCGCGAGGCCTAGCCCGGTGCCCTCCGGCCTGCCGCTGACGCTCCGCTCGAAGATCCGGGAGACCAGCTCGGCGGGCACTCCGTTGCCCTCGTCCTCGACCTCGATCACCACCGAGCCGGCCGACTGCGTCCTGCGGATCGTCACCGTGCCCTTGCCGTGCATCAGCGCGTTGTCAAGCAGCGTGGCGATCACCTGGGCTAGCCCGCCCGGGGTGACGTACGCCTGCAGCCGGGACTCGCCGATGAGCACCATCTTCCGCCCGGCGCGCCGGAAGGCCGGCTCCCACTCCGTGATCTGCTGCAGCACGATCTTGTCGACGCTGATCAGCCCCGTCGACCCGGCGCCCACCCGGCGGGCGGGACTGAGCAGCTGGGTCACCACGTCCGCGAGCCGCTCGGCCTGGGCGAGCGCGGCCTTGCCCTCCTCCCGGACCGCGTCCGGGTCGTCCGCCGAGGCGATCATCTCCTCCAGCCGCATCGACAACGCGGTCAGCGGCGTGCGCAGCTGGTGCGACGCGTCGATGGCCAGCTCCCGGTCGGCGGTCAGCAGGTTGGTGACGCGCCGGGAGACGCTGTCCAGGCCGTCGGCGACCTGGTCGAGCTCAGTCACGCCGTACCTGCGCCCGACCGGGCGCGGGTCGCCCGTGCCCAGCCGGCCGGCCGCCTCGGCGAGCTCTTCCACCGGCCGGGCGGCCCGCCGGGCCACGGCCCACGCGAACGCCACGGCCGCGGCGACGGCCGCGGCGAGCAGCGGCAGGCCCAGCGCCAGCAGGCCGACGTCGCGGGCGGCCGCGACAACGAGCAGCGGGACGGCGGCGAGGAGTACCGCGGCCACCGCCACCGCCGCCGCGGACAGCCACAGCCGCCGGCGCACTAGTCGCCGCGCTCGAACCGGAAGCCGACGCCGCGCACCGTGGTGATGAACCTCGGGTTGTGGGCGTCGTCGCCGAGCTTGCGGCGCAGCCAGGAGATGTGCATGTCAAGCGTCTTGGTGGACGTCCACCACTTGGCGTCCCAGACCTCGCGCATGATCTGCTCGCGGGTGACCACTTTGCCTGCGTCCCGCAGCAGGATCCACAGCAGGTCGAACTCTTTCGTGGTCAGGTCGAGCTCGGTGTCGCCGTGCCAGGCGCGGCGCGCCTCCGCGTCCACCCGCACGCCGCGCACGGTGCCGGGCACCTCCGCGGTACCGCGGCGCAGGAGGGCACGGACCCGGGCAAGCAGCTCCGCGAGCCGGAACGGCTTGGTGACGTAGTCATCCGCGCCGGCGTCGAGTCCCACGACGGTGTCCACCTCGTCGGCCCGGGCGGTGAGGATCAGCACCGGGACGCCGTTCCCCTCCGCCCGGACCCGGCGGCACACCTCAAGGCCGTCGAGCTCGGGAAGCCCGATGTCGAGCAGTATCAGGTCGATGCCGTCCGACAGCGCGCGGCCCAGCGTCGTGGGCCCATCCTCGGTGATCTCCACCTGGTAGCCTTCCCGGCGCAGCGCCCGGGACAATGGCTCGGAAATGGAGGTGTCGTCCTCAGCGAGCAGCACTCGGGTCATAGGTAAATCGTAAAGCCACGGTAAAAGGGATGCATCCCTGGCAGCACGCTCACCGCGAGGGCCTCGGCGTCAGTTGCGCATCGGACGGCCGCCCAGGTCACCATTGGGGTCGGGCCACGGCCGCTCATCACGCTGCCGTTCCTCGAGGTCGCGGGCTCGCCGGTTAATCCGCGACCCGGTCACCCGGCGTCCGGACGTGGACCACGTCGCCGGCCGAGACGGGCGTGACCGAGTCCCCAGGGCCGTCGGCGACCAGCAGCCGTCCCTCGGCGTCGATGTCCCGGGCGACGCCGGTCACGATGCCGCCCGCCGGCAACTCGACCCGGACCGTTCGCCCCAGGGTCGCGCACAGCGCGCGGTAGGCGTCGCGCAGGCCGGCCAGGTCGGGGTCCGGGGTGGTCCGGAACGCGGAGTACCAGCGTTCCAGCTGGGTGAGTATGCCGAGCAGCACCTCCTCGCGGCCTGCGGTCGCGCCCTGCGCGACCAGGGACGTCGGTATGAGGCTCGTAGCTGAGGCAGGCACCGCGAGCGGAGCGACGACGTTGAGGCCGATGCCGACCACCACCGCCGAGCCGTCGGGTGACTGCTCGGCGAGGATGCCCGCCAGCTTGCCGTCGCCGGCCAGCACGTCGTTGGGCCACTTGAGCACCGCGTCGACGCCCGCCACCGACCGCACGGCGGACGCCACCGCGACCCCGGCGAGCAGCGTCAGCCAGCCCCGCCGCGCCGCGGGCACGGTCGCGGGCCGCAGCAGTACCGAGAAGGTCAGCGCCGCGCCCGGCACGCTCGACCAGGACCGGCCGAGCCGTCCGCGCCCCGCCGTCTGCTCCTCGGCGACCAGCACCTGCCCCTCCGGGCGGTTTGGGTCGGCCGCCAGCGCGAGCAGGTCGGCATTGGTGGAGCCGGTGCTCTGGACGACGTCGAGTGCCGTCCACATCCCATGGGACGCGGGCAGGAGGAGCCCGCCCGCGTTCTGCTTATCGTCCACTGCCTTCGTCCCCCGGGTCAGTGCGCGGCGCGTGCCGTTAGTCGCCGACCGCGATGCGCAGCCGGCGGAAGCCCTTGCCCTTGTTCTCGACCTTGACGACCGAGATGCGGCCGACCTGGGACGTAGACGCCACGTGGGTGCCGCCGTCGGCCTGCTGGTCCAGGCCGACGATGTCCACGATCCGCACCTCCTTGACATCCTCAGGCACCAGGTTGGTGGCCGTCCTGATGATGTCGGGGAGCCTGAATGCCTCGTCACGGGGCAGCGAGCGGACGTCGATGCGCCGGTCGGCCCGGAGCTCCGCATTGCAGGCGTCCTCGACCGCCTCCTTGAAGCCCGGCGGCACCGACTCGAGGTTGAAGTCCATGCGGGCGGTGAGCGGCTCCATGTTGCCGCCGGTGACCAGCGCGCCGAAGTCGCGGAACACCACGCCGCACAGCACGTGCAGCCCGGAGTGGGTGCGCATCAGCGCCGTCCGGCGCTCGTCCTCCACCGCACCGCGCACCGCTGTGCCCGGCGGCGGCAGCGGGTCGGTGTCAAGCGGAACGAGGTAGACGTCGTCGGGGCTCTTCCGCGCGTCCACGATCCGGGTCTGCACGCCGCCCCACAGCAGCACGCCGTGGTCCGGCGGCTGGCCGCCGCCGCCCGGGTAGAACGCGGACCGGTCCAGGACGATGCCGTCCGGTCCGGAGTCCAGCACCACCGCGTCCCACTCGCGCAGCGTCTGGTCGTCAAGCTCAAGCCGATGCGTCCTGCTCACCTTCCGCAGTGTATTCCCGGGGGCGACCCCCGGACCCCCGATGTCCTCGCGTGGCGGCCCGATGGCAAAACCCGCCATCGTATCGGGCCGCCACACTGCGGCAAGAGCCGCGAGGCAGTGCGTTCACCGGGCGGCGATCCTGGCGTGCGCCAGTGCCAGTCCCGCTCCCGCCAGGGCGAGTACGGCGAGCGCGACCGATACCGCCAGGTAGGCGTGACCCGAGGTGACCGCGAAGGCGTCGAGACGGTCCGCGCCCGCCGTGGCGGGCAGCCGTCCGGCCACGTTCAGGTACAGCGAGCCGAACGTCGCGATCCCGGTCACGATGCCGAGCTGGTTCACCGTCACCACCACGCCGCTCGCGTCCGCCGCATTGCTCACCGGCACCCGGGACAGCACGCGGGCCATCAGCGCGCCGAACGCCCCGGCCATGCCGCCGCCGATGACGACGAGCGCCAGGTACAGCCAGGCACCACCGTTGCCGCCCGTGTGCACCAGCAGCCCGGCCCAGACGAGCCCGGCGGCGGTGATCACGAACCCGGTCATCGGCAGGCTCGCGTGGTACCGCGCGGGCAGCCGCCGCCAGTTCAGGCTGACGAGCGCGAACGCGACACCGCACGGGACGAAGGTCAGCCCGGCCCGCAGCGGCGAGTCGCCGAGGCCATCCTGCAGCTCGAGCGCCAGGCCGAACAGCCAGCCGCCGAACACCACCATCGACGCGAAGAGGCCCGCGAGGCCGGCCACCATGCCGGGCAGCCCGAGCAGCGACTGAGGCAGAATCGGCTGGCCGCCGCGCGCGCCGACCCGGTGCTCCACGACGCCGAGCAGGGCGAACCCGCCGAAGGAGGCGGCGAGCAGCACCCAGCCCCACACCGGCCAGCCGAGCGGCTGGCCGAGGACGAGCGGCAGCACGAAGGCGAGCGCGGCCGGGGTGAGTACCGCCAGGCCCGGCAGGTCAAGCGTGCGAACCCCGTCGAAGCGGCCCGCGGGCAGCAGCCGGCCAGCGGCGAGCACGATCAGTCCGACCGGCACGTTGACGAGGAAGACCGGGCGCCACGAGGTGCCGAACAGGTCCGCGCTGACCAGCAGGCCGCCGAGAACCTGACCGAGCACTGAGCCGCCCGAGATCACGGTCGCGTACAGGCTCATCGCGCGTGCCCGCGGCCCGGGCGCCGTGTAGCTGCGCTGGATCAGGCTGAGCACCTGCGGGATCATCACCGCGGCGCCCGCGCCCTGGAGGAACCGCAGCGCGACGAGCACCCCGGTCGATGGCGCGAGGCCGCAGCCGAGCGAGGCCAGCGTGAACAGGGCGACCCCGGCCAGGTAGACCCGGCGATGGCCGAGGATGTCGCCGAGCCTGGCCCCGGTGACGAGCAGCACCGCGTAGGCGATCGTGTAGCCGGCCACGACGAGCTGGAGGCTCGCGCCGGAGGCGCCGAGCGTGGCGTGCATCGCGGGCACCGCGACGTTGACGATGTTGGTGTCGAGCACGGCCATGATCTGGCCGGTGAGCACGATGGCGAGCGCCACCGCGGGCGGAGTGACCCGGCCAGCGCGCCCGGTACCGCCCCGGCGACCGGGCAGGACGGCGACTGCCTGACGTTCATGGAGGTCTGTCATGTAGCTAGCTTGCCGCCGGACTTATCCTGGTACCAAGAGCCTGGTTATCCTGGTACTAACACCACCTGGCAAGCCCGGCCGCGGTACGGGAGGATAAGGGTCATGACCATGGCAGCCACGGCAACCGCCGCCCGCCGGACGGAACTCGCCGCCTTCCTGCGCGCCAGGCGGGAGCGGGTCAGCCCGGAGGACGTGGGCCTGCCGCCCGGCATCCGGCGGCGCACCGCCGGACTGCGCCGTGAGGAGCTCGCCCAGCTCGCCGGGGTCGGCGTGACCTGGTACACCTGGCTTGAGCAGGGCCGCCCGATCAACGCGAGCGTCCAGGTGCTCGACGCCATCGCAAGGACGTTGCGGCTCGACGCGGTCGAGCGGGCCCACCTGTTCCGCCTCGCCGACCTGCCGGGCGCGGCCGCCGGCGCGGACTGCGCCGACTGCCCGCTCCCGCCCGAGGTGCAGCAGGTGCTCGACGCCATCAAGTTCCCGGCCTGCGTGCTCACCGAGCGGTTCGACGTGATCGCGTGGAACCAGGTGTACGCCGCGCTCTTCCCCGGGCTCTGCGAGGCCCCGCCAGGCGAGCGGAACACCCTGCTCGTCAACCTCACCGCCCCGTCCTGCTGCAGCCCTCTGCAAGACCAGGGGGGCCACTGCCTCGCCCTGGTCGGGCAGTTGCGCGCCGCCTACGGCCGCCACGTGGGCGACCCGGCGTGGACGCACTTCATCCGCCGCCTGGAGGCCGTCAGCCCCGCGTTCGCGCAGGCCTGGGCGTCACACGAGGTGGCACAGCCGGCCACGCACACCAAGCGCTTCCGCCACCCGACGGCCGGCCACATCACCGCCACCTCGACCAGCTTCGCGGTCAACGCGGTCGCTGGCGCTCGCATGGTCGTCTACATCCCCGATGACAAGCCGAGCGCGAAGGCACTCGCCCGGCTGGCCGAGGGCGCGGACCTCGACGCCCGCTTCCCCTGCTGGGACGCCTGTCATCCAGAACGAGCGCGGCTTGCCCCGGCCGCCGTCTAGTTTGCTGCCCGCGATCACGCCGGTTACCGGTGCATCCGCGCGCCCTTGACGATCTTGTCGACCGCGCCGCGCGGGCCGTACACGGCGATCCCGACCAGCTCCAGGCTCGACCGCTGGACCGCCCGCACCGCCGCGCGGTTGTCTCGGTCATTGCCGGTTGCGAAGAGGTCGGCGGTGAAGACGGACATGTCCACCTCGCACCGACTACCTCGATCTCTCGACGTTGCCGGCCAGCCTCATCGGTCACGCCGTCGACCAGCCCGTGCTCGCCGACGCGCTCTTGCGAAAGCGCATCAACCAGCTGCACCGCGGGTTCGACCAGCCGGGCGAGGAGTTCGAGGCGGAGAACCGCCTGGCCTTCATCGCCGAACGGCTCCGCTGGCACCTCAGCAAGCGCCGCGGGCCCGACGCGCCAATGGCCGGCGCCGGCGTGGCCGGCGAGCTCCGCGGCTTGATCGACTCCCGCTTCCGCGAGTCAATGACGCTCAGGGAAGCGGCCGACGCCCTGCACGCCCACCCGGCCCACCTAGTCCGGGCGTTCAGCCGGGCATTCGGGATGAGCCCCCATCAGTACCTGACCAGCCGGCGCATCGATCTCGCCCGGCGTCTCCTGCTCGACGGAGTGCCGCCAGCCCTGGCGGCGGCACAGGCCGGCTTCTACGACCAGCCGCACCTGAACCGCCACTTCCGGCACATCCTCGGCACAAGCCCCGGCCGGTACGCCCGGAGCGGAGGTCAGCCGGTGTTCTGCAGGCCGGCGGCGATCCCGCTGACGGTAAGCAGCAGCGTCCGGTCGAGAACAGGGCGCTCCGACTCGGTGACCTCCTCGGCCCGCAGCGCGGACAGCGCGCGCAGTTGCAGGTAGGACAGCGCGTCCACGTACGGGTCGCGCAGCACGATGGCCCGTGACAGCACCGGCCGGCTGCCTACCAGCCGGTCGTGCTCGGTGACGGACAGCACGAGCCGCCTGGTGAGGTCGTACTCGGCGAGCACGCGGTCGGTCAGGTCGGGCCGCCCGCCGAGGGCCAGGTACCGGACCGCGACCTCACGGTCGGTCTTGGCCAGGGACATCTCGGCGTTGTCGAGCAGCGTGGCGAGCAGCGGCCACTCGCGGTAGGCGTGGCGAAGCGCGGTCAGGCCCTCTCGCGGTATGTCGCCGTCAGAATCGCCCGCCGGCGCGCCCGATACGATGGCGGTTCCTGCCATCGGGCGCGCCCCGGGGGGTACGGGGGGTCGTCCCCCCGGGAGATGACTGCCGGACCACGCCGCGGCGGCGAGCCCGCTTCCGAGCCCGTACCAGCCGGGCAAGTTCAGCCTGGTCTGCGCCCAGGCGAACACCCAGGGGATGGCGCGCAGGTCCTCAAGGCCGAGCGGCCCGCCACCGTGCCCGCGGCGGGCCGGGCGGGAGCCGATCCGCAAGGCCCCGATCTCCTCGAGCGGGCTGACGGTGGCGAACCACTCGGCGAAGCCGTCGGCCTCCACCAGCGCGCGGAACGCCCGCTTCGCGGCGTCGTCGATGGCCGCGGCGAGCTCACCGAAGGCCGCCGACGCCGCGGCGGTGCGGGCCGGGTGCGACGGCGCGGAGGCAAGCAGCACCGCCGACGTGACCTGCTCCAGGTGACGCAGCCCGATCGCCGGGGTGCCGTACCGCGCGAAGATCACTTCCCCCTGCTCGGTGACCTTCAGCCGGCCCGCGACAGAGCCCGGCGCCTGGGCGAGCACGGCGCGCCCGGCCGGGCCGCCGCCGCGCCCGATCGCGCCGCCACGGCCGTGGAACATGGTGAGCCGCACGTCGTGCTCCGCCGCCCACGCGGCGAGCTCGGCCTGAGCATCGAACAGCCGCAGCGTCGCCGAGGCGGGCCCGAGTTCCTTGGCGGAGTCCGAGTAGCCGAGCATCACCTCAAGCTGCCGCCCCGTCTCAGCCAGCCGGGCGGCCACCGCGGGGATCGACAGCATCCCGGTCACCACGGACGTCGCGTTGGCCAGGTCCTCGCCGGTCTCGAACAGCGGCACCACGTCGAGCACCGGGCCGTTACCGTCGGGGAACGCGTGGCCGGCGAGCTCGTAGACCGCCGCGATGTCCTGGGCCGACGTGGTGAACGAGATCACGTAGCGGCGGCAGGCGTCCACGCCGAAGCGGCGCTGAATCCATGCCATCACCCGGATGGTCTCGAGCACCTCCTGGGTCATCGGCGAGAGCTCAGTGCCCTCCCGCAGCTCGGCCAGGGCACGCGCGTGCACCCGCGAATGCTGGCGTACCTCAAGGCCGGTGAGGTGGAAACCGAACGTCTCGGCCTGCCACAGCAGGTGCTGCAGCTCGCCGTACGCCTGCCGGACGGCGCCGGCCTCGGCCAGTGAAGACTGCACGAGGCGCAGGTCGGCGATGAAGTCTGCCGCCGCCCCGTATGCCAGGTCAAGGTTCCTTGTCCTGGTCGCGGCGAGCCGCTCCGTGGCGTAAAGCAGGAAGGCGCGATACGGCTCGCCCGGCGACCGCGCGATGATCTCCCGCAGCAGTTCCGGGTGCTCGGCCGAGGCGGCGGTGAGCGCACGGCGTAGCCGCGCCGAGGGCGGCGCGGAGGTCTCGTACACGGTCAGCGCGCGGGCGATCCTGGCGCAGGCCGTCTCAAGGCCGCGCAGCGCGTGCTCGGCCTGGATGGCCGCGGCCTCCCGGGTCACCGCGGCGGTGACGTTCGGGTTGCCGTCCCGGTCGCCGCCCACCCAGGAGCCGAACCGCAGGAACGGCGGCACCGGTGTCGGCTCGGTACCGCTCGCCTCCCCGAGCAGCACGTGGTCGAGCGCCCGGTACACCGCCGGGACCAGCCGGAACAGCGTCTCGTCGAACGCGGTCATCACCGAGCGGACCTCGTCCGCCGGTGACATCCCGGCGACCCGCAGCTGGGCGGTCCGCCACAACAGGTCGACCTCCTCGCGCAGCCTCCGCCGGTCCTCGGCCTGCTGCACCGCCCCGGCCCGCGGGTCGTCAAGCGCGGTGAGCAGCCCGCTGATCCGGCGCAGCGACGCCACCACCGCGCGGCGGCGGGCCTCGGTCGGGTGCGCGGTGAACACCGGGTGCACCCGGAGCCCGGCGAGCGACTCGGCCAGGTGCTCCGTACCGCCCTCGGCGGTGAGCCTGGCCACCGCGTCGGCGAGCGACTCGCGCGCCGGCCGGTCGCCCGAGCCGCGTAGCTGCAGTGCCCGCACCCGCTGCTGTTCCTCGGCCAGGTTAACCAGGTGGAAGTACACGGTGAACGCGCGGGCCACCTGCTCGGCGCGCTCCCAGGACCAGGACGCGACCAGCGCGGTGATCTCGTCTCCCGCCGCGTTGGCGGCCGCCGAGCCGCGGTCCGCCGCCGAACGCGCGGCGATCACCGCGTGCCGCAGCCGCTCCACGTCCGCGAGCAGGTCGGCACCCGCCGACTCGCTGATCACCTCGCCGAGTATGTCACCGAGCAGCCGGACATCCCGCCGCATCGGCTCGGGCAGCTCAGCGGAGTCTCGCTCCCGGCCGGAACCGCCCGTCCCGTACGCCCCGCCAGAATCCCCCGCGGGGCCGCCCGCCACGTCGCTCACGTAGATGCTCACGAGTCGAGCCTAACCACCGCCCGGTGAGCTCAATCGTCCGGCGTGACCTTGTTCACCTGTCTTTAACGGCCTGGTGTGCGGACCGGGTGACTCTGGGGCGAGGGCATAAGGATCTGGCTCGGGGTTAGCCTTTGGTCATGACCGCGAGTGAGTCCATTCCTGACGAGTTGCCCGACCCGCAGGCGCTTGACCTGCACACGACGGCGGGGAAGATCGCTGACCTGGAGCGGCGGCGGCACGAGGCGGTGCACGCGGGGCCGGCGGCGGCGGTG
>Ga0181525_10003408_pt1 | contig 12588 bp, 13 predicted proteins | sample PEATcosm2014_Bin_48_FD_121100 | JGI IMG/M metagenome (GOLD analysis project Ga0181525, IMG submission 121100) | Peatland microbial communities from MTU Mesocosm Facility, Houghton, MI, USA - PEATcosm2014_Bin06_10_metaG | ecosystem: Environmental > Terrestrial > Soil > Wetlands > Peat | place... | reverse complement strand
GTGTACCAGGACGTGAAGTACATCACGAACGGCACGGCAACCAGCACGAACGGGGTGATCGCGGGGAAGGTGAGGATCCGGGCGAGGCGTGAGGAGATGATCGCCTCAAGGCGCCGGCCCGCGCGCGGGAACACCGCGATGGCCAGCGTGATCGGGCGGCCCAGGGCCAGGAACAGCGGGACGACGAGGACAAGCAAGACCGTCTGAACGGCCCGGGCGTAGAACAGGACCGGCTGATAGACGCCGACCCAGGACATCGTGGCGATCACCAGGAAGCCGAGGCCAAGGCCGACGAACCAGATCGGCCACGCAACCGACCACTCCCCCGCCCGGCGGCGGACTGTGCGGACGCCGAGAAGGTAGCCGACGCCGAGGACCACGGTGAGGGCCAGCATTACCGGGTCGAGGGTCCACTCCGCCAGGGCCCGGGTCGGCGTCAGCGCGGGGAGTCCGTGGTACCCGACTCCCGACGCGAGCGCGGTTCCCATGCCAGCCACGCTACCGCCGCCGAACGGCACCGGCGCATCCAGGGACGCGGGAGACCGGGAACCTCAAAACACGCCGCGAACAAACAGGGATTCCACGCCGGATAAAGGCTCTGTTTCAGATCAAATCATAGCATATACCGCCAAAGTCGACTGGCAAACCAGGGCGATAATGGCGGAATGTACCCCGTAGGGGTTGGTCAGCTGGGCTGACTTCCCGTGTCCGATCAGGCCTCGCCGAATCCGACCGAGATATCACATCGGCCAAAGGAGCGGAACTAGTGCTACATATTGTTACCAAGGGGTTGCGTGTTGCCGCGATAACGGCTGCGCGACCACACTCGCCGTCGGTGTGCTGACAACGGCGACGGCGCAAGCGCAGCCCACTGCGGGGCGGACGGCTATCGCCGGGACCCAGCCCACCTTGGCGACCTCGTCCACGCTGATGTCCAGCCAGGCGGTCACCAACAGGAGCGTCACCGCCCGGGTGTATCTGGCCGGGCAGGACCCGGCGGGCCTGGCCGCCTTCGATACGGCCCGTATCCACCCCCGGCAACGCGCTGTACGGCGACTACCTCACTCCGGCCCAGCTCATGGCGAAGTACGGGCCGACAAGCGCGCAGGTCAGCGCGGTCAACAGCTGGCTGAGCGGGGCTGGCCTGACCGTGACCGACACCGATACCAACGAACCGGTGGGCGGTTACGCCGAGGTCACCGGATCGGCGCAGCAGGTGGAGCAGGCGTTCGGCGTGACGTTCGGGATGTACAAGGCTCCCGGCGGCCAGACCGCTCGCGCGCCCGAGGAGTCGGCCACCGCGCCGGCTGCCGTGGCAAGCGACATGCTGGCGCCAGGCGCGAACATCACCTACGTCGGCGCGGCAAGCTGCGACGACCAGGACCTCGGGGCCGCGCTCGCGCTGATCGTCGACAACCACCTGGCCAGCATCGTCAGCGACTCGTGGGGCGAGCCCACCGACCAGGCCAGCGAGATCGAGGTGTACGACGAGATCTTCCAGGCCGGCGCGGCCGAGGGCATCGGCTTCTTCTTCTCCTCCGGCGACTCCGGCTACGAGAACCCGGCCGAGGACCCCGGCTCGGACCAGCAGCAGGTCGACTTCCCGACCTCGAGCCCGTACGTCACCTCGGTCGGCGGCACCAGCCTTGCCATCGGCCCGCAGAACAACTACGAGTGGGAGACCTCGTGGGGCACGATCCTCGACCCGCTGGCCGCCAACGGCCAGTCGTGGTCGTCCACCCCGCCCGGCGAGTGGCCGTCGGGTTACGACGGGTCCAGCGGCGGCGGGGTGAGCTACAACTTCGCCCAGCCGTCTTACCAGCAGGGCGTGGTGCCGAACAGCCTGGCCACCACGCTGCCGAACGGCACGACCAGTCCCACCGCCATGCGGGTGATACCGGACGTATCGGCGCTGGCCGACCCGAGCACCGGCAACTACACCGACCCGGACACCAAGACCGGGCCGCTGCTCACCTACCTGCGGGCGATGGGCATCGACGGCGAAGGTGCCGCCGCGCTGCACGCCGTCCCCGGCTACGACGACGCGACCGGCGTCGGGTCGCCCGCCTTCTATATCGAGTCCTTCAAGTCCTTCCTGTACTGACCAGTAGGCAACAACAAGCGGGGAGGGGCCTAGCGGCCCCTCCCCGTTCGCTTTCGGCGAGCCTACTGGGCGGTTCCGCTGGCGGTGATCATCGGATGGGCCTCGCCCTCGGCCTGCACGGCGCTGATGAACATGGTCTGCACCGGCTTGGCGCAACCCTGTGAGGTGTTGGGGAGGTAGACAGGAGCGGTCTGGTTCGGCGGGTAGACCTTGATATCCGCCGCCTGGGTCGGGCTGCAGGTGCTTGGCGTGAAGTTCAGCGCGTCCACGATCTGCAGCAGGGCGGTCGCCGTCGCGCCCGGGGCCAGCGTGACCAGCTTGACCGGCGTGGTCGTGTCGCGCTCCGCGGCCAGGCCGATCTGGGTGTAGGGCGAAGCGGTGACCAGCGACACCCCCGGATAGCCGTACAGCGTGCACGGGCTGGTCGAGGTGTTGGTGAAATCGATCGGCACGTACACGCCGCCTGCGTACCCGGAGGATTGACCCAGCTTCACCTGCAGTCCGCTGGTCGGGCAGGCCGGGGGCGCGGTCGGCGGCGGGGTCAGGGTCATCGACGGGGCCGCGGCCGGCGTGCTGACGCTGATCGACGGGGTCGGGGTCGCGCTGGTAGACGACGCGGCGCCGGGGTTCGAGCCGGCCGCCGACGTCGAGGTCGACGACGCGCAGCCAGCCACGGCGGCGGCGCAGATCAGCGCCGCGGCCGCGGCGGACAGCAGGCCCGCACCTGACTTGCTAGCACGTGACTTCACCGCTGTGGCCTCCATGTCGGGTGGCGTCGTGTACGCCGTTCAATCACATTAGACGAAGCGACCGGGCCGCCGGTTGCGGCACGCCGCGGGCCTGCGGCGACGTCGCAGGCCCGCGAGGAGACACGAGGAGGGCTACTGCTTACCGGGCGTGTAGGTGCCGGGGCTGGTCAGCAGTGCGCTGGTCTGGGTGATCGGGTAGGTGACCCACTTGTGGGTCTGGTAGTCGTAGTAGCGCGGGCGGGTGCCGGTGAGGATCTCCGTCATCTCCTTGTAGGCGTGCTCGCTCGGGTGGTTCTTCACCAGGGCGCTGCCCCAGAAGATGAGCAGCGCGGGGTACGCCTGGAAGTGCCCGGCAACGCAGGACGGGGAGCAGCTGTTCATCTCCAGCGTGCCGACGGCGCTGGCGACGGCCGGCGTCCAGCTGGTCCAGTCGAGGTGGCTGAGGTAAATGTTGTCGTCCGCGCAGCTGATGATGAAGGTCTTCGGGCGGACCAGCGGCGTCGCGTGGCCCGGGCAGTCGAACACCACCATCTGCACGGAGGGCACCTGGACAGCCGGGCGCGTGGGGGCGGCACCTGCCGATCCTGCGAGACCCAGGCCGAGAGCGCAGGCGGCGAGCATGCAGATAAGCAGGGCGCCAAGGCGCGCACGTTTCATGATGTCCCCTCGCGAAAACGGATTTTTAATCCGTCACACTACAGCGCGGCACCCGCGGTTGTCCGGCAAGCGGGCACGGTCGTATTTCACGCCTGCACCCGGGACGTCGCAACGGTCGCGAGACGTAAACCACGGCCCGTTCGGCATAAAAAATGAATTTGAATTTAAGATTTCCGGGAACTCAGCCCGGCAGATGCCCGGCCACTTCGGCGGCGGCGGCGTCGCCGTATGCGGTGGCGAACCGGTCGGCGAGCGGGCCGGGCTTCAGGTCGTATTCCTGCGGGCCGACGGTCTCCAGGACGTGCACCGCCATCATGTTGCCGAGCTGCGCGGCGCGCTCGAGGGACAGGCCCCAGGCCACCGCGGCCAGGAAGCCGGAGCGGAACGCGTCGCCGGAACCCGTCGGGTCTACCGGCTGGGCGTCAGGCACCGCGGGAACCAGCACCGGCGGCTGGCCTGCCTGCTCGATCCTGGCGCCGCCGGGCCCGAGCGTGGTGACCCGCACCTTGACCCGGTGCAGCATCTCCTCGCTGCCCCAGCCCGACTTGCGCTCGAACAGTGCTTCCTCGTACTCGTTGCCGAACAGGTAGTCGGCGCCGTCCACTAGCCCGCGGATCTGCTCGCCGCCGAGCATCCTGGCAAGCTGCTGGGACGGGTCGGCCGCGAACGGGATGCCGGCGTCGCGGCAGTCGGTGGTGTGCGCCACCATCGCCGCGGGGTCACCCGCTCCGATCAGGACGAGATCGATCCCGCCCTGGCCCGCCGTGAGCTGGCCGACCTTGATCTCCCGGTCCTCGCTCATCGCGCCGGCGTAGAACGAGCCGATCTGGTTCCCGTCGGCGTCGGTGGTGCAGACGAAACGCGCGGTATGCCGCGACAGCGACTCCCGCACGCCCGAGGTGCTCACCCCGTGGTCCTCCAGCCAGCCGCGATACTCCGCGAAGTCGGCGCCGACCGAGCCGATCAGCGTCGGCCGCAGGCCGAGAACGCCGAGGCCGAAGGCGATGTTCGCCGCCACCCCGCCGCGGCGGATGGACAGGTCGTCGACGAGGAACGACAACGAGACCTTGTCCAGCTTGTCCGCGATGAGCTGCTCGGTGAACTTACCGGGGAACGTCATCAGGTGGTCGGTCGCGATGGAACCCGTGACCGCGATGCGCACGGCGTAACCCCCGTGTGGTGTCAGTGGCCAGTGGTCAGTGGAAGGAATCGCCGCAGGCGCAGGAACCGGTCGCGTTCGGATTGTCGATGGTGAAGCCCTGCTTCTCGATCGTGTCGACGAAGTCGATCGTCGCGCCCATCAGGTAGGGTGCGCTCATCTTGTCGGTCACGACTTGCACGCCGCCGAAGTCGCTGACGATGTCGCCGTCCATCTCGCGCTCGTCGAAGTAGAGCTGGTAGCGGAGCCCGGAGCAACCGCCCGGCTGGACCGCGATGCGCAGCCTGAGGTCGTCGCGCCCCTCCTGGGCGAGCAGGCCGCTCACCTTGGCCGCCGCGCCACCGGTCAGGGTGATCCCCTGCGTGGCCTCCTGCTGAACAGTCACCTTAGCTCCCTGGCTTGTTTAGGAGGGCTCGTAAGTCTCGTACGTGCAACCACAACGATATGCGGTGCGTTTGCATTCCGGCCACCCGGGCTCACAGGCCGGGCGCGCCCCACACCGGGAACCAGCGGGCCAGGTCGGGCTCGAACTTCAGGTCGTCCCCGATCACGCCCTTGACCTGGAGCTCGAGCGCGTTGTCGCGGCGCTCGCCGGTGGTCGGCGCGAACGGGTAGAACGTGCCTCGCTTGTACAGGTAGATCAGGGCGAGCCGACGCTCCTTGTCGTCGCGGAACGCGACCATGGTGCACAGCAGCTGCGGGCCGAAGCCGTTGTCCACCAGCGAGGAGTTGACCGCATGCAAGTCGGTGACCAGCGCGTCGAGCTCATTCGACATGCGCGAGCTGACGATCCAGGTGAAGCCGTAGGAGTCCTTGGTGACCTCGACGGGCAGCCCGCCCTCCTGGCCCGAGCTCACGTCGAGGAGTTCGGTGATGTCCTTCTGCACGTCGTCGAACGACTTGCCCTCGACCGGGCGGAAGCAGACCGAGCCGGAACCGGTCGGCTTGAACCCCGCTCCCGCCTCCAGCGTTATCGCCGCAGACGGGAGCGCGAACAGGTCATCTAGCTTGGGCTGGACCGGCTTGGTCCGGCCTAGGAGGGCGTCAAGGAAGCCCACTCGGTTACGTCCCTTTTTTGTCCTACCGGCCCTGGCTGAGCTGGCGCTGGACCTTGTCCAGTTCCTCCAGCCGGCGCTCGAGGCTCGGGTGGGTGGAGAAGATCGTGGACAGGCTCTTCTTGCCGCCGGGGGCGCTCAGGCGCATGGCCGGAGCGAAGAAGAACGCGTTCAGCGGCTCGGCCGTGCGCAGGTCCCTGGTCGGGATCCTGGCCATGTCCCCTGTCACCTTGACCAGCGCGCTCTTCAGCGCGCTCGGCTGGCCGGTGAGCAGCGCGCCGCTGCGGTCCGCGGCCAGCTCACGGTACCTGGACAGCATCCGGATGAGCAGGAAGCTGACCGCGTAGACGACGATGCTGACCGCCATCAGGATGAAGAGGATGTAGATGCCGCCGCCGTTGTTGTTGCCGCGGCCCCGGCCGCCGCCACCGCCGAAAATCTCGCCGTAGAAGGAGATCCTGATCAGCAGCGCGGCAACGATGGCAAGGAACGACGCGATGGTCATGACCTGGACGTCCTTGTGCGCCACGTGCGACAGTTCGTGCGCGATGACACCCTCGAGCTCGGCGGGCTCGAGCTTGTTCATGATGCTGTCGGTCACGCAGAGTACCGCCTTGTCGGCGTTGCGCCCGGTCGCGAAGGCGTTCGGTATGGGGCTGGGGGCGATGGCCACCCGCGGCTTGGGCATGTCCGCAAGCGCGCACACCCGGTCCACGATGCCGTGCAGGTACCTGGCCCTTTCCCCGTCGTCCGGGCCGACCACGACCGCTCGCGCCGTGTTCAGCGCGATCTTGTCGGAGTAGAACAGCGACCCGATCGCGAACCCGCCGCCGAGGACGATCGCGAACAGCACGATCACGGCGTCAGACGCGTGGGTCGCCGCGCCGATCCCGATGATCGCCGCGATGAACCCGACAAACACCAGCCCGAGCAGGAACATGGTCGCGGTCATCCGCGCCGTCAGCCCCCGGTCGGGCGCATACCTGGTACGCGCCGCCATGGCGCCACCTCCGTTCGGCCCCGGCGGTGGTTGTCGCCTACCGAGAGCCTCAGCATTACCTAGCTAGAATCTATCCGACGGAAGCTGAACCCAACCTGAACGTTTTCCGCAAGTGTGCTCTTCGCGCTCTTCGTGTTCTGAGCCCCGGCCTCCCCCGGATTCAGCCCGGTATGAGGCCTTCGTCCGTAAGCAGCTTGCGGACCTCGTCCATGCTCGAATCCTCGTGCGGAAGGATCAGATCCGACGGTTCAAGGATATCTGGGGCCAGCGGTGAACCTTGCGCGTGAACCTGGGCAAGCAGGCCGGTCAGCGCCGCTCTGAACGCAGCCTCGTCGTTGTGTTCTACCGCGGTCTCGAGCTCGGTGTCTATGTGGTTCAGCTCGTCGGCGACGATGTCGTCTACCCGGAACTGGCCCTCGCCGAGAATCCTGACGATCACGAGCCATCACCGTCCTGCGGTACGTCGGAGACGGGAAGCCCGGCCGGCCGGGCGTCCTGCGGCTGGCTGTACTGGGACGATGGGGTGTCCTGGACCGGCGGTGTGTACGGGGGAGCCTGGGGCGGCGGGGGGGCGTACTGCGCCGTGGGCGGCTGGGCCTGCGACTGCCCGGTCTGTGAGCCGTTGGCGCCGCCGGGGCCGCCCTCCAGTTGCTTGGGCGCGCCGGCGCTGAGCTCGCCCCTAAGCCGGTTCAGCTCGCTCTCGACATCGCTGTTCGCGCTCAGCATATCGAGCTCGGACTGGATGTCGTCGCGACGGCCGCCGAGGCCGTCGTCGAGCGCACCAGAGGCCATCAACTCGTCAATCGCGCCGGCCCGGGCCTGCATCTGGGCGGTCTTGTCCTCGGCCCGCTGGATCGCCATGCCGACGTCGCCCATCTCCTCGGAGATGCCGGAGAACGCCTCGTTGATCCGGGTCTGCGCCTCGGCCGCGGTGTACGTGGCCTTGATGGTCTCCTTCCTGGTGCGGAAGGCGTCCACCTTGGCCTGCAGCCGCTGCGAGGCGACCGTCAGCTTCTCCTCTTCGCCCTGCAACTGGGCATACTGCGACTGCATGTCGTTTAGCTGGCCCTGCACACTCGCCTTGCGCGTGAGTGCCTCTCTGGCGAGGTCATCACGGCCTAGCCCGAGGGCCTTGCGCGCCTGGTCGTCGTACTTGTTGGCCTGCTGCTGGAGCTGGTTCATCTGCAGCTCAAGTCGCTTGCGCGACGTGGCGACGTCCGCAACCCCGCGGCGGACCTTCGTCAGCATCTCAAGCTGCCGCTGATAGGAATAGTCCAGGGTCTCACGAGGGTCTTCCATCCGGTCCAGAGCCTTATTGGCCTTGGCCTTGAAGACGAGTGAGACTCGCTTCATCACGCCCATACGCGCGGCCGTCCCCTTCATTGACATCTGTGCCGCCACCTGGCCGGGCAGACGGGCCGAAGGGGGCCGGAGACCCGGCTAGACGGCGGACGAGCCCGTGCGACTAGTCGCATTCCACCCTACGCGGTCGCCCGCATGCGAGCTACCACGACCGGTGGCTGCATCACGCGCTATTTCCTCCTAAGCTAAGCGCGTGTTCCGACGTCGTAGCGCCGGGGCGACGGACGAGGTGGCCCAGGATTCCCAGGGCGCGCAGAGCCCGGGCGGCCCCGCTAAGAGTCCCCGCTCCCCTGCCGAGGCGGCCAAGGGGCGGCCCACGCCCAAGCGCAGCGAGGCCGAGCGCAACCGGCGCCAGCCGATCACCGGATCCACCGGATCCCGGCGCGGGGCTGGGCCGCGGACGCCGCGCACCCCGGAGGACAAGGCCGCGGCTCGCGTCGACCGCAGCCGCAAGTTCGAGGCGATGAAGCGGGGCGAGTCGTGGGCGCTGAACCCGCGCGACCGTGGTCCCGCCAAAGCGCTCGCCCGCGACTACATCGACTCCCACCGCCGACCCAGCGAGTACTACATGTACGTGCTGATATTCCTGCTTGTCGCCGTGTTCGCGCGGAATAAGACGCTGCAGGACTACATCTCGCCGCTGGTGCTGGTGCTCGTCGTCATCATCCTCATCGACTCCCAGCTGATCCGCCGCCAGCTGAACCGGCTGGTCGCGGCGCGGCTGCCCGGCGAGTCCGCCAGGGGCCTCACGTTTTACGCGGTGATGCGCGCGCTGCAGATCCGCAGGTTCCGGGTGCCGGCCCCGCGGGTGCGGCCAGGGGACAAAATCTAGACGGGCGCTTCCTGGTCGGCGCTTAGTCCTCCGGTTGCAGGCTCATCGGGCCGTACTGGGCACGGCTGTCGTCCATCAGCGTGACCTGGTCCACTCCCACGGCGAGCAGCGCGCGCCAGTTCTCGCCCAGCCAGCTCTCCGCGTCGCCCTGGCTGATGAAGATGGCTTCTTGCAACTCATCGGTGGTGATCGCGGTGCCGTCCGCCTTCTCGTACCGCCAAGTCCAGGGCATCGGATGCGAGCCTTCCTGTCGTCTTGCCTCTGGGGGCACCTTACCTGGGCGGCGGGGCCTGGCGATGAAACCGGACTTTCACCATGTTCCAGGGCGATGAATCCCGGGTTTCATTACCCGGCACGATAACGATGGATTGCCGGAGACGATGAGAACTGTTGATTCCATGTAGATATTTATTATTTCGCAGTTAATGCGCAGCCACACGGGACCGATGCGCGGACATCTTGGGCAGGGAAAACGCAATGGCGCGGGTGCGTAACGCGCAGAAGAGGATCGCCCAGACGGCCTTGCCCCGGCCGGTGACCGGGCTCCAGCCCCAGACATCGCTCAGCGCGTCCACCATCTGTAGGCCGCGCCCGGATTCGGCGGTCCGGTCAGGCAGCCTGAGCACCGGCGCGGTAGCGGACGGATCGAGCACGGCGCACATGACCTCGCCGGTCCTGCGCAGCAACCGCAGGCCGATGGGCTGCCCGGATGCCGCGCAGCGGGTGGCGTGCGCCACCGCGTTGGCCACGAACTCGCCGACGATGATCTCGGCGTCATCGGCGAGCGACGCCAGGCCCCACTCTTTCAGCGTGTTCCTGGTAAAACGCCGCGCGGTTCTGCCTGATTGCGCTCCGGTGCCAAGCGGACACGCCGCCACGGCCGGTGAGTCCCACCAATCCGACGGCATCCGAACCACTCGAGGGCGTCCCGGCGCGCACGCCAACCTGGCCGTCACATCCAGCGGCCTACGAACCGCAGGATCGACCTTGGTACGTGTCGGCAACCCTACTTGGCTCAAGCCCATCGCGACCCCGCGGAGCGTTATGCACCAATCCCGGCTGATTGACGCAAATGACATCCTGCCCGAGAATAGCCGGTTCGTGCAAGACCAAATGCACGTTCATTCGTAACGTGCAGCTAACAACATCGCAGGTCGTAGATAGTTCAAGTAAAGCGGGCATCCCCGTGCGTGGCCGCGGCACCGGCTTGCTACCGGTCGTCGCCGGGCTCCTACCGATCGTCGCGCCGTCTGGACCGGTCGTCGCGGGCGTCACCTGCTGCGCTAGTGTCACCAGCGACTCGCAGGAGCCTCGCGTGAGCCTGGCGTGACAGGGAGCCGCTGATGCTTGTCGCTGGCGTCGATTCGTCCACTCAGTCCACGAAGGTTCTGCTCTGCCAGGCCGAAGATGGCGTCATCGTCGGTCACGCAACGTCACCGCATCCAGACGGCACGGAGTGTGATCCGGAACTGTGGTGGCGCGCGCTGACCCTGGCGGGTGACGGCCTGCTCGACCGCGCGGACGCGATCGGGGTCGCGGCCCAGCAGCACGGGATGGTGGTCCTCGACGAGGCCGGGCAGGTGATCAGGCCCGCCCTGCTGTGGAACGACATGCGTTCCGCGCCGCAGGCGGCCGAGCTGATCACGGAGACGGGCGGCCCGGCGGAGTGGGCGCGGCGGACCGGCAGCGTCCCGACGGCCTCGTTCACCGTCACCAAGCTGCGCTGGCTGGCCGACAACGAGCCGGACAATGCGGCTCGCACCGATCGGGTGCTGCTCCCGCACGACTGGCTGACCTGGCGGCTCGCGGGCGCTTCGGGTTCGGGTTCGGGTTCGGGTTCGGAGCCGACCACGGATCGCGGCGACGCCTCGGGCACTGGCTACTTCTCCCCCGCTGCCGGCCGCTGGCTGCCGGATCTCGCCGAGGCCGCGCTGCGGCGGCCGGTGCGGCTGCCGCGGGTGGCCGGCCCGGCCGAGATCGTGGCGCGGACGCCCGGCGGCGCGGCGCTATCGGCGGGCACCGGGGACAACATGGGCGCCGCCCTAGGCCTCGGTCTCGGCCTGGGTGAGGTAGTCGTGTCGATCGGCACCTCCGGCACCGCGTACGCGGTCGCGGCCGCGCCCGCCGCCGATTCCTCGGGCCTGGTGGCCGGCTTCGCCGACGCCACCGGACGCTTCCTGCCGCTGGTGGCCACGGTCAACGCCGCCCGGGTGCTGACCGTGACGGCCCGCATGCTCGGCACCGACGCCGACGGGCTGTCACGGCTCGCACTTGCCGCGCCCGCCGGGGCCGAGGGCCTGACCCTGCTGCCCTACCTGGATGGCGAGCGCAGCCCGAACCGGCCCGACGCGCACGGCGTGTTGCGCGGCCTGACCAGCAGCAACACCGAACCCGAGAACCTCGCGCGGGCCGCGGTCGAGGCCGTGCTCTGCTCGCTCGCGGACGCCATCGACAACCTCGCGGACTGCGGGATCACCGCACAGCGGGTGATCCTGATCGGCGGTGCCGCCCGGTCCCCGGCTATCCGCGCCGTCGCCCCGGCGATCTTCGGCGTGCCGGTGACCGTGCCCGAGGCCGGCGAGTACGTGGCCCTCGGCGCCGCGCGGCAGGCCGCCTGGGCGGTGTCCGGCGCGGCCGAGGCGCCTTCGTGGCGCCCGGCGGGGTCCGCCGCCGAGTACACGGCCGAGCCCGCCCCGCAGGTCCGCCAGCGGTACGCGGCGCTCCGCGACGACACAATCGGCTGGGGCTCTTGGTAAGGCTCCGAAAGTTCCCCCGAAAATCGTCGGCTCTCTGGGGAGGAGGCCGGCCGGGATGAAAGTATGGCTATGGCTATGGCGTCCATGGGCGGCACGACAGGAAAGGAACTGCCGGTGAGCACGGATTACGTTCCCGCGCGCGAGGACCGCTTCTCGTTTGGCATCTGGACGGTCGGATGGCAGGGCGTCGACGTTTTCGGCTCGGCGGTGCGGCCGCCGATGCCCGCCGAGCGGGCCGTGTACAAGCTGGCCGAGATCGGCGCGTACGGGGTGAACTTCCACGACAACGACGTCTTCGCCTTCGACGCGACGCCCGCCGAGCGGGACGAGCGGATCGGCGCTTTCCGCAAGGCGCTGGCCGAGACCGGTCTCGTGGTGACGACCGCCACCACGAACCTGTTCGGCCACCCGATGTTCAAGGACGGGGCGTTCACCGCGAACGAGCGGGAGATCCGCAGGTTCGCGCTGGCCAAGGTGATGCGGAACCTGGACCTCGCGGCGGAGCTGGGCGCGCAGACCTACATCTTCTGGGGCGGGCGCGAGGGCGCGGAGTCCGGTGCCGCCAAGGACATCCGGGTCGCCCTTGACCGGTACGCCGAGGGGCTGGACGTGCTGTGCTCGTACGTTCGGGAGCAGGGCTACGGAATCCGGTTCGCGATCGAGCCGAAGCCGAACGAGCCGCGCGGCGACATCCTGCTGCCGAGCGTGGGCCACGCGCTCGCGTTCATCGGCCGACTGTCTTTTCCAGACATGGTCGGGGTGAACCCCGAGGTCGGGCACGAAGAGATGGCCAGTCTGAACTACGCGCACGGGATCGCCCAGGCGCTGTGGCACGGCAAGCTGTTCCACATCGACCTGAATGGGCAGCACGGGCCGCGGTACGACCAAGACCTGCGCTTCGGCGCCGGGAACGT
>Ga0181525_10003407_pt1 | contig 12590 bp, 6 predicted proteins | sample PEATcosm2014_Bin_48_FD_121100 | JGI IMG/M metagenome (GOLD analysis project Ga0181525, IMG submission 121100) | Peatland microbial communities from MTU Mesocosm Facility, Houghton, MI, USA - PEATcosm2014_Bin06_10_metaG | ecosystem: Environmental > Terrestrial > Soil > Wetlands > Peat | place... | reverse complement strand
TTCGACTGCGCCCCCCAGGCAACGCTGGTGAATCTTTTTCCATCGTTCCGAGATTTCGGGGAACAGTTCGTAATGACTGCGGCCAATGATCGACTCCTCCTCCAACCGATAAACTTCCATCCAACGCCGGCTCACCACCAGGTATTTCATGTCGCGGTCGAGCATGGCGATGGCCGAGGGACTATGCGCTGCATAAAGGCGCAATTGCTCCTCTCGTTCCTGCAGCGCGCCTTCCACACGTTTGCGCTCGGTGACGTCGCGAACCATCCCCATCAACTTGCCGTCAGGCATTACCGTCGCGGTCACGTCCGCGGCGAACACCCGGCCGTCCTTGCGCCGGAATTTCCACTCACGGTGGTGATCCGCAGCGGCATTGACGCTTTTTAAGGACGGATCGATATGTCGAATTTCGCTGGGGACAACGATGTCCGAAATGTTCAGACCAATGAATTCGTCCCGGCTGTAGCCGATCATTCGGCACATGCTGAGATTGGTGTCGAGATAATAGCCTTGAGGATTGGTGATCACGATGCCGTCCGGCGCATGTTCGAAGAGAACGTGGTAACGCGCCTCGCTGATCCGCCGAACCTCGTCCGCCCGTTTGCGTTCGGTGATGTCGCGCGCCACTTTCGACACACCGATGGGCTTGCCGCCGGAGTCCTTGATCGGTGATGCCGTCACCGAAACATCAATCAGCCGGCCGTCTTTAGTCTGTCGCAGCGTTTCAAAATGCTCCACGCTTTCTCCGCGCCTGATTTTGCCCAGAATTTGGTTCTCCTCATCCCGCCGGTCGTTCGGGATGAGCCGCATAATGGAAGAGCCCACCATCTCGCTTGCACTATAGCCGAAAATCTTTTCGGCACCTCTATTCCAACTGCCGATAATGCTGTTCAGATCTTTGCCGATGATAGCGTCGTCGGAAAATTCCACAATCGCGGCCAAGCGCAGTGAAACTAATTCCGACTTCTTGCGCTCGGTAATGTCCGTGATCACCACTACTACCAGGGCCACCGAGCCATCTACTTTTCTGGGCTCATACCTGACGTCGTAGTAGCAATCACCGGCCGCGGCCGGCTTATGCAACTCGTACGTAACGCGCTGTCCGGAGAAAGCGCGAGCTAACCTTGGGCCAATCTGTTCTTCATAGATTTTAGGTAGCACGTCTTGTACACGCTCGCCGACAATCGCGGAGGAGGGTAGGCCGAGAATCTCAGCGTAAGCGTTGTTGGCATAGACGTATCGGCGATCCTGGTTGACGATAACCAGACCCACCCGCGCGTTGTCCGTAACGAGTCGCAGTCGCTCCTCGCTCGCCACCAATCCGCGCGTCTGGCGGCGGAGTTCGAGATGCGCCATGACCTGCCTTGCAAGAACTTGCAACGCTTGCTTCTGCAATTTAGTCAACGTCCGCGGAACGCGGTCGATCACGCAGAGTGTGCCTAGCGCAGTGTCTTCCGGACCGACCAGCGGCGCCCCAGCGTAGAAGCGGATATGCGGCTCACCTACGACCAACGGATTCTGCGCGAATCGTTCATCCTGAGCGGTATCCGGGACGATAAATAGTTCCCGCTGGTCTAGCGCATAACTACAGAAAGAAGTGTTGCGCGGCGATTCCACCATCTCCAAACCGAATGTCGCCTTAAACCACTGCCTATTCTCATCAATCAAGGAAATCAAGGCGATGGGCGTTTCGCAAATCTGAGCGGCTAGCGCGGTCAGTTCGTCGAGGTCTTGCTCGGGCGGTGTATTCAGCACGCCGTATTGGCGGAGATATTTCATGCGGCGTACTTCGTCGAGAGTGGATGGCGCCGTCATCGTGCTAGTGAGCTTCGAAAATGAAACAGAAATTTCGACTTGGATAGTTTCTAAGCTGAGGCAGGTAGGCTTACCTCGATCCAGGAGGCTGCTTCGCGTGAGCCAGTCTAGCTGCAGTAGCTAATCTAAGTATCGAGCATTAATATTGCCGGTCAAGATAATTCACGGGTTAGGAGGTACCACTTGGAACATCGGGTATAACTCCTTCCATCAGAAGGCTGGTCGGAGTCAAGACGGTCTTGGTGTTTCTCTCTGTGGATCCTAACTTGTTCACCGAGCCGCTTCGCCATCCTTCCATCCGCAGTCTTGACGAGCGAATTTCGCTCGCTGCAAGTTGGGCGTCCTCGATACGGTAGGTGCTGCGACCTGATTATCGACCCTGGCTCAGTCTTATCGACTAAGCCGGGTCTGGAGTTAGGCGCAGTCATCTGATCTCGGCGGTTGAGCGATTCGATTTCTCCCAGTAGCAAATTCAAAGCTTCCCGCAACTCCGGCTTGAGCTCTTGCTTCGAGGTGAGAGTATTGGCTTCTTAACGAATCGAAAGATCCTGACCACTTTCAGTTGAGGACTATCGGTGATACGCGAGTTTCGAGCAACTTGGCGAACCTCTCGGGGATAACCGCCTGGCTGAAAAGGTATCCCTGCGCCTCGTCACATTGGTGGGCCTGAAGAAATGCCAACTCCTGTTGCGTCTCCACGCCCTCCGCCACGACCCGCAGCTTCAGGCTCCGGCCCATGCTGATTATGGCGGTCACTATGGTCGTCTCGCCGGGAGAGGTGGTGATCTGACGGACAAACGACTGGTCAATCTTCAGCGCGTCGATTGAAAACTTTCGGAGGTAACTCAAGCTCGAGTAACCGGTGCCGAAGTCATCGACCGCAACCTGCACCCCTCGCGCTCTTAGTGCCTTAAGAATAGATTCCGTGGACTCCGCGCGCTTCATCAGGACGCTTTCGGTCAGTTCCAGCTCCAGAGACCTCGGATCCAGACCCGTATCTTTCAGGATTCCGAACACGCCTTCCAGAAAGTGCTCGTCCCGAAACTCGATTGCGGAGATGTTCACCGCCATGGTACCCAAAGGCAGGCCCGAATCCAACCAGGCGCGCGCTTGCTTGCACGCTTCGCGCAACACCCAATTTCCGATTGACAGAATCAAGCCGCAATCTTCCGCGATCGAAATAAATTCTGCTGGTGATACGATGCCCCGAACGGGATGCGTCCAACGTAACAACGCCTCCGCTCCGGCAATTTCCCCGGTCCTTAGATTAATCTTTGGTTGGTAGTGCAGCGCGAATTCATGCCGTTCTAAGGCTCGCCGCAGACTCGCCTCGATGGATTGCCGTTCCACCGCGCGAACATTCATGGCCGGCTTGAAAAATCGATAGCTCTGAGGCCCATTCTCCTTCGCTTGGTACATGGCGGTGTCCGCGTTCTTGATAAGCGTCTCCACATCCAAGCCGTCGTCGGGATAGATACTGACCCCAATGCTCGTAGTCACGTGAAGGTCATGCTGGTCGATGGAATGAGCCTTGGCCACTGCCTCTAGCATTCTTCTCGCCGTGATGGCGGCGTCTTCCGACTCCTGCATTTCTGAAAGCAGCACGACGAATTCATCTCCGCCCTGCCGGCTTACCGTGTCGGATCCTCGCACGCAAGTCACCAGGCGTTTTGCGATGGATTGCAGAAGTTTGTCGCCGATGGGGTGTCCCAGGGAATCGTTGATGTGTTTGAAGCCATCCAAATCCAAAAACAGCACCGCGACTTTTTTCAAATGACGCGGCGCCAAGGTGATTGCCTGCTTCACCCGGTCATTCAGCAGCATTCGATTGGGCAAACCGGTCAGAAAGTCGTGCTGGAAGGAATGGGCCATCTGCACCGCCATTGCTCGCGCGGCGCTCACATCGCGGAAAACGATCACTGCTCCGGTAGCCTTTCCTTCCCGGTCGTGGATAGGGGAGACACAGTCCTCGACAGGTATTTCCGATCCGTCACGCTGGATGAGGAGACAGTTCGATGGCAAGTGCACGGTTCGGTCTTGCTCCACGGCCTTCTCCATCGGGTTGGGCGTGGTTTCGCGGCTCGTAGCATCAATGATTCGGAAAACTTCGGCCATAGGCCGGCCTTGCGCTTCTTCGTGCGACCAGTTCGTCATTCTCTCTGCGACGAGATTGAGAAAGGTGATATTTCCCGAAATGTCCGTACAAATAACGGCGTCACCTATGGAGTTGAGCGTGACTTGGGCGCGTTCCTTTTCCACGAACAGCGCCTCTTCTTCCCCAAGCAGCGCCTCCTCCATCACCTTGCGCTCGATGGCGTAGCGCATGGCTCGCACAAGACCGCGCGTCTCGATTTGGCCTTTGATCAGATGCTCTTGCGCGCCTTCTTGCAGCACTTGTGCCGCCAGCGCCTCATCGTGCAGGCCCGTAAGCACCACTAAAGGGACGCGGGGTGCGGCTGCACGGGCGCGCCGTACCGCGCCCAGCCCTTGCACGTCGGGCAAACCCAGGTCCAGCAATATAATTTCAACCGCATCCTTCGCAAGATGGTTCTCGGCCCCACTCATCGACGAGACATGCGTCAACTCGATGTCCAGCGAATCCTGCGTGCTCAACATTTCGCGCAACAGACGAGCGTCTCCGGGATTGTCTTCGACCAGGAGTATCCTGAGCGATTTCTTGTTCATCCGCCGTGCCTCTGCTGAAGCATCTTAACGTCCAGGACCAAATCCCTGGACCAGGTTGCGCGTTGCATCGTCCGATTCACCAACGATTCGGTCTTCATTTCACGCCCGGCTGGGAACGAAAGTTCCGTTCCAACGCGACCCGGAAGGCAGCAACGTCTCTGATATGCCGGTTTCGAGCAGCTTCGCGAATTTTTCCGGAGGTAACGGCCGGCTGAAAAAGTACCCTTGCGCCTCGTCACATTGGTGAGCCTGAAGGAACATCAGCTCTTCGTGCGTCTCCACACCCTCCGCCACGACTCGCAGCTTGAGGCTACGGCCCATGCTGATTACGGCGGTCACGATGGTCGTCTCGTCCGGAGCTGTGGTGATCTGGCGGACAAACGACTGGTCGATCTTGAGCGCGTCGATCGGAAACCTCCTCAGATAGCTCAAACTGGAATAACCAGTCCCGAAATCATCCACCGCAACTTGAACCCCTCTCGCTCTTAGTGCCTTAAGAATAGATTCTGTGGACTCCGCGCGCTTCATCAGAACGCTCTCGGTCAGTTCCAGCTCAAGAGACCTCGGATCCAGACCCGTATCTTTCAGGATTCCGAACACGCCTTCCAGAAAGTGCTCGTCCCGAAACTCGATTGCGGAGATGTTCACCGCGATGGTACCCAGAGGCAGCCCTGCATCTGCCCACGCTCGTGCTTGCTTGCACGCCTCGCGCAACACCCAGTTGCCAATTGGCAGAATCAAGCCGCAGTCTTCGGCAACCGGTATGAATTGGCCCGGAGAAACCGGCCCTCGAGTCGGATGGCTCCAACGTAACAATGCTTCCGCCCCGGAAATCTCGCCCGTCTTTAGATTGACTATCGGCTGGTATTGCAGCGCAAATTCCCGCCGTTCCAGCGCGCGCCGCAGGCTCTCCTCGATGGATTGCCGCTCCACGGCTCGAACATTCATGGCCGGCTTGAAAAACTGATAACTCTGATGCCCATTTTCTTTCGCCTGGTACATGGCCGTGTCTGCGTTCTTGATAAGCGTCTCGGCATCCAGGCCGTCGTCGGGATAAATGCTCAGGCCAATACTGGCGGTCACGTGAAGATCATGCTGCCCGATGGAATGGGGCTCCGCGATCGCTTGCAACATCCTTCTCGCTGTACTGGCAGCATCGTCCGATTGTTCCACTTCTGAAAGCAGCACGACGAATTCATCTCCGCCCTGCCGGCTTACCGTGTCCGAGCTGCGTCCGCAATCCACCAGGCGTTTTGCGATGGATTGCAGCAGTTTGTCTCCGATGGGATGTCCCAGGGAATCGTTGATGTGTTTGAAGCCGTCCAAATCCAAAAATAACACGGCAACTTTTTTCCCGTGACGCGCCGCTAGGGAGATCGCCTGTCTCACCCGGTCGTTCAGCAGCATTCGATTGGGCAAACCCGTCAGAAAATCGTGTTGGGCCGAGTGCGCCATCTGCAGCGCCATGGCCTGGGCCACGCTCACGTCGCGGAAAACGATCACCGCTCCGATAGCCTTTCCTTCCCGGTCGTGGATTGGGGAGACACAGTTCTCGACAGGTACTTCCGATCCGTCACGCTGGATGAGGAGACAGTTCGATGGCAGATGCACGGTGCGGCTTTTTCTGACCGTGACCTCGGCAGGATTCGCCACGGTTTCGCGGGTGGTAGCGTCAATGATTCGGAAAACTTCGGCCATCGGCCGGCTTTGCGCTTCTTCGTGCGACCAGCTCGTCATTTTCTCTGCGACGAGATTGAGAAAGGTGATCTTTCCCGAAATATCCGTACAAATAACGGCATCGCCGATGGAATTAAGCGTGACTAAAGCAAGTTCTTTTTCCGCGAACAAAGCATCTTCCATTATTTTGCGCTCGATCGCATAGCGCAGGGCTCGCAGAAGGCCGCGCGCCTCAATTTGGCCTTTGATCAGATAGTCTTGCGCTCCTTCTTGCAAGGCTTGTGCGGCCAGCGACTCGTCGTCTGATACCGTCAGCACCACCAAGGGAATTCGGGGCGCGGCCGCACGAACGCGGCGTACCGCTTCCAGCCCTTGTGCATCAGGCAATCGAAGGTCGAGTAAGATAATGTCAACCGCATGCTGGGCAAGACAGTTCTCGGCCTCACACACGGATTCCGCGTGCTTGAGTACGGTGTCGTGCAAACCCTCCGCGTTGAACATCTCGCGGAACAATCGGGTGTCTCCAGGATTATCTTCGACCAGGAGAAGGTTCTCGATGAATTTCTTCCACATCTGCCTTACCTCTTCGATGACACCTTCAGCTTGGTTCGCCGGATCGTCGACGCCCCTTACCGGGTACTCGAACGTTTCCAACTGTAGTGGCTTATCCCCAGCGCCGCACTGTCGCTCTCTGTGTCCCAGCATGAAATTCTTGGGCTCAGCACGGTTATAACAAGACTCTGCGGCGATTAGGCTGTGACGAATGTACAGGTTCTTCCGGCTGTGCAGGCGCTCCAAGGGTTTCCTGGATGGCCGCCAAAAGTTCCGCGTTGTCTACCGGTTTTTGAAGAAAAGCTTTCACCCCGGCCGCGAGAGCCCGCTCTTGGTTTGCGACGCCAGCGCGGGCGGAAACCACGATTATAGGAATCGCGGCAAGAGCCTCGACTGCTTTGAGACGTTCTATCACCAGGAAACCGTCGCCGGCGGGCAGTCCCAGATCGAGAATAATCAGGTCCGGTTGGTGCCTGCGTGCCTCATTTAGACTAGCTACTACATCACCCGCAAAGAAAATGTCGTAGCCGTTGGCTCTGAGTCGCAGACTTAAGCCCTGGCGTACCTCTGGATCGTCTTCCACAATGAGAATCTTCTTATTAGCCATGACTGACAGTCCTCCCTAAGCTTTCCGATTTAATAAGATTTTCAATTCTTCCCGCCATTTCGTTTGCTAGATCTTCCATTGGCACATCGGCCTTGGCCTGCGCGGGCTCCAGCAGTCTGTAAGAAGTCGAACAGGTGAAGCCCGATTCCTCAAGATGGTTCAGGCGCTGGAATTGTTCTCGAATCCGTTTGGTAAGGACGGCCAAGCCTTTTTCCTGGGCAAATGCCACGATCTGGAAAAGTTCCCCGCGGCCCGCGGGACCCATCTTCGGCAGCAGTACGTCCAAATCGGGAATCACGCATCGTTGCAATAGATTACGGACCTCGCGCGACCACTCTTCTCGTGTTTCCTTGGAGAGCAAACCATCCGGCGAGCTGACCTCAACGGTCACCAAGGCCACCGTATCAGACGGCCACTCTCTATTCTTGAGCAAGGGGGAGATTGCGTGGGCCAGCGAAAAAATGGGCAAGGTAAACGAAAAGATCGATCCTTGCGGCGAACTAATCACCCAAATCCGTCCGGCCTGTCGCGTAACCAACTCTTTGCAAATGTATAGCCCCAGCCCTAGACCCTTCCGACCGGCCTGCCCGGTCTCCGGTACCTGGTAGAGCCGTTCAAAAATCCGCTCAGTCATGTCCGGACTGACACCGCATCCCGAGTCTGAGATCTCCACAACCATGAAGTGCGGGTCTTCATTAAGCATACGAGCCTTCACTTTCACCGAGCCGTTTGCGGGTGTGAACTTAATGGCGTTGTCGACCAGGATGATGAGGATTTGTCGAATGCGCGTGGGGTCGGCATAGGCCAAGGGCAAGGCTGGCGACGACTCTAGCGAGAGAGCAACTCCCTTGCCTCTAGCAGCCCCCTGGAGCGTCTCGACCGTGTAGGCGATGGCTTCGGAAACCGACGTACACTGAAGATCAAAGGTGAGCTTGCCCTCCTGCACGCGAGTGACTTCGAGTAAATCATGAATCATCGATTGAAGCTGTTTGACGTTTCTCAGAACAATTTCCAGGTACTCGTCCTGTTCCCGATTCAATTCCCCCGCCAACTTGTCCAGGAGGATGGTCACAAACTGATAGATCGCGGTCAGCGGAGAACGAAGCTCGTGCGACACGTGTGAGAGGAACTCGTCCTTAAACTGCATCTGATGGGTCAGGATGAGGTCCGTTTCTGTGCGCATGCGGTGGCGCTCAATGGCGTGTCGAAGAGCCCTCGGAAGCGCGCGATTTTCGATTTGGCCCTTGATCAGATAGTCCTGCGCCCCCTCCCTCATGGCTTCAGCGGCAAGCGCTTCGTCGTCCAAGCCTGTAAGCACGATTATCGGAACGTTCGGGGCCGCCGCGTGCGCCCGCCGGACGGTATCCACGCCATGCCCATCCGGCAATCCCATGTCCAACAGGGTGATGTCCACACCACCTTTCGCAAGATGAATCACGGCTTCACTCATTCGCAAGAGATGGGTCAATTCGAAACTGTCCGGTTTCTCCTTACTGAACATCTCGCGAAGCAACCGCGCATCTCCCGCGTTATCCTCAACCAGAAGAATTTGGAGTGCCTTTTCTTTCATCAGCGTGGCTCGTGCGGTAGCCTCACCACCGACAACCAGAAATTGTCGATGCTCTTCACAACATTGAGAAACCCCTTGAGATCCACTGGCTTAGTGATATAGCAGTTCGCATGGAGCAGATAACTCTTCAGGATATCGGCCTCAGACGCTGAGGTAGTCAAGATAACGACGGGTATGCTCTTCAGCGCCGGACTCTCCTTGATTTCCCCCAAAACCTCCCGGCCGTCTTTCTTTGGCAGGTTCAGATCGAGCAAAATCAGATCCGGGCGAGGAGCGTTTGTGTGTCCTCCCTCGCGCTTAAGAAAGGCCATTGCTTCTGTCCCATCTGACGCAACGTACAAATTGATAAGCACTTTGGCGGTTTTTAACGCCTCCCGCGTAAGCCGGACATCGCCGGGACTATCCTCAACCAAAAGAACTTCGATCGCCTTAGCATCTGTGCCAATCGACTCCATCATTTCCCATCCTTTTCCGGCAGCGCAAAGTGGAAGGTCGAGCCCTTCCCGGGTTGCGACTCGACCCAGATTCTCCCACCCAGCCGCTCCAGCATTTTTTTGCAAATTGTCAATCCTATTCCAGTGCCCTTGAACTCTGTTTGCCCATGCAGCCGCTGGAAAAGGACGAAGATCCTATCGAAGTATTGAGGATCGATCCCCAGACCATTGTCTCGCACCGAAAAAATCCATTCATCGCCGCCGGTTTTCGCGGCAGATACGTGTACCCGAGGGGCCGCGGCACCGTGGTATTTGACTGCGTTCCCAACGAGATTCTGAAATATCTGCGCCAATTGTGTACCGTCCGTCGTGATCATCGGCAGCAAGTCATGAGTCACCACCGCGCCACTTTCCTGAATCGTTGCTCGTAAATTTGTTAGCGCTTCTTTCAATGCGTTATCACTGGAGATTTTGCGGTGCGCCTTTCCATTCGTCCCCGCGCGCGAATAAGCCAGCAGGTCCTGGATTAACACCTGCATGCGGTTGGACCCGTCAACTGCATAAGCGATGAACTCATCGGCGTCGGAGTCCAGGCGTCCTTTGTAGCGCTCGGCCAGGAGCTGTGTATAACTGGCTACCATGCGCAACGGCTCCTGGAGATCGTGTGATGCGACATAGGCAAATTGCTGGAGTTCGTCGTTAGAACGATTCAACTCTGCAACCGTCTTAACCAGGTGTTCCTCGGATCTTTTACGTTCGGTGATGTTCCGGATGGCTGCCGTGACCAGGATTCCTTCCGAGTTTTCGAGCGGGCTAAGCATGATCTCGATCGGGAAATCGCTCCCATCCTTGCGCCGCCCATAGAGTTCAATCCCGGTGCCGATCTGCTGTGCCAGCGCTTCAGCCGCGGTTCGCGTACCGTCGGCGATCAGCCTTTCCGCGAATCCTTCCGGAATAATGCTTTTCACCTTTTGACCAACCAGCTCATCGCGCCGGTACCCGAACTGTTTCTCCGCCTGAAGATTCAGCAGAACGATTTCTCCGGCTTGATTGACCACCACCATCGCATCCGGGGCCGCCTCCAATAGGCCCTGGTACTTCGCCCCCGACTCCTTGCTTTCGCTGAGATCGTGGCTGAACTCCGAAAACCCCCGCAAATTTCCGGCCGCGTCCCGCAACGCCGTGATGTTCACACTCGCCAAGAATCGTGAGCCGTCCTTCCGCACACGCATGCCTCGTTCTTCGTGCCGTCCGTTGGCGGCAGTGATTCGGAGTACCTCCTGCGGCGCGCCCCGCTCGATATCTTCCGGAGGAAAGAAGCAGGAAAAGTTGTGACCGATGATTTCTTCCGCGCTGTAACCCTTGATTCGTTCGGCGCCGGCGTTCCAGCTGACGATTTGGCCTCTTGGATCCATCATAAAAATCGCATAACCCTGGATCCCATCGAGCAGCATTCGATATCTCTCTTCACATCCTCGGAGCGCCTCCTCCACAAGCTGGCGTTCGGACTCTGTTTGCGCCAAATGGTTTTCTGCAGCCTCGCGCACGCCAGTGTTTTGCCTCGATGCCATCAAGATTCTCTCCGCTACTTCCAGCTAACTTGAAGTAGTTCGCAATAACCTGCTCGATGCTCTACGCCCCTCAATGACTTTTGCAGAATGCAAAGATGCCACCAGAGGAAATCGACCCCACGCCGAGGGAGACAAAAATGTCTAACCCAAACGCGTGTTGCGTTTTTCGATTGAACGAGATTCGTTCGTCATTTCAGACTAGCTTAGGAAACGAAGCTCTATTGGGGACGCGACCCTGGGGGCTGTAAGAGGACAGCCTGTAGCCGTATGCCCATTTTGGAAGGGAATTTAATCCTATACCAGCCTTATGTGAGGACAAGCTGGAACCGCGAATAGGTGTCTAATAGACCACTATAGAGAATTTTTGCGTGCTTGGATAGGGACTCTATCAATTCCATTGCTTTACGGATTGAACGCTGGCGTCAGGGTGGGGGCAGCCCGCGGGCCAAAATCGCTAATGGATCGGTTCGAACATCCCCACTCTGCGAATACCGGTTTCGAGCAAGCTCGCGAATTGTTGGGCGGACACCGGCCGGCTGAAATAATATCCCTGAGCCTCATCGCAGTGTTGAGATTGAAGAAATTCCAGTTCCGCCTGCGTTTCCACACCCTCGGCAATTACCCGCAGGTTCAGGCTTTGCCCCATACGGATGATTGCGGTCACGATGGCCGTCTCCTCGGGCGCGACGGTGATCTGCCTAATAAACGACTGGTCTATCTTCAGGGCATCGGCCGGAAACTTTCTGAGATAGCTCAAACTCGAGTAACCCGTCCCGAAGTCGTCGACTGCGACCTGCACTCCTTTCGCTCGAAGGTTCTTGAGGATAGATGTAGCGGACTCAGGGTGCTTCATTAAAACGCTTTCGGTCAGTTCCAATTCAAGTAGTTTCGGATCTAAGCAAGTCTCTGTCAGGATTGCGAATACTCCTTCCAGAAAACTCTTATCTCGCAATTCCAAGGCGGAGATATTCACGGCTATGGAAATGGGACGCAACCCGGCAAGCATCCATGCCCGAGCTTGCTTGCAAGCTTCACGGAGGACCCAGTTGCTGATCGGCAAAATCAACCCGCTATCCTCCGCAACGGGGATGAATCGGGCCGGAGAAACTAGCCCCTCTGTCGGATGCTTCCAGCGTATCAACGCTTCCGCTCCGGTTATCTCTCCTGTGTTCAAATCGACCTTTGGTTGGTAGTGCAGCATGAATTCATTCTGTTCCAAAGCGCGCCGCAGATGTTCTTCGATCGATTGGCGCTCCACGGCACGGATGTTCATGTCCGGCTTGAAGAACTGATAGCTCTGCCGTCCGTTTTCCTTGGCCTGATACATCGCAGTGTCGGCGTTCTTGATAAGCGTTTCCGAATCGGGACCATCGTCGGGATAGACACTCACACCAATGCTCGTAGTGATGTGAAGATCGTGCTTATCGATGGAATGAGCCTCCGCCACCGCGCGCAGCATCCTTCTCGCCGAGATGGCAGCATCTTCCGATTGCGCTACTTCTGAAAGGAGGACTACGAATTCATCGCCTCCCTGGCGGCTCACCGTGTCCGAGAAGCGGACGCAATCCACCAAACGTTTGGCGACGGATTGAAGAACTTTGTCGCCGATCGGATGTCCCAACGAATCGTTTATGTGTTTGAATCCATCCAAATCGAGAAATAGCACCGCGACTTTTTTG
>Ga0181525_10003405_pt1 | contig 12596 bp, 13 predicted proteins | sample PEATcosm2014_Bin_48_FD_121100 | JGI IMG/M metagenome (GOLD analysis project Ga0181525, IMG submission 121100) | Peatland microbial communities from MTU Mesocosm Facility, Houghton, MI, USA - PEATcosm2014_Bin06_10_metaG | ecosystem: Environmental > Terrestrial > Soil > Wetlands > Peat | place... | reverse complement strand
GCGGAAGCGCGGCGACAACGCACCCTTTTCGAACGGGTAATTGAGCGTCGCCTTGGGCTTGAAGAAATAGCGCATCGACAAAAAGAACGCCTGCACGAATTCCTGCAGGAAAATCGAACGCGCGGCCTGATCGAGTCTCATGTCAGCCTCTGATGACTTCGAGGACGCCGGCGACGATCGCGACCATGGCGAGCGATATCGGCAGAAACACCTTCCAGCCGAGCCGCATCAGCTGGTCGTAGCGATAGCGTGGCACGAACGCCTTCACCATGGCGAACATGAAGAACAGGAAGCTTGCCTTGAGCACGAACCAGATCAGGCCCGGAAGCCAGGTGAACGGCGCGACCGGAAACGGCGGCAGCCAGCCGCCGAGAAACAAGATCGTACCCATGGCGCACATCGTGGCGATGGCGACGTATTCGCCGAGCATGAACATCATGTACGGGGTCGATCCGTATTCGACCATGTAGCCGGCGACGAGCTCCGATTCCGCTTCCACAAGGTCGAAGGGCGGCCGGTTGGTTTCGGCAAGCGCCGAGACGAAGAAGATGACGAACATCGGCAACAGCGGCAGCCAGTACCAGCCGATCAATCCCCACCGGGTGTTCTGCGCCTCGACGATGGCGGTGAGATTGAGCGAGCCGACGCAGAGCAGCACGGTGATAATGACAAAGCCGATGGAAACCTCGTAGGACACCATCTGCGCCCCTGAGCGCATCGCCGCCAGAAACGGATATTTCGAGTTCGAGGCCCAGCCGGCCATGATGACGCCGTAGACTCCGAGCGAGGAGATGGCGAAGATGTAAAGAACCCCGACGTTAATGTTGGCGATGACGATGCCGGCGCCGACCGGGATCACAGCCCAGGCGGCAAGCGCCAGTGTGCAGGCAACGAGCGGCGCCAGAAGGAACACGCCCTTGTTGGCGCCCGCCGGAATAACCGGCTCCTTGAGCACGAATTTCAGCAAATCGGCGAAGGATTGAAACAATCCCCACGGGCCGACGACATTGGGGCCGCGCCTGATCTGAACCGCGGCCCAGATCTTTCGATCCGCGAGGAGCACGTAGGCGATGACAACAAGCAAGATCACGAGCAGCAGCAAACTCTCCGCCACCATGATCACCAACGGCCAAATATAGTCCGACCAGAACAACGCCATCGTTTCCGTGCCCGTTCCTATTCCGCCGCCGTCATGGCCGACCGCCCGATCGCCAATGCCGAGCACTGCGCCATCACTGCCGAGCAACGCGCTATTGGATTGGTAAAATAGAAATCCCCGATGCCCGAACGGAACGGCGCCTTATCCGCGGAACCGCCGAGCGCGGCAAGCTTGTGCACATCGGCGGCGTTGCCTGTAGCGATCGTCCCAATGCGCATGAAATGCGGGTAGGCTGCGTACAGCGCCTGCCGGAGCGAGCTCAGTGAATCGTAGGGCAGCTTTTTGCCCAACACATCCGACAGCGCGCGCAGGATCGCCCAATCCTCCCGGGCGTCGCCAGGCGGGAACGAGGCGCGGGTCGCCATCTGCACCCGGCCTTCGCTATTCACGTAGGTCGCCGATTTCTCCGGGTAGGCCGCGCCGGGCAACACCACGTCGGCGCGGGCGGCGCCGCGGTCGCCGTGGGTGCCGATGTAAATGACGAAGGGGCCGGGCGCGATGTCGATCTCGTCGACGCCGAGGAGAAACGCCACGTCGATTGTGCCGGCCGCCGCCATCTGCCGCGCAGTTAGCCCGCCGTCCCCCGGCACGAAGCCGAGATCGAGCGCACCGACGCGGGAAGCCGCCTGATGCAGCACACTATAGCCATTCCAGCCGTCCTTGATGGCACCAAGCTCGGTCGCAGCCTTCGCCGCCAGCGAAGCGATCGCGGCGCCGTCGGGCCGGGCGAATGCGCCGGCGCCGACGATGACCAGCGGCCGCTCCGCCTTGCGCAGAGCTTCGGCGAAGCTATGGCGGCCGATGTCGGCTAGCGTTTCCGGACCGGCGCCGAGATAATCGTAAGCGTAGGTGAGCGGAACCTTGTCGCCGATGAACCCAATGGGAAAGCTTTTGGCGGTGCGCCAGCGTTTGCGAATGCGCGCATTGAGCACGGCCGCTTCCCGCCGCGGGTTAGTGGCGATCAGAAGAAGGGCGTCGGCCGTCTCTATGCCGGCGATGGTCGCGTTGAAAAGATAACCGGCACGGCCCCATTTCGGATCGAGCGCCGAGCCGTCCTGCCGGCAATCAAGATTGGCGGCGCCGAGACGCGTCATCAGATCCTTAAGCGCGAACGCTTCTTCTACCGCGGCAAGATCGCCGACCAGAGCACCAATGCGCTTGGGGTTCGCGCGCGCGAGCTTGTCGGCGATGGCGCGGAAGGCTTCGCTCCAGCTTGCCTCCCGCAACCGGCCACCCTCGCGAACATACGGCCGGTCAAGCCGCTGCGTGCGCAAGCCGTCGACCACGTGCCGGGTCTTGTCGGAAATCCATTCCTCGTTCACGTCGTCGTTGACGCGCGGCAGGATGCGCATCACTTCGCGGCCGCGGGTATCGATGCGGATCGCCGAGCCCAGCGCGTCCATCACGTCGATCGACTCGGTCTTGTTGAGTTCCCAGGAGCGCGCCGAAAACTCGTAGGGCTTCGAGGTCAGCGCGCCGACGGGGCACAGATCGACCACGTTGCCTTGCAATTCGGACACCATCGCCTCTTCGAGGTAAGTGGTGATTTCCATGTCCTCGCCGCGGCCGATGGCGCCAAGCTCGGGCACGCCGGCGACTTCGGTGGCGAAACGGACGCAGCGCGTGCACTGGATGCAGCGGTTCATCGCCGTCTTGACCAGCGCGCCGAGATATTTGTCCTCGACGGCGCGCTTGTTCTCGCGGAAACGGCTCTGATCGATGCCGTAGGCCATGGCCTGGTCTTGAAGATCACACTCGCCGCCCTGATCGCAGATCGGGCAATCGAGCGGATGATTGATAAGCAGAAACTCCATCACGCCTTCGCGCGCCTTGCGCACCATCGGCGAGCGGGTTTTAATTTCCGGCGGCTCGCCCTTCGGTCCCGGACGGCAGTCGCGCACGCCCCAGGCGCAGCTCGCTACCGGCTTCGGCGAGCCGGCAAGCTCGACCAGGCACATGCGGCAATTGCCGGCGATCGACAGCCTCTCCTGGAAGCAAAAGCGAGGAATTTCCGCGCCCGCTGTTTCGCAGGCCTGGAGCAACGTGTACTCCGGTGGGACGTCGATCTCTTTGCCGTCGACGATGAGCTTGGTCATGAGCGCATTCTTTGCATCAGCCGGCCGTATCAATTCGTAAGATTCGCATGCTCGCCACGCCAGTCGTCGCGATTGGTGGAAGCCCAAGCGGGATAACGCACTTTATGGTCGGGCAAATCAGCCGTAAGCACCGGCGGACCATGGCACCGGCACTGACCGAAGATGGCGTGTTCGCGCGTTACATCGCGTCCGGTCTCTCCTGTCGGCCACCAATATCTGCAATTCCGGCAGCGCTGATTTTTGTTCTCGAACATGGCTTCACTCCGCCGCCGCGGGCACCGGCGGGTCGAGCACGCCCTCGGTATCCGCATTGGCCGTGTATTCGTCGATGCGCCGTTCGATCTCCGGCCGGAAATGCCGCAGCAGGCCTTGCACCGGCCAGGCGGCGCCGTCGCCGAAGGCGCAGATGGTGTGGCCTTCGATCTGTTGCGTCACCTGCATCAGCATGTCGATCTCGCGCTTCTGCGCCCGGCCGTCGGCCATGCGGGTGAGCACGCGCCACATCCAGCCCATGCCTTCGCGGCACGGCGTGCACTGGCCGCAGCTTTCGTGCTTGTAGAAATACGAGATACGCGCCATCGCTTTGACGATATCGGATGTTTTGTCCATGACGATGACGGCGGCGGTGCCGAGCGACGTTTTCTTCTCACGGCAGCCATCGAAATCCATCAGGAGCGCATCGGCCTGATCGGGGCCAGCCGGCACCAGCGGCATCGACGAGCCGCCGGGGATGACAGCGAGAAGATTACCCCAGCCGCCGCGTACGCCGCCTGCATGCCGCTCGATCAACTCGCGCAGCGGGATGCCCATCTGCTCTTCCACGGTACACGGCGTCTCGACGTGGCCGGAAATGCAATAGAGCTTGGTACCGGTGTTGTTGGCCCGGCCGATGCCGGCGAACCAGGCGGGTCCGCGGCGCATGATGTCAGGCACCTGCGCGATGGTCTCGACATTATTGACCGTGGTCGGGCAGCCATAGAGGCCCATATTGGCCGGGAACGGCGGCTTGAGCCGCGGCATGCCCTTCTTGCCTTCGAGGCTTTCCAGCAGCGCCGTTTCCTCGCCGCAGATATACGCGCCGGCGCCGTGGTGCACGATGATGTCGAAGTCGTAGCCGTGAACGTTGTTCTTGCCGATGAGTTTGGCGTCATAGGCTTGCGCGACCGCGGATTCGAGCCGCTCGCGCTCGCGGATGAATTCGCCGCGAATGTAGATGTAGCAAGTGTGCACGCCCATGGCGCAGCCGGCGATCAGGCATCCCTCGAGCAACAGATGCGGATCGTGCCGCATGATCTCGCGGTCCTTGCACGTACCGGGCTCCGACTCGTCGGCGTTGATGACGAGATAGCTCGGCCGGCCGTCGGACTGCTTGGGCATGAACGACCATTTCAGCCCAGTGGGGAACCCGGCGCCGCCGCGGCCGCGCTGGCCCGACGCCTTCATCTCGTTGACGATCGCGTCGCGGCCTTTCTCCAAAATCGCCTTGGTCCCGTCCCAGCCGCCGCGCGCGCGTGCGCCATCGAGAGCCCAGCCGTGATGGCCGTAGAGATTTTTGAAAATGCGGTCCTTGTCAGCGAGCATCAGTTGCGTCTCGGATCAGTGGCGTCGGCGAAGGGCGGTTTCGGCAGCGGCGCTTCATGGACGTTACCGGCGGCGCCGGGTTTCTTCGCGTCGCTGTCCTCCAGGGCGGAGTCCGGATTGGCGGTATGGGTTGTCACTTTGTAGATCGACGGGTCGGTGAGCGTATTGGCGCCGCCGACCGGCGCGGAATTTTGCCGATCGACTTGCGGACCGGGCTTCGGCGATTTTCCCGCTGCTAATTCGTTGAGGATGCGCGTCAGCGACTCTGGCGTCAGGTCCTCATAATAATCGGCATTGATCTGCACCATCGGCGCGTTGACGCAGGCGCCGAGACATTCGACTTCGGTCCAGGAGAAAGTGCTATCGGCGCTGACTTCGTTCTCGTGGCCGACCATGCGATGCAGGACCTTCCTGAGCCCGTCGGCGCCGCGCAACACGCATGGCGTCGTGCCGCAAAATTGCACGTGGAAGCGCCCGACGGGGCTGAGATTGAACATGGTGTAGAAGGTCGCCACTTCGAGCACGCGGATTTTCGCCATGCCGAGCAATTCGGCCACCGCCTCGATCGCCTTTTGCGGCAGCCAGCCGCCGGACTGCTCCTGCGCGCGCCAGAGGATTGGGATCACAGCCGATTGCTGGCGGCCCGGCGGATATTTGGCGAGCTGCGCTTTCGCCCAGGCTAGATTTTCCGGCGTGAAGGCGAAGCTCGGTGGCTGCTTTTCGGCGAGGCGGCGAACGCTCATCGGTCCACCTCGCCGAACACGATATCGATACTGCCTAGGATCGCCGACACGTCGGCGAGCATGTGGCCGCGCGAGAGAAAATCCATGGCCTGCAGATGCGCGAAGCTCGGCGCGCGGATTTTGCACTTATACGGCTTGTTGCTGCCGTCGGCGATGAGATAGACGCCGAACTCGCCCTTGGGCGCTTCGACGGCGGCGTAAACCTCGCCGGCCGGGACGTGGAAGCCCTCGGTGTAAAGCTTGAAGTGATGGATCAGCGATTCCATCGAACGCTTCATCACCGCGCGGCGGGGCGGCGCGATCTTGTTGTCGTTGACCACGACCGGGCCTTGCGCATCGGGTGCATGCAATTTCTCCACGCACTGCTTCATGATGCGCACCGACTGGCGCATTTCCTCCATGCGCACGCAATAGCGGTCATAGCAGTCACCGTTCTTGCCGATGGGAATATCGAAATCGAGCTCGGAATAGCACTCGTAAGGCTGCGCCTTGCGCAGATCCCACACTGCGCCCGAGCCGCGCACCATCACGCCGGAAAATCCCCAGGCCCAGGCGTCTTCGAGCTTGACCACGCCGATATCGACGTTGCGCTGCTTGAAGATGCGGTTCTCGGTGAGGAGTTCCTCGAGATCGTCGCACACCTTGAGGAACGGATCGCAGAACGCTCCGATATCGTCGATCAATTTCGGCGGCAGATCCTGATGCACGCCGCCGACACGGAAATAGGCCGCATGCATGCGCGAGCCGGACGCGCGCTCGTAGAAGCCCATGAGCTTCTCGCGTTCCTCGAAGCCCCATAGCGGCGGTGTCAGCGCGCCGACGTCCATGGCCTGCGTGGTGACGTTGAGAAGATGCGATAGAAGCCTGCCGATCTCGCAATAAAGGACGCGGATCACCTGCGCGCGCTTGGGGATGGTGAGATCGAGCAGCTTCTCCGCGGCAAGGCAGAAAGCGTGCTCCTGATTGATCGGCGCGACGTAATCGAGCCGGTCGAAATACGGGATCGCCTGCAGATAGGTCTTGTGCTCGATCAGCTTTTCGGTGCCGCGATGCAAAAGCCCGATATGCGGATCGACGCGCTCGACCACTTCCCCGTCAAGCTCAAGCACCATGCGCAGCACGCCGTGGGCCGCCGGATGTTGCGGTCCAAAATTGATAGTGAAGTTACGTTCTTTTGGCGCGTTCATAGCAGTGGCATCTCACGAACCCTAACCTTGCCCGCCGCCGCCGATTTTTCCGGCCTTCTCGTCGCCCGGCAGCACGTAATCGGTGCCTTCCCAGGGTGAGAGAAAATCGAAGTTGCGGAATTCCTGGGGCAGCCGCACTGGCGAATAGACCACCCGCTTGAGCTCGTCGTCGTAGCGCACCTCGACGAAACCGGTGAGCGGAAAATCCTTGCGCAACGGATGACCGTCGAACCCGTAGTCGGTTAGAATCCGCCGCATGTCCGGATGACCGGTGAACATCACACCGTAGAGGTCATAGGCTTCGCGCTCGAACCAGTCAGCGCCGCGATAGACGTCGATGATGGAAGCGACCGGTGTCGTCTCGCCAACCTCGATTTTGACGCGCACGCGCAAATTATGTTTGGGCGAAAGCAGGTGATAGACGACGTCGAAACGCGGCTCGCGGCCCGGCCAATCGACCGCGGTCACGTCAATGATGTTCCAGAACAGGCAGCGCGGATCGTCGCGCAAGAAACGCATGACCGAAACAATGTCGCCCGGCTCGGCTTGCAGCGTCAATTCGTGGTGCGCGACCGTGTAGCCCTTGACCGCAGGAGCCAACGCTTCCGCGACGGTGCGGCCGAGAGTGTCGAGGGTCTCATCCATCTGTTAGCGTTCGATCGTGGACGTGCGGCGGATTTTCTTTTGCAGCAGCAGCACTCCGTAAAGAAGCGCCTCGGCGGTCGGCGGGCAGCCGGGCACGTAGATGTCGACCGGCACGATGCGGTCGCAGCCGCGTACCACCGAATAGGAATAATGATAATAACCGCCGCCGTTGGCGCACGATCCCATGGAGATCACATAGCGCGGCTCCGGCATCTGGTCGTAGACCTTGCGCAGCGCCGGCGCCATTTTGTTGGTCAGCGTGCCGGCGACGATCATCACGTCGGACTGGCGCGGCGACGCGCGCGGGGCGAAACCGAAACGCTCGGCGTCGTAACGCGGCATCGACATCTGCATCATCTCGACCGCACAGCAGGCGAGCCCGAACGTCATCCACATCAGCGAGCCGGCGCGCGCCCAGGCGATGAGATCGTCGGCGGCGGCGACGAGAAAGCCCTTGTCGGCAAGTTCGCCGTTGAGGCCGGTGAAGAACGGATCGCTCGGGCCGGCGGACGCCATGGCAGAAGGGTTGCGCGGGTTCAGGATTTTGGGCTCGCTCAGCTCCATTCGAGCGCTCCCTTCTTCCACTCATAGATAAAGCCGATCGTCAGCACCGCAAGAAACAGCATCATCGACCAGAATCCGAACAAACCGAGCTTACCGAAAGCGACCGCCCACGGGAACAGGAAGCTGACTTCGAGATCGAAGATGATGAAAAGGATGGCGACGAGATAGAAGCGCACGTCGAATTTCATGCGCGCGTCGTCGAAGGCGTTGAAGCCGCATTCATAGGCGGAAAGTTTTTCCGCATCCGGCTGCTTGTAGGCGAGCAGGAATGCGGACATGAGCAGCGCCAAACCGATGCCGGCCGCAACCGCGATGAAGACGACCAGCGGGAGGTAGGCGAGCAGCAATTGATGGAGCGATTGAGTCATCGGCAGCTCCTCCGGTCGGGCGTCATCGGGCTTTGATCCCTACCCCGGGAACATGCCCCCAATAGGACGGTTCCGCGCAAGCAAGGACCGCGCCGATTTGCCGTAAATCTCTGCGGATTCGCGCTGGAAAATGCACTTAAGCGACCCTTAGCGCAGTGCACAAAAAGGCGCAAGGCGCGGCGAATACGCGGGGCACGTGGCGTTGGAAATGACGCGGGACAGGGCTTGGGAAGGTAGGACGGAAGTACGGCTAAGACATTGAAAAGACTGGCGGGAGCGACGGGACTCGAACCCGCGACCTTCGGCGTGACAGGCCGACGCTCTAACCAACTGAGCTACGCCCCCGCGGACGCGTGCGCAGTTAAGGCCCGCGTCTTCGCAAGTCAAGGATTCCGGCCCAAATCGGGCCTTTCGGCTCCGCCTTGGACGCGCCTCAGAGCAAGCCCAGATAGCGCAGGATGTGCGAAAACATCGGTGGAATCGGCAAAACAAGCGTGGTCAGCCGAAGCCGAATCGTCTAACCCGTTCGCTGTGGCAGGCAGTTTTCGCCGGCCATAGCTTCATCGAGGAGGGTCACAATGGCGACCAAACCAGCCACAACTGTTACATTAAAGCATCTCGCCGCAAGTCTCGCGGAAGACAACGCACTGACGAAAAAGCAATCGGAAGCCATTCTTACCGGCTTGGTCGGCAATATCGTCAAGCACCTGAAAAAGGGCGAACGAATCCGCATCGGCGGGCTTGGCATCCTGGTCGTGCGCAAACGCGCCGCACGCATGGGCCGCAATCCGGCCACTGGCGAGGCCATCCAGATCAAGGCGAGCAAGAAGGTCGCCTTCAGGGCCTCCAAGGAACTCAAGGAAGCCATCTGATACCCGCCGGACCACGGACATCCGGATGACAGATGACGGAAGGTGCTGACCTTCCGTCGTCCGTTGTCTGTCTTCTGGTTAGTATGTTTTGGCCCGTCTTCGCCCTGCGGGCTACGACGCGGCAACCTTCGCTGCTTCGCAGAACGTGCGGACGGCTCGCCAAGCCGGAGCTGCGAGGCAGCAAAGGCTGGTGGGCGGTGACGGACTCGAACCGCCGACATCCTGCGTGTAAAGCAGACGCTCTACCAACTGAGCTAACCGCCCTGCGGCGGATGATGTATCTCCGCGGGGACGACTCGTGCAAGGGCGCGCTTGACCGAATGCCATCGCCACTTCTCAAACCGGCTGACATAATGTCCAGGGGGCGGGCCGACAAAATGGCCAGCGTCCCTGCAAGTAGGCGATAACCGCGCCGGCTCCCGTGCCGCCGCCAAAGGAAAAATCATGGTTCGCATGTTCGTGTTCACGGCCGCCGCCTTGCTGACGGCGGGAAGCGTTGTTTTTGCCCAGTTGCCGCCGCAGCCGCCGCCGGTCGCCAACCCGCTCGGGCAAGGCAGCGAACAGGAGCGCGCCGCGTGCCATCCGGACGTGATGAAATATTGCAGGCAGCTGGTGAAGGATAACGACTCTGACGTGTTCGCGATCCTGAGTTGCCTGCAGACGAACCGGACCAGGATCAGTGTCCCCTGCCAGCAGGTGCTCGCCGGCCACGGGCAATAAACGCCGCCCCATCGCTTCAACGGCACATTAACGGCGCGAGGCTTCAAAGCCTATTTCGGCACGCGGACGCCAAGCGCGTCCTCGTTGTCGTTGGGGTTTGGCGGCGCCTTCCGCCTTCGGCGACATGTTCGGCCAGCCGCACCCATCAGCCGACGCGCCTTGCTTTCTCGGTCCGCGGCGGTGCGCGCCATTGCCAGGCACTCTTCCGCCGACCCGCGAGGAGTGCGCGGCCGAATGCGAGCGTGCTAAGCAGCAATAACGGCGCGACCATTTCTTTCTAGCGATCCGGCCCCCTTAAGAATCTCTTTACAGTTCAAGGTCATGGCATGCATTCCCTTCTTAGCTGCACTGCAACAAAGTTTATGCTGCATTGCACAGAATGGCCTATATTCCTTTCAATGATTCCGGCTGACGCCTCCCGGAAAGGAATATGGCCATGTTCTCATCGATTACCCGTCTTTTCCATGCTTGGAAGCGCTACGGCGCCGTTCGCCGGGAACTGGCGCACCTCAGCGATCGCGAATTGGCCGATATTGGCATCACCCGTTCGGACATCGAACGAATCGCGTCTGATCACGCGCATGAGTAAGGCGTAAGCTTCTTGTTCCACGCGCAAGACGGCGCCCACGCTCAGAAGCGGGCGATGTCTGGTCCGCCTGCGTCGCTTTTCAGCGCTTAAACAGGCCCATGATCTGGGCCTTGGCGAGCGTATTGAAGTGCAGATTGAAACCGACGACCGCCGCCATGTATCGGCCGTTACATTGAGCTCGTCGGCGCCCACGGCGAATAACGTGAACAAATAGCGATGCGGGTGGTCGCCTTCGGGCGGGCACGGACCGCCATAACCGGGTGCGCCGAAATCGGTGCGCGTCTGCAAGGCGCCCGCCGGAATCTTGCCGCCGGCGCTCCCCGCCCCCGCGACAGGCTAGCTGATACTCGCCGGAATGTTCACCGCCAGCCAGTGCCAGAAGCCTGAGCCGGTCGGCGCGTCGGGGTCGTAGCAGGTGACTGCAAAGCTTTTTGTTTCCGCCGGCGCATCCGACCAGCGAAGATGCGGCGCCTCGTTGCCGCGGGCGCAACCGAAGCCGAAATCGGCCGACAAGATGAAATCCTTTGGCAGATAATCGCCGTCCTTAAAACTGTTGCTGACGACCGTGAGCGCCATCTTCACCTCCCCCTTTTTGCTGCATGGAGCAAGATTAGTCGGCCGAACTCGCGCCGAAAAGACGGCATAGCCGCTTGCCGCCCCGCGTGCTAACGGGACCGTATGCCGGTCCTCGCTCTTATCGATGCAGCGCCGCTTCTGCCCGCGCGCGGCGCGCTTCTCGGCCTCGATCTCGGCACCAAAACCATCGGCGTAGCCGCCAGCGATCCGGACCGGCGCCTTGCGGCGCCAGTGGAAACCGTGTCGCGCACGCGCTTCACCCGCGACGCCGAGCGGCTGCTAGCGCTTGCCGGAGAACGGCTCGCGGTCGCGTTCGTCCTTGGCCTGCCGATCAACATGGACGGCACGGAAGGTCCCCGCGCACAAGCCACGCGCGCTTTCGCGCGCAATCTCAGCAAGCTTACCGCGTTACCGATCGCGCTATGGGACGAGCGGCTGTCGACGGCGGCGGTCGAACGCGCGCTGATCGAGGCCGATGCCAGCCGGGCCAAGCGCAAGGCCGTGATCGACCAGCACGCCGCGGCCTATATCCTTCAGGGCGCGCTTGATCGGCTGGCGCACGACTAAGGAGCAACTACTGCTCCGGCAGCGTCCGCTGCAACAGAATATCCGCCGTTTTCGCCGCGACACCGTCCGCGCCGTAAAGCGCAGCGTGCTGGCGGTAGAAGCGTGTCTGCGCGAAAGCGTCCGCCACCTCGGGCGGCGCCGTTCTGGCAAGCGCGGCGGTGGCGGCAAGCGTCGCCAGCCTGCCGACCAATTTTCGCGCCTCGCCTTCGCTAGTCGGTTCGTCAGTCATTTCAAGGATGGTCGCTTTCTCGCCGATCAAGGGCGAAGCCTCGCTCACCAAATCGCCAATGAGTCCGCCGGCTTCCTCGTCACGCTTGAGCGCGCGCAAGACGTCGAGACACATCACATTGCCGGAGCCTTCCCAGATGGCATTGACCGGCGCCTCGCGATAAAGGCGGGGCAGCACACTCTCCTCGACGTAGCCGTTGCCACCGAGGCATTCCATGGCCTCGTAGATGAAGCTCGGCGCGGTCTTGCAAATCCAGTACTTCGCGGCCGGCGTAAGAAGCCGCGCGTAGACCGCCTCACGCGGGTCGGTGGCGGCGCGATCGAAGGCGCGGGCAAGCCGCATGATCAAGGCCACCGCCCCTTCAACCTCGAGGGCCAGATCGGCCAGCACCGCGCGCATCATCGGCTGGTCGTAAAGATGCTTCTGAAACACCGAGCGATAGCGACAATGATGCACGGCCTGCGCCAGCGCCATGCGCATGAACCCCGCCGAGGCGAGCCCGCAATCGAGCCGGGTCAGCTGCACCATCTGTATGATGGTGCGGATGCCAGCACCCTCATCACCGACCCGCAATGCAAACGCATCGGCGAATTCCGCCTCGCTCGACGCGTTGGAGCGGTTGCCGAGCTTATCTTTGAGACGCTGCAGGCGCAGCGCGTTCACAGATCCGTCGGGGCGAAAGCGCGGCAGGAAAAAGCAG
>Ga0181525_10003404_pt1 | contig 12597 bp, 11 predicted proteins | sample PEATcosm2014_Bin_48_FD_121100 | JGI IMG/M metagenome (GOLD analysis project Ga0181525, IMG submission 121100) | Peatland microbial communities from MTU Mesocosm Facility, Houghton, MI, USA - PEATcosm2014_Bin06_10_metaG | ecosystem: Environmental > Terrestrial > Soil > Wetlands > Peat | place... | reverse complement strand
GGTCATTGGGAGGGAGGGGTAAATCGCCCTCCCCCGTCCTTGGATCATGGTCACCGTCGCGGAAAGGCGATTTTCCCCTCCCTCCCAATGACCCTAATTAATGGGTTCTAAGGGCGAGCCCTTAGCGGGGTTCCAAGGGGCAGAGCCCCTTGGCCTTTCTTGCTTACTCCCGAACGATGCGGCGGTAGAGGTGCCAGGTGGCGTGGCCCAGGATGGGGAAGGCGATGATGAGGCCGATGAAGAGGGGGAGGGTTGCGAGGGCGAGGGTGGTGGCGACGATGAGGCCCCAGGTTAGGAGCGGGATGGGGTTGGTTTGGAGGGCTTTTAGGGAGGTGGTGATGGCGGTTTGGAGGCCGACGGGGCGGTCCAGGAGGAGGGGGAAGGAGATGGCGCTGATGGCCAGGGTGGCCAGGGCGAAGAGGAAGCCGGTGGTGAGGCCCAGGGCGATCATGGTCCAGCCGGGGGGGGGGGTGAAGGTGGATTGGAGGAAGGCGGTGAGGGAGGCGGGGGGTTTGGGGCCCAGGGTGAGGGTGTAGATTTCCTGGGCGGTGGCGAGCCAGAGGAGGAAGAGGGTGATGAGGATGGCGCCGAGGGCGGCGATGGCGGGCAGCGAGGGGGAGCGGATGATTTTAAAGGCGTCGAGCCAGCTGGTGGTGTGGTTGAGTTCACGGCGGCGGCTCATCTCGTAAAGGCCGAGGGCGAGGAAGGGGCCGAGGAGGGCGAAGCCGGAGGCGGTGGGGAAGATGAGGGGGAGGAGGGCGTGGCCGGCTTCGGCCATGGCGATGAAAAGGCCGAGGATGGGGTAGATCACCACGAGGAGGGCGGCGTCGGTGCGGGCGGCGGCGAAGTCTGCCAGGCCGGAGCGCAGCGCGGCGGCGAGGTCGGACAGGGTGATGGTGCTGACTTTGGGCGCGGCTTGGGTTCTGGGCCAGTATTCGGCGGCGGGGGCGCTGCCGATGGCGCCGATGGTTTCGGTTTGGCCGATGAGCCATTCCACAGGGTTGCGGATGTGCATTTGCCCCTCCTGCTGGGTGTGCGGGAGGTATATGGGGTGGCGTGAGGGCAGATGCCTCTGGCAAGGGGATGAAAAATTTGCCACACCCGGCGCATGAGCAGCACCCTTGATTTAGCGATTTCCCGTGCCGATGCCGCCTTGCGCGCGGAGCAGAGGCCGGATGGGCATTTTGTGTATGAGCTGGAGGCGGATGCCACCATTCCTGCCGAGTATGTGCTGCTGGAGCATTATCTCGACCGGATTGATCCCGTGCTGGAGGCCAAGATTGGCGTGTATCTGCGGCGGATTCAGGGGGATCATGCGGAGAATCCGGGCGGGTGGCCGCTGTTTCATGGTGGCAAGCTTGATATTTCGGCGAGCGTGAAGGCGTATTTTGCGCTCAAGGCGCTGGGGGATGATCCGGCGGCGGCGCATATGGTGCGGGCGCGTGAGCTGATTTTGGCGCGCGGCGGGGCGGCGCGGACGAATGTGTTTACGCGCATTCAGCTGGCGCTGTTTGGCGCGGTGCCTTGGGAAGCGTGCCCGGTGATGCCGGTTGAGCTGATGCTGATGCCCGATTGGTTTCCGATTACCATGCGCAAGGTGTCGTATTGGTCGCGCACGGTGATGACGCCGCTGCTGGTGCTGATGCTGAAGAAGCCGCAGGCGCGCAATCCGCGCTTGGTGCGGATTGATGAGCTGTTCTGTGCGCCGCCGGGCGAGGTGAAGGACTGGATTCGGGGGCCTTATAAATCCGCCTGGGGGCATTTTTTTAAGCTGCTGGATCAGGTGTTGCGGCCCATTGAGCCGCATTTCCCCAAGGGGTTTCGGGCAAGGGCGGTGCGCAAGGCGGTTGAGTTTACCGTTGAGCGGCTGAATGGCGAGGATGGGCTGGGGGCGATTTATCCGGCGATTGCGAACTCGGCGATGATGTTTGATCTGCTCGGGGATAAGGAACATTTTGCGACGGCGTTTGGCGCGGTGCAGAAATTGCTCGTGGTGGGGGAGGATGAGGCTTATTGCCAGCCTTGCCTCTCGCCGGTTTGGGATACGGCGCTGGCGGCGCATGCGTTGCAGGAGGCTGGGAGCCATGCGGCGGTGCAGGCGGCGTGCGACTGGCTGGTGCCGCGTCAGATTTTGGACGTGGTGGGGGACTGGGCGGATAATACGCCCGGGACGCGGCCCGGCGGGTGGGCGTTTCAGTATGCCAATCCGCATTACCCCGATGTGGACGATACCGCGGTGGCGGGGATGGTGATGCATCGGAGTGGCAACCCGGACTACGGCGAGGCGATTGCGCGGGCGCGGGAGTGGATTGTGGGGATGCAGTCCAGCAACGGGGCCTGGGGTGCGTTCGATATTAATAATGACCGGCAGTATTTGAACCATATTCCGTTTGCGGATCATGGGGCGCTGCTGGACCCGCCGACGGAGGATGTCACGGCGCGGTGTGTCTCGTTTTTGGCGCAGCTGGGGCTGGCCGAGGATAAGGCGGCGATTGCGCGGGGCGTGGCGTATCTGCGTGCGACGCAGGGGGCGGATGGCGCGTGGTTTGGGCGCTGGGGGACGAATTATATTTATGGGACGTGGTCCGTGCTGTGCGCGCTGAATGCCGCCGGGGTGGAGCATACGGACCCCGCCATGGTGCGGGCGGCGGAGTGGTTGGCGGCCCGGCAGCGGGCGGATGGCGGCTGGGGGGAAGACTGTGAATCCTACGCCGATGCGCCTGCGGGCGAGTTTCATGGCTATGCCGAGCAGAGCCTGCCGAGCCAGACCGCCTGGGCGGTGCTGGGGCTGATGGCCGCCGGGCAGGTGCGCCACGAGGCGGTGACGCGGGGGGTTGATTTTCTTCAGGCGGCGCAGGACGCGCAAGGGAGCTGGACCGAGCAGGCGTATAACGCCGTGGGGTTTCCGCGCGTGTTTTACCTGAAATACCATGGCTATCCGCGCTTCTTCCCGCTTCAGGCGCTGAGCCGGTATCGCAGCCTGATGGCTGGGAACGGCATGGTGGCTTGGGGGTTTTAAGGCGGTTTTATCTGTGGCCCGCCACCCGGCCTCGGCGTTCGCGGACGGCATCGTGTTGACTTACGGGTAATTCATGCGCGGGACCGGTCTGGCTGACCGGGGAGCACCATATTGAACGGGTGCCCCATTACCCTTCACATGTGAATTTGCCGCGCGACTGCGCCCTGTTCCTGGACATAGACGGCACATTGCTGGATTTTGCGGCAGCGCCCGGCTTGGCGGTGCCGCCGCCGGAATTGCCGGGACTGCTGCGCCAATTGGCCGGGCGCATGGGCAGTGCGCTGGCGCTTATCTCGGGACGCATGCTGGCGGATATCGAGCGCCTGTTCGGCCCGGGCATTGCGGTTGCCGCTGAGCATGGGGCTTGCCTGCGCGACGCCTCAGGCCGGATTTTGACGGAGGCCGTGCCCGACCCGGCGCTACGGCCTATTGCCGCCATTTTGCACGCCGCCGTGGCGGCCCGGCCCGGCGCGTTGCTGGAGGAAAAGCGCTTTGGTCTGACCCTGCATTGGCGCGGCGCACCCGCATGGGGGGCGGAGCTTGCGGCGCTGGCGGCAGAGTTGGCGGCACCGCATCCCGGGCTGGTGCTGCTGCCTGCCCATGCGGCGCTGGAAATTCGCACCGGCGGCAATGACAAAGCGAGTGCGTTGGAGGCATTTTTGCGGATCGCGCCCTTTGCCGGGCGGCTGCCCGTGTTTGTCGGGGATGATGTGACCGATGAACCCGCCATTGCCCGTGCCAACGCTTTGGGCGGCGCCGGACTGCACACGAACCGTGATTTCGGCGGGCCGGCGGCGCTGCGCGCCTGGCTGGCGGAACTTGCGGAGGGAAGGGAGGATGGCTGACCTCGACCTTGCCGTCATCGGCAATGGCGCTGTCGCCGCGCTGATCGACCGTGAGGGGACGCATCAATGGTGCTGCTGGCCGCGGCTCGATGGCGATCCGGTTTTCCACGGCCTCTTGAGCACCGATCCAACGGCTGGGCGCTTCGCCGTCTCGATAGAGCGGCAATGTGCCGCCAGCCAGCGTTATTTGCCCAACACGGCCATTGTTGAGACGCTCTTGCGCGACGAAGCGGATAACGCCGTGCGCGTGCTCGATTTCTGCCCCCGCTTCCGGCAATATGGCCGCATCTTCCGCCCGCCCATGCTGATCCGCCGGATTGAGCCGCTTGCCGGGATGCCCCGGGTCAAAATCGCGCTGCGCCCGGGCTTCGCTTATGGGGCGCAGCATCCGGCAGCGGTGATGGGCAGCAATCATCTGCGCTTTCCGGGTCCCGCGTTCAGCCTGCGCGTCACCACCGATATGCCGCTTGCCCATATCGTGCATGAACACGGCTTTATGCTCACCCGGCCAGGGACGCTGGTGCTGAGCGCCGATGAACCGCTCGATCAGGCGCCGGACGCGCTGTTTGCCAGCTTCTTTGCCCAGACATTGGCCTATTGGCAGAGCTGGGTTGCCGACCTCAATGTGCCGTTCGACTGGCAGGATGCGGTGATCCGCGGCGCCATCACGCTGAAACTCTGCTCCTATGACGATACCGGCGGCATTGTCGCGGCGCTGACGACTTCGGTGCCGGAAGCGCGCGGCTCGGGGCGGAACTGGGATTATCGTTTCTGCTGGCTGCGCGACAGTTTCTTCACCATCGCCGCGCTGAACCGGCTCTCGGCCACGCGCACCATGGAGACGTATCTCGGCTTTGTGCTCGACGCGGTGCATGGCCTGCTGGGCGGGGAGTTGCCGCCGCTCTTTGCCATGGCCTCGGGAATGGAGCTGACGGAGCGGATTGTGCCGGACCTGTCGGGTTATGGCGGGGACGGTCCGGTGCGGGTGGGCAATGCCGCCGCCCTGCAGCGGCAGAACGACGCTTACGGCGCTATTATTCTCAGCCTGGCGCAGCTTTTCGTCGATCATCGCCTGGCCATGCGCGGGGACATTGCTTTGTATGAGTATTTGCGCCCGCTGGGTGAAATCGCGGCGCGGGTGGCGCTGGAGCCGGATGCCGGCATCTGGGAGTATCGTGGCCGCGCGCGGGTGCATTCTTATTCGGCGGTGATGTGCTGGGCGGCGCTCTCACGCCTGGGGCTGATCGCCAATGCCCTCGGGCTGGAGCATGAGGCGCAGATGTGGTCCGAGCGGGCCGCCCAGCTCAAGGGGCAGATTATGGCGCGCATCGTGACGCCGGAGGGCTGGCTCTCGGGCGTGCTGGACCAGGAAGTCTGTGACGCCTCGGTGCTGGTATTGCCGGAAATCGGCTTTATCGCGGCCGAATCACCGGAGTTTCTGGCGACGCTGGATATGGTGGAGGACCGGCTGATGCGGAGGGGCTTTGTGCTGCGCTATGCCGAGGCGGATGATTTTGGTCCGCCGGAAACCGCCTTCCTGCTGTGCAGCTTTTGGTATGTCAGTGCGCTGGCGCTGGCCGGGCGGCGCGGCGCGGCGCTGGAACTGTTCGAGCGGATCCTGCATGCGCGCAATCATGTCGGCCTGCTCTCGGAGGATTTTGCGCCGGCGGAGACGGGCCGGGCGGGCCAGCTTTGGGGGAATTTTCCGCAGAGCTATTCGCAGGTCGGGTTGATTCTATGCGCCATGCGCCTGTCCCGGAGCTGGGAGGATGGTTTGTGGCGCGCATCGTAATCGTCTCCAACCGGGTGCCCGATCCGTTTGAGCTGACCGGGCCGCAAGCCGGGGGCCTGGCGGTGGGGCTGGCTGAGGTGCTGGCACCCGGCACGCTGTGGTTTGGCTGGTCGGGGCGGGTGGCCGGGGAGGCTTCGCGGACGCCGCATTTTGCCGAGGCCAAGGGTGTCACCTATGCCACCATCGACCTGGAGGATGCGGCCTACCGCGCTTATTATCTCGGCTTTTCCAACGGCACGCTCTGGCCGCTGTTTCATATGATCCCGGATTTTACCGCGTTCGACCGGGCGCAATACGCGATCTATCACGAGGTTAACCAGACCTTTGCCGCGGTCTTGCTGCCGCTGCTGCGGCCCGAGGATGTGATCTGGGTGCATGACTATCATCTCCTGGGGGTCGCGGCGGCGTTACGCGCGCGGGGCGTTACCAACCGGATTGGCTTTTTTCTCCATATTCCGTTTCCGGCCCCGGCGCTGTTTGAGATTCTCCCGCCTGCCGCAGAGCTGCTGGAGCAGATGCTGGCGCATGATGTGGTTGGCTTCCAGACCGCGCGCGACCAGGGGCATTTTCTGGGCGCGGTCAGTACCATTCTGCACGCCGGCCCGACGGCTGACGGCTTTGTCTTCCGGGGTAATCAGGGCTGCCTGGCGGTGGTGACGCCGATCGGCATTCATGCCGATGCGTTTATGGCCATGGCCGTGAACGCCTCGCGGCGCGTGATGGCGCGGCGGATCATCGAGAACCTGGCCGGACGCACGCTGATGATTGGCGTTGACCGGTTGGACTACACGAAAGGTCTGCCGGCGCGGTTTGACGCCTATGGCCGTTTTCTCACGAACCACCCCGAGCATCACCGGCAGATCAGCTTTTTGCAGATCGCGGCGCCCTCGCGCGGGGAGGTCGAGCGTTACGCCCTGCTGCGCGAGGAGCTGAACCATAAGGCAGGGGCGATTAACGGCGCCTATTCGGACTTTGACTGGGTGCCGCTGCATTATATGACGCGCACGGTCAGCCGGTCGCTGATCGCCGGGCTTTACCGCACGGCACGGATCGGCCTTGTCACCCCGCTGCGCGACGGGATGAATTTGGTCGCCAAGGAGTATGTCGCGGCGCAGAACCAGGCCGATCCGGGGGTGCTGGTGCTCTCGCGCTTTGCCGGTGCGGCCATCGGGATGGAGGCGGCGCTGCTCGTCAACCCGTTCGATATCGATGCCGTGGCCGAGGCGATCGGCGCCGCTCTGGTGATGCCGCTGGAAGAGCGCCAGCTGCGCCACGCCACGCTGCTGGCGCATGTGCGTGAACAATCCGCGGCGGCGTATTGCCGGGCTTTTTTGTCCGCCTTGGCCGGGTAGGGCAAACGGGTTTTTGGGGGTCAGGCGAGCGTTTATAAGGTGTTAATTGAGTGGGTTGGGCGTCCCCGGGGCGGATTCCAGGTGTCTGTATCAGGGGCCCCATTTGCGGGCTGATAGCAAACCCCATTGCGTTGGGCGGTCTTTGGGACCAAGGTCTGTGTCAGTTTGATGACGAGTTGAGGGAACGATATGGCTGATGCTTTTGGCGCGGCGTTAGGGCGCCCGAGTTCGCCGATGGATTCCAATGCGGTGCGGGCGGCTTATGCGCGGCAGGCGGAGAGCTATGACAATTGGTTTGGTCTGGCCTCAAAGCACGCACGGCACGCGGCGATTGATGCGGTGAACGCGGCGGCGGGCGAGCAGGTGCTGGAGGTGGGTGTTGGCACCGGGCTGGCGCTGCCGTTTTATGATCCGGCCAAGCGGGTGACGGGGATTGATCTTTCCGGGGACATGCTGGTGAAGGCGCGGCAGCGGGCTTCGAGCTTGGGGCTGCGCAATATCGAGGGTCTGCTGGAGATGGATGCGCAGGCGACCGGGTTTGCCGATGCGAGTTTTGATATTGCGGTGGCGATGTTTGTGGCCTCGGTGGTGCCCGAGCCGCGTAAGCTGGCGGCGGAGCTGCGCCGGGTGGTGAAGCCGGGCGGCACGATTTTCTTTGTGAATCATTTTGCCAGGGATGGCGGGCCGGTTTGGTGGGTGGAGCGGGCGCTGGCGCCGGCGTCCTCGCTGCTGGGGTGGCATCCTGATTTCCGGGCCCGGCATATGTTTACGCAAGCCGAGCTGGGCCAAGCGAAAGTGACCAAGATGCGGCCGTTTGGCCTGTTCCGGCTGATGGAATTTACGGCGTAACCGCTAAAGGTTCATGAAGTATTTTGCTGGTTGAGGCTGCGCGGGCTGCGCTGCGCGCGCGGAGCTGGGGCGACCTGAACGATCCTGCACAATCGCAACTTGATATTATGAGGCCCGGCTTATATCAGTTAGGGCTAACCCGGCTCGATTGGACGGCCCGGACAGGTGGCAGGATATTGCGAATGAAGCGGAGCATCATTTCGGCGTTGGGCGCGGCGGTATTTTTGGCTGTTTTCAGCCATTTTGCGCTGGCGCAGACCGTGGCGGCAGACCCCACGGCGGCGGCGAACGCCTATGTCAACGCGCCGCATAACTGGCAGCTCTGGCTGCCCACGCCCGGAAGTCCAGTGGAGGCGCATATCGATTGGCTGTTGCGCTACGTGCTGATTATCATGGCGGTGGTGGTGGGGTATGTCGCCGTGCTGCTGCTTTTTGTGCTGTGGCGGTTCAGCGCCAAGCGCCATCCGGTGCCGGGGCATGTGACGCATAATACGCTGATCGAGGTGATCTGGATTGTGATCCCGACGCTGATCCTGGCGATTATCATCGTGCCGTCGCTTAATCTGATTTATTATCAGGCGGATGATTCCAACCCGTACCTCACCGTGACCGTGACCGGGCATCAGTGGTATTGGGAGTACAGCTATAACGGCGTGCCGGGCGGGCTGGATTATACCAGCTATATGATCCCGGATAACCAGATTCAGCCGGGGCAGCTGCGGCGCTTGTCGGTGGATCATCCGATGGTGCTGCCGGTGGGGGAGAAAATCCGCTTTGTGATTACCAGCGCCGATGTGCTGCATGGGTTTTACCTGCCGTCGCTGGGCGTGCAGAAATATGCCATTCCGGGGTCAACGCTGACGAGCTGGACGTATATTACCAAGGTGGGCACCTATTTCGGCCAGTGCAACCAGATTTGCGGCGTGAGCCATGATGGGATGCCCATTGAGATTAAAGCCGTGCCGCTGGCCGATTATCTCGCCTGGGTGAAGGTGGCGCAGGCCAGCTACTCCCTGAACAATGTGCCGCCCTCCCCGCTTTCCTCGCCATTGCCCGTGAACGAGCTGGCTGACGCTGCCCATTAGCCCCTGACAGGAGCCCGCTTATGTCTTCCACGACGCACGATCACGATCACGACGACCACGGCCACGCGGAACATGGGCACGCCGCGCACCCGCCGTTTTTCCGCCGCTGGCTGATGAGCACGAACCATAAGGATATCGGCACGCTGTATATTACGGCGGCGGTGATCGGCGCGATCGTGGGCGGGGTGCTCTCGATGATTATGCGCCTGCAGCTGATGTATCCGCACAACAATATCGTCACCAGCGGGGCGGAGTGGAATGCCATTATCACCGCGCATGGGCTGATTATGATTTTCTGGTTCGTGATGCCGGCGCTGATCGGCGGGTTTGGCAACTGGTTTGTGCCGATGATGATCGGGGCGCCGGATATGGCGTTTCCGCGGCTGAACAATATGAGCTTCTGGTTCCTGGTGATGGGGTTCATCTTCGTCATGCTCGGGCTGTTTCTGGGCTCGGGCACCGGGGCGGGGTGGACGCTGTATCCGCCGCTCGACAATATTCAGTATTCGCCGGGCGTGGCCACGGATTTCTCGCTGTTCTCGATCCATCTGGTGGGGATTTCCTCGCTGCTGGGCGCGATCAACTTTATCGCCACGATTTTAAATATGCGGGCACCCGGCATGACCATGCATAAGATGCCGCTGTTCTGCTGGTCGATCCTGGTGACGGCGTTCCTGCTCGTGCTGGCGATCCCGGTGCTGGCGGGCGCGGTGACCATGCTGATTATGGACCGCAATTTCGGCACCTCGTTCTTTGAGCCTTCGGGCGGCGGCGATCCGGTGCTGTTCCAGCATTTGTTCTGGTTCTTTGGCCACCCGGAAGTTTACATTATGATTCTGCCGGCGTTCGGCATTATCAGCCATGTGGTTTCCACCTTCTCCAAGAAGCCGATTTTTGGCTATCTCGGCATGGCGTATGCCATGGTGATTATCGGCTTTGTCGGCTTCGTGGTGTGGGCGCATCATATGTTTGTTTCGGGCATCAGCACGGACAGCAAGGTTTATTTTGAGGTGGCGACGCTGGTGATTGCGGTGCCGACCGGGATTAAAGTGTTCTCCTGGATTGCCACGATGTGGGGCGGCTCGATTGAGTTCAAGACGCCGATGCTGTGGGCGGTGGGGTTCATCTTTTTGTTCGTCATCGGCGGGGCGACCGGGATTGTGCTGGCCAATGCCGGGCTGGATACCGAGCTGCATAACGATTACTTCCTCATCGCGCATTTCCATTATGTCCTGTCCATGGGCGCGGCGTTTGCGATTTTCGCCGGGTTTTACTACTGGATCGGCAAGATGTCGGGGCATCCGTATCCTGAGTTCTGGGGCAAGGTGCATTTCTGGACGTTCTTTATCGGGGTGAATTTGACGTTCTTTCCGCAGCATTTCCTGGGCCTGGCCGGGATGCCGCGCCGGTATCCCGATTATGCGGATGCGTTTGCCGGGTGGAATTTCGTCTCCTCCGTGGGGGCGATGATTTCCGGGGCTTCGTCGCTGATCTTCTTCTATATCCTGTTCCGCGTGTTCACCTCGAAAGAGACGCTGGCGGATAATTACTGGGGCGAAGGGGCGACGACGCTGGAATGGGCGGTGCCCTCCCCTGCCCCGCACCATACGTTTGAAGACGTGCCGGTTATTCGATGAGCGAGAGCTTTGTAAACGCCGATCTGGGTGGAGAAGCCTCCGACTGGCTGGCGCTGCTGAAGCCGCGCGTGCTGACGCTGGTGGTGTTCACCGGGGCGATCGGGCTGGTGATCGCGCCGGTGCGGATTAATCCGGTGCTGGCGCTGACGGCGATCCTGTGCATTGCCGTGGCCGCTGGGGCGGCGGGCGCGATTAACATGTGGTACGACCGCGATATTGACGCGGTGATGAACCGTACGCGCGGCCGGCCGATCCCCGCCGGGCGGATTGCCGCACCTGGGGCGCTGGGGTTTGGCATTGTGCTGGCGTGCTTCTCCGTGCTGGTGATGGCGATGGCCACCAACCTGCTGGCGGCGTTTGTGCTGGCGGTTTCCATCGCGTTTTACGTGTTTATTTATACGATGTGGCTGAAGCGCCGGACGCCGCAGAATATTGTGATTGGCGGCGCTGCGGGGGCGTTTCCGGCGGTGATTGGCTGGACGGCGGCGACGGGGTCCTTGGCGGTGCTGCCGGTGCTGCTGTTTTTGATCGTGCTGGTGTGGACGCCGCCGCATTTCTGGTCGTTGGCGCTGTATGCCTCGGGCGATTATGAGCGGGCGGGCGTGCCGATGCTGCCGGTGGTGAAGGGTGCGCGCCATACGCGGTGGTGCATTATGATCTACACCCTGCTGCTCGTGCCGCTGACGCTGGCACCCTGGGCGCTGGGGCTGCTCGGGCCGATTTACGGCATGACGGCGCTGGTGCTGGGCATTGGGTTTTTGGTGTGCGTGTGGCGCGTGCTGTTTGACAGCCAGGATGCGCGCGGAGTTTCGCTGACCAAGGACGCGCCGGCGCGCGCGGCGTTTAAGTACTCGATCCTGTACCTGTTCGTTCTGTTCGGGGCGTGCGCTGTGGATCGGCTGGTCTGATGGCCGACCCGATGCCGCGCAACGAGCTGCGGGAAAATCCGTGGACGCCGGAGGAGCGGGCGGAGTTTTCGCGCAGGCGGCGGGGGCGGAATTTTTTGCTGCTCGGCGTGCTGGGCGGGCTTTGTTTGCTGATCTATGCGATTGCACTCGTCAAGCTGCACGAATACGGGCAGATGTGGTGAGAAGAATAAAAACATTTACGTCGGGAGTGAGGAAATGAGCGGCACTTTTCATACGGCGACGGATCAGATCAAGGCCACCGTGCCGCACCCATACCATATGGTGACGCCTAGCATTTTGCCGGTGTTTGGCGCGGCCTCGGCGCTGCTGACCTTTACCGGGCTGATTTTTGCGGCGCATTTTCATAACTTCATCTTCCTCGGGATCGGGCTGGCCTCGACCATGAGCACGATGTTTTTGTGGTGGCGCGATGTGGTGCGGGAGGCGCGCACGCCGGGGCTGCATCAGACGATTACGCAGGTCGGTCTGCGCTACGGCATGGCGCTGTTCATTACCTCTGAAGTGATGTTCTTCGTTTCGTTCTTTTGGAACTATTTCAACTATTTCTTCTTCCCCGATAAGATGGGCACCGCGTTTGCGCCGGTGTGGCCGCCGCAGGGGATTACCACCATCGATCCGCTGGCGATCCCGCTGTTCAACACCATGACGCTGCTGCTCTCGGGCACCACGATTACCTGGGCGCATCATGCGCTGCTGGAGGGGGACAACAAGAACACGGTGCGCGGGATTGCCGTGACGGTGATGCTGGGCTTGATGTTTCTTTGCGGGCAGGCCTGGGAATATACCCATTCGCCGTTTCCGTTTTACCATGGTGGGATTTTCGCGTCGTCGTTCTTTATCGCCACCGGGTTTCACGGGATGCACGTGATTGTCGGGACCGTGTTTTTGATTGTGTGCCTGTTCCGCGCCATGAACGGGCAGTTTACGCCGCAGCGGCATTTCGGCTTTGAGGCCGCCGCTTGGTACTGGCATTTTGTCGACGTGGTGTGGCTGTTTTTGTTTGTGTGCATTTACGTGCTGGGGCGCAGTGCGATTGTGGCGGGGTAAGGGAAGTAAGCAGCGCTTTTTAAAAAAAGCGCGCAAAAATTT
>Ga0181525_10003403_pt1 | contig 12597 bp, 7 predicted proteins | sample PEATcosm2014_Bin_48_FD_121100 | JGI IMG/M metagenome (GOLD analysis project Ga0181525, IMG submission 121100) | Peatland microbial communities from MTU Mesocosm Facility, Houghton, MI, USA - PEATcosm2014_Bin06_10_metaG | ecosystem: Environmental > Terrestrial > Soil > Wetlands > Peat | place... | reverse complement strand
GAATTTCAGATACTGTTTCGGGTCCCAGCTCATGCAGCGCAGCAGCATAGCGGGATCGCGGGAAAAGGATCGGCAGTGCCACGTAATAAACTAGCCAGCTACCGCTCCCGGCGACACTTTGAGCGCACCGCGGAGCCCCGTGGCACGCGCCCGGTCGCGCCCTCGAAGCGCCTGCGCTTTGTGATCCAGAAACACGCGGCGCGTGCCCTGCATTACGACCTGCGGCTGGAACTGGACGGGGTGTTCAAATCCTGGGCCGTCACCCGCGGGCCTTCGCTGGATCCGGCCGACAAGCGCCTGGCGGTCGAGGTCGAGGACCACCCGCTCGACTACGGCGATTTCGAGGGTACCATCGCGCCCGGACAGTACGGCGGCGGCACCGTGCAGCTATGGGATCGCGGCTACTGGCAGCCCGCACCGGGCACAGCTCCCGAGACGGCACTGAAGGCCGGCGAGCTCAAATTCGACCTCGACGGCCAGCGCCTGCATGGCGGCTGGGTGCTGGTACGCATGCGGCGCGATCGCGCGGCCGGCAAACGCAAAAACTGGCTGCTCATCAAGCACCGCGACGCTGGCGCGGACCCCTCGCAGGCGCAGGCGCTACTGGCAAAGGATCGTTCGATCGCCTCCGGTCGCAGCATGGCGCAGATCGCCGCGGGCCGCGGCCGGGCGCCAGAACCATTCATGCTGGCCAAGGGCCGCGGCGCGGCGGCCGGCGCGCGGCAGCCACCGAAGTCTGGCCGCAGCAGCGGTGGCGCGGCCAGTTCGCCCAGGCGATCGAAGCCTGGCCGCAGCCGTCCGACGCAGGCGATGCCCCGCTTCATCGAGCCGCAGCTGGCCACGCTGGTCGAGCGGCCGCCGGACTCGGACGGCTGGGTGCATGAGGTCAAATTCGACGGCTACCGGATACAGGCACACGTTGCGGGCGGTGCTGGTGTGCTGCGCACCCGCAAGGGCCTGGACTGGAGCGAGCGGTTCCCGGAAATCACCCGCGAGGCCGCCCGTCTTCCGGATTGCATCCTTGACGGCGAAGTCGTCGCTTTGGACAGGCATCGGGTGCCGGATCTTGCGGCGCTGCAGGCGGCGCTGGCGGAACGGCGCACCGCGAAGCTCACGTATTTCGTGTTCGACCTGCTGTTCCTGGACGGCGAGGATCTCAGGCCGCTGCCGCTGCTCGAGCGCAAGCGGCGTCTGCAGGCGCTGCTGCCGGACAAGCCCGCGCGCCACATCCGCTACGTGGAAAACTTCAAGGCCAAGGCCGATGCGATATTGGCTTCCGCGTGCCGCATGTCGCTCGAGGGCATCGTCTCCAAGCGCGCCGACGCGCCGTACGCCTCCGGGCGTGTCGGCGCCTGGACCAAGAGCAAGTGCCGCGCAGGGCACGAGGTGGTCATTGGCGGCTACACCTTTCGACAGGGCGCACCGCGATCGCTGCTGGTCGGCGTGCACCGCGGCGATCGACTGGTGTATGTCGGTCGCGTCGGCACCGGCTTCGGTCAACGGGCGGTGCGGGCGCTGCTGCCACGTCTGCGGGCGGTCAGCGCGGCTGCCAGTCCGTTCAGCGGCGCGGCAGCGCCGGCCTCGGAGCCCGGGGTCCGATGGGTTGAGCCGCGGCTTGTTGCCGAGATCGAATTTGCTGGCTGGACCGGTTCGGGCATGGTGCGCCAGGCCGCGTTCAAGGGTCTGCGCGAAGACAAGCCTGCGGCCGAGGTGCAGGCTGAGAAACCTGCCAAGCTCTCGCGGACGCGCGTCAAGCGCACGCGTGTCAAACCCTTGCCGGCCGCGAGCACCACACCGGTGGTCATGGGCGTCACCCTCTCGCAGCCCGCCAAGAGCCTTTGGCCCGATGCCGGTGATGGTCGCCCGGTCAGCAAGCTGGAACTGGCGCAATATTATGCGGCCGTGGGCGAATGGATGATCGCCCATGTCGGACGACGACCCTGCTCGTTGGTGCGTGCGCCTGACGGTATCGAGCGGGGCATATTCTTCCAGCGGCACGCGATGCCCGGGATGTCGAGTCTGCTGGAGCTGGTGACGGTGCGCGGCGATCGCAAGCCGTACCTGAAGATCGAACGGGTTGAAGGCCTGGTTGCGGCGGCACAGATCGCAGCGCTGGAAATGCACCCGTGGAATTGCGCGCCGGATCAGCCCGAAGTGCCCGGCAGGCTGGTATTCGACCTGGATCCGGCGCCGGACCTGCCGTTCTCTGCAGTCGTCAAGGCGGCACTCGAACTGCGAGCACGGCTGGAGGTATTGGGGCTGCAAGCGTTCTGCAAGAGCACCGGTGGCAAGGGCCTGCATGTCGTGACGCCGCTGGCGAGAGAGCGCGCCGCACTTGACTGGCCGACTGCGAAATCCTTCGCGCAGGCGCTGTGCGTGCAGATGGCCGCGGACAGTCCCGAGCGCTTCCTGACCACGATGGCAAAGAAGGATCGCGGCGGCAGGATCTTTCTTGATTACCTGCGCAACGACCGCATGGCAACCGCGGTCGCGCCGCTGTCACCGCGCGCCCGCCCCGGCGCCAACGTTTCGATGCCGCTGCAGTGGCCGCAGCTGCGATCAGGTCTGGACCCCGGCCGCTTCAGCATCCGAAGCGCCCCGGCACTGCTGCTGCGCGACAAACCGTGGCAGGATTACGCCAGCTCAGCGCAGCCGCTGCGTGCGGCCATCAGGCGATTTGCCGGAGGACGTCATGTTTAGACCCGCATGGGGTGGACTTCGTGGCGTTATGGTATGGCTGCTGTCTGGCATGGCGGCGTGGCTGGCGACCAGCGCCTCGGCGCAGAACGCGGCAGCCGAAATTCCCTATGACTCGGTGCCGAATTTCCTCAAGCTGCCGCCCGACCGCTACCTCGGCGAAGTGGCCGGCATTGCGCTGAACTCGAAGCAGCACATCTTTGTATTCACGCGCGGCAACCCCAGCGGCCCGGCGTATGGGGCGGCTGCGGCGCAACTGCTGGAATTCAATCCGGACGGCAGCTTTCGGCGCGAGATCGGACACAATCTCTATGCCTGGTCGTTTGCGCACTCGGTGCGGGTCGATAGGCGCGACAACATCTGGATCGCCGACAAGGGTTCGGATGTGGTGGTGCGCTTCGATCCCGAGGGCCGTGTCACCATGGTGTTCGGGCGCAAGGCCGAAGCCTCCGATGAGAGTGCGCATCCGCTGGAACATCCGAAGCCGCCGCTGCCCCCGGTCGACGGCATGTTTCGCCAGGTGACCGATGTGACCTGGGACTCGGACGACAACATCTACATCAGCGACGGCTACATCAATTCGCGCATTGCAAAGTACGATCGCGACGGCAACTGGATCGGATCGTGGGGCGAGCCGGGCTCAGGCCCGGGCCAGTTCAACACCCCACACGCGATCGTCGCCGACCGGCAGGACCACATCTATGTCGCTGATCGAGGCAATGGCCGGGTGCAGGTGTTCGACACGTCCGGCAAGCTGCTGCGGATCATCCGTATCGATGTGCCGTTTCCACCCCCCGATGCGCCAGTCGCCATCGGCAATCGCCCGGCCGAAATCAGCGACAGCGCCAGGGCCGGCGGCGCCAGCCTGACGATGCAGCCCGGCTCGCCGTGGGCGATGTGCATCACGCCCGGCCCCACGCAGTACCTGTACGTCTCCGACGCCTACCCCGGCAGGATCTACAAGCTCTCGCTGGACGGCAGATTGCTCGGCTGGCTGGGCGGAGGCGGCAAGGTGCTGAAGAAATTCGGCTGGATTCACAGCCTCGCCTGCCCTGCGGAAAATGAACTGTACGTCGGTGAACTGCTTAACTGGCGGGTGCAGAAGCTGCTGCTGCATCCGAATTAGGCCGTCATCGGCGCCTGGTGCGCGCCGACGCTGCGGCTCGCATCGATGAACAGCCATGCGGCCGCACTGGCCACTGCGCAGCCGGCGCCGATCAGGAAGGCCGCATTCCAGTCGCCATGACCGGTGAGCGCGGCGACGATCGGTATGCCGATGATGCCGCCCAGATTGCCGCCGGTGTTCAGCAGGCCCCCCACGACCATGGTGTTGCTGCGACCCAGCGTCATCGATGCCGCCCAGAATGATCCTTCCGACAGTTCCACGCAGCCGAAGCACGCCGCCAGCTCCCCGATCGCCCAGTAGGGGCTGGTGGCGTGCACCGCCAGCAGCAGCAACAACGCGGCGGCGGGCAGGCTGATCAATGGCAGCAGGCGCAAGCCGCGCCGGCTGCCGTAGCGCTGAAACAGCCCGGCGGTGATGACGCCGCCGGCGCCGGCACCCAGCGCGGCCGCCAGCGGCGGCACCGTGGCCAGCCAGCCCCTGGCGAGCTCGGAGAAATGCAACTCCTGCACCAGGTACAGGAATACCCAGTTGGAGAGCATGAAAAAAACGTAGTTCATGCACATATAGGAAAGCGCCAGCAGCAGCACGTTGCGGTCGATCAGCGCGCGCCACAGCTGCCGGGCATCGACGCGTTCGGGAGACTGGTCAGCCGCGACCTCGGCCACCAGCGCCAGCTCTGCGGCGTCCACTGAAGCGTGTTCGGACGGGCGATTGCGTCCGTACCAGGCCCACGCCGCGATCAGCAGCAGCGCCGGCAGGCTGCTCCACCATAGTGCCTGCTGCCAGCCGACGCTGGCCATGATCGACGCGATCAGCGGCGGTGTGGCGGCCGCGCCCAATCCCAGCCCCATGGTCTGCAGCCCCTGGACCAGTGCCCAGCGCTGCGGCGGGAACCAGGCTTCGAACACACCGGTGGACACCGGAAAGATCGCCGCCTGCGCCACGCCGAGCGTCAACTGCAGGCTCAGCAGCAGAACGAACACTCCTGATCCCAGCAGCAGCTGCGGCGCCAGCGGGGTCAGCGCCGTGGCAAGGAACGCCAGCACACCCATGACGGTGAGCGTGCGGCGTGCACCCCAGCGCTGCCCCAGGATGCCGCCGGGCAGCTGGAAGATCGCATAGCCGAGCACGAATGCCTGCTCGATCCATCCTATCTGCAACTGGCTCAGCTGCAGCTCGGGCATCATCCGCAGCGCCGCGATCGTCAGGCTCTCGCGCTGCACGTAAGCGATGAATCCAATGCCGAACAGCAGCGCAAAGATGCGCCAGCGGATCGGAACGCGGTGCCTGGATTCCTGACGCAATAGCAGCACGGGTTACACTGTAACAACCAATGCGGAACCGGGGGGAACCATTGTCGACCTGCAAGCGGCGAATGACGTGCTGCGGCCTGTCGTGGCTGGCGGCTGTGGCATGGGTGGCACCGGCCGCGGCGGCCGATGCGCCCGCCTCCACGGCCCCGGGCAACGCCGCCACCGTGATGGAGCTGCCGCAGGTGACCGTCATCGCCAATACGCCGCTGGCCGGCCTTGGCCTGCCGTTGAACCAGATACCCGCCAACGTACAGACCGCTGACAGCCAGGACCTGGAGCGCCAGCAGACGCTGGGTCTGGCGGATTACCTGAACAACAATTTCAGTGGCGTCAGCATCAGCGACAGCGCCAGCAACCCTTTCCAGCTGGATGTCTACTATCACGGCTTCACCGCTTCGCCGCTGCTCGGGACACCGGAAGGGTTGTCGGTCTACGTCGACGGCGTGCGCGTGAACGAGTCTTTCGGCGATACGGTCAACTGGGATCTGATCCCGGAATCGGCGATCTCCACCGTGACGCTGATGTCCGGCTCCAATCCGGTGTTCGGGCTCAACACGCTGGGCGGTGCGCTATCGGTGCAGACCAAGAGCGGTCACGATAATCCGGGCACGGTGCTCGAGGCCTATGGCGGCTCGTTCGGGCGCCGCTCGTTCCAGGCACAGACTGGCGGGGAGTCCGGAGCGTGGGATTATTTCGCCACCGGGGAGTATTTCGACGAGAGCGGATGGCGCGACGATTCGTCCACCAGGGTTTACCAGGGTTTCGGCAAGATCGGCTGGCAGAACGACAAGACCGATGTCGACCTGAGCTATACCTACGCCGATTCGAGCCTGTACGGCAATGGCGCGGTACCGCTGAGCATGCTGTACTACCGGCGCGAGAGCAGCTACACGCCAGACTTCACGCACAATCTGCTCGATTTCGTCAATCTCACTGCCACCCAGTTCCTGACCGAGCATCTGCTGCTGTCTGGCAACATTTACTATCGTCACCTGCTCACCGGCAGCAACAATGGCAGCATCAACGACGATTACGTCTCCGGCGACTATGGCGGGCCGCCGATCGACTGCAGTGCGCCGCCCGAAAGTCGAGCTGACATCGCCTTCTGTTCCAGTGGCGTCGACGAGGTCTCGCGGCTGTTGCAGCGAACTGCGGGCATCGGCGTGCAGCTGACGGACTCGCAGAACCTGCTTGGCTGGAACAACCAGGCCATCATCGGCGCCGACTACGATAATTCCCAGGACCGGTTCGAGCAGTTGTTCGAGTTCGGAGCGCTGGCGCCTGACCGCACGCTGATCGAGACGCCCAGTCCGCTCAACAACGAAACGGTCATTGCCCTGAGCGGCAGCAACCGGATTGTCGGGGTCTACCTGACCGATACCGTCTCACCCAGCACGCTGCTGCACGTGACCGCCTCGGCGCGCTACAACGACAGCACCGAGACCCTCAATGGCTACAGCGTCGACACCGATGTTGGCGATGTCGGCGCCGGATTCGACCAGAGTGCTCCATTGGCCGGTGATCACAGCTTCCAGCGCGTCAATCCGGCGCTCGGCTTCACGCTGACACCGACCGACCTGTTGACGCTGTACGCCGACTACAACGAAGCGAGCCGCGCGCCGACCGTCATCGAATTGGGCTGCGCCGATCCGGCCGCGCCGTGCGGGCTGCCGAACGACTTCGCCAGCGATCCGGGCCTGAAGCAGGTCGTGGCGCGGACACTGGAGTTGGGCTTGCGGGGAAACCTCGCCGACAAGCGCCTGCTGTGGAGCGCGGATGCGTTCCATACTCTCAACAGCAACGACATCCAGTTCATCGCCGCGAGCACCAACCAGGGCTACTTCGATAACGTCGGCAGTACGCGCCGCCAGGGATTGGACCTGGCGCTCGGCGGCAAGCAGGATGCGCTCAGTTGGCACCTGGCCTACAGCTATGTCGATGCCACCTACCGGTCGAGCTTCGACGTCAGCGCCACATCCAATAGCACCGCGGATGCCTACGGCAATATCACGGTCCGGCCCGGCGACCGGATTCCGCTGGTGCCCAGGCACACCGGGCGACTGACGCTCGACTATGATGTCAATCCGCAGTTGGATCTGGGTGCCAACCTGATCATCGCCGCAGGCTCGTTCCTGCACGGCGATGAAAACAACGCCAATCAGGCCGGGGGCACCAACGCGCAAGGCGCCTTCATCTCCGCTACCGGCACCGGATGGATTCCCGGCTACGCCGTGCTCAACCTGCTGGGCACCTGGCATGCCAGCAAACACGCGGAAGTCTTCGCTCGAATCGCCAACGTCGCGAACCGGCACTATGCCACCGCAGGATTCCTGACCAGCGACAGCTTCAACCCGAACGGCAGTTTCCGCGCCGATCCGGCGACCTGGACCAATGAAAATGCCGTCTCCCCGGGCGCGCCGCGGGCGATCTGGGCCGGAATTCGCATTCGCTGCAACTAACTGACTGTACCGTGTTAATAACGTGGACGCCTGAGCACGTTGCTGGGGCGCGAATTGAATCCCTCCGATTCTTAGTCGGAATGCAGTGAGTTTACATATTGCCTTCATCAGGAACCTACACACGATTGCGCATTGCAAACGGGCGACCCTATCGCTAATGTCAAGCAGTAATCACGCATCTTCCTGGGGGACCAATCATGCTTAGAAAAATCATGCTCACCGCGACGATGTTGACGATTGCCGGAGCCGCGTCGGCGCAGCTTGTCTGCGAAACCGGGGGTAGTCCGATGCCGGCACCGGAACTTGATCCGTCATCATTGATGGCCGCACTGACCCTGCTCGCCGGCGGATTGGCAATACTGCGCGGACGCAAGACACGCGGCAGCGGGGAATAGTTCGGGTTCGCCCCGCCGACCTCGAGTTCGGATCCGGGATACCCGGACTTGAGGCCTACGGCGCTCGGACAGAGATCTCGTAATCCGAACCTATGAAAAGACTCGGGTTGGGCGTCCTGTGCCTGTTGGCTTTCGTGGCGTTCGCCGCGATCCGATCGACTAGCCTTCATCCGTCTAGCCACTTGTCCGCGCCGTCCCCTGGCGAGCGAGTAGGTACGGTGGACTTTCCGGTGTCGTGCGCAGCCTCTGTGCGCGCGCGTTTCAATCGCGGCGTCGCCCTGCTGCATGACTTCTGGTACGACGAAGCTCGCGCCCAGTTCGAGCAAATCGCGACCCTCGACCCCAGCTGCGCGATGGCCCATTGGGCCATCGCCATGAGTGTCTTTCGCCAGCTCTGGGAGCGGCCCGATGACGCGACGCTCGCTGCGGGATGGCGTGAAATGCAAGCCGCTGAATCGCTATCGGCGCCCACCGCTCTGGAGCGAGAGTACATTGCCGCGCTGGGTGATTTCTTTAGGCCCGGCGCGCGGGATTACCCAGCGCGCATAGAACACTACGCCGAATCCATGCACACGCTCTACGGCCATCACCCCAACGAGGTGGATGCGGGGGCGTTCTATGCGCTGGCGATATTAGCGGCTGAAGCGCCAAATGATACCAGCCTGACGCGCAGGTCCCAGGCCTTGGCCGTGCTCCGGCCGCTGTACGATCGAAATCCCGACCATCCAGGGGTGGTTCACTACATCATTCACGCCTGCGACACGCCGTCGATGGCCTCCCAGGGTCTCGCCGCGGCCCAACGGTACGGCGACTTGGCCGCATCGGCGCCCCACGCAGTACACATGCCGGGGCACATCTTCGCGCGGTTGGGCATGTGGCAGGCGGATATCGATGCCAATCGGGCCGCGGTCGCCGCATCGCAGGCGGCCGAGGCTCGTCATCAGAGCGGCGCCATGGATCAATTCCATGCCGATGATTTTCTTCTCTATGCCTATCTACAAAGCGGTCAGGATGATGCGGCGCGCACGGTCGTCAATCAGTCCGCGGCCCTGATCGATCGCTACGCAGCGATGCCGGCCATGTCCGGCCGCTATATGGTGAGCATGTTTCCTTACTTTCGGACCAAGTTGCCGATCTTTCTCGCGCTCGAAACCCGGGATTGGAATGTGGCGAGCGCGCTCCCGCCCATCGAGGGCGCGCCGCCTGACGTACGGATCTTGACGTATTGGGCGCGCATCGTGGCCGACGGACACCTGCACCGGTCGCAACAGGTACGCAGCGACGGCGCCGCCTACGTTGCACTGATGGCCCAGTGGAAAAGCGGCCCGCACCTGTACTCCGCTCGCTCGACCGGCGCACGTATTCAACAGGGCGAAATGTTTGCCTGGACCGCCTTTGCGCAAGGCGACATCGATCATTCGCTGACCCAGATGCGCGAAACGGCCGATCTGCAGGACAAGGTGGGCCAGGGCGAGGTGGACATTCCGGCTCGGGAAATGCTCGCCGACATGTTGCTCGAAACGGCGCACCCGCGCGAAGCGCTGGTCGAATACCGGCGGGCACTGACGTTGAGCCCCAACCGATTCAATGGTCTCTACAATGCGGGGCGGGCGGCCGAGGCCTTGGGCGACAGGCAGGCCGCCGGTGACTACTACGCCGCCCTGTTGGACGCTACGAGCCAAGGTGCTCACTCGTCTCGATCGGAATTGCAGCATGCGAAGACCTTCATGCTGGCGAGTGCCGGAGCACATGACAGGTGATGCTTCACCGGTGCTGGCGCTCCGGAAATATTGAATCCAGATCAGTTGAGGAGCACCAGGTACCCATGCCCGAAGTGTCGGTGCGCAGCCTGCTATGTTGTCCAACGCACAGATGTACCTGTGCAATTTCCATAACCTGCCGGCTCATTGGCTCTGTCAGGACGCCCTTCCCCTTGAAGAACATGACCGTAACGGGTGTTCCGCGATGGCGTCGACAGCTTCCTGGTAGTGCTCGACTCGCAGCGTTCGCTCTACACCGGGCAGTAGGCGCTGATCACGGTACGCCTGGCGAAACTGGACAATCTGGTGATCCTGTACAAGGTGCTCGGCGGTGGCGCGCTGGAGAATACCTCCGGCAGCAGACCGGACCTCAGCCGCTGATCGTGTTCTGACAGAGGCAGGCCTGCTGCTGCAGGGATACGCGGATCGGATGTTGAGCCTGTGGACAGACGCGGGCGACGAGATGGCGAGCTTCCTGGGGGAGTTCTCCGGAGCCCTGCGCCTCGGCGCCGTCTCGACCGCTGATTACTGGCTGCCGCGCCCGCTGGTGATGTTCGTGAACGAGAATCCGCGTCTCAAGGTCAAGCTTCAGGTGGGCAAGCGCGACGAGGTCATTCGCGGTTTGACTGCCGGAGAATTTGATATTGCGGTCATGGGACAGCCGCCGCCGGAGCTGGCAGTCACCGCGGCGGTCTTCGCCAAGAATCCGGTGGGCTTCCTTGCCGCACCCAGTCACCCGCTGCTGTCGCAGCGCCATCTCAGCCTTGCCTTGCTGGCAGAAGAGCGTCTGCTGGTACGTGAGCCGGGTTCTGGTACCCGCACCACGCTCGAACGGCTGTTCAAGGAGGCCGAGCTGCGATTGCGCATCGGCTCGGAACTCTCGAGCAATGAGTCGATCAAGCAGATGTGTGCGGCGGGCTTCGGACCGGCCTACCTGTCGTTGCACACCTGCGTGCTCGAGATTCAGGCGGGCCTGCTCGCACTCCTGCCCATGCCTGGCAACCCATTTGAGCGCGAGTGGTACGTGGTCCATCTGACCGCGAGGCCGTTGCCGAAGCTCGCCGCAGCCTTCGAACAATTTCTTTGTCTCAAGGGGCAGAGCGAAATCCTTAAGCAGCTGCCGCCGATGCAGCCCTTGGTCGCCGCGGCGCCGCGCGCGCGGTCGCGGCGTGCCGCCCGCGGCCCGCGCCGTACCGCCCGCGGCAAGCAGGTCCCGGTCGGGTAGACGTGCGCCGGTTTCCTAATGGACTTTTCCGACATTGTCCGCAGGCCCAAGTTCCTCAAACCAGTCGGTCCAGGAGCTGAGTTGATCCTTGGCAATGGCTATATCTCGATTCTGATTCTGGTACCTCATACTGTTTACAATGAAGCAGGCCATCGCCGAGTCCGAATACTGGCATTCGCTCACATAGGTAATTTGCTCACCAGCAGCGAATTCATATCCGAACCGATTCCCGCTTATGGGCTTCTTCAAACGGTATCTGTAGCCAACCCTGAGGGGTGTGCCCACTGGGCCTGAGACTGAAGTGCGACCAGCGGCAGCCTTGGCAACCAGGGCTTGCATCTGCTGGCGAATGACATCTGGAGCATGGTCAGCCAGCTGGCTGGGGGGACTCCCATTCACATAGGGCGTCAACGGATTAGCCCCGTGGTCGAGCAGCACTTTTACCGCTGCGACGTTAGTGAATAGTATTGCCTGGTGGAGCGGCGCACCTTCCTCGGAATCGAAATAATTTGGGTTCGCTCCCCACGCCAGCAGCTGTTTGATCTCATCGGCGGTCGCGTACCTACTGGCATACACCAGTGTCTGGCCGCCAATTGACCCGGAGAAGTCCTTTATCAAGCCCTCAGCGTGAAGGCCAAATACTCCGGGCAGCATGGCTTGAAACCTCGCAAGATCCGGGCATATCGACTCGAGATCTGGCTGGATCTGCTTTGCCTCCGCGAAAAATGGAGCCGCATCGCGCGCTCGACCTGCCGCTATCAGCTCTCCGCCTTTCATGACGAGAACATCTACCAGGAAACTCCGGCCGAGAGGAAAATCCTCAATTTGAACCGCCTGACGCGCGGCGACTATGGATGCGTCGATGTCATTGGCATCCACCAGCAGAAAGAGCGCATAGCGCTGCAAAGCAAATGCTTTGTCAGGCCCCTCTACCAGCGAGACGTAGCGGCGATGGAATGCGTCCGCCTTCTGAATCTCGCCCAGTTCAGCATAGATGTCGCCAAGCTGATGCACCGCGCGCCATTCCGCGCCGATTGACAGATTGGTACTCAAGGCGGCTTCGAATTCGTGCGCAGCTTGCCGGGCCAAAGTGTGATCTGGCGTCGGTGGTCGAAGCGCCATTGCCCAGAGGGCATCTCCCGTATTGATTGCAAGCCACGGGCTGTCGATGCCGATCGCTTTGGCCTGTTGCAGAACCTCGACGCTTCGTTCGAATTGCAGTTTCAGATACGCCACATGCCCCATTAACATCAGTGTCTCAGCGCGACGGGGATCCAGCACCAGGGCTTGATCCAGTAAGCTTTGGGCGCTGTCCAGGACGTGTGAATCGATGCGTGGTATGGAGGGCGCACCGTCATAGACTGTCAGGTTTGGCCCCTGCTCGAGAACGACACGTGCCAACTGCACCAGAACAGCCGGATCCGATGGTGCCGCGCGCCTCAAGAGCTCCAATGTTATTCGGGCGTTCGACAGATTCTCGCCACGGTCGATGTCGGCTGTTACCCGACGCAATGCCACTTCCTCTGTAGAACCGAAGGTCGTCTTGGCGTAAATGTCGATTGCATCTGCTGCCTGCTTCAGAGCATCGGCCCAACTCTTCTGCTCAACCGTTAACAGTGAAG
>Ga0181525_10003402_pt1 | contig 12598 bp, 12 predicted proteins | sample PEATcosm2014_Bin_48_FD_121100 | JGI IMG/M metagenome (GOLD analysis project Ga0181525, IMG submission 121100) | Peatland microbial communities from MTU Mesocosm Facility, Houghton, MI, USA - PEATcosm2014_Bin06_10_metaG | ecosystem: Environmental > Terrestrial > Soil > Wetlands > Peat | place... | reverse complement strand
TGCCAAGTGTCCGGGTTGGTCCAATCCACAATTGTCTACCCCCGTTTATTGGACATCGGTTGGACATGGCGGCGCACGATGATGCTAACCCATTGATATCATTGGCGCGCCCTACGGGACTCGAACCCGTGTTACCGCCGTGAAAGGGCGGTGTCCTAGACCGCTAGACGAAGGGCGCGATCAAGCGCAGGGCGCTCAATGAAGGCGCGCGACGTATAAAGGGCTTTGCCGGAACCGGCAAGCAAGCGCCGGCAAGCAAGCGCCGGCAAGCCAGCCGCCACGCCTGCCACCACGCCAGCCACATGCCTCACCGGACCCGGATCCGCACCAATTCCCAACGTCGCCAGCCCCCGACACTCACCAGTTCCCGGTATTTTTCATCGAGGTCCAGGGTTCCTTGGGCGGCAAAGCTTCGCCTTTTTGCAACAGTTCAATCGAGTGCTTGTCGGGCGAACGCACGAAGGCCATCTGGCCGTCGCGGGGCGGCCGGTTGATGGTGACGCCGGCCTTCATCAGCTTTTCGCAGAGCGCATAGATGTCGTCGACCTCGTAGGCGAGGTGGCCGAAGTAGCGGGCCTCGCCATAGTCCTCGGTGTTCCAATTATAGGTGAGCTCGACCAGCGGCGCCTGGCGGGTGGCCGGTCCTTGCGCCACCAGGCCGCCGTCGCCGGGCGCGGCCAAAAACACCAGCGTGAATTTATTCTTATCGTCGACCCGGCGCCGCACCTCGGTGAGGCCAAGCTTGCCGCAGTAGAAATCGAGCGCGCTGTCCAGGTCGCGCACCCGCAGCATGGTATGCAAATAGCGCATTGTCGGTGCTCCGCTGTTTCCCTACCCTTGTTTCCCTAACCTTGGCGCCACCATAAATTCCATCCGGGGATTTATGACAAGCATTGTGACACCCGGAAATTCCGTCGGGGGATATATGACAGGGTTTGTGACACCCGGATTGCCAACATGACCGCACCATGATCGCACCCGATCTCGATCAAGCCGTAACCCTCCTCAACGAGATGATCGGCGAGGCCGCGGCCATCGTGCCGTTCACCGGCGCGGGCATCTCGACCGAATGCGGCATTCCTGATTTCCGCTCGCCCGGCGGGTTATGGACCAAGAACCGGCCGATCCCGTTTGACGAGTTCCTCGCCAGCCAGGAGGCGCGCAACGAATCGTGGCGGCGGCGCTTTGCCATGGAGGAAAGTTTCGGCGGCGCCCAGCCGGGACGCGGCCATCGCGCCATCGCCAGTCTCTATCAGGCCGGCAAGGTGCCGGGCGTGATCACGCAAAACATCGACAATCTGCATCAAGCCTCGGGCGTTGCGCCGGAACATGTGGTCGAACTGCATGGCAATACCACTTTTGCCGTTTGCCTCGATTGCAGTGCGCGTTACGAGCTGTCCTGGGTGCGCCGCCGCATGGAGGGCGGCAACGGTTGCGCGCCGGACTGCCCGGCCTGCGGCGGCTTCATCAAGACCGCCACGGTTTCATTCGGCCAATCGATGCCCGAGGCCGCGATGCGGCGCGCTCACGACCTCACCGGTTCCGCCGACCTGTTCCTCGCCATCGGATCGTCGCTCGTGGTCTGGCCGGCCGCCGGATTTCCCTTGATCGCCAAACGCAACGGCGCGCGTCTCGTCATCATCAATCGGGAGCCGACCGAGTTCGACGATCTTGCCGACCTCGTCGTGCGCCAGGATATCGGCACCGTGCTCGAACCGCTGACCGCGACGCGCCTGCCGTCATCCGTCGCGTGAAATCCGATTTGTGCACAGGTTATGACGCTTTTCTCGCACTGTTGCATTTTTATCCTTTTCCATCGGAGCGCCGGTGTTATCTTTGATTCAAGAGATTCGCGATGCGCCCGCGGGGCGCCAGCACAGAAGCGACGGCGGTCCACTGCGTCATGGCGTCGGACGGGTTTGAATCAAAATCCAATAAACCGGGTCTCGGACCCGATGTGACCCTTGGCGAAAACGCGGCGCTTGGCGCAAGCCCGCCGACGCGCGTCGTCGAGGTCGCTGGCGTCATCAAATGGTTCGACGTCGCAAAAGGTTACGGATTCCTCGTTCCCGACAATGGCATGGCCGACGTGCTCCTGCACGTCACCTGCCTGCGGCGCGACGGCTACCAGACCGCCTATGAGGGCGCCCGGGTGGTCTGCGAAGTGCTGCCGGGGCCGAAAGGCCTGCAGGCCTTCCGCGTCATCTCCATGGACGAATCGACGGCCGTCCACCCGTCGCAGATGCCGCCGCCGCGAACCCATGTTACGGTGGCGCCGACGAGCGGTCTCGAACGGGCACAGGTCAAATGGTTCAACCGGCTTCGCGGATTCGGCTTCCTGACCCTGGGCGAGGGGACACCGGACATTTTCGTCCACATGGAAACCTTGCGCCGCTTCGGGCTGACGGAACTGCGTCCCGGCCAATTCGTGCTGGTGCGCTTCGGACCCGGCCCCAAGGGCATGATGGCGGCCGAGATTCATCCGGAGAGCGGCCCGGTAGGTCCATCCTCTCACTAGCTCTTGCAGCTCGCCGTCAAGCTTTCTTGACGGGGGCGTTACGCTTGGCCGCTCGATCGCGCTTCGCTGCGCTGTTGCTGTTGGCCGCCGTCGCGAGTTTTGCCATAGCCGTCGCCCCGGCGCGAGCGGCGTCGCAAGAGACCCTCGAAATCGTCAGCAGTTCGGGTGTCCATGCGTTCGCGGTGGAGCTTGCGACCAACGACGCCGAACGCGAGCGCGGCCTGATGTACCGCAAGGAACTGCCGGAGGGCCGCGGCATGCTGTTCGACTTTCAAACCGAGCAACCGGTCGCGTTCTGGATGCATAACACCTACATCCCGCTCGATATGATCTTCATCGGCGGCGACGGCCACATCGTGCATATCGCCGAGAACGCCAAACCGCTGTCGGACGCCCTCATTCCCTCCGGCGGTCCGATCCGGGCCGTGCTCGAAGTGATCGCCGGCACCGCGCGCAAATTCGGCATTGCCGTCGGCGATCGGGTGACCGGCTCGATCTTCGGCAAAGGCCACTGACACTAGGAACTGTAGTAGCCTTCGATTGGACTGAATCGTGTCATTGCGAGGAGCTTCGGTTCGCTCGCACTGACGGGTCAGCTTGCTTGCCGGTCGGGACATAAGCCTATATTCACATCGCTTCCGGCGGGGTATAGCGCAGTCTGGTAGCGCGTCTGCTTTGGGAGCAGAAGGTCGCAGGTTCAAATCCTGCTGCCCCGACCAGCCGCCGTGTCATGCCGGAGCGTGGCGGCGGCGGGTTGACGGCATAGCGCTCCAGGAAGAGCATGGCTCCGGGAAGAGCATGGCTCCGGAAAGAGATTTTGCATGACCGCCCGCATCTACAAACCGGCCCGCACCGCGATGCAGTCCGGCACCGCCAAAACCAAGGAATGGGTGCTGGATTACGAGCCGGAACAGCCGCGGGCGATCGATCCGCTGATGGGCTGGACCAGTTCGGGCGACATGAAGCAGCAGCTGCGCCTGTCGTTCGATACCAAGGAAGAGGCGATCGCCTATTGCGAACGCCACGGCATCGCCTTCGAAGCGTTCGACAGCAAGCCGCACCAGCGTCCGCGCATCTCTTATTCCGACAACTTCGCCGCCACGCGGCGCGGCGCCTGGACGCACTGAGCGGGTTGCGATCGGATTAAGTCGGAATCATCATTGCGAGGAGCGGAGCGACGAAGCAATCCAGTACTGCGGCGCCGTTCTGGATTGCTTCGCTGCGCTCGCAATGACGGCTACGCCAACCGCATTTCCAGGCTGCGTTCGCCTGCGGGCGCGTGGCGCACGGGCGTGGCCGCGCGTTGCCGCAACAGCGCGATGAAACGCTCCTCCGGCATCGGCTGGCCGAGCAAAAAGCCTTGGCCGCAATCGCAGCCCATGCTCATCAGCGCCAACGCGTCCGACGCCTTTTCAATGCCGATGGCGACGGCGACGCTGCCGAAACTGTGCGCGAGGTCGATCACCGTCTTGCATAACGGTGCGTTGACTTTGTCGGTGCCGCAGTCGGCAACGAAGGCGCGGTCGAGTTTGAGTTCGGCAAACGGCGAATTTCCCGCTTGCGCCAATGAAGAATGGCCGCGGCCGAAATCGTCGATCGCCAGCCGGACGTTGAGGTGCTTAAGCTTTTTGGTGAAGTCGATCGCCAGCCCGAGATCGCCGACGATTTGCTCTTCCGGCACGTCGATGATCAGGCCGGGCCAATTTTCGAATTGCGGGCGATAGCTCTGCACGATATCGGCCACCGGCAGTTTGACCAGCGCGCTCACTGGGATGTTGACCGCCATCGGCAAATGAGCGCCGAGGCTGGCGAAATTGAGGGTCGCCTTGAGCGCTTGCGACAAGGCCCGTTCCGACAGCGTCAGCAGGCTTGATTCCCTGGCGCCGGGCATGAAGGCGCTCGCCGACAACAGGCCGTGTTGCGGATGCCGCGCGCGAGCGAACGCTTCGGCGCCGACCAGTTGCTTTTTGCGCAGGTCGATTTTCGGCTGGTACCAGAATTCGATCCAGTTCTTCGACAGCGCTTCGTCAAGATCGATGCGGCCGGCGACCGCGGGCGGATCGCCCAGCTTGAGGTCGCGCAGCACCTTAAGGATCGCGTTGGTCTCGAACGGTTTGCGCAGCGTCGGCAACATGCTCAAGCGCTGTTGTTCGCCGATGCTTTTGACATGCGCCAGCACGGCCGAGCCGCGGTGGCTCATCAACTGCACCTGGCCGCGATAATCGTCCCGGCCGAGCGTAACCACCGTTGCAATCGCTGCGGCGGATTCGAGCGGTATGTCGAGAAAGACCGCGTCCGGCTTGCGCTCCGCCAAAGCCTCGTGCAGCTCATGGCCGTCGGCAAATCCTTCGCAATCGATGCCGGCGCCATGAAAAACGAGCGACAAGAAATGCCGGATGCTGGCATCGGCGTCGATGACGAAGCAGAGCGGGGCCCGTGCCGCGCCGCGGCACTCGGGCGCGGCTTCGCCGGCGGCGGATGAATTCTGCGCTGACGTTGCGCTCATGGCTGGATCGATGCGCCGCGGTGACGGGATCGAGCATCATCGATGGAAATGCTTAACCCGCGGTTTCTGCTGCGACACCGTGAGGTCTGAAGAATTCCAAGCTGCAATCCCGGTAACGCACGCCCGGTGTCGGTGGAATTCGACCGGGCAGCGCGGTGGAACGATGCCGCGTAAAGTGATAATCAGGGGCGAGCACCTTGGGCGATTGCCGTACCTTTATGCGGCAGGGCAAAAGAACAAGCCGCGACGGAGGACGATGATGGCCGCCAAGGCTTCGAGAGTAAAACTCGCTTCGAGCGTAAAACTCAATCGTCGAAAATTCCTCGCCGCGGCGGCCGTCGCCTCCGCCTCCGGCGTCGCCAATCCCACCGGCACCGCGGCCGCGCCGCAGGCTGAACAGCGCTTGCCGTCGGCGTTGCCGCCGAACGCCCATGTTGCCGCCGCCGAGACCGGCAACCCTCCGGAACCGGCGTCGCGCGGCAACGGCACGCCGGGCTCCGACTTCATGGTCGACGTCATCAAGACGCTCGACATCAAATATGTGCCGGCCAATCCGGCCTCGAGCTACCGCGGTATCCATGAATCGCTGATCAACTACGGCAAGAACACGATGCCCGAATTCCTCACTTGTATGCATGAGGAATCCGGCGTCGCGATGTGTCACGGCTATTTCAAGGCGACCGGCAAGCCGCTGATGACGCTGGTCCATGGCGTGGTCGGCCTGCAGCACGCCGCCATGTCGGTCTATAATGCCTGGTGCGACCGCGTTCCGGTCCTCATCATGGGCGGCAACGATCTCGACGCCGCCCGCCGCGCGCCCGGCGTGCCGACCTTCCATTCGGCGCAGGACATCAACGCCATCGTGCGCGACTACACCAAGTGGGACGATACTCCGGTGTCGCCGCAGCATTTCGCGCAGTCGTTCGTCCGCATGTACAAGATCGCGACCACGCCGCCCTATGGCCCGGTGATGATGGCGCTCGATGGCGGTTTGCAGACCGAACCGATCCGCCAGGACGGCGAACAACTCTATATTCCGAAATACTTTCCGAGTGCGCCGCCGCAGGGCGATTCCGGCGCCGTGAAGGAAGCCGCGCGGTTGCTCGCCAACGCCGAAAGGCCCGTCATCGTCGTCGATCGCCTGGCGCGCACGCCGAACGGCGTCAGTCTCCTGGTCGAACTTGCCGAACTCTTGCAGGCACCGGTGGTCGACCAGGGCAACCGCATGAATTTTCCCAATACGCACTATCTCAGCCGGCCGGCGAACGTGGTGAATCAAGCCGACGTCGTCATCGGTATGGAACTCTCGGACTATTGGAACACGGTCAATGGTTTTATCGACAATGGCGACGACGGCTTGGGCCGCAATGTCGCCAAGGTGAAGCCGCAGACGAAATTGATCAGCATCAGCTCGGTCGATTTGCTCACCAAATCGAACTACCAGGACTTTCAGCGCTTCCAGAGCATCGATGTTTCGATGCCGGGCGATGCCGAGGCGACGCTGCCTGCCTTGATCGAAGCGGTGAGGTCGGCGATCTCCAGTGATCGCAAGGATGCGATGCTCAAGCGCGGCGATGCGATCCGGCAAGCCCACGCCAAGGGGCTCGACGCCACCAAACAGGCGGCCGCCATCGCCTGGGACGCGACCCCGATCAGTACGGCGCGCCTGGTGATCGAACTCTACGCACAGATCAAGGATCTCGACTGGTCGTTGGTTTCGACTTCCGGCAACACCAGCAATTGGGCGAACCGGCTATGGCCTATCGAGAAACATCATCAGTGGCTCGGTGCATCGGGCGGTTACGGCGTCGGCTACGGGGCGCCGGCGTCGGTCGGGGCCGCACTCGGCAATCGCGATCTCGGCCACTTCTCCGTCTCCATCCAGTCGGACGGCGATCTGATGTATGCGCCGGGCGTGCTGTGGACGGCCGCCCGTCACAAAATTCCGCTGCTTGCCGTGATGCACAACAACCGTGGTTACCATCAGGAGGTCATGCACATACAGCGGATGTCCAACTTCCGCGACCGTGTCGCCAATATCGGCAATGACCTCGCGCCCATCGGCACCAGCATCATGAATCCCGATATCGAGTACCACAAGCTCGCGGAATCGATGGGATGGTGGGCGAAGGGACCGATCGTCGATCCGGCCGATCTCGGTCCGGCGATCAAGGAAGCGGTGGCGGTGGTCAAATCCGGCCAGCCGGCGCTGGTCAATGTCCTGACGCAGCCGCGCTGATGAGAAGTAAAATGCGTTTCGTTTCTCTGCCTTTCCTTTTCACAATATCGGCTTTGTCGGCGCTGGTTGTATTTGCCGCCGGCATCGCGGTCCTTGACACCGCCGTCGCCGCGTCGGCCGAGAAAGGCAAAGCGGCTTTCGTCCAGCATGGCTGCTGGCAATGCCACGATTTTGCGGGAGAGGGTTCGATCGCGACCAGCAATGGCAGGGTGATTGCCCGCACGGCGCTGCCGCTCGAGGCGTTCACAGGTTTTGTGCGCATGAGCAATGGCCAGATGCCGCCCTACCGGCCGACCGTCCTTAGCGACGAGGAACTCGGCGATATCTATGCTTATCTGCAATCGCTGCCGGAGCCGAAGGCGCCGAGCGACATCCCGTTGCTTAACAGCAACGTGCGCTCGCGGTGACCCCACGCGCTCACCGGAGGTCTCGGCAATACACGATGTCGTGAGCGGGCCGCGCCGTGCTTTCGCGGCAATTGTGATTGGCTTGTTTGGCGTGAAATACCCAAGATGTGTGCAGATGCCCGGTCGAATCGACGGGCGTGCGTGGAGGGACAGATGGCGAGAAAAAATTCATCGCGGACCGGCCTGGGGCGCCGCTCCTTACTCTGGCTGCTTGGGGCGACGCTTTTGGTGCCATTCCTGGGGTTCGCGTCACGCTTGGTGCAGGCCGAGGAGCCGGCCGTCGTTATCCCGGCGCCGGCGCTGGACGAGGCGTCATCGCCCGGCGGGTTGCAGACGGTTGTCTTGGCGGGTGGTTGTTTCTGGGGCGTGCAAGGGGTTTTCGAGCACACCAAAGGCGTCACCGCCGCGGTCTCCGGATATTCGGGAGGGCCGAAGGAGGCCGCCCACTACGAAATGGTCGGCAGCGGCCGCACCGGACATGCCGAGTCGGTTTCGGTGACGTTCGATCCGAAGCAAATTAGCTATGGCAAGATTTTGCAGATTTATTTTTCCGTGGCGCACAATCCGACCGAGCTCAATCGGCAGGGACCCGACAGCGGCACGCAATATCGCTCGGCCATTTTCTTCGCCAATGACGAGCAGAAGCATGTCGCCGAGGCCTATATCGCCCAGCTCGATAAGGCCCAGGTCTTCAGCCGGCCGATCGTGACCAAGCTCGAGCCATTTTCCGGGTTTTATCCGGCCGAGGATTATCACCAGGACTATTTGGTGCTACACCCGAACTATCCCTACATCGTGTTTAACGACCTGCCCAAGGTGGAAAACCTCAAGCGGCTATTCGCGGATGCCTACCGCGATACCCCGGTCACAGTAATGGCGTCGAACAAGCCGAGCCAATAGGCGACCCGGTCGCGATTTTCCTTTCGCATTGCAAAAAAATTCCCTGCCGCCGCCTTTTCGTCGCGTCGGGGAACAAAGCCGCGAGCTATGGTCTATAGCCATCGCGCGCGGCGTGAAGTATCGTGAGTTTAGGAGACCGGGCCGCCAAGAAGCCCGCTCTGCAACAACTGAGCAAACTGGGGGAGAAAACCTATGGCTATGGCAGCAGCGACGCCCTATGGGGCGTTACCCGAGGCCGAACACAGCGCGCAGTTGCGCAAGGCCGTGATCGCTTCGACCATCGGCACGGCAATCGAATGGTACGACTTTTTTCTCTATGGCACTGCCGCCGGCCTCGTCTTCGGTAAGCTTTTCTTTCCGAACCAGGATCCGCTTTCGGCGACGCTTTTGGCGTTCGGCACATATTTCATCGGCTTCGCCGCCCGCCCGGTCGGCGCCGCCATCTTCGGTCATTACGGCGATCGCATCGGCCGCAAGGCGACCCTGATCGCGACCCTTCTGTTCATGGGACTGGCGACTTTCGCCATCGCTTTCGTGCCGACCTATTCGTCGATCGGCATCTGGGGCGCCGTGATCTTGACTGTGCTGCGGGCGCTGCAAGGCATCGGCGTCGGCGGCGAATGGGGCGGCTCCGTGCTCTTGGCCATGGAATGGTCGCGCACCCACGGCCAGCGCGGGCTGGTGGCGTCTTGGCCGCAGTTCGGTGTGCCGTGCGGGCTTCTGCTGTCGACGCTGGCGGTGGCCGTATTCAGCACCTGGGCCGGCGATGATTTCTTGACTTGGGGCTGGCGCATCCCCTTCGCGCTTTCGATCCTCCTGGTCGGAATCGGCCTGTGGATTCGGCTCGGCATTCTCGAAACGCCGGTGTTTCAGAAACTTTTGGATACCGACAAAATCGAAAAGGCGCCGATCCTCGAAGTGATCAAGAAGCAGCCGAGGGAAATCATTCTTTCGGCGCTGCTGCGGATGTCCGAACAGGCGCCGTTCTATGTCTTCACCGCCTTCGTGTTCGCCTACACGGTTGGCACGCTGCATATGTCGCGCAATTTTATCCTCTCCGCGGTGGTGGTGGCGGCCTGTGTCTCGTTCTTTACCATCCCGATCTCCGGCCACATCTCCGACCGCATCGGCCGGCGCAAAATGTATTTGATCGGCGTCGTCGCCATGGGCCTGTTCGGCTTCCTGTATTTCGGCATGGTGGATACGGCGGTCCCGTCGGCGGTTTTTATCGCCATCGTGATCTCGCTCATCCCGCACGACATGCAGTACGGGCCACAGGCGGCGCTGATCGCGGAATCGTTCACGCCGCGGCTGCGCTATAGCGGCGCCTCACTCGGCTATCAGCTGGCCTCGATCATTGCCGGCGGACCGGCGCCGCTGATCGCGACCTGGCTGTTTGCCACCTACCACACCGGCTACGCCATCTCGATCTATATCGCGGCGTGCGCGGTCATCAGCGTGGTATCGGCGGCGTACATGCCGGACTACACCGGCCAGGATATTTCGGCCGAATACGACGCCCACGCCGTTCCGGCCGAATAGCCGCTCATCCAGTTATCGTTGTTATCGCCGGGGCGGCAACGCTCCGGCGATATTGTATAGTCGAGATTAAAAAATCCCGATCATTAGCAGTGGACGCACCGGCGACCGTTCCAGACATATCCCGGGCCGCAGCCGTAGGCGCCCGTTGTTCCGTTGCATGCCGCCTTCTTAATGATCGGGGTAAAGTTATGAAGCTGCCCGTTGAGCACTGCGGCGCCCGGGTGCGCGGTTTGCGCGTTGGCCGTCAACGCCATCGTTCCCAGCGCGAGCGCTGCCGCGGTCAATATCATGCCAAGTTTTCGCATAAGAACCTCTCCTGCTGTCTGCTGGATGCCAAGTTGTGGTACAAACAATGCGACCGGACGATCATACGTCGCGCCGTGCCGCAATTCCATATCGTCAGAAGACATTTTTGAAGGTCTGCGACCAACTTCGGGTAGTGCGAAAGCCAAACGGCTCGCTATTTTCTGCGCTGGCGAAGTAACACGCGTGACCCTTCGCGTCATTTCGGGCCGATGCAGCATTTCGGTCGCTTTCGGAGCGAAGCGAACATCGAGCCGGACTTATGGGTGCACGCTCTAAAGCACCGCGCCGCTTTGCGGATCGATCAGGTGCATGCGGTTCATATCGGCGTAAAGCTGCATCTGCCGGCCCGGCCCGACCGCGCTTTCGGGGTCGACGCGGCCGCAGACTTCCTGGCCGTCGACGGTGAAGTAAACCATCGTCTCCATGCCCATGGGTTCGACCACATCGAGGGTGGCGGCGAACTCGCATTGCGGATCGCGGTCGTTGCGCCGCGGCTCGGTGATATGCTCCGGCCGCAGCCCGAATGTCAGGTCCTTGCCGGTGAACGCGGCAAAACGCGCCGACTGCGCCGCCGGCACCGGCAGGCTGACGGTATCGGAAATGCGTACTTTCAGCCCGACGCCGTTCTGCTCCAGGCGGCAGCGCAAAAAATTCATTGACGGCGAGCCGATGAAGCCGGCGACAAAGCGGGTTTTCGGATGATGATAAAGCTCCTGCGGCGTCGCGATCTGCTCGATATTGCCGCCGTTCATGACGACGACGCGGTCGGCCAATGTCATCGCCTCGATCTGATCGTGGGTGACATAGACCGTGGTGGTCTTGACCAATTGGTGGACGCGCTTGATTTCGAAGCGCATCTGTACCCGCAATTTGGCGTCGAGGTTCGACAGCGGTTCGTCGAACAGAAACACTTTCGGGTTGCGCACGATGGCGCGCCCCATCGCCACGCGTTGGCGCTGGCCGCCGGACAAGGCCTTCGGCTTGCGGTCCAATAGTTCGGCGATATCGAGAATGCGCGCGGCGTGATCGACGCGCCGGCGGATTTCGGCTTTCGGGAATTTACGCAGCTTCAGCCCGAACGACATGTTCTCGAACACCGACATGTGCGGGTAGAGCGCGTAATTCTGAAACACCATGGCGATGTCGCGGTCCTTCGGCGGCAGATCGTTGACGATATCGCCGCCGATATAGATGTCGCCGGAGGTGACTTCTTCGAGGCCGGCGATCATGCGCAGCGTGGTCGACTTGCCACAGCCCGATGGGCCGACCAGCACGACAAATTCGTTGTCGGGAATATCGAGGCTGATGCTCCGCACCGCTTCGACGTCGTCGAACCGCTTGACGACGTTACGCAACGCAACTTCGGCCATTTGCCTTAGCCCCTGTTAGCCTTTGGTGGCGCCCGCGGTGAGGCCGGCGATGTAATAGTCCATCAGGAAGGCGTAGATGACCAAGGGCGGCGCCGCGGCGACCAGCGCGCCCGCCATCAGCATGCCCCACTTATAGACGTCGGCGCGGATGAGACTGGTCACGGTGCCGACCGTGAGCACCTGCTGATCCGCCGAATACAGAAACGCCATCGGATAGACAAACGCCGCCCAGGATACCGTGAAGGCGAAAATCATCGCCGCGATGATGCCGGGCAACGCCACCGGAATGAAGATTTTGGTGAGCATTTGCAGGTGGCCGGCGCCGTCGATCAGGGCCGCTTCGTCAAGCTCCTTGGGGATCGACTGGAAGTAGCCGATCATGATCCAGGTGCAGAACGGCACCGTCAGCGTCGGATAAACCAGCACCATGCCCCAATAGGAATTAAGCAGACCGATCGCCTTGACGATCTGGAATAACGGAATGAACAACAGCGTATCGGGCACCAGGTAGGTCAGAAAAATCCCGGTCGCCAGCATGCTCGAGCCCCAAAATTTCATGCGGCCGAGCGAAAATGCGGCCAGCACGCTGACCACCATGGTGATCGCCACCACGCACACCGTGACGATCACGGTGTTCTTGAAAAATATCAGAAAATCGGTCTGCGTGAACAGGATCTTGAATTGCTCGAGCGTAAAGCCGTCGGCGACGATCCAGGGATTGGTCGCCATGCGCGCCACCTCGGCGTCGCTTTTGATCGCGGTGACCACCATGTAATACGGCGGGATCAGAAAGAAGATCGCAAAGATAAT
>Ga0181525_10003400_pt1 | contig 12606 bp, 9 predicted proteins | sample PEATcosm2014_Bin_48_FD_121100 | JGI IMG/M metagenome (GOLD analysis project Ga0181525, IMG submission 121100) | Peatland microbial communities from MTU Mesocosm Facility, Houghton, MI, USA - PEATcosm2014_Bin06_10_metaG | ecosystem: Environmental > Terrestrial > Soil > Wetlands > Peat | place... | reverse complement strand
GAGTTGATATTGAGCATTCGGGCGATTTCCCGTCCGCTAAACGTCACGGTCTTGGCGAAGTTGTTGCGAAAGGTAAGAACTCCTAATACTACGAAAATATCGAGGTCTTGTTCGGTCGGCAGTCCTAGTTCGTTGTTGCCTTGAATTTGCCACACTACTTCCATTTCGCCGCCGTTTGGAAGCACCTTGGTGCCCTTGATCTCGATCTTGCCTATGCGCTTGCCGACCCTGCGTTCCAGTACAGCAAATGGAATGGCGGCAAGGTTCTCTTCCTCGACGGAAAGGTTCACGAGTGCCGGCTTTGGGTTGTTTCTTGTCACGTAGAGCCTTTTGGGAACAAGAGTCTCTTCTCTGTTTTTGTAACATTAGTCGGCTGTTTTGTTCTAGGGATTTACGATCAAGCCCGTGGGTAGGTGATTTTTTTATTGGCAAGCACACGCCAAACCAACCATACTTGGCTGGCATCTGCGTGACAGTGCTGCCTTTGGTTAAGGGTATCCAAACCATAAACCATTCCATATAGAAAGGTCGTCCAGGTCCGGTTGAAGTCGATAAGCGGCTTAGTAATCATATTGTTACAGGCAGAAACCTGTTTCGGAGAGGTATGTGCTTCACCGTAAGGCGCATGGGTTTGACCGTAAGGCTCATGGGTCTCGCCGTAAGAGCGCTGCAACGCTATCAAAACAAGGTACATCCTGGGATGGGGTTGGGCGTAATAAAATAAGTTATTTTGTTTCAATTATTTAGCAGTATAGCCGGCGTATGGAGTGAGCGGCATTTATGGTGAAACACACAGGACCGCACCGCCCGTTACGCTCAAACACATGCCGGGACAGCCCGGCTTACGCTGGGACCCGCAACCAAGCCCTCGCGCTTATGATGAGACCCATGTGAAAAGGCGCTAAGCATGGGTTTAATCATAACCGCGAAGAGCAAGCGCTGGCTGCGCGTCCAATTGGCGAAACCAGAGTTCAAGCATCAGCAGCGACCATAACCAGTGTGAGTTGTCGCGGCGTCCGGAATCGTGCTCGCGCAGCATCTGGTGCACGAAGACCGGCGAGACGATGCCGCGGTGTGCGAATGAAGCACTGGTCAAGTGGTCCCAAAGCATGTTCCGCAGGGGGCCCCGAAACCACAATGACAGCGGTACTCCGAAGCCCATTTTGCTCCGGTTCAACAGTGGCGCAGGCAAGCGGCTTCCTAAAGCGCGCAGTAAAATGTATTTGCCTTGGCCGCCTCTGATCTTCCAACCGTGTGGGATAGCGGCCGCTAGTTCGCCCAGTTCATGGTCGAGAAGAGGGCAGCGGACTTCAAGCGAGTTCGCCATGGACATGCGGTCGACCTTCACCAGCATGTCCCCCGGGAGATTCTGCGTGGTCTCAAAGAACAGCGCCTGCGAGAGCAAATTCGCGTCGTTGGGAAGCAGAAACTCGGCCAGCAATCGCGTCAAGTACGCGCTATCGGCCGGGAGCATCCACTCCTTCCGGAGCAACTTTTCGCGCAGGAACCAAGGCGCGAAGTTGCTCTCGAAATAGCGCTCCAGTGCGGTGGAGCGGCTCAGCATATGCAGGTAGTTCTTGCCGTAAGCCGCATAGGGCAGGCAGTCCCCCACCCACGAGGTGAACGCGCGGAACACCTGCGGCATACGATCCAGCCTGCGTAGTTTATCGAGTGCCTGGAAGCGCTCATACCCGGCAAATAATTCGTCGCCGCCGTCACCGCTGAGCGCGACCTTCACGTGCCGGACAGCGAATTCGGAAACAATAAACGTCGGGATGGCCGAAGAATCGCCGAAAGGCTCGTCGAAGTGCCGGACCAGGCGGGAAACCAAATCCACGGCGTCCGGGCGCACCACGATTTCGTGATGGTCGGTATGATACTGACGCGCTACCATGGCGGCATATTCGAGTTCATTGAAGGCGCTCTCTTCAAAGCCAATGGAGAATGTGCGCACAGGCTCGGGCGACGCGAGAGCCATCGACGCCACCACCGAACTCGAATCGATCCCGCCACTCAAGAACGCGCCCAACGGCACATCGGCGATCATCCGGATGCGCACGGATTCGTCGAACTTGTCCCGCAACTGCGCGCATACGCCGGCTTCCGAGAAGTCCGCTGGCGTATCGGCCACCGGTTCAGGGAACCGCCAGTAACGCCCTTGGTGGACGGTGCCGCTAGCGTCATAAGTCAGCCAGCATCCGGGCGCCAGCTTCCGTACCGCCCGAAAACAAGTTAGCGGCTCCGGGATGTATGTGAAATGAAAATAGAGCCGTAAGGCCTCCGCGTCGATCTCGGTGGGTACACCGGCCGCCTGCAGGCATTTAAGCTCGCTTCCGAAGTAGATCCCTTCCGGCAGCACCGCATAGTAAAGCGGCTTCTTGCCGAAACGATCGCGCGCCAGAAATAGAAGCCGTTGCCGGGCATCCCAGATGGCGTAAGCGAACATGCCGCGTAAGCGCCGCAAGCCCTCGGCGCCCTGTTCTTCATAGAGGTGAACCAGCGTTTCCGTGTCGCTATGCGTGACGAACCGGTGCCCATGCGCAATCAGATCCTGGCGCAGTTCCTGATAATTATAGATCTCGCCATTGAAGACCACCCAGACAGATTCGTCTTCATTCGTCATGGGTTGATGGCCGGTGCTGAGATCGATGATGCTGAGGCGCCGCATGCCGAGAGCGCATCCGCCCTCTACGTGGTACCCCTCGTCGTCGGGCCCGCGGTGCCTGATCTGGTCGCACATCGCCCGCACGGTGGACTGGTTCGCTTTTCCCTCGCGCAAGTAGAATCCGGCAATGCCACACATGGGTTCGGAGCCTTTGTTCTCACTGTAGCATTCGACCCTTAAGGCGTCCCGCGTTACATTAAAAATGCATGCCCGCCCCCGTCCCCATTCTACTGATGGTGCGTGAGTTGAATCTGGGCGGCAGTGAGCGGCAGATGGCGGAAATCGCCAAGGCTCTGGACCGATCCCGGTTCGATCCGCGCGTGGGGTGCTTCCGTCCGGCCGGCATGCGTGCGGACGAACTACGGGCTGCCGGAGTGCCCATCGTGCACTTCCCGGTACCCTCGCTAGCCAGCCTAAAGGGGGCGCTGCGCATCGCCGCATACATCCGGGAACAAGGTATTCGGCTGGTGCACACATTCGATACGCCTGCGAATCTCTATGGAGTGCCTGCGGCCCGCCTCGCGGGCTCCGCGGTCGTGGTATCCAGCCAGAGGGTCGATCGGGCGCTATGGCCGGCGGTCTACCGGCAGGGATTGCGTGTCACCGATCGCATGGTGGATGGCATAGTGGTCAATTGCGAGTTCCTGCGCCGCCATTTGCGCGACCAGGAGCGGGTGCCGGCCGGACTCATACATCTGTGCTACAACGGCATCGATACCCAAGCCTTCCAGCCCGGACCCCGCGTCCGGCCGGATGCCTTGCGCGCCGCCTCCTTGGTCGTGGGGGTGGTCTGCGGTCTGCGCCCCGAAAAAGGACTCGACACCTTGCTGGACGCCTTCGCCGCCGTCCAAGGAATTGTACAGGGCATGCAGCTCGCAATAGTTGGCAGCGGACCCTGTATGGCGGCCCTGCAGGATCGCGCGCGGGCGCTGGGCATTCTATCGGACTGCGTCTTCGAGCCCGGCACCCCACGCGTGGCGGACTGGCTGCACGGCATGGACATTTTCGTTCTGCCGTCCCATTCCGAGGCGCTCTCCAACGCCCTCATGGAGGCCATGGCCTGCGGCTGCTGCGTAGCCGCGTCGCGCGTCGGCGGCAATCCGGAATTGGTGGCGCATGGCGAAACCGGGATGCTATTTGAACCCCGCGACACAGCCGGACTGGCTGAAGTACTGCGCCTGCTTGTACGCGATCCGGAGCGGCGCGCGGAGTTGGCCGGGAACGCCGCCCATCTGATTCACAGCCGCTTCTCGCTCGCCTCGTCCGCGGAGAGAATGGAAGAGATTTACGATGCGCTGCTGGCTTGAGCCGCCTGCTACCACAGCACCAGCGGGACATCTCCCGGGCTGAAGTTCAGCCCCAGGGAGGCGCGGTACTCGGTGTGCGTGAACATTGTCGAGGTGGCGATTTCATAGTGGCGCGCGTCCATGCGCAGGACGGTATGCAGACCTCTTCCCAGATCCCGCGTCGCGCCAACCCCTGCCCCGTAGGCCGTGTACGCGCCCACTGTTTGCACCAGCGCGCTCATCCGGCCATAACTGCCATTCACGCCGAAATTCCAGTGGCGCACACCGGAATAGCTGTAAGACGCATTCCCGGAATTATTCTTGGACGTGAGGTAAACGCCATTGCCGGGAGTCACCTCGTTCAAGTATTCAAGCGTAAACTGCGAGTGGCGGAAGGTGTCCGACAGCCGGACTTGCATGTCGGGCACGTAGTTGAGGCGATAGGCGGCCTGAATAGCCACCGACTCGCCTAGCAGAGCCGCCAGCGCCGGGTCCAGCGCAACCTCGGTCAGGCTATTGCTTGTCAAACGGGCGCCGCCGATGCGCGCGGATACTTGCACGTGCTGCGATAACTGGGTGCTGTAGTTGAAGCCCACCGACTGTATCGCCGTGTTGCCGAAGCCCCGGGTATAGTCGAAGTAGGTAAAACGATAGTCGGCCCCCAGGGTGGAGTGCCGGCTGACCCGGTATTCCAAATCCCCGCGCGCTACGGCTCCCGTCATGCCGTAAAGCGCGCTGGCTTCCCGGCGCACCAGGGAGCCTTGCCCACCCAGACTGAACGACAGCCGGGACGACAGACGGTAAGTCAGGTCTCCCGACGCGCCAGCGTAAATAACGCGGTTGTCGTATATATCGTTTTGGGGCAACTGCAGATAATTCGAATCCAGAAAACCGACCGGCGAGGACAGCGTATTATTGTTGAATGAATAGATGCCGGCCTGGTTTCGCAGCGTGAACGTCACGCGCTTGGTGGGACGGTGCGTAAGGATCAGCGACAGGAAGTCATCGGTGCCGTCCCAGTAGCTGGCGGAGTAGTGCCGGAAATCCCCCCGGTAATCCAGTCCCAGGGTAGTGTGCTTCCACACATGATAGGTGTATGCCCCCAGATTCAGCTCCTCACCGTACAAATCCGTGGATGGGATCTGGCCGGTCGAGGTTACCGAGACTGGAACCAGGCCAGTGTCGTAGATCCCGCTCAAGCCGATGTACGGCCGGAAGGCGATGGGAGCCGCGGTCTGCGCGGTGGGAACTTCGCCCCGGCTTAGAATCGCGGGTCCGCTGTACTCCTCACCCGAGCTGGAATCGGAATCGGATTGCGCCATCAACGCTAGCGCGCAGCCAAGCAACAGGGTCGTTCGAACAAGCAGCAAGAGGCCTCCGGGATTTTAGAATTGGGATCGAAGATGTTTGCGATCCGAGCCCAACTATTTCACTCTGACGCGCTGCATGGAGCTGTGTCAAGCGGAGCGCCAACGTCTGGCGTTTTCCAGTTCACGAAAACCGTCGACCAGACCGGGATCTGAAATATGACGCCGTAAAGGGACGCGGGAACTCAATGAATCACCGCCAACCATTCTTGTAATTGTTCTTATCCGGTTGGCGGGCGCGGCTCAGGAGGCGGAACTGGCGCGCTTCACCGAGGCACCACAAAAGTTGCAGTTTAGCTATTGGGAATGAGGCTGTCCAGCTTCAAATAGAGCATTAAAGTGGGACTTCGCACGGACCGAAGTTCTCCGTCGATGCGTGCGGATCGCTTCGAACCGCCCGCATGCCCAACGATTGCTAGGAGTTCTCTCGCGTGAAGAAACCACTCGATGCGAGCCTGCTCGGGGTCCCATTGACCGAGGAACAACAGGTATGCGCCCAAAACCGACTCACGAGACCCGGCGTCAGGTGCCATCTCCAGGAGGGTCTTCAGAAGCACGCACTTTTCGTGGAGATAGTCTAGTGCCGGCGCGTCGTCCGGCTGCTTCCAGTCGGCAAGCCTTGACAAGAGATCGAGGAGCCTGGCCCGCCATTCGTTCTCCGCGAGCCCACTTCGCTGGGCGCGTAGTTCTCGCACCTGTGCGTCAAGTTGTCTGCCGCCGGCGTCCTTCCACAAGCGGTCAGACGGCCCGTCGTCCTCGATCTTATCGGGCTTCGCGTCTGATTCCGCAATCTCGGGCAAAGGGGCACCGCTTGGAACTGCCATGGAGCGGATGCCTTCGTTGTAGTCGCGGATCAGCGCACTCGCAAGCTCTCGATCCGTGGCAGAGTTCCCGCATCGTGGGCCCCGAAGCTGGCGCACAAAATACTTGTGCACTGAGTCGAGGAAGGCGGCGTTGGAGACACCCTTGGAGCCGCATGCGTTGCTGAGCAGGCTTAATTCTCGCAGGAGATCGGGTCCAGCCCTGGCGAATGAACGGTAATCGACTCCTACGCCGTACAGGGCCGACCCTAATACGGAGACCAGGAGCTCGAGATCGCGGGCCTGTCCGCCTACCCCCCGGACGCAGCGGATGACGAGCGGAACCTGAACCGGCGAAGCTATGGCGCCGATCTGCCTTACCATGAGGTCCAGAGGCCTCTCGGAGGCCTCCTCGTGGTCGGTCGAGAGGATGCGCGCGATTTGCGGAAGGAGCGTGTAATAGGACTCTAAGTCGGGCGTCAGGCGGTCCGAGCCATGTTAAGGCTCCGGGCACCGGTATCGGGATCTCGCGGAAGAGGCGGAGGGCGGCCCGCTTATCGACTGCAATCAGCTCCCGTGCGGCCCTCGTTCGAAGTGACAGCGAGTCCAGACCGGCTCCGTACGCCATCGAGAGAATGCCGCTCCGCGAGTCGGCCTCGGTGCCGGGAAGAGCGTCCAGCTTGAGGGCATTCTGTGCGCTCGCAGCCAGCCGAAATGCGTCCTCCAGCGCGAGCGTCCGTCGCCGGGGACTGAGGAACTGCGAGGACGCTGCCAGGCGGGCAAGAGCATCGGCCCCAAATTCTGGGGGGACGCTCTCGGCCAAGTCGAGGAGTGCCTGAACGGGTTCGGATGGCGCCGAATCCCGTGGCTCGTGTGTTGGCCTCTCCGACTGCGGCACCTGCGCGCCGGCCACAGCGCAAAGAAAAACTAAGGCTACACGAAGAATCATTGCCGGGTACCGACACCATCCGGCAGGTGGACTCCGAAGTAGCTCTCTACCTCCGCCCGCACCTCGCCACCGTAGGCTCCGCGCCAGTTCCTCAACACCCTGCCGGATTTCGATATCACGATTGTCTGAGGCGTTCCGCCTAGCCGATAGCCCATGACTGTCGACGGAGGTATATCGGTAATGAACTGCATCGGTAGTCCGCTGGCCGAAACATACTCGCTGAGCCCATCGCGCGTTAGCGACAGACCAACGGCCGTGTATTTTCCGGAGCTAACCCTTAGGAGTTCACGCACGTCTCGCAGGTTGCGGCGGCACCAACCGCAGGACGGCGAAAAGACGTAGAGGATAGTCGGGCCCGCGCTCCGCGCATAGTTCACCGTGTAGGGCTTTCCGTCGAGATCGTTGCCGACGATGGGCAATACCTTGGCGTTGGTCGCCAAGATTCGATCCTCTGTTAGGTACGCGAGCCTTGCCCGAAGGACGGCGACCCGCCAAATCAGCAGCCCATTAACGCAGACAGATGCCATAAGCACTGCCAGAACGGCAGCGGCGAAGTGCCGCGCTACACTGCGGCGGAGCAGCACAGCCGCGCCCGTCACTGGGAGCATTTGCCCTGGCAGTAGTAAGGATTCTCGCTGCAATTAGCCTGGTTAGGTCCCGGCGCACAGCACAAGTCCGTGCCGGAGCAGTCGACTCCGTACGTACAACACGTCAGGGCCGCAGCCTTTGGTATTTCAATAGCTTGCCAAGCGCCGATCATCGCCACAAGCGCTGCAGCCACCACGAACATTCGCCTCACCATATCCGTTTGTCCCTCCTTCGATCTGCGCCTCCACAGATATTCCGGCTCGACGGGGCAGCCCTATACTCTTCAAATACTCTTTTGGGCCGCCTTTCGAGATTCTAACGAACCGAAATTTCCGTATTGGCTTCCTATTTCGCCCAAATTATACATCCAACCCAGCCGCCTCAGCGCACTTATTAATTAACTTTAATTTCTTCTTGCGGGTGCCATCCCTGCCCCGTCCGGGTGAACCCAAAACCACGGAAACAGCCTTTGTCCAGCGCGCACTTTGTACCAGACCACCGGCTGAGGCCCGGTCTTCCCACTGGTCGCGACAAGGGTTCACGACGCGCAATTCGATTCTCGCCGCACCGCAACCACGCGGCTTTTCTCCAAACCGGTCGATAATCCACACCCCCGTTTCGAGAATTGCGGCCGATTCTACCCTGGCGGGCAACGCCATTGCACGAATTGTCGTGCGCCGAATCGTCACGTATGTCATCCGAGACCGCCGACCTTCTCGCTTCGCGGGCCTGTGCCGGACTCCAGCGGAATGTTGATCTCACGTGCCCGACCACGGTGCTTATGAACTTGAGAATTCCACGATTCTGGGTCGGAATGATCGAAGATCGCGCGCTCAAGCTCGTGAGCTCTGCACTCCAATTGGCTATCCCCTCTATCCCCTCTGATAGCGACTGATCAGCATTATTGTACTCTCAGGCAAGCCAACTGAGTTGCGGCGTGAACTGGCTGCGCCATCGGCGTTTTTAAAATCACAATCCTCGACCCCTGCTAGGTGGCGCTATAGGCGCCCGTGTACAAACCGGAAATAATTGAAACCATGTGGCTTGACACGAAGTGGCCGGGTGAGCCAACATCAGGATGAGTAGCCGGAGGTCTTCCTTTTGCATTCCTTGCTCTGGTTGGGATTCAGGGCTTTTATTATTTCCCTGGTACTGACCCCGATTTGCCGGGACATATTCCGCTCCTACGGGGTGGTGGACCAGCCCGATGCGCGTAAGGTCCATCGCTATCCCATCCCGCGGGTGGGCGGCTTGGCTATTGCCATTTCTTACCTGGTGGCGTATGTGCTGGTGCGTCCGGAAGAAGGCAGCCCGCTCGCCCAGCAACTCTCCCTCGTGTGGAGATTACTTCCGGGCGCAGCGCTGGCGTTCGGGATCGGCTTGCTGGACGATCTGTTCAACTTGCGCGCCTGGATCAAGCTGCTGGGACAAATCGGGGCGGCCGGCTTGGCCTGTGTGGGCGGCGTGCGTATCCTGTCGATCGGCGGCGCGCCCACCGACGCCTGGTGGAATATACCGCTCACTCTTGTCTGGCTGCTGGCCTGCATGAACGCCTTTAACCTGGTGGACGGGCTGGATGGTTTGGCCGTGGGCGTGGGTCTGTTCGCTACGCTGACCGTTTTCACCGCGGCCATGATGCAGCACAACATGCTGCTGGCGGTAGCCACATTACCGTTAGCCGGCGCCTTGCTGGCTTTCTTGTGCTACAACTTTAATCCCGCCACGATTTTCCTGGGCGATTCCGGCAGCCTGTTGATCGGTTTCCTGTTGGGCTGCTATGCGGCCATCTGGAGTAACAAATCGGCCACGCTGCTGGGTATGACCGCGCCGCTGATGGCGCTCTCGATTCCTTTGCTGGATGTCCTACTGGCTATAGTACGGCGTTTCCTCCGGCATCAGCCGATTTTTGGCGCCGACCGCGGCCATATTCACCACCGGCTGCTCGATCGCGGATTTACGCCGCGTCGGGTGGTCTTAGTACTTTATGCCCTCTGTGGATTGGCCGCTGCGTTTTCTCTGTTGCAAGGCGTGGTGCACAGTTTCTCCATCGCGCTCGTGGTGCTCTTTGGCCTGTTCGTATTGCTGGGCGTTCAGTATTTGGGCTACGCCGAATTCGATTTGGCCGGCCGATTGCTGTTGAGCGGCGAGTTTCAGCGTTCGGTGAGCGCCCAACTGGACCTGCGGCGATTCCGCGCCGCGCTGGTTGCCGCCGGCAAGCCCGCCGATTGCTGGGAAGTGATCCGTGATGCCGGCGGAAGGTTCGGATTCCAGCAGGTTCGGCTGTCCTTGGGTGGTGAAATCTTCGAATACTCCGCCAGTGAATCCGGCGGCCCCGTCTGGACCGTGCGCGTGCCGCTCCCTAACGGGGACTATGCCGTGCTCGAGCGGCCTTTCGCATCCAGCGTACTGCCCATGGCAGTCGCGCCGTTTGTCGATTGCCTACGGGAGATATTGAGGGAAAAATTTCCCGAAATCGCGACCAGCGATGCTAATGCTCCGGCCGCGGTCTCTTTAGCGGAACAGTAAGATATTCTAGAATTATGCAAATCCTCGTCGAAGAATCAGAGCGCCCGATGGCCATCCAGTGGGAGCGCGGGATGACCGACGACGAGTACTTCCAGTTTTGCGCAGAGAATCCTGACTTACGCATTGAACGCTCGGCGGAGGGAGACATCCTGATTATGCCCCCGGTAGGCGGTGAAAGCAGCTTCCGAAACAGCCAGCTAGCCATCCAGTTGGGAAACTGGGCGCAGAAGGACGGGCGTGGCCGCGCGTTCGATTCCAGTGTGGAATACTTCCTGCCGAGCGGGGCCGCATATTCACCGGACGCCTCCTGGGTTCTTCGCTCGCGGCTCGACAAATTATCCAGAGACGAGAAGCGCAAGTTTCCGCGGCTGTGCCCGGATTTCGTGGTCGAGTTGATGTCCCCTTCAGACCGGCTGTCCAAAGCCAAATCCAAGATGCGCGAATGGATTGAAAACGGTGCGCAATTAGGTTGGCTGCTCGACGCCGATCACCGCACGGTGTATATTTATCGCCCTGACCGCGATCCTGAGCAACTCGTCAACCCGGAGCGTATCGCCGGCGAGGGTCCCGTGGCTGGGTTTGTCTTGGTGCTGGCCAGCATCTGGGCCGAGCTGTAGATCTCAGGTTTCACCGAAAGGCATCTCCATCAAGCTATGCAGAAGGATGTATGCGTCGAGCGCCGGGGAAACGTGCTTGATGTAATACAGATCGTACTCGAGCGCCTCCCGCGCGTCGTGCACCATCCGGCCGTAGTCGCAGTTGAGCTGACTCCAGCCCACGATGCCCGGGCGCACGGCATGCCGCTGCCCATAGTAGGGCATTTGCTCCATCAATACCGGAATGAAGTCCGGATCGTGGGCGCGCGGACCCACCAGCGACATTTCGCCGCGGATCACGTTCAATAGTTGCGGCAGCGCATCCCAGTGTAGCCGGCGCAACCAGGCGCCCACGCGTGTAGGTTGGCCATCGGCGCGCCGGCAACGGAAGCGGAAAAGCGTGAAGGGAACCAGATTCACGCCCCAACGTATGCGCTCTTCCATGACTGGGCCGCGGGAGGATAGCTTGATGGCCGCGGCAATGGGCAGCAACAGTACCGCCAGCAACGCCAGACCCGCCAGCGCCACGATATTTGAGTAGATGGCCTGCAGCGCGATGGCTCCGCGGCGGGCTCCCAGCTCGTCGGAAAAAATCAGTTGCGAGGGCAACAACTCGGCTATGCACACTCGCTCACAAGCGGCTTCGTACAGATCAGCCACGCGCTGGATTTCAAGGCCGCGGAACTGTAGATCCAGCAATTCTTTGAATGGCATGCCGCGGCGTTCGCTAACCCCCACCACAATGCGGTCCGGGTGGACTTCGGAAACCACGCGCGCCAGGTCCACCGTCGCGCCCAATACAGACGCTCCGTTCAGGGGCGTGCCGGCCGGCCGGTCGTCGTCGATATAGCCGGCCAGCGAAAGGCCTAACTCGGGATGCGCCGCCAGGCTGCGGCCCGCTTCCAGAGCGGCCGCATTGGCGCCAAAAAAGAGCACGCGTTTGGAACCCAAGCTCTTCCAAAGCGCCGCGCTGTAGAAGATGCGCCAGACCAGCAGCACGGCCAGGGTCAGGGCGCTGCCGACCAGCATAATGCCGGGGGCCAGCACCAATTCCGGCATGCGCAGATAGGTCAGCAGCGATTCCAACAGGAAGGTCACACCCAGCGTCAGGCAGAGCTGTTGCAGCAGCAGAATCTTGGAACGCACGCCCACCTGTGCATACAGCTTGTTAATTTGCAGCCCAATAAGCACTCCTGCCACCACCAGCGCGATTTGCAGCAGGCCGTTGTCGTACAGCAGAAACACGGAGGGATCCGCGCCGCCCAACCAATAGGCGGCCAGAATGTAGCAGGAACAAATGAGAATTGTCTCGGGAACGACCAGGCTCAGGATGCGCGTGGAAAAAAGATTGTGGAGAAAGGAAATCATCGCCCTTTACGCATAGTACACTGGCAGCGAAGGCCATGCGCGAACTGAGCTGGAAGCCGGGGCAAGCGGCGGAACTGAGCGTGTTGAGTGACGGTGCGTCTGCCGGGCCTGCCCGCATCGCTCGCATTTTGGAGTTTTCCGGCAAGCGCGTGCGCCTGGCCGCGGAGTTGAAGGTGCAGAGCGGCGCCCCCGTCCGCCTGGAATGGGATGGGCAACTGTTGTTGGGTTTGGTGCTGACCATCGATCCCGGCGGCTTTTGGATGGAGATTCATCACATGCTGCTGGATACCGGCGTGCTGAGCTGGCAGAAAAAGGGTGGACAACGCGGATAGGCCCGCCAGATGCCAGCTAAAGCCCAGTGGCTGCTTCGCGTCCCCGAGATCGTGGCGGAACTATCTGCGCTGGACGTGCCAGTAGTGGACCGAGCGGTTTGCGAGCGGCTCTTCCGTCTGCGCAGGCGG
>Ga0181525_10003399_pt1 | contig 12606 bp, 15 predicted proteins | sample PEATcosm2014_Bin_48_FD_121100 | JGI IMG/M metagenome (GOLD analysis project Ga0181525, IMG submission 121100) | Peatland microbial communities from MTU Mesocosm Facility, Houghton, MI, USA - PEATcosm2014_Bin06_10_metaG | ecosystem: Environmental > Terrestrial > Soil > Wetlands > Peat | place... | reverse complement strand
TCACCAGCGCGGCGAGCCGGCGCTCGTACACGCGATCCACCCCGATGCCCGCCATGACCCCTCCATTACCGCCGCCGCCGCCGCCGCCGCCAGCCCGGCATCTTGCCTGCCCGGGCTGCGGCGCCGCAATCCAAGCCGACATGCCGGATTGCCATATGTGCGGATTGCGCCAGTGACCGCGGCTATACCGGCGTGGCATCCTAGGCGCCAACACCTAAGCGCTGCAGCTGACCGCGGCCGCGTCGCGGACCCGCGCCAAGATACACGGAGACGCATTTCATGCAGATCGGAACCACGACCAGACGCGTAGCGATCATCGGCGGGGTGCGCACGCCGTTTGCGCGCTCGCATACCGCCTACGCCGGCACCGACAATCAGGAGCTGCTGACCGCCTCGCTGCGCGCGCTGGTCGAGCGTTTTGATCTGCAGGGACAGCGACTCGGCGACGTGATCGGTGGCGCGGTCATCAAGCACTCCAAGGACTACAACCTGACGCGCGAATCGGTGCTGTCGACCGGACTGGATCCGCAGACTCCGGGGCTCGACCTGCAGCGCGCCTGCGGAACCAGCCTGGAGGCGGCGATCCTGGTCGCCAACAAGATCGCGCTCGGCCAGATCGACGCCGGCATCGCCTGCGGAGTGGATAATCTCAGCGACCCGCCGGTGGTGTATCCCAGGTCGTTTCAGCAGCGGCTGCTGCGCAGTGCGCGCGGCCGCAGCGTCGGCGAGCGCATGAAGCCGTGGCTCGGGCTGCGCCTGCGCGACCTGAAGCCGGTACTGCCGGCGGTGGTCGAACCGCGCACCGGCCTGTCGATGGGCCAGAGCTGCGAGCTGATGGTGAAGACCTGGAACATCAGCCGCGAGGAGCAGGACCGGCTGGCGTACGAGAGCCATGTCAAGGCGGCCGCAGCCTGGGCCGAGGGCTTCTACGACGACCTGGTGGTGCCGTTTCGCGAGCTGCAGAGCGACAACAACGTACGTGCCGACACCTCGATGGAGAAGCTGGCGAAGCTCAAGCCGGTATTCGACCTGAGCGGCAGCGGCACGCTCACAGCCGGCAACAGCACGCCGCTGACCGATGGCTCCGCCGCGCTGCTGCTGGCCTCGGAACAGTGGGCGGCCGAACACAAGCTGCCGGTGCTGGCGTACCTTACCGCCGGCAAGACCTGGGCGGTGGATTTCGCCAGCGGCAAGGAAGGCCTGCTGATGGCGCCCGCGTACGCGGTGGCATCGATACTCAAGGACACCGGTCTGACGCTGCAGGATTTCGACTACTACGAAATCCACGAGGCGTTCGCCGCCGTGCCGCTATGCCTGTTCAAGGCCTGGCAGTCGCCTGATTACTGCCGTGAGCGCCTCGGACTGTCCGAGCCGCTGGGCGCGATCGACAACGCCAAACTCAACGTCAAGGGCGGCAGCGTCGCGATCGGACATCCGTTCGCCGCCACCGGCGCGCGCATTCTCGCGGTGCTCACCAAGCTGCTGGCGATCGATCCGCAGGCCAGGCGCGGCATCGCATCAGCCTGCACCGCCGGCGGCATGGGCGTGACCGCGATCCTGGAGCGTGCGTGAGCCAGACCGAAACACTGATGGCGCGCGACGGCCATGAGTTCAGCGTCTATATCGCCAAGCCCGACGGCAAGGCGCGCGGCGCGGTGGTGATCGTGCAGGAGATCTTCGGCCTGTCGCCCTGGATCGTGCGCGTCGCCGACAGCTACGCGGCCGACGGCTACCTGTGCGTCGCACCGGCTCTGTTCGATCGCGTCCGCCGCAACCTGGTGCTCGGGTATTCGCCGCCGGAGCTGGAGCAGGCCATGGGCTACCGCAAGCAGGTCGAGACCGCCAAGGCGGTGCTGGATATCGCCGCGGCGGCAGCGATGGCGCGGCACGCAGGCAGGGTCGCTGTCATCGGCTTCTGCTGGGGCGGCACGCTCGCCTGGGCGGCCGCCAGCGAGCTGGCGCTGGGCGCCGCGGTCTGCTACTACGGCGGCCGCATCCCCGAGCTGCTGCCGAAGGTGCCGGCCTGCCCGACCATGCTGCATTTCGGCGAGCATGACAAGGGCATACCGCTCAGCCAGGTCGATCTGCTGCGTAGCGCTTTTCCGCAGGCGCTCTACCATCTGTACGCGGCCGGCCACGCGTTTGCCAATGATGACCGTCCGGATCATTACGATGCTGCCGCAAGTGCGCTGGCGCGCTCGCGCACCAACGCCTTTCTGGCGCAGCACATCGGCTAGCCGCGGCGCCCGCTCCCAGGCAGTCTCGTCACAGCGTGAACGCTTCCATGCCCAGCGGTTCTGCTGTAGTGCTGGTCAATACCGGCACTCCGGTCGAGCCACGCAGCGGCGCGGTGCGCAGTTTCCTGCGCCGCTTCCTGGCCGACCCGCGCGTGATCGAGCTGCCGCGCGCACTGTGGTTGCCGCTGCTGTATACGCTGGTGCTGCCGCTGCGCGCACCGCGCAGCGCGCGCAAGTACCGCCAGATCTGGCAGCCCGACGGCTCGCCCCTGCTGGTCAATACCTCAAAGCTGCGTGCCGCGCTGGAGCGCGAACTGCTGGCAGTGCGGCCTGATATGCGGGTCGAGCAGGCGTTCCTGTATTCGCCGCCGTTCGTCGGCCAGACCCTGGACGCTCTGCGCGCCGCCGGCGTGCGTCGCCTGCTGGTGCTGCCGCTGTTTCCGCAGAGCAGCGGCAGCACCACCGGTGCGGTGCACGACCAGATCGCCAAAGCGCTGCGCTCCTGGCGCGCGCTGCCAGAGCTGCGCTACATCGCCAGCTACCACGCGGAAGGCGGCTACATCGGTGCGCTCGCTGCCAGCATCGACGAACATTGGCGGTCGCTCGGCAGCCGCAGCCACCTGCTGATGTCGTTTCACGGCATACCCGAATCGTACGTCGCCGGCGGCGATCGCTATGCCGAGGAGTGTCGGCAGACCGCGGCGCAGCTGGCCGCGGCGCTTACGCTTGCGCGAGAGGACTGGAGCCTGAGTTTTAAATCACGCTTCGGCGCCAACCGCTGGCTCACGCCGGCCACCGATCGCAGCCTGCAGCAGCTGCCGGGCCGCGGCATCCGCGCAGTGACGCTGGTGTGTCCGGGCTTCGCGGCTGACTGCCTGGAGACACTGGAGGAGATCGCGCTTGAGGGCCGCGATACCTTCCTCAAGGCCGGCGGCGAGCGCTTCGAGTATGTGGCGGCGCTCAACGGCCGCCCCGATCACGCCGCGGCGCTGGCGCGGCTGATCCTGCGCAGCAGCGCCGACTGGGCGGCGGACGGCGGCGCAGCCTCGGGCGGCGCAGCCTCGGGCGCCGCCGCGGGCGGTGCAGCCTCGCTGCCGCCCTGATGTTCGGCCGCTTCCTGGAGCTCGGGATCGCCACGGCTGGCGCCGCCACGGGTGGCATCGCCGAGTCGGTGCAGTTCTATGAGCGCCTGGGGTTCTCGCAGCTGATCACCGGCGACGCGTGGGCGCATCGCTACGGCGTGCTCAGCGACGGCCGCCTGCACCTGGGGCTGCATGAGCGCCCGATGGCCTCGCCAGCGCTGAGCTTCGTGCTGCCGCAACTGGCGCTCGCGCAGCAGCGGCTGCGCAGCGCCGGATTCGAGCTGCAGCAGGTGGTGCTCGGAGAAGACAGCCTGCACCAGCTGCAGCTGCGAGACCCGGGCGGCAACGCGGTGACGCTGCTGGAGGCGCGCACTTATTCCCCGGCGCCGCCGGGATCCGGGCTGCCATCGCTATGCGGCTATTTTTCGTTTCTGAGCCTGCCGCAGACCGACCCCGAGGCCGCGCGCGAATTCTGGGAGCGCGCCGGATTCGTGGCGCTCGGCCAGGAGGAGGAACCGTTTGCGCACCTGCCACTGACCAGCGATTACCTGGACCTGGGGTTTCATTCGCCGCAGCTGTTCGACGCGCCGCTGCTGGTGTTCGAATGCGCCGACGTCAGCGCGCAGCTCGCACGCCTGCGCGAGCGCGCTATCACGCCGGCAGCGCCGTTGCCGCGCGGCCTGGACCGGCAGCGCAGCGCGCTGGTGATCGCGCCGGAAGGTACCGCGCTGCTGCTGGTGCAGGCGCCGAGCTGACAGCGGATGCGGCCGCGCTCACGGGCACACTCACCGCGGCAGTCACGCCCGCGCTCACGGCGAGGGTTCGGCGTCGCGCCGTGCCACCAGCCGGTAGCGCACGTGGATTCGATCGGCGACCCGCAGCGCGCCGAGCGCGACGCTGTAGGGCGTGAGTCCGAGCTCGCTATGCGTGAGGTCAAACTCGCCGCTGGCGATCAACTCATCCGCGCTGCGCTGCAGCGCCACCGGCACATCGACCACGGTCGCGTGATCGCGCACCAGGATGCGCGTGGCGAGCCGCAGGCCGTCGTCGCCGGCGTGGATCTGTTCCGACTGCAGGTGGATGAGCGGGCAATGCGCCGCATCCAGCAGCGCCGCGCCCAGCATGTGCTCGCGCGTGCCGGCGATCGCCGCGTCGTCCAGCCTGGTGTGGAAATCCTCGCCCTGGGCCGCCCGTAGCTGCGGGTCATCGACGCTCAGCGCCGCCACCGGAAACTGCAGCTGCCAGCGGCTGCGCGCCAGGTCGGTGGCCACGACGACGTCGCCCGACAGTTGGCGCACCGCGACAACGTGATTGTGTCCCAGCGACGCCATGCGTCCGTCACGATAGACCAGCACCAGTACCTCGGAACGCTGGGCGTCGATGCGATAGCGTTCTTCGCCGCCGCCAGGTGGCGCTGCGGGCGGCGGCGGCGGTGCGGCCGGTGCGGGCAGTGTCGGTGCTACCACTGCCGGCGCCGGTGCCGCCGGCGGGCGCGGTGCCGTCCCTGACTGGCACGCGGCCAGGCACAGTACCGCCGCGAGCCACAGGGCGGCGGCACACGCGGCTGGTCGCTGCGCCGGTCGATATGCGACGATACGGTGGTTCAATTTGCCGCGGAGGGGTAATCCAAATGAGCGAATCCATGTCGCACACACGTCGCGATGCGCTGAAGCAGCTGCTGCTGCTGTGTGGCGCCGCCGGCGCGCTGCAAGGTAGTCGATCGGCACAGGCGGCCGACATGCCGCATCTGTTGCAGAGCGATCCGACCGCGCAGGCGCTGGCGTATCACGAAGATGCCAAGACCGTCGACGTCAAGCAGTTTTCCACCTATCAACCCGGCCAGATGTGCAGCACCTGCCTGCAGTTGCAGGGCAACGCCGGCGATGCCTGGCGCCCGTGCAACATCTTCGCCGGCAAGCTGGTCAACGCCAACGGCTGGTGCAAGGTCTGGGTCAAGAAAGCCTGAGGCGGCCTGCACGGAGACGGCTTCAGGCGGCGTGCTGCGATGCCGCCAGCCGAGCAGCCTGGCGACGCAGCAGCGTGCCAAAGCCGTGGGCATCGCAAAATGCGGCGACCCGCGCGAGGTCCGGAGCGCGCCGCCGCAGTCCGGCGGCACCGATCCCCGGCGCCGGCGCGTCGATCGGCGCATCGCAGACGATACGGGTCAGTGAGCGTGCCAGGTAGGCAGCCTCGCGATGCAGCCGCAGCCGCTGCGGCAATGCCGCCACGCCGCGCAGCGGCAGCGCGCGCACCGCATCGAGCCCCTCGAACAGCTCGTCGAGCGAGGCGAACTGACCCATCAGCGCGGCCGCTGTCTTAGGCCCCACGCCGGGCACGCCCGGCACGTTATCGACGGCGTCGCCGCGCAATGCCTGGTAGTCGGCCATGCGCTCCGGCCGCACGCCGAAGCGCTGTGCGATCTGCTCGTAGCTATATTCGGCGCCATCGCTGTAATCCCAGTAGACATCCCCCGGTGCTATCAGCTGCGCCAGGTCCTTGTCGCGTGACACCACGGTGACGCGCAGGCCGTCATCGCGGCAACGCTGCGCCAGCGTTCCGATCAGGTCATCGGCCTCGTATTCCTGGCTGGCAAATTCAGCCACGCCGATGTGGCGGCAGAACTCGCGGCACAGCGCAAACTGGCGTCGCAGGGCTTCGGGCGCCGGTTCGCGATTAGCCTTGTACGGCGGGTAGAGCCGGTGTCGAAAGCCGCTGCCATGACTCTCATCGAACGCCACCGCGACATGGTGCGGCCGTCGCCGCTCGATCAGGTCGCCCAGGAAACAGGCGAAGCCGTACAGCGCCTGCGTCGGATTGCCGTCGCGATCGGTGATGTCCGGCGGCAGCGAATGCCAGGCTCGAAACACATACACCGAAGCGTCGATCAGGTAGATCACGGTGCTTGAGCCGGCGCAGCCAGGGTTGGCGCGCTAGCTGAGCCAGCGCGCGATGCGAGCGTGCAACGGGCTGTGGCGCGGGAAGTGCGCCAGCAGGTATTCCATCTGGTCGGCCAGCACGCGCCGGCCTTTCAGGAAAATGTATTCGGCGTAGGTGGGCGTGAACGGCACCGCGATCAGCTGCATCCTGGCCTGCTCGGGCGTGCGCCAGGCCTTCTCGTTATTGCAGCGACGGCAGGCCGCGACCACGTTGGTCCACACGTCGAGACCGCCCTGGCTGAAAGGCCGCACATGATCGCGCGACAGCTCGCGGCTGGCGAAGCGACCCGCGCAGTACATGCACAGGAACGCATCGCGCCGGAACAGCGTCTCGTTGTTGAGCGGCGGCACGTAGTCATGGCGCGTATTGCCGGGATTGCCGGTGTGGCCGACCGTGGCAATGATCGAGCTGACCTCCAGCACCGTGCGCCGTCCGCTGAGCGCGTTGACGCCACCATACAGCCGGTACAGCAGCGAGCCGCAGGTGTAGGCGATCTGCTCCTGGTGATACAGCCGCGCGGCCTCGCGATAGTCGATCCATTCCAGCGGCATGCCGGCCACGTCGGTGCGCAGCACCATTTGCGACAGACCGTGGGGCGACAGCCCGTGCGTCGCGGATTGCGCCAGGAACGTCACATCTGACTCTGCATGCACCATATCGGCACTCATGATCTGTAAGATACGGCAGGATTGTGCGAGAATTCAACGATTAAGCATTTTTATCGTGCGCGCTGTCCTGCGCGCGCAACAGCGCCCGTAGAGCGGCGGTCACTGTAGGGAGAACAACATGCCAGTCACGATCGGCGGGCTTCGAGAGCGCACGCCGGGGGAAACACGCGTCAGTCTGGTGCCCGAGATCGCTGACAAGTTTGCAGCGCTCGGGGCGCGCGTGCTGCTGGAGCGCGGCGCCGGCGTCAGCGCGCAGTTTCCCGACACCCTGTACTCGAAGGTCGAGTGGGCCGACAGCCCGGAGGCGGTGCTGGCGGCGGCCGATGTGCTGCTGACGGTGCAGCCGCTGAGCGTGGCGCAGATTCAGCTGCTGAAGCCGGGCGCGGTAGTGATCGGTTTCATGCAGGCACACGCGCAGCTCGACATGGTGCGCGCGCTGCGCGATCGCCAGATCACCGGCTTCGCGATGGAGCTGGTACCGCGCATCTCGCGCGCGCAGTCGATGGATGCGCTGTCGTCGCAGGCGGCCATCGGCGGGTATAAGGCCGCGCTGATTGCGGCCAATACGCTCGATCGCTTCCTGCCGATGCTGACCACCGCGGCTGGCACGATTCGGCCGGCCACGGTGCTGATCATCGGCGTCGGCGTCGCCGGCCTGCAGGCGATCGCCACTGCCAGGCGACTGGGTGCGGTGGTCGAGGCCTATGACGTGCGCAGCGCCACGCGCGAGCAGGTGAAATCGCTCGGCGCCAGGTTCGTCGAGACCGGCGTCTCGGCCGAGGGCACCGGTGGTTACGCGCGCGAGCTGACCGACGAGGAGAAGGCGAAGCAGCAGCAGGTGCTGGAGGCGCGCATTGCGGTGGCCGACGCGGTGATATCGACCGCGGCGATACCGGGGCGGCGCGCACCGCGCATCATCTCGCGTGCCGCGGTCGAGCGCATGAAGGCCGGCGCGGTGATCGTCGACATGGCGGCCGAGTCCGGCGGTAACTGCGAGCTGACCCAGGCCGGCCAGACGATCGTGCATCAGGGCGTGAAGATCGTCGGCCCGGTCAATCTGCCGGCGCAGCTGGCATTCCATGCGAGCGAAATGTACGCCCGCAACCTTTTCAATTTTCTGAAGCCGGCGCTCGGCAAGGACGCCGCGCTCGCCATCGACTGGCAGGACGAGGTGTTCGCGCAGTCGTGCCTGACGCACGCGGGCGCCATCAAACACGAACCGACGCGCAAGCTGGTGGAGGCAACATGACCGGTATCGTCGCACTGTATATTTTCATGCTGGCTGCGTTCACCGGCTACGAGGTGATCGCGAAGGTGCCGGTGATCCTGCATACGCCGCTGATGTCGGGCTCGAACTTCGTGCACGGCATCGTACTGGTCGGCGCCATGGTGGCACTCGGCAATGCCACCACCACGCTCGAGAAGAGCATCGGCTTCTTCGGCGTGCTGCTCGCTGCCGGCAACGCCGTCGGCGGCTACGCGGTCACCGAGCGCATGCTGGAGATGTTCAAAGCCAGCGGCGCGCGCGGCAAGGACGGCAGCGGCAAGGACGGCGGCGCCAAGGGGACGCACTGATGGACGTCAGCTTCAGCGCCGCGGCGCTGATCCAGGTGAGCTACCTGCTCACCGCGTTCCTGTTCATCATGGGACTGAAGCGCATGAGCTCGCCGGTCACGGCGCGCAGCGGCATCCTGTGGGCCGGCGCCGGCATGCTGGTGGCGACGCTGGCGACGTTCTTCTACCCCGGCCTCACCAACTTCCCGCTGATCATCATCGCGGTGGTGATCGGCTCGGCAATCGCCTGGTTCAGCGGCCGCCGGGTGCCGATGACCGACATTCCGCAGATGATCGCGCTCTACAACGGCATGGGCGGCGGTGCCGCGGCGGCGATCGCGGCCGTGGAGCTGTACCGCGGCGAACAGCAAAGCACCGAGGGCGCCACGCTGGCGGTGGTCGGCGGCATCATCGGTGCGGTGTCCTTCAGCGGTAGCCTGATCGCGTTCGGCAAGCTGCAGGGCCTGATCCGCAAATCGCTGCGCTTCGGCGGCCAGCAGCTGCTGAACCTGCTGGTGCTGGCCGCCGCGCTGGTGCTCGGCGGCCTGGTGGCCTCGGGCGTGCTGGCGACGCCGGCGGCCGTGACCGGCCTGTTCGCCGCCGCGCTGCTGCTTGGCCTGTCGATGACGCTGCCGATCGGCGGCGCCGACATGCCGGTGGTGATTTCGCTCTACAACGCACTGACCGGTCTGGCGGTGGCGTTCGAGGGTTTCGTGCTCGGCAACGCCGCGATGATCATCGCCGGCACCGTGGTCGGATCGGCCGGCACGCTGCTGACGCAGTTGATGGCCAAGGCCATGAACCGCTCGCTCGGCAACGTGCTGTTCTCGGGCTTTGGCGACACCGGCACTGCCGCCGCCGGCACTGCGATCGCCGGCAGCATGAAGCCGATCGAGGCGGCGGACGTCGGTGTCATGATGGCGTTCGCGCAGAAGGTGATCATCGTGCCCGGCTACGGCATGGCCGTAGCGCAGGCGCAGCACAAGGTGTGGGAGCTGTGCCAGCTGCTGATCGATCGCGGTGTCACGGTGCGCTTCGCTATCCACCCGGTCGCCGGCCGCATGCCAGGCCACATGAACGTGCTGCTGGCCGAGGCCGGAGTGCCGTACGACCTGATCGCCGATCTGGACGAGATCAACGCCGAGTTCGAGACCGCCGACGTGGCGCTGATCATCGGCGCCAACGACGTCGTCAACCCGGTGGCACGCAACGACAAATCCAGCCCGATCTACGGCATGCCGATTCTCAACGCCGACAAGGCCAAGAACGTCATCGTCATCAAGCGCGGCCAGGGGGCCGGCTTCTCCGGCATCGAGAATGCGCTGTTCTATCTCGACAACACGCGCATGCTGTACGGCGATGGCCAGGCGGCGGTGTCCGCGCTGATCGCCGCAGTCAAATCGGTGTAGCTACCCCGACGTCCATCAGCGTCCGCGCTTCTGGCGCTGCTGCTGCAGCATCTGTTGCCGCTGCTGCGGCGTCGCGTGCACCCAGCGTTCGCGCAGCTGCGCGCGCTGCTGCGGCGGCAGGCGCGAAAAGTAACGATAATTCTGGCGCACCGCGCGCTGCTGCTCGGGCGACAGGCTTTGAAAGCGTTGCCAGCGCTGCCGGATCAGCGCCCGCTGCTCGGGCGGCAATCGCTGCCAGGTCTGGAAGCGCTCACGCGCGCCATCGCGCTGCTCCGGGGTCATCGACAGCCAGCGCGACGCGCCGCGCACCAGCGCCTGCTGGCGCTGCGGCGGCAGGCTGCTCCACTGTGCCTGATAGCGCCCCAGCAGCTGCTGCTGCGGCGCTGGAATCGAGGACCATTCCGTGGCAGCGGGCGGTGCCACGGCGACCGGCGGCTCGGCGCCGGCCGGCGGCTCGGACTGTTGCGCCCAGCCCGGGGCGGCTGCCGCCAGCAACAGCATCGCCAGTAGTGCGTGGATCCGGCTCATGGGTGGCCTACCGGCGGCGCAGTGCTCGCGGCGGGCGGGTCGGCGGGCGGATCGGCGGGCGGCACTGCGCCGCCATTGACCGGCGGGGCAGCGGGCCGCGACGGCGCCGGATTGCGCGCGCGCCGGGCGACCTGGTCGATGTCGGTGTCAGCCAGGTAGTGATGCCAGTTCTTGTCGTCGGAATCGACCGAACCCAGGAACTCCAGCAAGCCGTCGTCCACGGTACTGTCGGCCGGGTGCACGACACCCAGCAGGCCCAGGCTGCTCACACCAATAACCAGCGCGCAGGCACCCAGCCTCACGATCCGACCGCGGGCGCCGCTGCGCCGGCGGCTTCATCGGCTGCCCACTCATAAAAATCATCGTCCACGTCCTGATCGCCATTGAGCGGCACCGCATCGTTGTCGGTCAGCAGCTCGATATCTTCCAGTCCGGCATTGGCGATCGGGTTCTCGCCCGCATCCCGCAGCTGCGGCCCATAGACCAGCAGCAGCGCCAGGGCGGCCGCTACCGCCGCACCGGCTGGCACCCAGCGGCGCGCAAATGACGGTGCGCGCGCCGATTGCGCCGCCAGCGCGGCGTGGCGCGCCTGGGTGAGGCGCGAACGTACCGCGCCCGGCAGCTGTTCGGCGCTCTGCTCCAGCAGCGCGCGCGCGCGCTGCTCGAACTCGCTGCCGCTGGCGTCGGCCGGATCAACAGTCATGTGTGAAACTCTCCAAGCTTGGCGCGCAGCGCCTGCAGCGCGCGAAAATAATGTGTCTTGACGCTGCCCTGCGAGCATTTCATCGTGGATGCGGTTTCCGCAACGTCCAGCCCCTCGAAATTGCGCAGCAGGAATGCCTGCCGCTGGCGCGCCGGCAAGCCGGCGATCGCCTGGTCGAGCGCCGCCATCGCCTCATCCGACTCCAGCTGCGCCGGCGGCAGTGGCGCCTTGTCCACCGCCTGCTCGATCGGGTCGACTGCGTCCTCGTCGTCCTCGCCACGCCAGGGCAGGTAGGCCATCACGCGGTTGCGCACGCTGCGCCGGCGCTGCACGTCGCGGATGCGATTTTCGAGGATGCGATAGAAAAGCGGCCGCCACTCCTGCGGCGGGCGCGAAGCGTAGCGCGAGCTGAGCTGCATCATCGCGTCCTGCACCACGTCGAGCGCATCGGCTTCGTGACGCAGCGCGATCTGTGCGATCCTGAAGGCCTTGCGCTCTACGCTCGCCAGGAACGTTTCAAGCGAGCGCGCACCATCCTGGATCGAATCACGCAAATGGGCTTTCCCGGCCGGGATCAGATCAGCCGTTTCAGAATCAAGACTAGCAAACGCAGCCATGCAACGGCATCCATCCTGTGGGAGACAGCCTACATAGCAGAAGAACGGCCTGGAAACCGATTTGGTTGACAACGGGGCGATGGTGGCCAGAGGACCTGGGGGGTTGCGAAATCATTCACTTGCAGCGCACAAAGCGGAATGACTCGAGATCCAGTCAAAACCGCGTGCCTCCAATGGCGGCGTTATTTGGGTAAGCTATTGATAGAGTTTATTAATTTGGATTGCTCCGCATTGGGTTAAATGAACAGGAAGGCCTTTGAATGCTGTCGATCCGGTCGCGCGGCCAACGTCTATCCACAGACTTATCCACACTAACTGTGGACAACCACCCCATCGCCAGCGTCGCCGGAACCGGCGTGCTGCGGGTCGCGATCGATGCACCATTGCGGCACCCGTTCGACTATCTGGCGCCGGCAGGCGTGGCACCTGCCGCGGTGCCGCTCGGGGTGCGGGTACGGGTACCGGTCGGCAGGCGCGAGGCGATCGGGATGGTGGTGGACCGCGCTGATCAGTCGCAGGTCAGCGTCGCGGCGCTCAAGTCGGTGCGCCAGGTGCTCGACACCACGCCGGTGCTCGACAGCGCACTGATGCAACTGCTGCGCTGGACCGCCGACTACTACCACCATCCGCTCGGGGAGGTGATCGCCGCCGCGCTGCCCAGGGCATTGCGCAACGGCGCGCCGTGCGCCGCCCGGGTCGAGTGGTGGCGGGCCACTCCCGCGGGCCGTGACGCGATCACCGCGGACACCTTGCGCCGCGCGCCCAGGCAGCAGGACTTGCTGGCACGGCTGGCGCAGAGCGCGCTGGGCCTGTCCGCCGCCGACCTCGTCATCCAGCTGCCCGGGTGGCGCGCCGCGGCGCGCGCGCTGCT
>Ga0181525_10003398_pt1 | contig 12607 bp, 8 predicted proteins | sample PEATcosm2014_Bin_48_FD_121100 | JGI IMG/M metagenome (GOLD analysis project Ga0181525, IMG submission 121100) | Peatland microbial communities from MTU Mesocosm Facility, Houghton, MI, USA - PEATcosm2014_Bin06_10_metaG | ecosystem: Environmental > Terrestrial > Soil > Wetlands > Peat | place... | reverse complement strand
CTGGAGAGCGTGACGGGCGCGCCGGCGCACGTGCTCATCGGAGGCAGCTTCGCCATCTCGGTGTACCAATAGGGCTCGGTGGTGCGGTTGGCCGGCAGATATTCGCCGGCGACCCACACTGTGCAGGAATCGCTTGGATCGAGCACGGCGCTGTACCAGTCTCCCCAGCGGTAATTCAAGTTGTCGGTATCCTCGGCATCTCCATCCGTATTCGGATTGGCAATGTAGCCCCAGGTGCCTGAGGTGAGAGTGCTGGGAACGAAAGTCAAGCTGTCGAGGCCAGGATGCTCATTGACGCCGGCGCCCGAGATTCCCAGGATGCCCTGAAGATTTCCGGCTTTGTCGCGCACAATACTGGGCAGCACTACATAGGCGTTCGGATCGACGGGGTCGAGGACGGGATAGTCGCCGGCGATGTAGACCGAATTGGGCGCCGCGGTATTGCGCTGCAGTACGCGAATGTCCGCTTCGGTCTGGGTGAGGCTGCTGGAGCTGGGAACGATTTGAATGGCGTGCGCCGAGGTCCAAATGCTTCCCGTGCCACCATCGGAAGTGTAGTGAAAGAACTGCTGCATGCGGTCGGCAACCGAATCGATGTAGATGCCGGTGGTTGCCGTCGAGGGTTGCGGAACGCAAACCGTATCGTAGTAGTCACTCGCCGTGAAGCATCCCAATTGATCGCCGTTGGCCTGCGTGGAGGGAAGATCCCAGCTATTGACGAATGTAGGAGTGGGTGTGGCAGCCGTCCAATTGATGGTCCACTGCTCCACGCCCTGCGTGTGGTTTGGATCGGTTAGATAGCTGGAGCCGTTCTTCGGAGGCTCGATCATGTAGGTAAACATCTCGCCGTCAGCATCGATCGGCGGAGTCGTATCGGAATTGTTGGCCGGCACCCAACTGCGGCGCTGGTTGAAGGTGGTGAGAGGATGGGCCACGGTACAGGCCGGAGTGTGCGAGTTGTTGTTGTACGGGTTGGCGGTGCTGGCGCGCAGCCCGGCCAAATCGACGGCGCAGACCAGGACTCCGTTGATGTTGTCGGCGTTATTCACATCCTGCAAATCGTAAGTGATCCACATCGCCTGATCGGTGGCGGCGGTGTAGGGCGGAGTGGTGCTGGTCGAACTCTGCCACAATCCGGTTTGAGGATAATCCGGGTAGTAAAAATTTCCGTGAGAGTTGGTGGGAATCACCAGGTCCAGGTTGTATTCGAAAGCGAACCAGCCGAACGCCGGAGAAGTGGAGGCCACATCTTCTACATTGCTGATGGCCACGCACATGTAGTTGTAGCCATTGTTCCTGGATGTAATTCGCTTCTCCATTATCCAAAGGTTGTACACGTTGTCATGCAGCAACTGGGAGTTTGGCGAATACGCGGTCGGACAATTGGGAGTGTTGCCGTTATTGTTGCTGTTCTGGCTCCACGGTCCGGCGTCGGACTTGGGTGTGGCGCCGCCGAGAAAGGGCACCGGCTGATTGGCGTTGGCGCCGCTTTTGTACCAGCATTGGTACTCGCTGTTGACGTGCTCGCAATATTCCAGGGTGCCAACGGCAATCGTGACATCCGGCGCAGCGGTTGGATTCTCCCCTTTGATCGTCGTGTTCAGCCCGGTAAAGGTGCTCATGGTGCCCTGGGCAGAAGCTAAGGCACACAATAACGGAACAAGGCAAGCGAGAACCGCCACCCACTTGGCAGATCGATTCAAAGGATGAAACTCCTTCGGAAAAGTTGTAGGGGGGAGAAGTGAAAGACTGTGCATGTCAGGTTCCATTTCCTGGGAATATTGGCGCTTTAGAATGAGTGGGTTGTGTCGACTCTCGGCTAGACTAATTCGTCCTCGTGCGTATTATTTGCAACTTGTTGGTAACGGGACTTCACTTGCCGGTATTTTTGCCAGAGTTTGATAGGGGCGACAGAGTACAGCATGGGAATGATCGCGTCGAGAGTTCGGAGCCAGGTGTGCCGAAGCCGGTCGCGGCTCCGCTCCAACCAGGAGGCGGGTTTCGTGCCCTCGGTAACCGCGGCGTTGACCGGCCAAGTGCCTCGATATTGGCTACGCCAGAACACCACGTAGCGCTCCACTTTGGCCTTGAATTCCGGAGAAAGCACCTCGGGGCGCTCGCGATCGGCGACGATGGCCGTACTCTTAACCATGGAATGATGGGCGCCGTTATAAATGGCCGAGCGGTCTGCGCCTTCGAGAGAATTCATTCTTGGATCGTATGGGATGCCAATGAAATCGCAGATCGCGGTGAGGGTACGAAGTGGTTCCCGCACCAGGTCGTCGTATTGCAACTGGTGAATGGCAGCGCCGCGGCGGACCAGTTGATCTGCTTCTCGCTTCATCCGGTGACAACCGAGCAGAGCCCGAAGATCCATCCCGGGCCGCGCGAACCACGGGGACTTTATCGCTGCTCGCAGAATGCTACGGCAAACGTCGGCCGGATCGCGCCAGATCACAATGAACCTGGCGTTGGGAAACCATCCGGCCAGTTGATTCATGCAGTTGTAGTAATTGGGCGACTTGCATCCCCAAATCGTCGCGCCTTTTTGCCTCGCATACTGTTGTGCGACGGCGCGGAAAGCGCTGGGCAAACCCACCGTATCTTCGGGAATGGCAGCGGCGTCAATCTTGTGGCGGGTTAAAGCGCCATTCCAAGAATCAATTCTTGGGATCCACGAAGAGCTTTTTCGCGGCAGCGCGAAAACCGACGAAAGCAACGGAAAATCGGATTCGTACATGAGACCCATCTGCGGATGCTGGTTGAGCAGCGCGTACAGCAGCGAGGTTCCGGAGCGCCACATGCCGACTACGAAAACAGGACCCGGACTCATGGGCTCCGGGCGCTGTTCGAGACTTCGCTCGAAGGTCTGCGCGGAATCCCGGCCTTCCATCTTCATGTCGACGGCGGTACTCATGCTGTGACCTGCACCTGAGAAAAAATCTTCATAAGATTGCTGTAGCCTTGTTCGGGACCGTACTTGGTCTCGCTCAATTTTCGTCCGTGCGCTCCCATACGAACGGCGGCGGCAGGATCGTTCGCCAGTTCTTGAATTCTTCGCGCCAGCTCGTCCACTTTGCCCGATTCGAACAAGAGGCCGGATTTTCCGTCCTCCACGATGTAGGGCAATCCGCCTATGCGCGCGGCCACTACCGGCTTCGCCGCCATAAAAGCTTCAAGAACGGTCACTGGGAAATTCTCATACCACTCCGAAGGCACGACTAAACACAGAGAATTTCGCAGCAGTTGCCATTTCTCATCCCCGCTTTTGAAACCGAGGAATTGAATGTTGCTAATTCCCTTCTGGCTGACGTAATTCTTAAGTTCCTGCTCCAGCGGCCCGGTTCCGAGTATTTTCAGAGCAACTTGCGGCGTCCGTTCGAAAGCGTGAATTAAAGTCCAGCAGCCTTTTTCCGGGGATAGGCGGCCCATGAAGATCGCATATCTTCCGGCATCGTTTGATCCTGAAGTCAAAGGCGGCGCATAAACAAAATTGGGCCGGACAAACAATTTGGAATCCGGAACTCCAGCTTCCTGCATCTTGATCTTGAAAAACTCCGTGAGGCAGATGAATCCGGAAATCTTGTTCACCATCCCCGCGAGCCGGTTGGATCCGAGCGTCAGCGCATACAGCCCACTGAAAATATAACTGTCTTTATAGCAGCGCTTGCGCACTGCGTTCAGATAATTGCCCTCCCGGCACGCTTCGCAAATCTGCCCTTGCGTGTAGTAAAAACCGTTCGGGCAAAAGGGACGGAAGTTATGCAGCACCTGCACCGCCGGAACTCCCAGCGAATGCAGCTTGTGATACACCGACGGCGAAAGCAGCGGGTAGACATTGTGGACGAAGGCCACATCAGGCTTGAAGCCGTGGACTGCATCCGCAATTTCGCCGCTGGTCTTAAACGAGTAAACGGTCTGGGGGAAGAAGGCTGCTTTTTCGGTAGCGCTAAAGGCTTTGGTCTCGTCGTTGTGCCGGGAGTAGAGCAGCACCTCGTCGCCGTGCCGCTCGAGCAATTCCCGCTCGGCGCGAACGACCGAATCCTCTCCTCCGAACTGCTGGTAAGCCCCGTGTACTAGTAGAACTCTCATGCGTCAGATTCATCATGCCACTCACAGATTCGACGCGCTACCCTCAGTCAACGCCGGCTCCGCCGTGCGGTCGTACTTTTCGAGGCCAAGAAACTCGCGCACCAGGTGGTAAACGAACTTGGGATTGTTCACGCAATAGCGTCTCCATAAGCGCGAGGGATCCTGGTAGATGCGGTGCAGCCACTGCACACCAGCGAACTTCATCCAGTAGGGAGCGTCTTTGATGCGTCCGGTGTGGATGTCGAAAGCGGCGCCCACGCCCAGCATGAGCCTGGTATCGAGCTTCGAAATAAGCTGATACATGAACTTCTCTTGCTTGGGCGTGCTGAGTCCGACCCAGAAGAAATCCGGCTTCAGTTCTGAAACTGTTCGAATGAGTTCCGCTTCCTCATCGGCGTTCAACGGCCGAAAAGGAGGCGTGTAGGTGCCGAGGACCTTCACGCCGGGGAAGCGCTCAGTCATTGCATCTTTGAGTTGTTCGGCGATGCCCGTGTTTCCGCCGTAGAAGAAATGTGTGTATCCCTTCTCCGCCGACATCGCGAAAAGTCGCAACATCATGTCGGGACCGGTTACCTGACGCATCTCGAACAGTCCCCGCATCCATCCCACCCAGACGGTAGGACGGCCATCAGGAATGGTAAGCACGGAGCGGTTGATGATGCCCTTCAGATTCGAATCGGTTTGCGCCTCCATGATGCCCTGCACCCCGGTGACGCAGACATAGCCTTTGTCACCGCGGGCCAGAGCCGCTTCGATCCATGAGAGGGCCCGGTCCATATTAGTGGCATGGACGCGGACCCCCAGGATGTTGACGCAGTTATCCGCTGCAAGGTTCGACATAGGCAGGTTCGACATAGGTGGGAGTGATGCGGCGTTAGTCTCCGGCAACTTCCGCCAGCTCGCCAACTTCTTTCTTCTTCAGTTCGCTGGCAATCCACTTGTACGTAATGGCCAGGCCCTTTTCCAAAGGCATGTTCGGCTCCCAGCCCAGCACTTTGCGCAGCAGAGTATTGTCGCTGTTGCGTCCACGCACGCCCTGCGGCTTGGTGAGGTCGTGGCGCTTGGTGAGCTTCTTGCCGGCGATGCCGCAAATCATGTCGACCAGATGATTGATGCTGACCATCTCGTCGGTGCCGAGGTTGAGGGCTTCGCGATGATTGGAAGCCATCAGGCGGATGAGGCCTTCGACGCAATCGTCGACGTACATGTAAGAGCGCGTCTGATCGCCGTCGCCCCAGATCTCGATCTCGCCACCGTTGGTGGCTTTCGCGACCTTGCGGGAAATTGCCGCCGGAGACTTTTCCTTGCCGCCGTCGTAGGTGCCGAGCGGCCCGTAGACGTTGTGAAAGCGTACGATGCGCGTTTCGAACTTATAGTCGTGATAGTAGTAGCGGCAGAGTTCTTCCGCGAAAAGCTTTTCCCAGCCGTAACCCGGCTCGGGATCGGCAGGATACGCGTCTTCTTCTTTCAGCGGTGTAACTTCCGCCGATTTCTGTTTCGACTGCGCATACACGCAGGCCGAAGACGAGAACAGGAAGCGCTTCACGTCGTTCTGCTTGCTGGCTTCGAGCATGTGCGCGTTGATCAGGATGTTGTTCTTCGAAATGTCGGCCAGGAATGCGGTGATGTAACCGATTCCGCCCATGTCGGCCGCCAGGTTGTAGACCTGATCGATGTCGCGCGTGGCTTCCAGGCAGTTCTCCCAGATGCGCAGGTCGAGCTGACGGAAATCGTCGGCCGCGGACTTTTCATACTCAGGCATTTTGATGTCGACGCCCCGTACCCAATGACCATCCGCCTTCAAGCGCTTGACTAAATGATGACCAATGAATCCACCGGCACCAGTTACCAGAATCCGAGTCTTGCTTGCCATGTTGTTCACTCCCCCTAAGAGTTTTATGTTTTGTTTGCCGCTTCCGAAAAACTACGTACAAAACTTCTACGTTTCTTCTTGCCGTACCGCTTCGATCAAGAAATCGTGGTGACCTGCCAGGGCCGCTGCTCCAGCCGCGGGTATCCGGGATGATCGGCCTTGCCCTGCACTCTCACATATTCGGCATAGCCGAGGATCGCAAAATAAAGCAGCGGACAGTGCCAGCTCAATTCGTCGTTGAAGAATGAGTGCAGCGTGAGCATGCCGAGCAGGGCAAAGAATTCAAGCGCGAGCTGGCGCTGCTCGGGAGCGAATGCATTGCTGCGAATGCAGCGGATCAGGAAATACCAGGCCGCGATCAAGGCGGCGGCAAACGGGATGATGCCCCAGAAACTGGTGCCGATGGCGACCTCGATCCAGTCGCTGTGCATCATAGCCGCGGCGCCCACGCCCAATTTGCCGAGCACGGCAAAGCGGCCAGCGGCGTAAGCCCCCATTCCGGTGAGCGGATGCTGCGCCAGTTGCGCCATCCCGTAGGCCCACCAGGCCGTGCGTCCGCTCAACGAATCAAACGCGCCCGCCGACTGGTCGCGTTCGGCAAAACTCAACGCCACATCCCAAACCTTTTTCCATAAGTGATCGCTCAACAGGGTCGCGATAGCGAGAACCGGGAGCGACAATACCGCACTGACGAGAGCGATTTTTCGCAGCCGTGCGGAGAACAGCACGATGAGTCCGACGCCAAAGATGAACGCGCCTTCTGAATTTCTGGTCCCCGACAGGACCATGGAAACGAGGCCAAAGCTCAGCAGGAAGAAATACCAGGCGAAATTCTTCGCCCGGCCAAAGATCGGCATCAGCCGGCAAATCGCAATCAAAGCCAGTACTGCGCCCGAGGTTCCCACGCTGTTCGAGGCTTCGACCGGAATCACACCCGTGAGCCGGCCTCCATCCATGGCTTCGTTAGGCCAGATGGGAAGGTTGATCCAGACGCCGAGCAGGGAAAGTCCGTAGAAGGTGAGCGTCCAATCCAAAAGGTTTTGGAAAGTGAGCGAAGAATCGGCGCTGGCAACGATCGCGGCCAGCAACGAAACGTCAGCCAGAAATTCCAGCGACTTGTAAGCCGTCCACGATGCGTTCACCGACCAGGCGGAGGAAGCCACGCACACCAGGCAATACACCGCCATCATCCCGGGAATGCCGGTAAACAATGCCCGCATCCAATTGGGCTTTTTCAACAACAAGCGGATGATCAAGGTCAAAGCGACGAACGCTTCGGGCAGCACGCGTGTCATCGCGTAGATGTCGAGAGGATTCGCCTTGGCCTCGCCCACGTCGCGGATACGGAAGACCAGCATGCTGAAGAAGATCAGGAACCAGAGAGGATGCCACCAGGTCCAGTTCTGGGCCAGCAGCCGCGCTTTGGCCACTCCCTGCGGGACCGCTTGAATGGTCAGCGCCACCCCGGGAATTGCGACCAGGATGCCTCCCGCTGCCAGCAAAACACCGTACGGCTTGGAGCCCGCGAGCAGAGACACGATAGCCGCAATGGAAAACCCGACCAGGGCAAACAGCAAGATCAGCCATATCGGATTGCGCGGGGGCGATTCGAGGCTGTGTTCCTGTGTCCGATTTAAAACGCTGAAATTCATCGTCCCTCGTTTAATGCTTGCAGCACGCCGTAGTAAGCAGGTTTCTTCTTGAAGTCGTCGTCGAATAACACGGGCTTTGCATCCGGCATGTTCTTCCAGTCTGTAGTGCGCAGCCAGGTGTAGCGGTCGGCAATGCCCCACGTCATAAAGCCGATGCAGTTGGCATCCAGCAAACAGGTGTGGACCACGTTATAGAAAATCTCTTTTTGTTTCGCGAACGCCTCGGTGGAATTCGTCGAGCCCTGGTAGACATCCATCTCGGTGATATGAACTTTTACGCCGGCCTTGCGCGCGCTGGCTAGAAAGTCCTTGAATTCATCGAGATAGTTCGGCCGCAGTTGCGGCATCTCCCAGTGCATCTCGGTTCCCACGGCATCGATTGGAGCGCCCGCATCTTTGAGTCGCTTGACCAAGGCAAAGAATTCGTCGGAGCGCGCTTTGTCGATTCCACCCTGGCCGAACGTGTCATTCAGAATGAGCAACGCATTCGGGTTCGCCTCGCGCGCGTATTGAAACGCCTTCACCATATATTGATCTTCGCCGAGAATGCGCGACCAGCAGCCATTGTGCGCGGGCTCCGTGGGTTCGTTCACCACTTCCCAGGCGTAATAGGTGTCTCCACCGTGCCGGACGATCTTTTGAATGTGATCTTTCAGGATCTCATCCAGGTCTTTTGCCGACCATCCACCGCAGGCCCCATTATTAAAGTGCAACCACGGCGCCGAGGTGGCATTCTTGTAAACCAGGCTATGCCCCATGAGTTTCATATTGTGTTGCTTGGCGAAACTCATGGCTTCGTCCATGCCATCGAAATTGAATCGTCCATGCTCCGGTTGCGTGATGCCCTGAAACACAATCGAAACGCCGGCGTTAAACTCCCGCGCCATCACTGGCTTGTACTCCGGATCGTGGTTCCACATTCTTCCCTGGATCGTCGTACCCACCCAGAAACTCGTCTTCTCCGCCGCCTGGCGCAAGGTTTCGTTGTCTCGTCCAGAATCTTTCGTCTGGGGGAAAGTGAAAGGAGCGAATAGCATCATCATCGCGAGAATAGTAACGATTTGCTTGAGTACCAAAGGCATAGGCTTTCGGTTATGCCCTGATCTCTGAAGCAAGCTCCTCGCGCTGCACCGGAATGCCGAGCCCAGCCGGATAACCGGCCCGCAGCAGAGCCTCGCCGGCATAGCGGGTCACCATTTCGATCTGGGCGTCACTCAATTTTTCGCGCCAGCCGCCGACCGATCCGCTGCGTACGAAGCGCGCATCTTCTTTGTCGACGCGATGCTTGCGCAACAAAGTTCCCTTGCCCAGCGTAGCTCCGGAATTCTTGGCCTTTTCTTCCTTCTCGCGCATGTTGCGCAAAGAATTGTTTTCAATGGCGCGGCGGATCACCTCACGATCACCCTCGATGCCGAGGAAGTCGAGCATTTCGAGAAGCCCGGTCTCGGTGTCTTTACGCAAATCCTCGTAGCGCACCACCAGAAGGTTTCCGTTCTTCGCCAGCGGACAATCCAGCCACGAATTCACATGCGACTGCCACGATCCGAAGCGCGTCACTTTTCCCTGCAGAAAGGCCTCGACGTATCCGTCCATGCCTTTGCCGTGATCGAAGTAAGCCGAGAATCCCATCTCTTTGTCGCGCGCCCAATTGGAGAGCATGACGTCGCGCAGGTCGCGCATCAGATAGATCGCGCGCTTGTACTGCGAACGGTACGACTCATGGGTTTTGACAAAGCGTCCGCCGTTTGGCAGAACCGGTTTCGCCTGGCCATGCGTCCCCATCTCCGGCAGGATTTGGTTCACGTTCAGGAAACCCGCGTCGCCCTTGGTGACAACTTCCATCAGGACAAAACGCAGCCAGGTGTTGCCCGAGCGCTCGAACGACGCAAACATAACGTCCTTGTCGTTGAGACCGCGGTGCTCCCACCATGCCTTCGGGGCGCGGAGTTTGGTGCGGGATGCCTTGAAACGAAGTTCTTTCAAATTCATATGTATCTAGGCCTCAGCTTGCAAAGGATTCAACACAGGAACCGACTTCGATTTGCGATTCAAGATGTACAGCGAAATCAGAAAAGCGGAAAAGTTGGCGATGATGACGCTCCAAACTACGCCCCACAATCCGAACCATTTCGTCGCTGGAACGCCGATGGCCAGCGATAAAGCGCTCGCCACCAGGCGGGCGTAAAAGATGGAATCAGGCGACTCGATGGCGCGCAACAGAATCGCGGGACCAAACGCCGCCGCCCACATGGTTGTTCCCAGCGCTACGTACGGAATGAAATGCGCGACTTCCAGATATTTGCCCCCGTACAACAGATGAAACACCGGACCTTTGAACGGGATCAGCACGGCCCAGTAAGCGACCGCGCCCGCTACGAAAAGTAACGTGATTCGCCGGACCAGCGGGCCCGAACTGGAAAGTCCTTTTTCACGGCACACTCGCGCCGCGTACGGCAGGAAGAGAATCGATAGCGCGGTGTAGCTTTGCTCCATGGGCAGCGACAGATTCATCAGCGCCCGCAACTGCCCCGCCTGCGCCATGCCGGAGAACGCGCTCACCAGCGGGTAATACATGTAATAAGGAATCCAGGTGACGACCGAAACCGCCAGCGCCCACCGTCCATATTCCCAATGTTTGCGCCAGGCCTCGCGCCGCGTCGGCGGAGTGGCCGTATCGGGCGGCAGCACTTTGTTGATTTGCGAAAGCAGGTAGAAACCCGTGCCCAGCGCGCCCAGCGCCATCAGCAGGTAAGCCGAAAACGGAGAAATCAGCGCTCGCTTGTAAGCGACGAATAATCCCCCCGTGACGACTACGAAGTAGATAAACGCTCCCACCGCGGCCCGGCCGGGCGCCATGTTCATGTAAAACGAGCGCCGCATCAGCCAGAAAAACAAGATGCAGGGCGAAGCGATCGCCACCCCGGCCAGCGCGCCGGGCAGCCCATTTCCCTTCCCCAGCACTGCGGCAATCGCCGCCGCGCCGCCTAGCAGGACTACACCGAAGCAAGTGAGAATCAGATGAATGCCGAGAAGAGTCTTTAGGTAGCCGCGCAACGATCCGCTATAGGCCGACCCGCTGAACACCGCCTGCGGTTCCGCCAGAAACGACTGATACACATAGGAGAGCAGCAGGAACACTGAGAACGCCAGCGCAAATGCTCCGTACTGTTCAGGCATCAGCCAGCGCGCCAGCAGAATGCCGATCAGGAAATTGGAGCCGGAAATCAGCCCTTGATCGACAATCGCGAGGCCACCTTTCGTGGCCCAGCGCGCAAACTTGCCAGATCGGCCAGCATCAGGCTTGCCCGGCTCCGCCGCAAGGCCGGCGGCGCCGTCGCTGCATAATTCCGGATCGATTAACTGTTCTGTGTTGGAGGAACTCATTCGTGTCGGTGGAACTCTATCCTAAGTTTGTTGCTGATCTGAGGGGTCCGGCTTAATAGCTCACCGCCGCCACGAGGGAAGTTTCATGGGCAGAGGGATGATCGAGCGCGTCATTCAATTCTTCGGCCAGCAGCCTGACTTGCGGCTCTTTGAGCAAGCTGAGGTGGTCACCGCTGATTTCGCGCAGATCGACTCCGCCCGCGGCGACGCGCCACCAGATCGCGTAAGGATCATCGAGGCTGCCTGCGGATTTTTCTTTCACGCGAAACAGAGTGACCTGGCCCTCATAGGGCTGAACGTCGTATCCCGCAGCCGCGGCGGCGCAGGCTTGTCGCACGTTGCGCAAGGGACGCGGCAGCATTTGCAGTTCGAGGCGCTTGCGCAGCGTCATCATTACGAAGCTGCCCTTCTTCACCAGAAACGTCAGCGCTTCTTTCAGCGGAAGTTTCGAGAGGTTGCGCATCTGCGAGGTGCGCGATTCCATTTTGCCGGGATAGGTGTCGAACAGCGCCAGCAGGCTGACTTCCTGCTCCTGCGCACGAAGCTGCTGCGCCATCTCGTAAGCCACGAGACCGCCGAAAGAGTAGCCGCCGATGCGGTACGGCCCTTCCGGCTGCACCCGGCGAATTTCGCGGATGTAGCGCTCCGCCATCTCCGTGACGCTGGTCAGGCACGGACGCTTGCCATCAAGCCCTTGCGGTTGCAACGCATAGAACGGCTGGTCCGGGCCCATATGCCGCGCCAGATCGCGGAAGCCAACCACGTTGCCACCGACGCCGTGAACGCAGAAAAATGGCGGGCGCGAACCTTCCGCCTGAATCGCCACCAGCGAAGACCACGACGCGGACCACCCCTCTTGCCGCAACAGCGCCGCGAACTGCTCGACCGTAGGCGCCTGTAGTAATGCCGCGAGAGGAAGCCGCTGCCCGAGGGTCTGCTCAATGCGGTGCATGAGGCGCGCCGCCAGCAGAGAATGTCCGCCCAGATCGAAGAAGTTGTCGCGAATGCCGATCGAGTCTTTGCTGAGAACCGCAGCCCAGATCTTCGTCAGTTGTTTTTCGAGCTCATCCGTAGGCGCGATGTATTCGTTCGGTTCGGTGAAGTCCGCGGGCTTAGGAGCCGGCATCCCGCGCCGGTCGAGCTTGCCGTTCGGAGTCTTCGGCATGGCCTCGAGCAAAACGAATGCGGAGGGCACCATATAGTGCGGCAGCCGCTGCTTCAGGTAAGCGCGTAACTCGCTGCCCGTCGGAGTGTGCTCGCGCGACGGCACTACGTAAGCCGCCAGATTTTTTTCGCCGGCAGTCTCGCGCGCCACGACCACGACCTCGCGTGCTCCGGCGAACGATCCTAGCACCGACTCGATCTCTTTCAGTTCCACGCGATAGCCGCGGATCTTGACCTGATCGTCGGTGCGTCCGGCAAATTCGATCTCGCCGCTCGCCAAGTAGCGGGCCACGTCGCCGGTCTTGTACATGCGCGCTGCTGGCTGGCCAGCGAACGGATCGGAAATAAATTTCTCAGCCGTGACTTCCGGCCGGTTCAGATAGCCCCGCGCCAGACCAGGTCCAGAAACATAGAGATCTCCGGGAATTCCGACCGGCAGCGG
>Ga0181525_10003397_pt1 | contig 12609 bp, 11 predicted proteins | sample PEATcosm2014_Bin_48_FD_121100 | JGI IMG/M metagenome (GOLD analysis project Ga0181525, IMG submission 121100) | Peatland microbial communities from MTU Mesocosm Facility, Houghton, MI, USA - PEATcosm2014_Bin06_10_metaG | ecosystem: Environmental > Terrestrial > Soil > Wetlands > Peat | place... | reverse complement strand
TTGATCCGCTCGATCGGGTCCATTTGTACGGCGACGTTCAACGGCATGACGGTTGGTACCCGAGCGGAGAACAGGATTCAACGGCTGGCATCGAAGGCATTGGCGACGTGCTGCGGCATGCGCCCGGGCGTGACCACGACGACGTCGAAGCGGATATCGCGCCCCGCGTCGGCGGGGTTGTGCGCGAGCTACAACTGCGCCGCGGCGACGATGCGCGCTTTGCTGCGCTCGGTGACGGCTTCGACGGCGTCATCGGCGTGCTCGCGCGCCTTGACCTCGACAAAGACAAGCGTGCGCAAGCGCCGCGCCACGATGCGGTAGCCCTTGGCGATGAGAAACATGGGCGCGGCTTTCGGCAGTGAGCCCAAGCCGGAACGCGGCGACACGCACGCGGCGCGGCGCTTTGCTTGGCCGGATCGGTTCAGCGCGGCGCGCCATCGTTGGTCCCCACGCTTTGCTCTTTCGAAAGCACGAGCGCGCGCTGATAGAGCTCGCGGCGTGAAATACCGGTCGCGACCGCGACTTCGCCGACGGCGTCCTTGAGCGATACGCGCGCCAGCGCTTGGCGCAGCAGCGCGTCGGTGTCGCCCGCGCTCGGCTGCTCCTCGGCCGCGGGCGGGGCAACGACTACAACGATTTCGCCGCGCGTTTCACTGTCGCCCGCATTTTGCGCGAGCGCTGCCAGATCGCCGCGGCGGATCTCTTCGTGGATCTTGGTGAGTTCGCGGCAGATGGCCGCTTCGCGATTGCCAAGCCCGTCGGCGAGGTCCGCGAGCGTTGCGGCGAGCCGGGGCCCGGATTCGAAGAACACCAACGTTGCCGGAATACGCGCCAGTTCGGCGATGCGCGCACGCCGCGCCGTTTCTTTGGGCGGCAAAAAACCGGCGAAGAAGAACTGGTCGGTCGGCAAACCGGCGACTGTCAGCGCCGCAAGCGTCGCCGACGCCCCCGGCAGCGCCGTAACCGAATGTCCTGCGTCCTGCACCGCGCGCACGAGTTTGAAGCCCGGGTCTGACACCAGCGGCGTTCCGGCGTCGGACACGAGCGCGATAGCGGCGCCGTCGGCGAGCCGGCGCAAGAGTTTTGGCCGCGCCGCGGCCGCGTTGTGCTCGTGATAAGGGGTGAGCGGGGTGTCGATGCCGTAGCGGTCGAGGAGCTTGCGGGTCACGCGCGTGTCTTCGCAGGCGATGACGTCCGCTGCGGCCAGCGTCGCCAGCGCCCGCAGGGTGATGTCGCAGAGATTGCCGATCGGAGTGGCGACGATATGCAAGCCCGCACCGAGGCGTTCGGCGTCCATGGGATGGCCGCCAAGGAAGAAGCGCCGTTCACGGCGATCTTTGGTGCGATCCTTGGCAGCGCCCAAGCCGGCATCTTCGTCGCGCATCGAGTTACCCTAGCGCCTGCGCCCCTAGGCGTCATCGGTATGCCCAATTCTTCATCTTTTTCACTTGGTTAACCATTCGTCGCCAGAATGAGAGATTGGCGCTACCCTGTTATCGGCGCTGGGGGCCGCGTTTTAGGAGAACCGCTTTTGTCCGCGGATTTGCCCGTTAAGGGGTCGGCCGCCAACCGATCAGCCGTTTCTTGTTCAGCAATGCTGACGCGACGCCATTCGCTCGCGGGCCTTCTTGCGCTCACCGGCACGCTGCTCGCCGGTTGCTCCGGCAGCTCCAATTACTTTTCATCGACGCCGTTTCCCTCGGCGCCGCTAGCACCGGCTGGCCCGCCGGTGCCGGAAACGACGCTCGGAACCGGCCAGGTCAAGGTCGCGCTCATCCTGCCGCTCTCCGGCAGCGGCAATGCCGGGGTCGCGGGTCTCGCGATGCGCAACGCTGCCGAGATGGCGCTTTCGGAGTTCAATGCGCCGAACATCCAGTTGCTGGTGAAGGACGACGGCGGCACCGCCGACGGCGCCCGCGTCGCCGCCGAGCAGGCGCTCAACGAAGGCGCTGAAATCATTCTCGGGCCGCTGTTTGCGCAATCGGTGAGTATCGTCGGGCAGGTGGCGCGGGTGCGCAATGTTCCGGTCATCGCTTTTTCGACCGACGCCAACGTCGCGTCGCGCGGCATTTATCTGTTGAGCTTCCTCCCGGAGACGGACGTCGCGCGCATCGTGCAATACACTGCCGGCAACGGGAAGCGTTCGTTTGCCGGGCTCATTCCCGACAATCCCTACGGCACGGTGGTCGAAGCGGCGTTCAAGCAGGCCGTTGCGCGCAACAGTGCGCAACTCATCGCACTCGAGCGCTATCCGCACGACAAGATCGCCATGGCGGCGCCGGTCCGAAACATCGCGCAGGCACTCGTGCGCGCTGACGCGCTGTTCATTCCGGACAGCGGCGATGCGCTGACCGACGTTGCGCAGGCGCTGGTGGCGAACGGCGTCAACACCAAGAAAACCCAGCTCCTCGGCACCGGGCTGTGGGACGATCCGCGCGTCTTCTCGAACCCGACGCTTGACGGCGGCTGGTTTGCGGCGCCGGACGGGGCCGGCTATCGCAAATTTTCCGAGCGGTACACGGCACGTTTCAAGCAGCCGCCGGTGCGCACGGCGACGCTGGCCTACGATGCGGTTGCGCTGGTGTGCGCGCTGGTCAAGACGCAAGGCCCGCAGCGCTTCTCGTTTGAGGTGCTGACCAGCCCGTCGGGCTTTGCCGGCATCGACGGTCTGTTCCGGTTCCGCGCCGATGGCACGAACGAGCGCGGACTTGCGGTGTTGCGCGTGACGCCGGCGGGGCCGGTGGTGATCTCGCCGCCGCCGCGCAGCTTCGGCGCATCGGCAACTTAAATTTTTTGTGGCGCATGATCTTATCGGAAAACCGGACTCCACTTTTCCGGATCATGCACTTACGCCGCGAGATCGGCGACCACGGCATCGAGGAGCGGAAAGCCGGGCATGCTGACGCGCAGCCGCCCGTCCGCCGTCGTTTCGAGAAGACCGTGCCCCATGAGCGTTGCGATCCGTGTGGCATCGAGCGGCCGGCCGCTGAGCTCGGCATAACGCGTTGAATCGATGCCCTCGGCAAGCCGCAGGCCCATCAACAGGAATTCGTCGGCCATCTCTTCGCGCAACAGCACGTCGTCGGTGACGAGGCCGTGGCCGTTATCTTCGACGAGCGTGAGCCAGGATTCCGGGCTTTTTTCCGTCGCGGTGGCGTGCCGCTCGCCGTCGAGGCGACCAATGTTGAGTCGACCATGGGCGCCCGGTCCGATGCCGGCATATTCATGGGCGCGCCAGTAAATCAGGTTATGCCGGCATTCGGCGCCGGGCCGTGCATGATTGGAAATCTCGTAAGCCGGTAATCCGTGCGCGGCGCAGACCTCTTGCGTCGTATCGTAAAGCGCGCGCGCGGTATCGTCGTCAGGGATCTTGAGCTTGCCGGCCGCGTACAACGCGGCAAATGGCGTGTCCTGCTCGACGGTGAGCTGATAGAGCGACAGATGCTCGCCGGCCTCGGTCAGCGCGCGAGTCAGCTCGTCCGCCCATTGTTCAGGAGTCTGCTCCGGCCGCGCGTAAATCAGATCGAACGACGTGCGCTCGAAGATGCTGCGTGCGATGCGGACCGCCGTAAGCGCTTCGTCAGCCGAGTGCGTGCGCCCAAGCGCGCCGAGCACGCGATCGTCAAGCGCCTGGACGCCAAGCGACACGCGGTTGACGCCGGCCGTGCGGTAGCCGCGAAACCGCGTCGCCTCGACGCTGGTCGGATTGGCTTCGAGCGTGATTTCCACTTCGGTTGCCACGCGCCAGTGCTGCGCGATCGCTTCAAGGATCGCCGCGACCGTCACCGGCTGCATCAGTGACGGCGTGCCGCCGCCGAAGAAGATCGAGGAAACAGTGCGATCCGGTACGCGCGCCGCGGTTGCTGCGATTTCGGCGGTGAAGGCACGCACAAACCGCGGCTCGTCGATCGCCGCACGCCGCACGTGGCTGTTGAAGTCGCAATACGGGCATTTCGACAGGCAAAATGGCCAGTGCACATAAACGCCGAATTGCGGGGCGTCCCGATCAGACAAGGCAAGCCTCCGCGAGCTTGAGGAACGCGCGGGCGCGATGCGACAAGCCTTTACCGTTCGGCGGCAAGCCGTGTTTTTCTTCGCTGCTCATCTCGCCGAATGTACGCGTGAAGCCGTCGGGCAGGAATATCGGGTCGTAGCCAAAGCCTTGGTCGCCGCGCGGCGGCCAGACCAAGGTGCCGTCAACGCGGCCTTCGAATTCCTCCAGATGCCCGTCGGGCCAGGCAACGCACAAGGCGGACACGAAGTGCGCTTTGCGCTGCTCTGGCGTCTTCGCGCCGAGCGCCTGCAGTTTGTCTTCGACGGTTTGCATGGCGCGCATGAAATTTTTGTCCGGTCCGGCCCAGCGCGCCGAGTAAACGCCCGGCGCGCCTTCGAGTGCGTCGACGGCGACGCCGGAATCGTCGGCGAAGGCGGGTAGGCCGGACGCGGCCGCAGCGGCGTGCGCCTTGATGCGGGCGTTATCCCGGAACGTCGTTCCGGTCTCCTCTGGCTCGGCCAATCCCATCTCGCCTGCTGATATGGCGTCGATCCCGTTGGGCGCCACTAGCTCGCGAAGTTCAGCGAGCTTGCCGGGATTATGCGTGGCAATCACCAGACGTCCGGTAATGCGGCGATGATCGGCGGTCCTCACATTACCGCCATCTTCTGCAAATCGATCAGCTTGGTCACGCCCTTGCGCGCGAGCGCTAGCAGCGCGGCAAGCTGTTCCTCCGAGAACGGCACCTTTTCGGCGGTGGCTTGTACCTCGACGATGTTACCGGAGCCGGTGAGCACGAAATTAGCGTCGGTCTCAGCTTGAGAGTCTTCGGCGTAATCCAGATCGAGCACGGCGACGCCCGAGCATACCCCGCAGGAGATGGCCGCGATGTGGTCCCGCAGCACCTCGTCCGCAATCATGTCGCGGGTCTTCATCCAGGCGAGGCAGTCGTAAAGCGCGATCCAGGCGCCGGTGATGGAGGCGGTGCGCGTGCCGCCATCGGCCTGGATGACGTCGCAGTCGATCGTGATCTGCCGCTCGCCGAGCGCCTTGAGATTAACGACCGACCGCAGGCTGCGGCCGATCAGGCGCTGAATCTCGACGGTGCGCCCGTTCTGCTTGCCGGCGGAAGCCTCGCGGCGGGTGCGCTCCAGCGTGGCGCGCGGCAGCATGCCGTATTCGGCGGTGATCCAGCCGCGGGCCTGACCTTTCAGCCAGGGCGGCAGCCGGTCTTCGAGGGTGGCCGTCACGAGCACATGGGTGTCGCCAAAGCGTACAAAACAGGAGCCTTCGGCGTATTTCACGACGCCGCGCTCAAGCGATACGGGCCGCAATTCATCAGGTTGTCGGCGGCTCGGTCGCATGCGTCTCCTCTTGGCGCGGCGCTTCCGGCCGCCGTTCGGTGAAGTCTTTTAGGGGCGCGGGAGGGCACCCACAAGGGCGCCGGAAAGTGCCTCTATGGCCGCAAAAGAGGCGTAAGATTGCCTCGCGCGGTCTATTGCCGTTACCCTTGGCAGCAGACAGAGCATTGCACAACGCTAGCCGGAGCTGTTGTTGGCCAGTCACGATCTTCCGCTTGCCGCGAGCCAGTCGAGCCTTGCGCAGTTGAACGAGCGCTCGCGCGAGATATTTCGGCAAATCGTCGAGAGCTATCTGGCGACGGGCGAGCCGGTCGGCTCGCGCAATCTCTCGCGCATCCTGCCCATGACGCTGTCGCCGGCGTCCGTGCGCAACGTCATGTCGGACTTGGAACAGCTCGGCCTGGTCTACGCGCCGCACACCTCGGCCGGCCGGCTGCCGACTGAATTCGGTTTGCGTTTTTTTGTCGACGCTTTGATGCAAATCGGCGATTTGAGCGAGCGCGACCGCGAAGCGATCGAGGCCCAGGTGGCCGGTTCCGGTCAAGCGAAGTCGGTGGAAGCGGTGCTGACCGAAGCCTCGGGGCTATTGTCGGGCTTGAGCCGCGCTGCCGGCGTGGTGCTGACGGCAAAATCGAACCAGCGGCTCAAGCATGTCGAGTTTGTGCGGCTCGAACCGGAACGGGCGCTGGTGGTGCTGGTTGCCGAGGATGGGCAGATCGAAAATCGGGTCCTTAACGTTCCGGCCGGCTTGCCGACGTCGGCGCTCACGGAAGCGACAAATTTTCTCAATTCGCGCATTCGCGGCCGCACCCTGGCCGACGTCAGAGGTGAAATCGAGCAACGGCTCAATGAAGGCCAGGCCGAACTCGACGCGCTCACGCAAAAGATCGTCGCCGAAGGCCTTGCCAGCTGGTCCGGCGGCGAGCGCGACGAGCGTAAGCTCATTGTTCGCGGCCAGGCGCATTTGCTGGAAGACCTCAAAGCACTGGCCGATCTCGAACGGGTCCGCCTGCTGTTCGACGACCTGGAGACACGACGAGAGGTGGCGGATTTGCTGGGGCGAGCCGAACGGGCCGAGGGCGTGCGTATTTTCATCGGCTCCGAAAACAAGCTGTTCTCGTTGTCGGGCTCGTCGACGATCGTGGCGCCCTACCACGATGCCTCCGGCCAAATCGTCGGCGTGCTCGGCGTTATCGGGCCGACCCGGCTGAACTATGCCCGCATCGTTCCCATGGTGGATTACACTGCCAAGGTCGTCAGCAAGCTGCTTGCCGGCTGACCCAAGGGCAACGGTTTACGGCCTATACGCTTGATTTTTGCCGCCGCAGACCTGATATGCCGGGCAGCGATAGGATGGGTTAGCCTATGACTGAAAACACCGCGCGCGCCGAGGACGCAGCGGCCTCACGGGACAACGCCTCGTCGGCCGGCGCGTCGCCAGCGTTGCAAAAGGCCGAAGCCGAAGCGGCCGAGCTGAAGGATCGGCTCTTGCGCACGCTTGCGGAGATGGAAAATCTGCGCAAACGCACCGAGCGCGAAGTTGCCGACACCCGGCAATATGGCGTCGCCGGCTTTGCCCGCGACCTGCTCGGCGTCGCCGACAACATGCGCCGCGCGCTTGATGCCGTCTCGCCGGAATTGCGGTCGAGCGCCGAAGCCGGTTTCAAGGCGCTCATTGATGGCGTTGAGCTGACGGAGCGCGAGCTTGTCAAAGCGCTGGAAAAAAACGGCGTGCACCAGTTCAGTCCGCGCGGCGAGAAGTTCGACCCCAATGTGCATCAGGCCATGTTCGAAGTGCCGAATGCTTCGGTGCCGGCGGGCAGCGTGGTCGAAGTCGTGGCGCCGGGTTACATGATCGGCGAGCGCGTGTTGCGTCCCGCCATGGTCGGCGTATCCAAAGGCGGGCCCAGAACCGCGCCTTCCTCGCGGTCGGTCAACGACAACGCCGCCAGGGACTCCTAAAACGTTTGCTTCACGTGGACGTCATTTTAGTTCGACGCTGTCGCGCACCGTGCGTAGCCGCGCCAGCGTAGCGTTCCAGGTGTCGGCGCGCGCGACGCCGATCATTTGCAGATAGCCGCCGCCGCCGAAACGCAGCCACTGCACCACCATCACATCCGATCCGGTACGGACGTCTTTGGCTTGTGCCATGGTCTGGTATCCGGACTGGCCGCCGATCCGGAGCGGTTCGGAAATCATAACGTTGATGTCCTTGATGCCGCCGATTTCGGCAAACGACAACCGGGCGAAATTCGCCCGCTGATCCGGTTCCGCCGGCCCGCCGGGAATGGCGGCGATGAGCATATGTGTATCGAGCCCGTTCACCTTTGCTTCCGCGGTGGGATCCACCGGCGTGTCGCTGAGCATCACCGCGCGTCCGCGCAGAAAATCGTCGGCACGGAAGCCGGCCATGTCGCCGACCGAAAACGGTAGAAGGGCGAATTCTTCGGCGTCGGGCACCTTGGCGCGGACCGCTACCGTCGCCAGCGCCTCGCGGACCACACGGTCCGAATAGGCGGCGTCCGGTTCCGGCGCCTGCACGGTGATCAGCGCGGTGAGATCGCTTGCCGCGGCCACCAGAAGCCACTTGCGGTACTTCGTCTTTTCCGCCACCTGGCGGCCGGTGAGCAAAAAGCCTTTGCCGAAGCTCAATGTCACCGGCTCACGCTTATCCAGGCTGACGCCCTGCTTTTTGAGCGCTTCGAGATCAAGTGTCTTTTCGATTTGCGCATAAGCCGAGGCTGGCAACACGGTGATGAGAATAGCGGCGTCCTCGCCCGGGTCGGCGAAGCCGTCGAACTTATCGCTTGCGACCATGCCGGTTGGCGGCACCAGTCCGACGCGCGAGCCGGTTGGGAAAACCGGGTCCGCGGCCCACGACGGGGCCGCCAGGATCGTCAGCGCCCATGCCAAGACCAAGCCGCTGAGAACTCTGGCCGCACGGAGATTGTTATTGCTCATCCGGAAACTCTGCTGACAGTCGGGATCGAGGCGCGTCCGGCGCGCGGGTGACCCGCCGTAAGGTTAGATTGATCCGTCCGCCTACTGGTAGCAAGGGCGACGTACCGGGATAAATCCGATCGACACCGTGATAGGCGAGGCGGGCCGCGCCGCCCAGCACCACAACGTCGCCGGAGCCGAGCCGGACCGAATGGCTGGGGTCGGCGCGTCTCGTGCCACCGAGGCGAAACAAGCAGGCATCGCCGAGGGAGATCGAGATCACCGGCGCATCGAAATCGGCTTCATCGCGATCCTGATGCAGGCCCATTTTTGCCTCCACGCCATAGAAGTTGATCAGGCACGCTTCCGGCGGCTGCCGGTAATGCGCAAGCTCGCGCCACAGCGCCAGCAGCATCGCCGGCATCGGCGGCCAAGGCTCACCGTTGACCGGATGGTTCGGCGTATAGCGGTAACCGCCTTCGTCGGAAATCCAGCCCAGCGGCCCGCAATTCGACATGCGTACGGAAAACGGCCGACCCGATTTTGGCATCCGGGGCGTAAACAGCGGCGCCGCCGCGAAGACGCTGCGTAGAGCGGTCAGCAACGCCGCCTGTCCGGCGCCGTCGAGGCGACCGGGGTAGAGGCGAAATCCGGGGGGCTTCGAATGCAAATTCATGGCTTGGATTTATGGCTGGGATTTATGGCTCGGATCAGGGCCTGGTTCATGAGCTGGGCATCGTTTGCCTTCGTGAGCTTTTGCCGCCAATGACCGGCGTTGTCTCTGCAATCCTGTCTTGCGGCGCGTTCGCCCTCTCCTATATGACCGAAGGGAAATGCCCGGGCATCGTACCGGGTCAGTAGACTAAGAAGGGGGTCGGACGAGGGCGCCTTTGGGGCCTGCCCGATCTGCCTCGAAAGATGAGGATTAACACCATGGCCAAGGTCATCGGTATCGATCTCGGAACCACCAACTCGTGCGTCGCCGTGATGGAAGGCAAGACGCCGAAGGTTATCGAGAACGCGGAGGGAATGCGCACCACACCGTCCATCGTTGCATTTACCGACGAGGGCGAGCGGCTGGTAGGCCAGCCGGCCAAGCGCCAAGCCGTCACCAATCCCGAACGCACTATTTTTGCAGTGAAGCGTCTCATCGGTCGCCGCTACGACGACCCGATGGTCGAGAAGGACAAGAAGCTCGTCCCCTATAAGATCGTGCGCGCCTCGAACGGCGACGCCTGGGTCGAGATCGAGGGCAAGAGCTATTCGCCCTCGCAGATTTCCGCGTTCATCTTGCAGAAGATGAAGGAGACGGCGGAGGCCTTTCTCGGCAGCAAGGTCGAGCAGGCGGTCATCACCGTTCCGGCCTACTTCAACGACGCGCAGCGTCAGGCAACCAAAGACGCCGGCAAGATCGCCGGTCTCGAAGTCCTGCGCATCATCAACGAGCCGACCGCCGCGGCGCTCGCTTACGGGCTCGACAAGACCAAGACCGGCACGATCGCGGTCTACGATCTCGGCGGCGGCACGTTCGACATTTCCATTCTCGAAATCGGCGACGGCGTGTTCGAGGTGAAGTCGACGAACGGCGACACCTTCCTCGGCGGCGAAGATTTCGACATGCGGCTGGTCAACTATCTGGCCGATGAGTTCCAGAAGGAGCAGGGCATCGACCTGCGCCGCGACAAGCTCGCGCTGCAACGGCTCAAGGAAGCGGCCGAAAAAGCAAAGATTGAGCTGTCGTCGACGACGCAGACCGAGATCAATCTGCCGTTCATCACCGCGGACGCGTCGGGTCCCAAGCACCTGACGATGAAGCTGACCCGCGCCAAGTTCGAGGCGCTGGTCGACGATCTCATTCAAAAGACGATCGATCCGTGCCGGCAGGCGTTGAAGGACGCCGGCTTGAGCGCGGCCGAGATCAACGAGGTCGTCCTGGTCGGCGGCATGACGCGTATGCCGAAGGTGCAGGAAGTCGTCAAACAATTGTTCGGCAAAGAGCCGCACAAGGGCGTCAATCCGGACGAAGTCGTGGCGGTCGGAGCGGCCATTCAGGCCGGCGTGCTCCAGGGCGACGTCAAGGACGTACTGCTGCTCGACGTGACGCCGCTGTCGCTCGGCATCGAGACCCTGGGTGGCGTGTTCACCCGTCTGATCGATCGCAACACCACCATCCCGACCAAGAAGAGTCAGGTGTTCTCCACGGCCGAGGACGGTCAGACCGCGGTGACCATCCGGGTCTTCCAGGGCGAACGCGAGATGGCGGCCGACAACAAGATGCTCGGTCAGTTCGATCTCATCGGCCTTCCGGCGGCGCCGCGCGGCGTGCCGCAGATCGAGGTCACCTTCGACATCGACGCCAACGGCATCGTCAACGTGTCGGCCAAGGACAAGGGCACCGGCAAGGAGCAGCAGATTCGCATCCAGGCGTCCGGCGGTCTGTCCGAAGGCGACATCCAGAAGATGGTCAAGGACGCCGAGGCTCACGCCGAGGAGGACAAGAAGCGCAAGGCCGCGGTCGAGGCGAAGAACCACGCCGAAGCGCTTGTGCATTCGACCGAGAAGACCTTGGCCGAGCACGGCTCCAAGGTCGGCGAGGCCGACCGGCGCGCGATCGAGAACGCGATGGCCGACCTTAAGGAAGCGCTCAAGGGCGACGACGCGGATGCGATCTCGGCCAAGACCAATACGCTGGCGCAAGCTTCGATGAAGCTCGGCGAGGCGATGTACAAACAATCCGCCGAGCCACCCCCCGGCGGCGCCGCAGCGGACGGCAAGAAAGAGGACGTGGTCGACGCCGAGTTCACGGAAGTCGACGACGACAAGAAGAACAAGAAGTCCGCTTAAACCGGCGAGGCACTTTGAATGCCGCGACGCAGATTCGATACTGCACCCCCGGATGCAAAACGGGGGTGCATTGTTTCTGCGCGATGCGTATCGTTCCGGAATGATCGGATGTCGTCGGGCGGGGAATAATGGCCAAACGCTGCTACTACGAAACGCTGTCGGTCGAGCGCTCGGCGACTGAAACCGACATCAAGGCCGCCTTCCGCAAGCAGGCAATGCAGTGTCATCCGGATCGCAATCCGGGCGACAACGAAGCCGAGCATCGCTTCAAGGAGGTCAACGAAGCCTACGAAGTTCTCAAGGATCCCGACAAGCGGGCCGCCTACGACCGCTTCGGCCATGCCGCCTTCGAGCACGGCAACGGCTCTGCCGGCGCGCATGGCTTCGGCGCCGATTTCGCTACCACCTTCTCCGATATCTTCGACGATTTGTTCGGCATGAACCGCGGCCGCGGCCGCGGCTCCGGCCGCGAGCGCGGCGCCGACTTGCGCTACAATATGGAAATCTCTCTCCTCGAAGCGTTCGCCGGTAAGACCGCGCAGATTCGCATTCCCACCTCTGTGACCTGCGAGAGCTGCTCGGGAACCGGCGCCAAGCCGGGCACCAAGCCGAAAGCGTGTCCGATGTGCGCCGGTCAGGGCAAGATCCGCCACGCGCAAGGCTTCTTCACCCTCGAACGCACCTGTCCGAACTGTCACGGGCGCGGTCAGATCATCGAGAGTCCCTGCACGTCGTGTTCGGGCTCCGGGCGGGTTACGCGCGAGCGGACGTTGTCGGTCAATATTCCAGCCGGCGTCGAGGACGGTACGCGGATCAGGCTCGCCGGCGAAGGCGAAGCCGGCGTGCGCGGCGGGCCGGCGGGCGACCTTTACATTTTCCTGTCGCTCGGTTCGCATCCGTTCTTCCAGCGCGAAGGCGCCGATCTGCATTGCCGCGTGCCGGTCTCGCTGGTGACCGCGACTTTGGGCGGCGAGTTCGAGGTGCCGACCATCGACGGCGGCAAGACCAAGGTGAAGGTGCCGGAAGGCATGCAGACCGGCCGGCGCTTCCGTCTGCAAGGCAAGGGTATGCCGGTTTTGCGGTCGCGCCAGGCCGGCGACATGTATGTCCAAGTCGTCGTCGAGACGCCGCAAAAGCTCACCAAGAAACAGCGCGAACTGCTGGCGGAATTCGACCGGCTCTCGTCGGCCGAAAACCAGCCGGAATCGTCGGGATTCTTCGGCAAGGTCAAGGATTTCCTTGATGGTTTGGGCGGCGGTCGCGCCAATTCAGCATGAGCATTGCGCGGGACTTGCCGGTCGGCCGGCTGGCCTTTACGTCATAAATGTTTTAAAAATAGCGCGTTCCTCGCGCGTGATTTGCCCATGCCACTGATTGCTTTGCGTACATTCGAACAGAGGATCGAGCGCCATTTGCGGCTGCTCGAACAGAAGAAGACCATTATCGAGCGCAACATCGGACGCCAAATCC
>Ga0181525_10003394_pt1 | contig 12614 bp, 9 predicted proteins | sample PEATcosm2014_Bin_48_FD_121100 | JGI IMG/M metagenome (GOLD analysis project Ga0181525, IMG submission 121100) | Peatland microbial communities from MTU Mesocosm Facility, Houghton, MI, USA - PEATcosm2014_Bin06_10_metaG | ecosystem: Environmental > Terrestrial > Soil > Wetlands > Peat | place... | reverse complement strand
CGGCGTGTCAGAAGGTGATTCGCACGCCGCCGTATATCGCGAACGGGTAGGCAGGACTCAGGAAGCGGTTGTCCACCCCTGGGCCATTGGTGACTCCGGTGACGGGAACTCCCGGAGTGCCGATGCCGGTCGGATCGCTATACACGCCATAGGTGTCGTACTTGGCATTCAGCAGGTTGTCGATGTGGGCGAACACCTGAAGCCAGCGGGTCGCCTGGTACGAGCAGTGCAAGCCGACCACCTGATAGCTCGGCATCGGGGCGGTCTGGTTGGACTCGTCGCCGTAATAGTACTGGTCGCTGACAAACTTCACTGACACCCCGACAACCCACTGCGGCAGCACCTTGTAGTCCAGTCCCGCCTTGATGCGGTGGCGCGGTATGCCTGGCAGATGGTCTCCGGGCTCGACCTGGATATTGCCGTTTGCATCCTGGAATGGATTTGAAGGGGAAGGCAACAGCAGCGGTGATTCGAAAGTCGCATCGACGTAGCTGTAGTTGAGGTAGGCCGACCATGCGACCGCCTGGTAGTTCAATGCCGCCTCGATACCCTGACGGCGAGTCGAGCCGATGTTCTGAAAGAATCCGGTGCTGACCGAGGTCGCAACGCCGTAGATATCGTCTTCAAGATTGGTCCGGAACGCGCTCAGGTTCCAGGACAGCGTACCGGCATCGGCGGACGCCGCGGGAATCCTCCCACGCAGGCCGAACTCGTAGGTATGCGCGACCACCTGTTTCAGGTTCGGCGGATCGCCTGCAAGATTGGTTGGCAACAGGCATGGCGTCAATGGATTGGAGCATTCGATCTCGCTTGCGGTCGGGGTGCGCGTGTTCTCGGCGAAGCCCGCGTACGCGGTCACCGTCGGCAGTAGCTTGTACGTGGCGCCGATCGCCGGATTGAAGTGGGTGAAGCGGTTGTCGCCAGTCAGCGCCGTGCCGCGCAGGTCCTGCACGTCGACCGCGGCGCTGTTATAGCGTCCGCTGGCCGTCACTGCCAGCGCCGGCGTCACATCGAAGGTGTCGGTGAAGAACGCGCCGAAGTTCCGGTTCATGCCCGTAAGGGCGACGGGGTTCGCGCCAAACGGAGAACTCTCCGGAGTATCGACGATCAGGTTGGATGGGTTGACGAACAGCTGCGTGTTGATCGTCCCGACCTGGGTGCCGGAGAAGAAGTTCAACTCGGCATAGTCGAGAGTGACACCGGCGGTGAAATCGTTGCTGTGGCCCGCGATGTTCTCACTATCGAAGGTCTGCAGCGCCGCGCCGCGGCCGTACGAGTTGATCGTCTCAAAATCGTTCTCACCGATGTAAAGCGCTCCGCCGTCGGAAATATCCGGCAGCGGCGTGCCGGCAGAATTGGTGACCGGCGTGACGCCGTCGGATTGGCACAGCTCACCGGCGGTGGCCGGTGTGGTGCAGGAGGTGTAGTCGGTGGTGTTACCGTTCGAGACTACCTGCTGGAACTGGCGGTAGTACATGAGTGTCTGCAGCGACCAGCTATCCGTCAGCTTCAGCGAACCGTTCAGCGTCAGGAAATTGAGCCGGTTGATGTTGGTCTGCGGTCCGGTAAAGACCAGTGAACGGTTGACCGCCATCTCCTGTACCGGAGCGGGCCCCTGCCCGTCCATCTGGTTATCGCCCCGGGTGTAGCTGATATCGAGTGACGCGCGCTCCCCGCGCGCGCTCACCACCGCGTACAGCTGGCGCAGCGAGTCATCCGAGTACGGACGCCAGCCGGTGTTCTGCAGCGCGTTGCCCGCGACATAGATGCCGAACGTCCCGTTGTTGGCGCCGTACTGCAGAGCGGCAGCGTGGTTTCCAAAGGAGCCGCCTGACAATTCGACATCCGACCCGTGATAGCTGAAGCCGTCCTTCATGCTGATCGAGATGCCGCCACCGAGCGCATTGAGGCCATAGACCGGACTCGAGCTCACCAGGTCCACGCGATTGATTGCGATGGCCGGAAACAGGTCCCAGTTGACCGTGTCACCAAACGATTCGTTGATGCGCACACCGTTCTGGTAGACCGCGAGCCCCTGTGGCGTCCCCAGCACCGGCGAAGCCTCGAAGCCGCGAAACAGGATGTCCGGCTGGAACGGATCATCCAGCGTGTCATTGATACTGACACTGCCGAGGCGTGCATCCAACGTGCCGGTAAGATTGGCGGAGCCCTCCCGCGCAAGGTCGGCCGCTGTCACGCTCTGGACATTTCCCGGGATCTTGTCGGCGTCCACCGCTGTTCCGGGAATCGCGGTTGCCTCGATGACGACGGTCTGCAGTTCCGGAGCGTTGCCGGTCGCCTGCGCAACGGCTGCGCGCATCGACAATTCAGGACCGAGCACGAGCGACGAGCAGGTCAATATCCACGCGGCATTGAAGCGTCGCGTCATGGCGGTCCTCACTTTTTATTCTGCCAAGCGCGTAGTCTCCGTTAATGCCCTGCAGCCGAACAGAGATCCATTCCCGTCATAATCGGGAATATTTCCCGGTCGTGATAAATTTGCCGGCCATGGCATCCCAAGGTGAGTCATGACGAACACGCAACCAGCGCTTCCAGCGTCACAACTGACACAGCAGCTTCCTAAGACTGACGCACTCGGCGTGATTGCTGTTACCGCCCTGAGTATCATCCTCGCCGCACATTTCCAGCTCACCGAAACGCTGTACGCGCTCACTCGGCGCTGGGAATATTTTCAGCTCGACGAGTTACCGATCGGATTGCTGGTTCTTGCAATCGGCCTGATCTGGCTGTCCTGGCGGCGCTACCAGCAGGCGGGGCGTGAACTGCGTGCGCGGCACGTCGCCGAAGTGCGGCTCGCCGGGGTGCTGGCCGATAATCGCAAGCTGACGCAGGAATACCTGCGGGTGCAGGAACAGGAGCGCAAGCACCTGGCGCGTGATTTGCACGACGAGATGGGGCAGTTTCTCAATGCGATCAAGCTCGATGCGGTGTCGATTCTCGATGGTCGCGGCAGCGACCCACAGCTGTCGATCGCCGCAGCGCAGTCGATCATCCGCAGCATCGATCACGTGCACGGCGCCGTCAGCGACATGATCCGGCGACTGCGCCCGGTGGGGCTTGATGAGCTCGGCCTGGCCGCGGCCATCGAGAGTTGCGTGGATCACTGGCGGCAGCGCCTGCCCGATACCCGCTTTTCGTTGACTCTGCGTGGCGACCTGGACGCATTGGAAGAACCGCTGACGCTCACGCTGTATCGGTTGATCCAGGAAGGACTCACCAACATTTCCAGGCACGCCGCGGCCAGCCAGGTGGACATCGCATTGGACCGGCACGTTTCGGTAGACGCCGGCATGGATGAGATGACGCTGACGGTGGCCGATGACGGTCGCGGCATGAATTCCGGTGCGCGCACGCCGGGCTTCGGATTGAGCGGCATGCGCGAGCGGGTGGAAATGGCCGGTGGCACGTTCGATTTCGCCACTGCGCCGGGCCGCGGCTTTTCCTTCTCTGCCCGGTTGCCGGCTCGGGCAGCGCAGCAATGACCCGCGGCAAGAGCGATCGGATCACGGTTCTGCTGGTGGACGATCACGCCGTGGTGCGTGAAGGCTATCGTCGACTGCTGGAGCGTCACGGCGATATCGTGGTGGTCGGCGTGGCGGCCGACGCGGCCGCGGCACACGCGTTGTTCTGCAAGCTCGCACCGCAGATCGTGGTCATGGATATCACGTTGCCCGGCCTCAGTGGAATCGAGGCGATGCGACGGATGCTGGAGCATGTGCCCGGAACCCGGGTGCTGATCTTCAGCATGCACGAGGAAGTCATTTTTGCGAAACGCGCGTTACAGGCCGGTGCCTTTGGCTATGTCACCAAAGCAAGCGCCCCCAGCGTGCTGGTGGAAGCAGTGCATAGCGTCGCGTCTGGCAGGAAGTACCTGAGTGCGGCCGTGGCCCAGAGCCTCGCCTTGCACGGCGACGCGCTGGACGGGGCGGCCAGCAACGGCCTGTCGGCGCGTGAATTCGATGTGCTGCGCCAGCTGGTCAGGGGTCGTTCCATCAAGGACATCGCTGTTTCGATGGGGATCAACCCCAAGACAGTCTCCAACCACCAGTCCGTGATCAGGCAGAAGCTGGGTGCTGATTCGGCCGTGCAGTTGTTGAGCATCGCCAAGCAGATGGGGTTGTGAGCACAGTCCCGGGCCCAGACGTGGCGATTGAACGGGTTGCGCTTATACTTCGCCTCCCGAAAATGCCTGGCGCGTAGGGAGCATCCCAATGTCCATGTCGAACCATCCGGCCCGGAGCGTCACCGCCCTGGTGGCGCTGCTGATCGCGTGCTCGCCGCTGTGGGCGCAAACGACGAGCGGCCAGAACTACCAGATATTTGTGTCCAATGAGAAATCCGGCGACGTGTCAGTGATCGACGCCGCCGATCTGAAGGTCGTGGCCACGATTGCAGTCGGCAAGCGTCCGCGGGGAATTCAGGTTAATCCCGACGGCACCAGGGTCTACGTGGCGCTGAGCGGCACTCCGATTGCGCTGCCGCCGAAGCTCGATGCCCAGGGTAATCCGATCTTCAAGCGCGGCAAGGACGACGATGACGATGATGCCGCCCCGTCCGACAAGGCCGCCGATGGCATCGGCGTCATCGACGTCGCGCAAAGCAAGCTGATCGGAAAGCTGTCCGTGGGTTCGGATCCCGAGGAGTTCTCGCTCAGCAAGCCCGGGACTGAACTCTACATTTCCAACGAGGACGTCAAGGCTGCCAGCGTGATCGACATTGCCAGCGGCAAGGTGACCCATATCATCCCCGTAGGGCAGGAGCCGGAAGGTGTCGGCACGGCGCCCGATGGCAAGAGCTTCTATGTCACCTGCGAATCTGGCGGCGATGTCTTCGTCATCGATGCCGGCACTTACAAGACCATCGGGCGCTTCACGGTGCCCCCGCGACCGCGCAGCATCGATTTCCTGCCTGGCGCAGCCATCGGATTCATCCCTTCGGAGTCGGTTGGCCTGTTAAACGTGATCGACACTGCCAATCACACGGTCCTCAAGACCATCACCCTGCCAGCGGGTTCGCGCCCGGTGCGTGTACGGGTGGCGCCGAACGGCCAGAAAATCTATATCAGCAATGGGCGCGGCGGTACCGTGTCGGTTATCGACAGTCATTCCTACGAGTTGCTCGACACCATCAAGGTCGGCACTCGTCCCTGGGGCCTGGTGATTTCGCCCGATGGAAAGTATCTGTATACGGCCAATGGACCATCGAACGACGTATCGGTGGTCGACCTGCAGAGCGACAAGGAGATTGCCCGGGTTGCGGCCGGACAGAGCCCCTGGGGTCTTGTCATCGTGCCAAAACCGCACTAAGCGCCGTTCGCAGTATGCACGGCGCGGCTAGGGTCCGATCACATACACTTCCTGCGCGCTGATACTGCGCGTGAAGCCGTCCTTATACGCCCGGGCTCGCACAATCCTGGAGTCGGTGAGCTGGATCGGCGCCTGGTACAGTGGGTCCGCGGACCCCGGCTCGCTGCCGTCCAGCGTGTAATGTATGGCGGCGCCGGGCTCGCTGTCCTGCAGCGCGACCTCAATCGGTCCATCATAGCTACCGCCCGGCCTTGACAGGGTGGGCGGGTCCAGCACGGCGCGGCCCGGCAGGCTCGTGATCCACTGCCGCAGCAGCGCCACGCCGTTTTGATCGATGGTTTCACGCGCCAGCGGCGGCATCCTGATATCACCATCGGTGTTCATGCGCATGAACGCAATGGAGCGCCAGGTGTCGTGCGGCGAGATGATTCTCGGCCGGTCGATCCCCTGATCCAGCAATACCGGCCCATCGATCAGACCCTGCTGGGCAAGCGGCGTGGTGTAGCGCGCGTCGAAATAGGCGACGGTGCCTCCAGGCTGGTGGCAGTGCGAGCAATTGGCGTCCAGGTACGACCTGGCCCGATCCTCAAGGCTGCGCGTGGCGTCGTCGGAACGCGCCAGGGTCGGAAACGTAGCGAAGTCCGATGCCCTGATCGCCGGCTCGAACAGGCCGATGCGGTTCCAGGCGCGCAGCTCGTTATCCTTTACCCCCGACGGATATGTGAAGTCGTGATTCAGCTGGCGCGTCTTGACCCCGAGCACGCCACCGGCGCCAGCGGTGTGACAGGTCGAACAGTCCTTGCGACTTGGGTAGTACCAGGTCTGCTGGCGCGCCTGCCCGCTGGCGCTCGTGGTCGCGATGTCTTCGGTCAGGCTGCCGGGCAGCAGATCCGCATCACTCTGGTCCGCGCGCCACCTGTAAGTCACTCCATAAACCCCGCCGCCGCTATCGATCACCAGCAGGCGCGTCTCAAGCCGGCGTCTTGACACCGGGTTGGCAGCGTCGGTCGGCAATTCGAAATGCTTGACGAACACCGTGCCTGCGGGAAACACCCATTGGCCGGTGGCCGAGAATCTTATCTTCTCATTCGGAACGGCGATCCATCGCGTCTTGACCGCACCATCCGACCAAAAGGCCACGATCAGGTCGTACGGAATGAGATCCTTGCTTGGAATCAGGCGGCGAACATCGCTGAAAGCGCCGGTTTGAGAAAGCAGCACGGGAATCTTCCCGTCGGCGCTGTGCGGCATGTTCAGATAGGGCCGGGCCGGTGCCCGGGAGCTGTCCGCCACGGCAACGTGACCAGCTGTCAGCGCAATCAGCGCAACAGCCGAAATGATCGCCGAAATGATCTGATAAATCCGTCTCGCGTGCAGTCGCATTCTCTTCCCGTGGTGAGCTTGAGATATATACCAGCCGGCGACAGCCTGAACAACCGCGAGCGGCGCCGCTCGACGGTCTACGTCGTCCAAAAGGCGCCGATGATATCCGCGCCGAGCTACCATCCACGCTCAACCTGCAATAGTCGGACGCACCGACCGCTGGTATCGCTTATCCTTACGCGAGCCGCGCGTCGATGCACGGCGAGCGGCCCAGGGCTTAGGCTGCGCGGTTCATGACACAGTTGGTGCAGGAGCACGGTGAGCACAACGCGTCTGTTGATGGCCACTGCGAGGATGGTCGGCGCTGCTGCGCTGATTGGCGCTGCGGCGTTGATTGCCGCTGCGGCACTGTGGCCGGCGTATGCCGCTTCAGCCGGAACGCCCAATGGCGGCTATGCGGCGCTGGTTCGGCAGGTCGCCCCGAGCGTAGTCACTGTTCAGGTGCAGGAACTGAGGCAAGGCGCCGGTCAGCGCGCTGTCGAGCGGGCGACCGCCGACTCGCCGGACAGCAGCGCGCGCGAATTCGTGCGTCGCATGCTCTCGGGACCGGACGGCGGCGATTCCGCGCCGGGAAAAAGCGTGGCCGTACTGGGCTCGGGTTTCATCATCGATGCCACAGGTCTGATCGTCACCAACCGCCACGTGATCGTCGGCGCCCGTACCGTACGCGTTAAGCTGGCCGATGGCCGGGAAGTCCCCGCCGAGGTCATCGGCGCCGATGCCACCACCGATATTGCGCTGCTGCGGGTAAGCGCAGGTCGCCTGCCGGCTCTGCGATTGGCTTCCTCGGACAAGCTGTCGGTGGGTGATCCGGTGATCGCGATTGGCAATCCCTTCGGTTTAGGTCAGTCGGTCACTGCCGGCATTCTCTCCGCGCGTGCTCGCGTGCTCGAACAGGATCCGCTCATCGATTTCCTGCAGACCGACGCGGCGATCAATCTGGGAAACTCGGGCGGCCCCCTCCTGTCTACCGATGGCGCGGTCGTCGGTGTCACCACCGCGATCGTCTCACCCAGCGGCGGGTCAGTCGGGCTCGGATTCGCGATTCCCGCAGAAACCATCGCGTCCGTTGTAGCGGAACTCAAGGCTCATGGGCGCGTAAACCGCGGCTACCTTGGCATTACCGTACAGGCGATGTCACCGGCGCTGGCGCAAGCCCTGCTCGGCAGCGACACTCCGCTGGGCGCGCTGATCACGAGCGTGGATGACAAGGGGCCAGCGGCCGGAGAGCTTGCGGCCGGCGATGTGCTTGTGAGCATCGGTGCCACGCAGGTCACCTTCCCCAGCCTGGGCAAGATCGCGGTGCGACTGGTGCCTGGCACGACAGTCGACACGTCCGTCGTACGCGATGGGTCGCAGCTGACAATTGCCGTCACGGTCGGTCAACTGCCGGACCCGCCGGATGATCCGCTGCAATCGGGCGGTCCGGATACCTGGGTTCCCAATCTCGACCTCGGTGTCGCTAGTGCCACCAGCGACATGCGCAAGGCGCTCAAGGCGGAGAATGAGACCGGTGGCCTGATCGTCACGCAGCTGCGCCACGATGGCGTGGGGGCAGTGGCGGGATTGAAGATCGGGGATCTGATCACGCATGCCGGGACCAAGCGCCTGGACGACGTCGCGGATCTGGCAGGCGTCAGCAAGCCCTCCGCACAGCGGCCGTTGCTGCTGCGCATCGTGCGCGGCGGATCCCCGGGATTCATCGCGATCACCGGCAGCGAGGATCGATGAGCGTCGGTGACGTCCTACCCAGCTCAGGCGTGGGCGGTGGCTTTGGGAATACCGCGGCGGGGAGTATGCTGCGCGCTCCGTTGCTGCGTCCCACCCGGCGCATTGGAGTGGACCATGACCGAAAAGCACAAACACGAGAAAAAGCCCTGGGAGCCGATCATCGAGCGCGAGCCGGAAGTGAATCCGTTCGTGAGTCACCAGGACCCTGTCGGCGCACTGGAGAATCCACCGCCGCTGGCCGATGACGATGACGAGGCGGACGAGGAAGACTCGATTCGCTGAAGCCGGCGCCGCTATGTCGCCTTCGCCACTCGGGCGGGCGCCTTTGACGTTGACTTGCTGTTCGATTTGACGCGGCCTGGGTGCGCCGGCTTGCGACGTGGCTACGCGCCGGGATGGATCGACGCGCACACTCTCCGCCAACTCGCCGCCTGCAGATAGCCAGGCAGGTGTGATCGCCGTTGTCGTAGACCTTCAGTGTCAGGCTCATGACTGCCGTGCGCGGGCAAAAGATCGAGGATACCAACGGCCTCCGGTTGATTAGTTCACCTGACTTAGCTAACATCCGGAAATGAGTCGCAAATTCGTCAATATTCACGATGCCAAGACCCGCTTGTCGCAGCTGGTCGCCCGGGTCGAACTTGGCGAGCGCATTACGATTGCTCGGGATGGCAAACCGGTCGCTCAGCTGGTACCGGCGCCTCGCGCCTCGCGCAACACCCTGCCGTCTGATGACCCTTTGCTGAACCTCGAGGAATTCGCCATCGAGGGCAGCGGCGGAAGCCTTACCAATACGGACATCGACCAGATCCTGTATGGCAAGCCGTGAAGTGTTCGTCGATACCTCCGGATTGTACGCATTGGTGGAGAAGAAGGACTCTCACCATATGGCGGCGCGCACTGCAGTCGGGACGCTCGTTCGCGCCGGTCGACGTCTGGTAGTCACCGACTACGTCATTGTCGAGTCTGTCAATCTCGCCAACGTACGCAGCGGCGCCCGGGTCGCTACCCGGGTATTGGATTTGATCGAACAAAGCGCCGGGATTCGGATCGAATGGATTGGAATCCCGCGTTTCGAGGCGGCCAGGGCCTTCTTTCGCAGGCACAGCGACCACGCGTACTCGTTCACCGATTGCTCGAGCTTTGTCGTCATGCGCGAACTCAAGCTGCAGCAAGCCCTGACTTCGGATCGACATTTCAGCGAAGCAGGCTTCGAGCCGCTGCTGTTGCAGTAGCCGACGCCCGACCTACCTCTCCGTGAGACGAGGATCGCGTGGAGTCAGCGCCGGCGGATCCGAACGCGCCTATTTCTTCCCCAGCACATAGCTGACTTCCACGAAGAAAGTGCGGCCAAGGATGTTGTAATCCAGTTCATCGTAAGGCTGGTTCTGGTCACCCGGAACGCTGCGATCCACCGGTGGCATCGTGTTGAAGAGGTCCTGCACCGATGCCGACAGTTCCAGTGTCGGGGTAATCTGGTAACGCGCACTCAGGGTGCACAACGCCCAGGTCGCCAGGTTTCCGGCACCTGGCGTGCCGTAGCCGTTGACCGTCGCCAGGTAGTTGGGCGTGTGGCCATAGCGTTCGACGTAGACGGTACCGCTCCAGTCACCCTTGGTCCAGGTCACTGATGCATTGGCCTTGGTCTTGAACTCCTGGCTGTAGACCGCATCGAGCAGCAGGTTATCCGGCTGATCGCCGGCATACTGGGTCAGATAGTGCCTGAGCGTGTTGCTCCAGGAAGCCTTGAGCTCGAAGTTGCCGAGACGGCCGGCCGGCAATTCATAGTTGAATCCCAGCACGAAGACTCCCAGTTGCTCCTGCGACACGTTGATTTTCGGCGTCGCCACGCTGATCAGGTTGCCGTTGGCATCGCGCGATACCGCGTCGAGCGCCGCGACGCAGGTCGGGGAGTTAATGTTGTAGGTGCCCAGCCGGCACAGCGATTCAGTCCTGAGTATGAAGTCGGCGCTCTGTTCGGTGACCTCGTTGTTGATGAGCCAATGGATGTAGTCCATTGTCACGGACATGTGGCGCACTGGCGCCCAGACGGCGCCGATGTCAAAGTTCTCGGCGGTGATGGGCCGCAGCTTGGTGTTACCCGAGGTGGTGCCGAGTACGGATTCCTGGAAATACGGACAGTTGCCCAGCGTATTCCCCGTATAGCCCAGCTGTGCGCAGGAGTAGTAGTCGGTCGCATACTGGTAGAACCCGGTATTCCCCTGATACTCATCGGCCAGTGTGGGTGCCTTGAACGAGGTACCGTAGCGTCCGCGCAGCAGCAGCGTTTCCAGCGGTCGAAATTCGATTCCCAGGTTGTAGGTCGCTTTGTCGACATTCTGCCCTGAGACGCGGTAATCGTCATAGCGACCGGAGGCGCTGACCGTCAGCATCTTGAACAGCGGCAGGCGCAACTCGGCGGTCGCCGCGTAGCGCGAGCGATGACCCGAACCTGTCGCCGAGGTAAAGGCGAAGGTTTCCCCATCCAGGAATCGCGGATCCGGCGCGTAGTTCCAACCCTGATCACCGCCCTCGAGCACCAGCGCGAGGCCCGCGTGGCCGCCCGGCAGCGAAAACAGCGACGCATCGGTCAGCTGGCCACGCACCATGCTGTCCTCGGTATACGAATAGTTGGTCGCGTAGCCGCTGAAGCTGTCGAACTGGGCCGGCGTTATCGGCTTGTAGAAGGCGGCATAGTTGGGCTCGTAGGTATACGCGTTCTGTGCAGCGTTGTAGCCGAGGTTCGGCCCGAAGATCGGGGCGAAGAAATTCTGGAGCGGGTCGGTGAACTGCAGGAAGGTGGCCTCGGTGAGATTCTGCCGGGAATACGTCATGCCCACGTCGTAGGTCCAGTCGGACGAGCCCAACGCTCCCTTCAACCCCAGATTGGCTCGCAAACCGTTCTGGGTATTCTTGTCCATTGTATTGTTGAGACCGCCCTCCTCTTCAGGCGAGAAGACGTGCTGCAGGTTCACGACATCATCCAGTCGCGGATCGTAGTAGTAAAGATAGTCGTTGGTGGCATAGGCGGTATAGAAAAGTCCGGGCCCGGTGCCGAATCTGGCGACGTCGTGGCTCAACAGGACGTCGCCATACAATTGCAGGTGATCGGTCAGATCGGCGGTCGCGCTCAGATAACCTTGCGTGGATTCATCGGCGTTGGCGATGGTGTAGAAGCCCGACTTCGCGCTACCGCAGTAGCTGCCAAGTCCCACGCGCGTGGTTTCGCGCATCGAATTGCCCGACAGGCCGGCGACATTGGCGCAGCCGGCCGGATCCTCGAAATAGTAGTCACCCGTGGTTCCAGAGATGACAGCGAAATCGGGATACGCGATCTGCGGAGTGCTGCCATTGGTGTAGTACTGGTTGGTCAGATCGCGCTGATAGCCCCAGATCGGATCCATTTTTTCGTATTGACCGCCTATCAGAATGGTGAGCTTGCCGAAGCTGAAGCTGTCGGCGGCACCGAAGCGCGTGTCCTCACCACCGCCGTCCGAGGTAAAGCCATAGCGGAAATCGAACATCGGACCGTCCATCTTCTTCTTCAGGACGATGTTGATGACACCCGCAATGGCATCTGACCCGTAGATCGAAGACTGGCCGCCGGGCAGGATATCGATATGATCCACCAGCACCGTGGGGATGCCGGCGATATTGACGAAACTGTCGGTGCCGTTATAGAGCGCTGGATAGTCCCCCATCGGGCGGCCATCGATCAGGTACTTCACATAGCTCTCGGAGAGTCCGAACAGCTCCAGTGTCTTGGCGCCCTGGGTAAACCCGCCGTAGAAGTCCGCACCCTGTACCGAACCGGTGGCAAATGCAGCGTGCTGCAACGCCTCCGCGACCGTTGCGAACCCGCGCTGCTGCATGTCCTCCGCGGTGATGACGGTCACCGGCGTCGAGGTCTCGCCCTGGATCTGCGGGATCAGCGAGCCGGTGACGACCACCTGTTCCAGCTGCTGGGCAGCCTCCGACCCCTGCTGATCGGCCGCCATGGCCGTCGGGATGCGATGCACCCACACGCACAGTGTCACCAGCAATGCCAGGATTGCGGCGGTCGTCGGTGACGCGCTGTCCGGAGATCGCGCGAGCGAATGACTTGCATTTGAGCGTGCGCGCAAGGCTGCCGCCGTTAAATCGGTGTTGGCCACTTTTTGTGCTCCCGGATGT
>Ga0181525_10003393_pt1 | contig 12615 bp, 10 predicted proteins | sample PEATcosm2014_Bin_48_FD_121100 | JGI IMG/M metagenome (GOLD analysis project Ga0181525, IMG submission 121100) | Peatland microbial communities from MTU Mesocosm Facility, Houghton, MI, USA - PEATcosm2014_Bin06_10_metaG | ecosystem: Environmental > Terrestrial > Soil > Wetlands > Peat | place... | reverse complement strand
CGTCGAAAAGTAAATGTACGGCTAATCCGGTTTCTGGTTCAACACCGCTGTCATACTTTGTTTCGAGGACAAAATGAAAACAACATCCAGCGCCCGGAATGTCGGCTTTTTTGGCGGTGGAGGTTGCTCCCGATGGGATGACTCATATGCCCCCCCTTCACTGAACTTAAGAATCCTTACCGTAAGGAAACTCAGCCTCCGAAAATTGTTCCGTACTGATCCTACCACCCCGCGCCGAGGTGGGCGGGCATCGACTTCGCGCCAAGGTACCGCCCCCGGTACCCCACCCCCTCTTTTCCTGGCAAAATCATTTGCGTCTTGTTTTGCGCTCACGTTCCAGCCGTTCCGCCGTGCGTTTCTTCGCTGCTGCGAGGGATGCTTTCTTCGCGCGTGCTGATCGTTCTTCTGGTGTCATAGTCTCAAGGCTACGTTTGCCGCCGATCTTGCCGCCTTTGCTACCGATCTCGCGCATGATCTCCGAGAAGATTGCCCTTGTCTTTTTGTCCACATATCTATCTTAAGACGGTTTAGAAAACAGTACTCGCCAACCTCAAAATGGTACTTGCACCTAAAGCGTGTTGAGAGTATTCTGAACATGCTTCTAGTGTTCGATTATTCAAACGAATCGCACACTGGAACGAAACGGGACCGCAACGGACGGCAATCCGGTACGGCCCCTAAACAACGCGAAAGGTCAGTTTCACGATGTCTACCTCTGACAGTACCGCAACTAATCCACGGGACGTTTACGCGCGCGTGACGGCCCAAATTATCAACGCAATCGAGCAAGGCGTAGGAACATGGCGCATGCCCTGGCACACCAGCGGACGCTATGCCTTCTCGCCAATCAACGTAACGAGCAAGAAGCCCTACAGGGGGATCAATACCGTCTGTCTGTGGGCCGCAGCGCAAGCCAAAGGGTATGAACGAGGCGAGTGGGCCACCTACCAGCAATGGCAGGATAAGGGCGCGCAAGTGCGCAAGGGCGAGAAGGCCACCACAGTAGTCTTTTGGAAATTCGCAAATGAGGCCGAATCAGAAGACGGCGGAGAGCATACCGCATCCAAGTTTTGCTTTTGCCGTGGCTACTCGGTTTTCAATGCCGGTCAAGTAGACGGCTACATGCCGAAAGTGGAAGAGGACGTGCCAATACCCGAACGTATCGCGCATGCTGAGGCATTCTTTGGCGCGATTGGTGCCAACGTGCAGCATGGCGGTAACCAAGCGTTCTACGCACCCGGTACGGACCATATCCAGATGCCGCCCTTCGGTGCATTTGTGGAAAACGTGTCTTATTATTCGACGCTCGCGCATGAACACACGCACTGGACCGCGCCCACGGCCCGGTGTGATCGGCAGTTAGGAAAGCGCTTCGGAGACAACGCCTATGCTGCTGAAGAGCTGATCGCGGAACTAGGGGCGGCATTCACTTGTGCGCATTTGGGACTCAGCACGGAACCTCGGGAAGATCACGCGCAATACCTGGCTAGCTGGCTGAAGGTTCTAAAGGCAGACTCAAAGGCCATCTTTACGGCGGCATCCAAAGCACAGCAGGCAACGGATTGGCTTATCGCGCGGGCGGGAGAATCCGTCCGAACTGCGGAGGTGGCGGCATGACCGGCTACCTTATCGCTGAGAAGTTCAACCTATCCAATCGCGCGAATCTGTGGAAGCTACGGGACTATCATGGAACGCTTGAGCACACGTATTGTGACCCATTGGGCCGATTGCAATCTGTGACGGCGGAACATGCGGACAGGCTCATTGCCGCCGGTAAAAACGTGTACGTCGATGTTCCCTTTGATTCCAGCGATGCCAACGCGCCGAAAGTGGAGGGCTTATGAAACTCCACACCCATCGATCCAGTGCTTACGTCAAAGCAATCGGGGATCGCGGACGACCCTGGAAACCAGATCCGATCACGAATCAGTTCCGTTTCATCGTACGTATGGCCTTTGCTTGCCATGAACGCAACGTGCCGTTTGAACTGACTTGGGATCGCCACGAATCCAGGATGCGGGCCACGATCACGGCCACGGGCAATATCCCGATACCTAAGCCACTGCCCAAAGCACCAAAGCTCAAGGTGGTGTCCGATTGGAAGCCTGCCATCTGGGACGCGGTTTATCGTCTGGACGCCTATCACGATGCCAACTTGAAACGCATGCGTCCTGGATTTGTGATCGCCCATTCCAGCGGTTTGTCGCTCGTTCACCCGTCCGAGTCTGGCGAGCTAGGAGTCACGGAGCACGGCGGAAATGAGGACATCCGGCAAGGGTGGCTTGTCACACATACCGCATCCGGCAAGGGCTTCGGCCTGACGCTCAATTTTAAGCGCGCCACGGATGCGCTACTACTGGCGGCATCGTTCGCGGTGGATTGGACGCAAGATGTTGCCACCCTGAACGGCAATCCTGAATTTCAGCGCGCCGGTCATACCGTGGTTGCGACCTATGGCAGCGGATTCGAGAAGGACTCGGCAAAGCGGCGCCTCGCGGAACTGGAGTGTGCGGCATGACTGCGGGCGAGCTAATCGTTCAAATTCAGGGCAACAAGGGGGCGGACTTAGTTCCGCCCTCCCTCGATCAAGCACGCGAATTCGCACGGCACAGCAAGGCAGAGAACACGATCAGGGGATATCGGGCGGACTGGCGGGACTTCTGCGGCTGGTGTGACTCTCACGGTGTGAATCCATTGCCCGCCATACCTGAAATTGTGGCGTCCTACATTGCCGATTGCGCCGCCCGGCTGAAGGTCGGTAGCATCCAACGCCGGATAAACGCCATCGCCGAAGCTCATAAAGCTGTCGGTTTGGACTCGCCAACCCACCACCCAATGGTTAAGAACACCATGAAGGGCATCCGGCGCACGCTGGGCACAGCACCCGTGCAGAAGGCACCGACGCTCATCGACGATATCAGGACCATGATCGACGCCACGGATCAGGGGATTATTGGCGCTCGTGATCGAGCATTGGTCCTGCTTGGATTCGCTGGGGCGTTTCGTCGCTCAGAGTTGGTGGCGCTGGACATCGCGGATTGTGCCTTCGGAAAAGATGGCCTGACAGTGACGCTCAAACGCAGTAAGACGGATCAGGATGGCGCTGGCCGCAAAATTGGCATCCCCTATGGATCGAATCCAGACACGTGTCCGGTACGCACTACTCAGGCATGGATCGAGCAAGCAGGTATTGCTGCGGGGCCGCTGTTTAGGTCGATCAATCGGCATGGGCACGTGCAAGCTGGCCGGTTAGGCGGGCTTGATGTGGCGCGCGTAGTGAAGAAGCTAGCAGAGCGGGCAGGACTAGATGCGGCCAATTATGCCGGGCATTCTCTGCGGGCGGGCCATGCGACCAGTGCAGCCATTTCTGGGGCTTCGGAGCGGTCCATCATGAAACAGACCGGGCATCGGAGCGTGCAGATGGTCCGGCGATACATTCGGGACGGAAGTCTGTTCCGCGAAAACAGCGCTGGGAGCTTGGGGCTCTAGCTAAGCTAGCTGGCCGCGTACCGGCCTCTTGCCGCTCTGCTGGGATCGGCAATCCCGCTCGGGCGATGCATCGGGGGTATCCTTAATGGTTTGCTACCCGACTGGCGTTCCGATATCGAAACCGCACTGGCCGACTTCACGGTTGTTGCGGACCTTGCACGTTTTCCCCTGTCGGTCCAAGATTTGGAATGCGAGTATTGTGCCGCCCCGCACCGCCCGCCATCGAGACTTCCGGCCGGAAAGATGGCGGTCTACGGTTTCTGGGGGCACGGGTCTTGGCTGAAGATCGGGAAGGCGGGCGCGAAAACTCAAGCACGCTATACCAGTCAACACTACAACCCGGAGAGCGCCCCGAGCACTCTAGCAGCATCACTATCGAGGGATAATCGGATGAAATCGCTCGCGGACTTTAATCCAGATCGACCCGGAGAGTGGATTAAAACATCCACACACCGTATCAATATTCTTTTAGACGTGAAGCATGGAACGGTGCTGTTGTCGCTACTTGAGTCGTTCCTTCACGCTCGTTTAAGACCTCGATATGAGGGCCGCGCCAACGAGTTTTGACATCCCGATAAAATCGTACGCTAGAAATATTCGGAGCAGGCAAATCGGGGCTAAGACAGCAAAGAGCACCGCTCTCCCCGTTGACTGCCAGTGACGGAGAGACGGCAGGACCGCTTGGGGACCTCCAACCTTTCAGTGTGGTTCGCCATTTGTTCGCCATCATCTATACTGGTTTTGGAAGGCGGCGACGATCACATGCTAAGATGCGTCGAACCAATCGGAAAAGCTAAGAGCCTCTTATGGGCAGTCCCGGAGCGCCCCTCGGGCCACCCTTCGACATCCCGGATTTTACAATCTCCGGCGTTTTGCAGCCATATCTAGGCCCTACGCCGAAGGATGGCGCGCTCATGTCGCCATATGAGACGACACTTGTGCGGATCGCACAAAAGCTTTGTGGGTCGGACGAGCGGAAAGAGATCTTTCGGGGCCTCCTTTCGTATCGACAGCAGCTTGCCAATATTGGGTTTAGAATCGGGTTTCAGTGGTTGTCGGGTAGCTTCATGGAGGACATCGAAAGTCTTGAAACTCGGCATCCAAAGGATGTGGATATGGTCACGTTTTTTCATCGACCCGCGACCGCGACCGATGACGCAGCTTGGCAAGCGTTCACCTTGACCAACAAAAGCCTCCTCGCATGGTGGGAAGTAAAACCGGTTTATAAATGCGATCCCTACTTTGTCGATCTGAACACCGAGTCTTCGAATGTAGTGAACCAAGCGCGGTAGTGGTTTGGGCTATTTTCGCATAGAAGAACTGGACTCTGGAAGGGACTGCTGCAAATACCTTTGGCCGTTACACAGGACGACATTGATGCGTCTCAATTGGTGAAGCCGTGATGCTCAAGATAGAACGCGACCAACTCGCTGCCGTAGATCATATGCTGCAATCGCTGCCTGCTAATGACTATTTGGGTCGGATGGGATTCGAGGCGCGCAGGGATGCTCTGCGGCAAAGGCTCGGTCAGCTTGCGAATATTGAAGAGCACCGGGCTCAGGTTGCACTTTATTTTGGTGGTGCCCCTGTGGTCGGCAGCATCGGTATGGAAGCGGAATTCGGCACTAACGTGATAGGAAGTTTTCAAGACTTACTTTCGAAAGTCTGGAGCAGTCTTGATGCAGAACCCCTACAGCAAATGGGACCGATCAGGGACAAAGACAAGTCGCAACTTCATATCACAAACGTTGTTCACGGTTCTTTCGGATTCCTATTGGAAGAACTTTCGGACGACACCGTTCCAATGTTCCATACCCCATTAAGCCAGGCCGCTGGTGAAGCTGCAAGCTACATCGCAAGCTTCGCTGGTGAGAGCGAGATATCGTTTTCCGAAATCATTGATGAATTAAATCCACGGGTGTTTCAAGCGATCAAACAGTTCTTCGGCTACTTACATAAAAGCAAAGCAACCTTCCGATTAGTTGAGGGGGAGCGCGATGAGCAATTCGACCATGTTGCGGTCGAACGAGCATGGAACAGGGCAGAGGCGTCTGATGTCGCGGAAGACAGAATTCCTGTCGTAGGCCGGTTGTTAGGCGTTATTCCGATTCGTCGCTGAACTTCAGTCGGATGAAACTGGAACAGTGATTGAAGGCAAGATCGGTGAGAAGTTTGGCAAAACCTACATCGAAAAAATCAGCACGCAACAGTTTGCAGGTAAACGCTGGCGCGCCATCCTTCATAAGCGCACGGTCACTAAAGTGGGCCGCAGCCCTTCCGATAACTACACCCTGCTAGAACTCGAAGAATTGTTGCAGTGAAGCCGGGTTACCCTTCCGTATGGGGTCGAGTACATGATCGTCTGCGTGAGAACTATGAGCGGGCAAGGAAACAACAAAAGCTTGAGCACAGGCCGCCCTTTACCGCGTTTTCAACCAGCCCAAAAGAAGAAAGCCACGGGCGTTCCTGGCAGAAGCCATGCTTTGTGCTTCCCGGCATAACCGAAGGATGAAAGAGTGGAGTCCCGGTCACTGGGTCGGTATGACGGTTAGTAAGGCCATGGGACTGGGGATTCCGCCAATTGTCACCACAACCGGCTGAGGTCCAGCGGCCAAAGTCGATGGCACCGTGAAATTGATTTGAAGGACGCCTATCGACCACGCTGGAATCCCTACGTAGACCGGCGTCACCGGCACACCGCCCACGGTCATAGTGAGAGGAAGGTTCGGAGACGGTGTCGCCCCATCGGCTGGGACGTTTCCATCAACCTCTGAGGGAGTCACCAACCCCGCACCGGTTAGGAAAAGCTCAATCGTCGATCCGGCAGCCGCCGACTCATTCGGTACTATGTGTCCGTTTTGTGAATCGACGAAGATCCCTGGTGCCGCTGCTTGAATTGTAAAATTCGTGGACGCGTTCTCCCCGTCAGCGCTGACTTTCAGGGCCGCATTGCCTTCAGGTAGCTCATAGGGGATTTGTAGGTTGATCTGAGTCGGGGAAATATACAGCAGGGGAGCTGCAACTCCGTTGATGGCAACCGAAGTTCCACTGGCCGAAACCACCGGGAGAGGCGCGGTTGCGACTGCTTGAGGACTCCCAGAGGATAGTCCCGTTCCGAACACGCTCATTAGCATTCCAGGCGCGAAAGACTGGCCGAATGACGCGCCGTTCCCAACAGATGTGATGTTGACAACCGAGTCAGAGATGGTCAACGCCACCGGAATCGTATATGGACTACCTATCGCACCCGGCGCGCTTACGGTGATCGAGCCAATGTTGGTTCCAGGAGTAAGGCCAGCGGGGTTCACTGATGCGACGAGGCCAGCTGGAGTGGTCCCTTGACTAGGAGTCACGGAGAGCCAGCTGCCCCCAAAGGTCGTCACGGAAAAAGACACTGGCGAGCTGCTCGTCAAGCTTAGGGTTTGCGCGGGTGGCACAACACCCCCGATTTGGTAAGCGAACTTCAGGGTGTCCGGCGTCGGTGTGATGGTGGGTGTGGGCAAGCGTTTGGCAAACCAGTTGCCCTGCGGATACTCTTGTCCCTCTGTACACCCATAACCGCCGCTAACCGTGTTGTAAGTTCCATTGAAGGGCCAAACCTCCCCTGCTGGTTGATCGGCTAGGACTCCTGACGAACTGCCAAAGAAATTCATGTTACGACCATTTTCAAATAGATCAATGGACAAGAGGCTCGGGTAAGCGGGTATCGTGGGCGACCCATTCGAAGAAAAACCCCAGCTTGCCACGATGAATGTTCCTTCGAAGTTAGCCGTCGTCATGCACGGATTCCCAGTTGGACTGAGCGCGTCTTGGCTGAACGTGAAAGTAAATTGGCCGGAGACGTTGTCAACAACCTGATAGCCCCCTAATGACCCCTGAGAATTGTTGATTGGGGGGAGGATATACTCCACTGTTGGTGTTCCGCTCACGGCCACCTGGACAGCTGCGGTAAATAAAGTAACCTGTACGCTATCGGGATTCACACCAATTTGGCCCTCTCCGGCTGTGAGTTGCCAAGCCCCGGCTATCGGATATCCCCCTATCCCAAACGCATCCAATATGTTCAAGTAGACTGGGATATATACGGGGCCGACTCCATCAACAGAGATTAAGATAAACAGCACATAAAAACCGGGTGGAATGGGAAAGGGGACCCCCTCTTCCGATAAATCTAGGGTCAATGGGTTAACTGAAACGATGAGAGTAGCAGGCGTGTTGTCGCCGTTTTGAACCACCGTGACGCCAACAGGATTATCAATAGGGTCTACGAACGCGTTGATGGCACCTGGGGAATCGCTAGAAATAGCCACTGTTTGAGCTGCTGGAGCTAAGCCCCCTGCTTTGAAGGTGAAAGTGAGGGAATTCGGACTCACGAAGACCTGAGTTGGTACCGCGTAGATAGTGAAAACGAGCGCATTGGAAGCGGCACCGACTGGATTTGCCACCCTGACAGTGGCGCTGCCCGGTGAGTCGATCAAACCACCACCTACAGAAACCTCCAACTGGGTGCTGCTGTTGAAGCGGGCAGGAACCGGTAGCCCGTTCCACAACACTGTCGCTCCGACCAAGAAGCCGGAGCCGTTGACCGTCATCGTGAAGTTTGGATCTCCAACATGCGCCGAGTTGGGGCTCAGGCTAGAAAGCGTCACGCTCGAAGCGGCTGGGAGAATGGTGAAGGTGAGCGCGTTGGAAGTATTCCCAAATACGTCCACGAACGTGATCGTTGCGCTGCCCGGAGCCGCGATAAAGATTGCAGGCACTAAAGCGGTCAACTGATACTCGCTGACGTAGGTGGTTGCCAGAAACATGCCGTTCCATTGCACGACCGTCGCCGGGTATGAAGATCCGTCCCCGCCACTCACGAAACCGGCCCCATTCACCGTCATCGTAAATGCAGACCCTCCCGCCATGGCCGAGCTGGGACTTAGGCTGGAAAGGGACTGGCTCCAAGCGACGCCATTCAGCATTAGGAGCAAAGGCAAGCATCGCCATCCAGCAGCAAGGGCACGCTGGCTGAATCGATGTCGCCTACTACTAGGAGAGGTTCGATGCATTCTTGCTGTTCCCTTATATCGCGGTTTAGTTAATCGTATCGCCTTCTCCAGATGGACGTGGAGTACCCGCAAGACCACAACATCCCCCGGAGCCAATGAAAGGCTTTCCCACCTCGGATTGACGTATTATGTATTAAATCGGCGAGACGACGGTCTCAACGAGCGTGCGCCCGAACAAAGAAACGCACAAGCAAGGCGCGGTAAACGGAAGTATCGCTTCGGGAGGTTTATGCAAGACCCATGCTTCGATTGAACATCAGAATTTGCGCGGGGTCCTGAAGTACCAAGCCGCGTTTTAGATGAATTGGTGCGTAATGCCATCGAACATCCAACCAGGAAGGACAATTCGAACGTCCCTGGCAAAGAGCGCAAGCGACAATGTACAAAACGAAAATAGTAGCAATAATCAGTAGTCCGATTATCCCGACATTCGATGGCCTTCTGCGTCGGTAACCAATGAGCGGACCGACCAACAAAGCAAACAATCCAGGTGAACGCGCAGAGCGTTTCGAACACTTGGCACTATGGGCGGGTCTGATCGTATTCGTTGGTTTGCTCGTGGAGTCCGGACCGGAATTATCCCATAGCATTATCACATTAGAATGTCCTCCGCGTGGGGTGCTCGGCTCTTTCTTAGTAGCCATCGGGGTCTTCGCGGAAGTGTTGTTTAGCTGGCGCGCTGTTAACGAGGCAAGAAAGGCCGATTTGGAATCAGAGCAGCGAGTGGTAGAGTTAGGTGCCGAAACCGAACGCCTTCGCAAAGAGAACAACGAATTTGCAGCGCTTCTTTCGTATCGCAACATTGGTGATCCACAAGAACTTGCGTATGCAATGAAGCGATTCGCGGGAACACGATTTGTATTCGGAGTGGGCGGTGGGGAAGCCAGAAATTTACTTGCGCAACTCGGCGAGGCGCTGCGGCAAGCGGAATGGATCAAGATCGGACCGCCTCGACGCGGATCAGAAGCGGGATGGGGTGTGGAGATTGTGACCGTTGGAGATTCGGCTTCCCTTATGAATGAAGGTGCTTTGGCCTTGGCCGAATGGCTTGATAGCCACGGGATCGGCGTCGTGCCGATGATAGCCCAGCGCGACGATATCGAACCCGGAACAGTTGTAATCACCATCGGGCCAAAGCCAGAAACACTTGAACAACAGCGAATACTACAAGAAACGTACGCACTTAGGACCTCTGGGCCCGTTACGCCACCCAAAGCGTAACCCGCGAGACACAGGTACACCATCAAAGTTGCGTTCACTTAGTTCAAGTGCTCCGCGAGTTCATCTCCATCACGGGTGTGTTGAGTCCCGAGACCGTAAATCTGCGCGGCATTGTTGCTACCCGTTCCAGACTGGTTACTTCGCGTGATACCAAAGGGACGTGCCAGACACCCAGTAGAACGTCGCTGATTCATAGGCTCCGATCACGTCCGAAGTGCCGTCCGCCACATTGCTCGTTCCGCTGGCCGCGAAGGTGATCGTGTACGCCGACTGATTGACAATGGTGAACCGCATGCCGCTGTCGCCCGGCGCAAGGATCGTGCCGGTAATATTGGCGGATGGATTGACAGGGATAATCCCCCAGCGCTGAGACGAGACCGTTATGTTAATCGTGCCATTGTTGCCGGGCGTCTGGACCGCGCCAACCCCATCTGCAAGCGCGCCGTTGATTTGCCACTCGCCCTGATGGGGGACCGAGAGATTGGTAGCGCCGTAGTTGTAGCTGAGGCCATAAGAGCCGCCAAGGGAGTAGGTCTTCGTTGTGTAATTATCAGAAAATAGTTGAACGTATGCTCCGTTCGGTCCTTGGATTTCATTGCCGGTCCCGTTAATGTTGAAAATGTCGCTTGTTCCGTTGTTTACACGGAAGCCTGTTCCATAGCCCGATACAATGCTGGTTCCACCGCATGTCGCCAGCGAATTCGAGCACGTCAGCCCATAGCCTTTGATGTCCCAGTTGTCTCCGCTGGGCGAGGGAGTGCCGGAGGTATAGCTGCCGGTCGTCTGGTAAATCATGGCCGTGTACTTGCCGCCGTACTCGTTATTGAAAGCGAGGCCCGTGCCGCTGTTCAGCAGATGCAGGTTGAGGAGATCGTAATTCGACGATGCCGCCACGCTGTCGGTAGCGCCTGGAGTCTCGTTGCCAGGGGTCGCTTGGTAGTAGGTGCCGGGGTAAGCTTGTCCGCCCGCTGTTTGTCCGACTTGCACGCCTGTAGCAGTGCCGATTTGAGCGCCTACTTGAAAGGTCTGGCCATCGATCAGGCTTTCGCCTGCCAACAGTGCAAATTGGACGGTATCGGACCCTTCGGCCTCGCAGTTGATGCAGCGAAGATTTCCAGATTCAAATACGACGCTGGGCGAATGCGTTCCAATATGTGAGCCCCAGGAATGCAGGTTCGCAATCTGCATCGCTCCACCGTTCGGCCCTACCAGCCAATTTTCAGAAGCGTTGATGTCGGGAATAATATTCGTCCACTGACTGTCGGTCGGGCCAGCCCAGCGGATCGCCACCGCGCCCACCGTATAGACCGATGTGTTGGCCGCATTTACGCCGCAATGGTTGGGGCGAAAGTTAACAATTTGTGGCTCAAAGGTTACTAGAGGCGAGGGCTGTGTACCGTTGAAATCGTTATAGAGACAATCGCCATAAGTGTTCTGGATATCAACATTGCGGATCTTGAAGCCGTAGCCGTAATTTAGAATGCCGTCGCTCGGACCCGCTGTCTGGTTCGCATTGTTGCCATCGATGGTGAGATCGGCGATTTCCCAACCGTAGGTACCCGTGGCCGAACCGGACCCGCTCGATGCCACATAGTTGGCGATCACTCCGCCCGAATATCCCGCTACTGAGCCGGTGAACACATTTGTGTTGGCCCCGGCCTTGAGTTTGAGGGTGGTCGCTCCCACGCCAGCGCCGATGTACCGAATATTTGGGTAGATTGTTATGCCGGTTGTGATGCAGGTGCCCGCTGGAAATAGCACTGATCCGCCACCCGCTGTGTTGGCCGCGCTCACAGCATTGTTGATGGCCGTGGAGTCGTCATTCGTGCCGTTGCAAAGCGCTCCAGAAGTCACCACATTTACGGTAAATCCAGCAATTGGAGTCTGAGCAAGCGTCGATCCAGATGGTGAAGTGCCCAGTAAGTTGTTTGCAGCACCATTAGAAATTCCGGTTGAGCCCACTGCAATGGACGCTGCTTGACCACTGCCATTACCACCAGGAAATACGGTCTGCGCGAACGATATGAACGTGGCGAACAGAAAAACTAATAGTAAAGTAGTCTGTGCCATAAAAGTACACTTTTAGAATAAAGAAATAATAGTCCGTAATCAAGTGCTGCCAAAATGAAATTCGTAGGATTGTCTATCCAGGCAAGTGCTGGTGGATGCGATTGCCAGCGATGCCCATTGTCCCGATGGTCCATCGCCCTTTAGCTCAAAATTAGATCCGCTCGCTGGGATGTGCGTTGAATTAGGAAAAGATTGTGTTATGCTTGCCATAGAAAAAACATTAGGCCCGGTCTCGCGCAATCTTTTGGCAAAGGGCGCGGGCCGGGCTTTTCTTTTAGATATCCTTTGTTATCAAATTGTTAACAACTACTTTCATAAATCCAACTGCTGGACTGTTGCAGAATTGCTTGCGCCGGTTGCACGGGCTGATAGGCGTGCTTGTGCACCAACGAGCTTGCTTTCGAGCCATACCAATTCCTCGGGCGTGAACGCCTCGGCTAGCAGATCCGCCTGTCCTTGCATTCTTGTGGTTTCGACGTTTATTCCGACCGCAACTCTTACGTGTTCGTCCAACTGGCCCAGTAATTTGGCTTCGAGTTCCAGTTGTTTCTCGGCACGCCCTATGGCCTGGAGAGCGATCATGTGGTTACCTTCAGCGCGTGCCTCCCGCAGGATGGTGCGAGTCTCTTGGTGAACCGCTTGCAGCCGCTCGAACAATGTGCCAGCCTCGATTTCCTCCGCAGCCTCCTTCGCCTTTGCAAGCGCTTTGGGCAAGTGGTCTTGCTGGTGGCGGTACATCGCCGATTGCGATGCTCCGAAACGTTTCGCTATTGTTCGGCAT